>Ga0193738_1000020_pt1 | contig 117607 bp, 113 predicted proteins | sample L2a1metaG_FD_144927 | JGI IMG/M metagenome (GOLD analysis project Ga0193738, IMG submission 144927) | Soil microbial communities from a riparian zone of the East river system, Colorado, United States - L2a1 | ecosystem: Environmental > Terrestrial > Soil > Riparian zone | place: USA: East... | reverse complement strand
TTTCCTTTACTTTTGCTTCAACTTCGCGTGATTCAAAGAAAGAAGTTGTACCGACTCAAACAACTGAAGCTCCAATTGGTGGTCTAGCATTAGAAGACGAAAAGTAATTTCGTCGAACTAGGCTGCTAACGAGCCTGCTGGTGGTTTTACGCTTGAAGACAAATAGCCAGTAAGTTGCTGGTTTAAATGATCTTCAGTTGACCTTCGGCTGCTGATCTAACCTTAGATCGAACCTAGTCTGTTTATACAGCTTTGGTGATTGTTCCCTGTGCTTTTCGCAAGGTTACAGTCCCGTCACTGTGGATAAAACGCAACATTCTTTACCAGGAAAACAATCCGTACAAACAGTACGCGCCACGCCGAGACTTCGGCCAACTAGATTAGACACTCAAATCTCCTAAAGAGATAGGAGAATTAATATATCATTTGAAGGCATAAACTTATTCGAAACTAAAAACAGAAAAATAGAATACACAGAACCAGGTTACCTATGTCTATAGTCGGTGAGGCAACAAAAATTGCCTCCTAACAGGCGTTAATCACTATAAGCTGTCTTAAGACAGGTACCAAAAATCTCCAAAACCAGATATCGACTGTTGTATTAGTTGCCCCGATTTGGTGTAGTTATTACCGTTTTGTTTAAAAAGTAGAGCAAACATTACATCAAAAAATCGTTCATTTTCACCCCCAGGCTACCGCTCCTTATACGCTGGTCTTGGTTTTAACTCAAGTGTCTGAAACATTTCACGATCTCTGGACCCCCCTGGATTCGGGGTGGTCAATAACTTATCGCCGGCGAAGATACTATTGGCTCCAGCCATAAAACACAACGCTTGTTCTTCGAGATTCATACGTACTCTGCCTGCAGATAACCTTATCATTGCCTTAGGCATAATGATGCGTGCCGTTGCAATCATCCGCATCATCTCCCAAACAGAAACTTTCGGTTGTTCTTCCAACGGTGTTCCTTCAACAGGTACCAATGCATTTACAGGAACTGATTCAGGATGTTCTGGCAACGTGGAGAGTATGTGCAACATACCGATACGATCTTCTTCACGTTCACCCATACCAATAATGCCACCGGAACAAACTGATATCTTCGCCTGCCTTACACTTTCCAATGTATCGAGGCGATCGTCGTATGTACGCGTAGTGATGATCTGCCCATAAAACTCTTCGCTTGTATCGAGGTTATGGTTGTAAGCATAAAGGCCCGCATCTTTCAACTTCTTCGCCTGCTCACCCGTGAGCATCCCTAACGTGCAGCATACTTCCATTCCCATGGCGCTTACACCTTTCACCATGTCGATCACTTTGTCGAAGTCACGATTGTCGCGCACTTCACGCCACGCAGCGCCCATACAAAAACGGGTGCTGCCAGATTCTTTCGCTTCAGCAGCTTTCTCCAACACCTCACCCACTTCCATAAGCTTTTCCACCTTCACGTCCGTGTGATAACGGGCGGCCTGGGGGCAGTAAGCGCAATCCTCGGGGCAACCGCCGGTCTTCACCGATAATAATGTACAGACCTGTACTTCCTCCGGATCGTGAAACTCGCGATGAACTGTTGCCGCCTCGTATACCAGGTTCAGGATAGGCTTGTTGTAGATGGATGCAATCTCTTCGCGCGTCCAATCATTTCTGATAGATGTCATCTCTTCGTGGTCTTTCTTATTAGTGTATCTTCATTTCGAAAGGCATGCGTGCCTGTATACCCTCGTAGGATTTCACGTTCTTCCATTGCTGGTAGAGGTAATAGTTCTCACCCAACTGTTCTTTCAAAATTTTCACTTGTGCATCTTCTTCGTCAAACTGATCCAGCAGCTGTTCGAAAAATGATGGCGTGTACTGTGGATAGAACCGAACCTTGTAATCATCTTTTACACCGGCTGCGTTCGCTGCAACCTCGACGGCATCTTCAAACGAACCGATGATGTCTACCAGTCCTCTTTCTTTGGCCTGTGCTCCCGTCCATACTCTTCCTGACGCGACCTTCTTAATATTGTCTTGGGTCATCTTTCTTCCTTCCGCAGCTTTCGAGGTGAAGGTTTCGTATACTTCATCCGTTCTTTTCTGCCAGATTTCTTTTTCGGCCGGAGTCAACGGGCGGGACAGTGTAAATAATTCACCAATTTCCCCTGTCTTTAATTCTTCTGATGTAATTCCGATCTTATTGCTTAGGAAGCCGCTCGCATCGTAAAGCACGCTGAACACGCCGATGGAGCCAGTGATCGTATGCGGCTGCGCAACGATGGTATCACAACCCATCGCCATGTAGTATCCTCCTGATGCAGCGTAATCTGACATAGATGCAATCACAGGTTTCACTTTAGTAGTGAGTTTTATCTCGCGCCACATTACATCCGACGCAAGGGAGCTGCCTCCAGGCGAATTAATCCTCACTACTATTGCTTTTACTTTGTCGTTCTCTCTTGCCTTCCTTATTTCTTTTGAAAATGACTCTGAACCGATCACCTCCTGCCCACTGCCAGCTTTGCCAGGTAGAATTGTTCCTTCCGCAACGATCACTGCGATCTCATTCTTCGAATCCTTATACGTGGAGAAACTTCTCTTATATTTACTGTATTTGATAAACTCTATTTCCTTGTCTGCTTCTAACGACAGGCGGTTCTTAAGTTCCTTCTCGACCTGATCCTGATACAACAATGAATCCACCAGTCCGTGTTCTACTGCAAGCGATGCATTGCGTACCAGCATCTTGTCCGAAATTTCAGTTAGTTTTTCTTTTGGAATATTCCTCGATTCAGAGATCCGGGTAAGCACATGATCATAAATGGATTCAATCATTTCTGTGAGCTGAAGCCTGTTAGCATCGCTCATCTTTTCAAGCATGAATGGTTCAACAGCACTCTTGTACTCACCAACTCTGAAAATTTCAGGTTTGATTTCAAGTTTATCGAATAAGCGCTTGAAGAAACTGATCTCGATAGCAAGACCGTTGAATTCCATTTCACCTTCAGGATTGAGATAAACTTTGTCGGCAGCCGAAGCCAGGTAGTACGCAGGCTCAGTCATTACTTCGCTATATGCAACCACCCACTTTCCTCCGGATCTGAAATCTATTATGGCCTGACGGATCTCTTCGATCACTGAATACCCAGTCAAAGGATAACTTACGTTTAAAAAAATACCCTGAATCTTTGAATCGGTCTTCGCGTTAGCAATGGTTTGTCGCAGCTGCGCAAGTCCTATCGCTTTTGGTGTAGCTGGTCCGAATATTGGCAAGTTACCGAACGGATCTTCTTTTTCTGTTTCAATGATTTGAGCATCGAGATCCAGCCTCAACACTGAGTTTTCATTTACAATGACCTCGTCCCCACCAGACACAGAGAATATTAACATTATTCCCGCGATGAGCACTACGAACGCGACCAGTGTCCCGAGGCAGGATGTCAAGAAAGCCTTTAGAAAATTCATAGATGACAATTTTAAGTTTCAAAAGTACGCAATAGTCATTCGAATAAAAAAGTAAGTTTGTGCGCCAATCACATTATGGAGAGACCGGTATTTCTATTATTAGGCACCAACCTTGGGAGCCGTATCAGCAACCTGACGAATGCTATGCGGGCAATCGAGCGACGCGTGGGAAAGGTCGTAAAGGTCTCGTCTGTCTATGAAACTTCTGCATGGGGAAAGACTGATCAACCCGCCTTTCTTAACCAGGCCGTACAGATCGTGACAAAAGAGGACCCCGGTGTAGTATTGGAAAACATCCTGGCTATCGAAGAAGGGCTGGGGCGAAAGCGTAACGAAAAATGGGGCGAACGGACCATTGACATCGACATACTTTTGTTTGGAGATGAAGTTTGTCAACTGCCAAACCTCGTTATCCCCCATCCTCAGTTAGCTAACCGCCGGTTTACACTTGTACCGCTGAATGAGATCGCCGCGGACCTTGTACATCCCCTCTTAAAAAAAACCGTGGCTGAACTCTTAGCGGCTTGTCCCGACGGACTTAATGTAAGCAGATTTGCCGATGCACCTGCGCTTTGAACTAATGTACCCTAATCATGATACCAGGAAGTCCAACGCCTCGTCTACGGAATCGAAAGTATGGATCTGAGTTTTATACCAAAGGTTTATTCCTTTTACGAGCCATTTCTGGACCTCAGAAATTCCTGTAACAGCATTTTTAGTAATGAGGTGATGCAGTTCCTTTAGCTCTTTTTCTAATATTCGGATAAATTTCGGTGAAGTGTAGTTTTTATCATTGAGGATACTAAGGACCAGCACCTTTTTGTTTTCTTTCACAATAAGCGCTCTTGCAGCCAAGATAATTTCAATCATTGCTGCCTCTTTCGAATTTGAGTAGTCAATGACTAAAACTTCTGTGTTTTTATGAAGCACTTTTTTGAGCCTTTCCTTCATGATCTTTAATTGACGGATACACAACAAAAACTTTACAAATACTCACAAGCTCATGACCTCCACTTGCGGGGCTATTTTTTTCACAAGCCCTTGAAGTACTTTTCCGGGACCACACTCAATGAATGTTGTCGCACCATCACGTACCATATTCTGCACAGATTGGGTCCAACGAACTGGGCTTGTAAGCTGTGACATAAGATTTTTTTTGATGACGTCCACGTCCGAAGAAGGAACCGAGTTAACATTCTGATATATGGGACAAATTGGTTCCTTGAACGCGGTAGCATCAATCGCTGCTGCCAATTCAGCACGGGCAGGCTCCATCAATGGTGAATGAAATGCACCACCCACCTGCAACGGCAATGCGCGTTTTGCTCCAGCAGCCTTCATTTTTTCGCACGCGATCTCGATACCCTTCATGGAACCGGAGATAACCAGTTGTCCAGGACAATTATAATTCGCTGCCACTACCACTTCATCGATAGATGCACAAATGTCTTCCACTACTTTGTCATCGAGGCCAATGATCGCGGCCATGGTTGATGGATTGATCTCGCAAGCGTGTTGCATCGCCAGCGCTCTTTTGGAAACCAACAGCAACCCGTCTTCAAAGGAGATGGATTGATTCGCTACTAACGATGAAAATTCTCCCAACGAATGCCCGGCCACCATACGAGGCGCAAAGGTGGGATTTGACAACGCTACCGCTACTGAATGAAGAAAGATTGCAGGCTGCGTGACCTTTGTTTGTTTTTGTTCATCAGCAGTGCCGGCGAACATGATGTTTTTGAGGTCGAACCCAAGTATATCATTTGCGTGGTCAAACAACTTTTTTGCTTCGTAATTGGATTCATAAAGATCCTTGCCCATGCCGGTGAACTGCGCACCTTGTCCGGGAAAAACGTATGCTTTCATATGGCTCCAGAATAATGGGCAAGTTTAGCGTTAAAGTTTGAAAGATGAAATACCGAATAGAAGCTATTCATATGATCAGGAATACCATCTGGTAGGTACGGCTTGCAAAACGACTGCGGAATTATTTACCCACATCATTCTCATTTAAGACTTAGACCAGGAAATGGAAGGAAGAGATACAATAACGTGAAAACAAAATGAGGCTGCAATTTTGTCGATGAAGCTCACGCAAAATCATCGATCTCGATATCGTATTTCAGTAGAAGGCCTGGGACGCCCGCAATAGAAAACTTTGCCTTTTTGATCCTGTTTATTTCAGGATCAATTGAATAGTTGAATGCAGTACGCAGGTCGGTTTTTTCCAACACTGTATTATCAAACGTAGCCCCGTTGAGGTCACAACGATCGAAGACGGCAGCGGTCAGGTCACTATCCGTAAAATCTGCTTCCTGCAGCTGCGAATTTTTTAGGATTGTCTTTTTGATCTTCATTGCCGCGAAACAAGAATGGTTCAACACACAACCGTCAAAAGAAAATGCCAATCCAAAATCATGACAGGTATCAAACCTAAGTCCCAGCATTTTGCATTCTTTAAACTTCACATCGCGAAAAGCAGTCTTATTGATTTTTGCCAGGGTCAGGTCGCAGCTTTTGAATTCACAATCAATGAACTTAATGTCGGAGAGATCGCTGTTTGAGAAATCGCATTGGTTGAATACGCAATTTTCGTATTCACCTTTCTGCAAAAAAGTTTGCGTGAAATTATCCTTGTCGAAACTTTTATCAGCTGTATAATTCATTTGAGAGAGGACGCTTGGTGACTCAAGCACAATCAAATAACAAGATTACTTTTTACAACTTCTTCTTCAGAAACCCTTGAACATCCATCCACTCCGCAAAACGTTCAATCCATGTATCGGTTGGCAGGTGCTGACTATCCATTCCAAAACCATGACCACCCCTGGCGTACATGTGAAGCTCAGCATCATGTTTGGTGCTTATCCATTGGGAATACAATTCAACGCTGTGTGGAGCGAGACTAAACCCATCGTCGGTAGCAGCAACGATAAATATTGGAGGTGCATCTGTTGCGACAGTACCGATCATAGTCTTGGGGAAAAAAGGATAAATGGGGGCCGCGAAATTGGGGCGGTTCTCAGGTGTATATTCAAACAAAGTTGAAGAAGTAACGGTACCACCGGCTGAAAATCCCATGATACCGATCCTATCCGCATCCACCTTGAATTCAGAGGCGTGAGCCCGCACATAAGCAATAGCTGCACGACCATCTGCAACAGATAGCGGTATCGTAGCAACATTCTCTTCCTGAAATTCTTTCTTTCCGACTTTTCCGTTGAATTCGGATATCGGATCTGTGGTGTTGCTGTGCACGAGTCTGTATTTCAACACAAAACAAGTCACTCCTTTCTTCGCCAGCCATTTTGCAACGTCATAACCTTCCTTGTTGATTGCCAGGAACTGAAACCCTCCACCCGGACAAATTACAATCGCGGAACCGTTCGCCTTGCCAGCCTCGGGAGCAAAAACCGTCAACGTGGGTTTGCTGACATTGTAGACCACGGCCTTGTCGGTCATTGTTGCCTCTGACCATGTCCAGTTTTCGGAACCCGGAGCGGGACCGTTGTACAATGGAATGACTTTCTGTTGGGCAGTAACAAACGCGGCCATCAAAAGCAAAGCCGTAGTAATCGCGTATGGCTTCATAGGATCTTATTGAAGGTTGTCTAATGATTTATGTTTCAATTCACCTGATTGCCGCTCAGGCACGTGAAGGTATTTAGCTAGACTTCGCGTGGGAGAAAGGTCCAATTCGGCGGAACAGTGGGCCCAAAACTCTTCTATTGTGCCAGTGATTGTATTGCAGTCCTAGGATACATCACGACCACGGCCACTTTCCACTTTCCTTCTTCGTCTTTTTTCCAGATCTGCACTGCCTGATTGACAACCTTGATCTCCTTACCTGCCGGATCCGACCGGACCAGTTCGTTCTTGGCAAACAAGTACGCCATTTGTCCGTCCGGGGAGATCTGAATATCCGTAGGTCGCTCATCCCATGTCATTTTAAAGCCAGGTATCTTCTGCATAAACTTCATGAGTTGCTTGATCTGATCTTTTCCCTTCATGGTTGGCTGTCCCTGTGCCATTAACATTGCGTCATCGGCCCAATAAAAGGATGCCGAATCGAGATTCCCGCTTTTTATTTTGTCAGGCCAATCCACCCAGCTTTTTAGGATCAATTCTTCTTCTGCTTCCAGATCAACGTCACCATTTGAATGGTTGGATTGATTTCCGCAGCCGCAAAACGATAGCAGTAGTAAAATAGGCAGGAATTGCTTCATGGTCAGGTTGAGGTGGTTATGCTTTGCTTGTATACCGATTTGCAGCTGTTGGTGACGGATTTGCGAACTAATATGTAAAAAATTTCGGCAACTACAAGGATGCGGTCATTCCAAACAAAATATTGATTGGGTTTAAGTGAAAACTCTTTCCCGAATCATCGGCTGGAGCTTTCCGTACGTCAGACTTCTCCACACCCATTCAAGGGGACCAAATTGAAAGTACTGCAGCCAAATCGTACTATAAATAATCTGAAATGCAAACATTATTAGGGCAAACACGGTCCACGCAATGGGCCCGAGGGTTCCCATCAATCCGAAACCAATCCCATAAAAGATAACAATGCATAATAGAGAATGAAGGATATAATTGGTCAATGCCATTTTACCAACTGGTGTAAGCAGCATAACTATTTGATTGCCAACTTTATTTCGGAAGAATAATGCCAGCAGACTGACATAAGCCAACGCAAGGGGAACAACACCTAAAGCATAAACTATGGTCTGATAAAAGCCCTCCATCGTTAATCGCATATAGTTAGACGGAGTCTCCATAAATCTGGCCAAGACGTAATTTGCCGGCAGACCTACTATGAGGCCAATTGCCGCCACAATCCACAAGGACCATCGTCTGCCCACAAGGATCTTGAAGTATCCGCTCGTTCCCAATGCATAACCAATCAGGAACATCCCCAACACTTTGAAGAACCTGCTTTGAAAGATAAGGTCGCCAAACCGATAAAAAGCACCATCGAAATTATAGATGAGTAATTCAGGTAGCGAACCTCTTCTCAGCAGGTTTGCGAAATCCTCCGGCGTCGATATACCCAACAACTTACTATCAAGATACTCACAAACGGAATGAAAGAAGTCTGCCGGCTTATTGAGTATCGGGGCCTGTACCCTAAGCCAGTAACTCACGATCGGTACCAGAAGAGAGCCAACCCCGATTAATAACAGTTTACCTGGCCGAATTCTTACGAACAACAGCAATACAAATCCTACCAATGCGTATAACGTTATTATATCGCCGTTCCAAATAACAGCAAGGTGAATAAGGCCGATCAGGAACATGAACAGAAGCCGGCGTGTAATGATCGGGTGAACTCTTAAGCCGCCTGTGCCGGTTTGAGTTCTTTTGATTTGTAAGGCCAGGCCCCATCCGAAAAGCAAACTGAATATTGAATAGAATTTACCTTCAAGAAACAGGTGCTGGAGAAAAAGCATTTCTTTGTCCGGATCCCCAAAATGCCAACCGATGGTTGTGCTCTCAGGATTGTATAAGCACAAGCCGGATAAGTTTACGATAAAGATTCCCAGGATTGCAAAGCCTCTGAGTGCATCCATGAATTGTTCACGTTCACTGAGGTTAATGGGTACAGGCTGTTCGGTCATAAATAATTCACAACTTCGTCCCCTGGATCATGATAGAGGACTTTATCGACTGTTCTTTCAAATGTAGAAATTTCTTTCTCTCATCGTCCTTTTTAAAATTTTCGAAGTCCTGTTCTGAGTCAAACTCCACCAGGTGTATTTCATACGGCTTGTCCCATTGGTGCTCTATAAAGGCGGTGTCGTGAGGGCGTACACGAAATAACATCCTGCCGTTGTACTTTGAAATCAAGGGAATAGCTACGCTTTCGAATTGATCAAATGTCTTCTCCTCGCCCGGAACAATGTAAATAAGCTGAGTTACATAAATCATTTGGTGCTTTGTTTCTGATGAACGTTACAAACAAATCATGGCCGTTGACCAACAAGTTCTTCGTTGTCTTCAATCAATTTCTTAATCTGTTCCACTGCGGTCTTTATGCCGTTGAAAAAATCTCCGTCCCTGAATCGCGGACCCATGTCGTCTCTACAGATCTCGTCGGCAATTTCATCTTTAATTATTTTTTCGAGGCCGTAACCTACTTCGATCCTCATTTGATGGTCTCTGGCTGCTACCATAATCAAGACCCCATCGTCGTAATCTTTACGTCCCAACTGCATTTCGTTCGCCATTCGCAGTGAAAGATCATTTATAGTTTGTCCCCCAAGTGACTCAAGTGTCAACACAACTATCTGTGACCCAATGTTGGTTTCAAGGTCCTTAATGATGGCGTAAATAGTGTCCTCCTGTTCTGGAGTTAACAAGTTGCCATCGTCCATGATCCGCTGCTCCTTTGTTACTTCGCGGACGTCTTCAGTTTTTTTACACGCATATGAAATCGTGAGTAAGGACAGAACGGATATAAGGGAAAGCAGTCTCATGATCTGATGGTCGCGAATTTGCCCGGACGTTAGAGCCCGAAGTTAATTCTTTACCCTACACCTTGCAACGGCTGCAATCAATTCGATATGCTGACCGCCTTCCTTAGGTATTCGCTGGACTCGAGTTGTTGTAACATAAAATCAGCGACATCTGCCCTTGCAATCTTCAGATTCAGGGACTTGTAGCTGCCATCGAAGCCAACGCTATAATTCCGCGTTATTCTGCCGTCGATAAATGCACCGGGCCGGACAATAGTATAATCCAGACCGCTCCTTAATAAATGTTGTTCTTGTAATTCATGGTCTTGAAACGCCTTCTTCAACAGAAGGCCAAACATGATGTGCTTCCAGAAAAAGTTAAGATTACCCCGGCTCTCACCCAGCCCTAGGGTAGTTTGGCAAATGACCCTGGTAACTCCAGTCTTTTTCATGGCAGAGATGATATTCTTTGTACCTTCTGCACGCACTATGCCTTTGTTACCATCACCGATGGCACACAATACGCTATCCTGTTGGCGGATTGCAGATTCGACCGTTGTAGAATCACAAATATCTCCCTTTAAAATTTTTAAGCCTGGACGGCTCAATGACGACAATTTTTCGGGATTGCGTGTGAACGCCGTCACGTTGTGTCCCCTGTCTAAAGCCTGATTTAAAATTTGGGTTCCCACACTACCGGTGGCTCCGAATACGATTAATTTCATAAGCATAAAAGTTTATGCTTCAAAATTCTTCATATAGTGTCCAGAAAAATAGTAAAAAACCGACAGTCCTACTTTTTTGAAAAGCCTTTTGGTGTCTTGCCTGTGAAGACTTTGAAAACTTTGATAAAATGTGACTGGTCCACGAAACCGTTTTGATAGACTATGTCCGTGAGTTTATTAAAATCCTTTACGGTCAATTGTTCAAGCGAGGACTGGAACTGAATGATCTTTGCAAACTGTTTGGGCGAAACTCCCGTTTCACTCGTAAACCTGCGCTCCAGTGTTCTTTCATTCACCTTTATTTTCCTGCACAGGTCTTTGATAGACAATTGTCCTTTGTTATCCATCGCCTGCACAGGTCTTTGATAGACAATTGTCCTTTGTTATCCATCGTCAGCTGAAGAGCTTGTTTTATCTTAAAGTCAAGCGTCTGTCTTTTTGCTTCGAAAACTGAAGACAGAAAGGCGGTAATTAATTCTATCCTGCGTTCGGTTGTATTGCTTAGTGGTAACTGAGAACTAGTGGCGCTTATCTCTGTATCATTCAATTGTTGCAAATCATAACAATTGTCGTTGATGGTTTTTGGATCGATGTTAAAAAATCTTTTGAGGATAAACGGGTATAGCTGAAATACGATCATTTTGTAACTTCCCTCAAATACAACCTCAATAGGACTAATGGTCTGCCCGTAAATAAAGAAGGGAGGCATTATTTTATCTTGAGGAAAAACAGTCATTCCTTTGACGGCTTCGTAGTAAATAAGTCCGGGGAAGCCATCAGCGAAAAATGGAAGTATTGTTCTCTGTTCCTCGTTGTTTTCTTCAAAGACCCAAATGCTTTTGACAAATAGGGAAACAGATTTATCTGGATTGATGTTTTGGAAATTCATCGAACGTTGCGGCTTGTCGGCTTGAATTGTTGTTATTGAAACTTAACGCAAGTCCACGTCAGTTCCATACAACGTTCATCACCGACGTACCCTACTCCTGATTGTTTGATATACTTCTCTGCAATCTTGATGTTTCGGATCACCATGGTGAACTCTTTGCCGTACGGTACGCCTTTGAGGAAATTTGCGTTTTCAATGTTTGCAAATCCGAAGAAGCCATCTGCCAGGCCTAATTTTTTTATACCTGCTCCGCCGCATTGAGCAATTGCTTCGATCAATATAGTGCCAGGCACAAAATCAAACTCAGGGAAACTTCCTCGCAGAAATTGATCGGCATCTGAAAAGGTCTTTATACCAACTATCTCTTCGGCAGTTGCGGAAACGATCTTGTCGAGGTACAAGAAAGGATCTCTATGAGGTATGAGGGTTTCGATTTCTTTCATTGGTGGTAATTTAAGCAAATCTGTTGTTTGGGGTGTGAGTGTGGGTGGGTTAACCGCAAAGACGCTAGGACGCAAAGGCAGCGGTTCTAATTCGGTCCACGCTTCACACTATACGAGATCGCTATTTCTTACTTTCAGATTTCTCGCTCTTGCCGAGAGGCAGTTCGACGTTCTCACTCCAGAGGTACTTGTTGAACCATTGCCAGTTGTGCCATGTAGCAGCAAGACGTTCTTTAGGTTTGTTGATGCCGTGGCCAAAACCCTTGTATACGATCAGCTCGCTTGCCACTCCTACGTCGCGAAGACCCTGAAGAAGTTCGTACGCATTTGCGATTGGAACGCGTTTGTCGAATTCACCGTGCTGTATCAAAGTGGGCGTCTTCGCATTGTTGATGTTGGTCATTGGAGAAGTTTTTTTGTAAATCTCCTCATCTTTCCACGGCGTAGCTTTCAGGTATTGACGAGTGAAGGGATGAATATCAGTGTTAACATAGTATGTCATCCAGTTTGAAATTCCTGCACCCACTGAAATCGCTTTGAAGATGTCGGTGTTCGTAGTCAGGTACGCCGAGATGTACCCACCCTGGCTCCATCCCATACATCCCATTCTCGATTTGTCGATCATGCCTTTTGATTCAAGATAATCTACTCCTGCAAGCACATCCCATGCATCTCCCACACCGAGGTTCTTAACATTGAGTGACCGGAACGCCTCGCCATATCCGGCTGAACCACGGTAGTTAACGCGCAACACCAGGCTGCCTTTGTCCAGCCATTGCAGTACCGGGTACACATAACCCGGGACAGGCGTAGGCGTGTCTATTCCCGTAGGGCCACCGTGGATCATGACGAGAAGAGGATACTTCTTTGATGCATCAAAGTCTTTTGGTTTGTGCAGGATACCTTCGATCGTTGCACCGTCTTTGCTCTTCCAGGTTACAACCTCACTTTGCGCCACCTTCCATCCAACAAGCTGTGCCGACATGTCGGTGAGCTTCTGGGGTTTCGGCGACGCAACATTTGTTATGAATACTTCCGTGAGCTGATCTCCATTTCTTGCCGTAATCGCAAGCTTGTCACCGGATAGAGAGAACGTGGTGCCGTAGATCTGTTCTGGTGTGTTGAGAAAGACAGAATGAGTTCCAGTTTTCGGATCAATCCTGTACATTGGCCGCCTGGTTTTATTCCAGATCGATGCATAAATGCCAGAAGGTAGCCAGTCAAGTCCGCCAATGTCCTCATCGAGATCCTTTGCCAGTTGTCGCACAACCTTCGACTGCAGATTTACCACATACAATTTCGAATTCGTGTAGAAATTTGAAACGCTGTCGTCGAGGTTTGTTGAGTAGAGGATTTCCTTTCCGTCAGGTGACCAGTCCTCGAGTCTATCTGAACTTCTATTTGTAGCTACCGGCATTATCTTCTTTGTGGCGATCTCCACGATTGAAACATCCGACTTTACAAATGAATTGATCAAAGGATCGGGTTGTTCCGTGAAAGCTACTTTCGTTCCATCCGGCGACACCTGGAAACTGTTCACTGTAAATTTGCCATCTGTAATCCTGGTTGCTTTTGGCAGTTCTAAGCATCCGGCTTTCACTTTCAATGAGTCGGTGGACTCATAACAAGGTCGCTCTGTAGGATCAGGTAGTTCCGGTTTGAACTCAACCTGCCAGATATGTGAAAGGGTAAAGTCCTTATCATCTGTTTCAAATCCACCGTATCTCTTTTCTCTTTCCTTTTTGTTCTTGTCCTCTTTTTCAGGTTTTGACAGAATGAAGCTCTTGCCCGATGGATGCCATTCGAATGAGTTAACTCCTTCCTCTTCTTTCGTGACAACGCGCGCTTCTCCACCTTCGGTCCTTATCACATAGATCTGATTCTTGTTGCCACGATCCGACAGGAAGGCAATCCATTGCCCATCGGGAGAGAACGATGCGGCATTGCTGCCGTCGCTTGGATTATTGGTAAGCTGGAATGGCGTCTTTCCATCCTTGCTCAACCAAAGTTCCGTATCGAAGCGATTTTCATTCCAGTCTGTTGTTTGAATTGTAATCGCCACATGCCGTCCGTCATTTGAAATGGCTATACCGTTTACACCACGCAGTGAGATGACTTCTTCAAAGGTTGGGACATGTTGTGCGTTCGCCGTAGTGACGATAAGGAACAAAAGCAAGGGAATGTGTTTCATGTACTGAGAAGATATAACTACAAATAAGTGAAATAATTATTGCTTGACAAGTTACTTTCAACGAATGGGTACCACTTATTGTGGTGGCAGTTCCACTAGTACAAAAGGAGCGTTTTTGTAACTCGTATTTTTAATAGAAAATGATTGACTCTTTTTAATTACAAAAAAGGATCCAGGCTTAAGAGTTTGATAACCAGTTTTGCCATTTTGTTTCGTTTGCATTGTCGCGACATTTAGTGAGACTAAAATCATTGATTGTTTCTTATTCTTTATCATGAATGTAGTTCCCTCTAACATAGTAAGTCGATATGTCCTTACCCAATTCGTGTCAATCTCTAGTTCAAGATTTGGCATGGCTAATGGCGTTTTATCAAAAACAGTATCCTTCAACAGTAGTTCTACATCCATAACGTTAAAAGTGTCTTTGTCAGCGTTCCATACGCGATGAGTACGAATATTAGGTGACGTTAAATTTTCAAAAAGGATGGTTCCCGAAATAGATTTGCCATTTGAAGCTTTTCCCCCTTTAAGCTGCGAACCAGTGTTTGTGTCGGAAAGCCTGATAAACAAAGATGGTGTAGTGTGAATATGATATTGAGAAGTGTCACCCGGAGGAATTAGAACGTTCAGGATTCGTATTTCTTTATTTTGAAATACTATATGATGACGAGGTTCTTCATGTACCGGTACTTGTCCCGATAAATTGGTTAGTTTAAGTATCACGACAACAAAGAATAATTTTCTTTGAAGAGCCAATTTTAGATGATTCATAATTTATTAGACGAGCTGAAGAGTCCTTTTTGGTTTTTATCGTTTATCTAATTGCTTGAAATGAGTCCACGGATTGAAAATACCCAACAACAATAACTAGCATCAGTGGAATTGTCATTGGCATCTTGAAAGTATTTCAATTTATTCGTTACGTCGACCGCATTTTGCGTGGAAATTAATATTAAGTGCCAATACCGGCATATGGCGGATACTCACGCGAAATTTCTGTTCAAATATATAGATTCCCCTCCCTCTCCGCCACTCCAAGTGCTTTCCCCTCCTTATTCCTTCGCTTCTTCTTCATCCTCCTCCTCTTCCTTATTCTGTACCATTTCTATCCTTATCTCGTTGTCCATGTATCTCTCCCGATTGTTTACGTTTCCGGTGACGGCCAGTCCAAAACTTGCCATTACAACTAACAGGACTATGAACAAAAATCGTAGTCCTCTCTTGAACCTCTCCATTTTGTTAAAAAGTTGATACTGGTCACAATGACCCGTGATGAATAATGTATGATTATTGATGTGTGAGCCGGGTGGTTACCACTGGCTGATGAGGAAGATTATCCTCTTGAATCGTCCGTGGCGGACGCTTCAGAATTGTAGGTGAAATAGTGTATCAGGAACTGTTTATCGTCAATAGCGCAATTTCCGAGGGTGCCTTTGAACTTGACTTCTATTTGTAGTTCGAATTGGCAAAGACGAGAATAAAAATTTTTTGTCTGATCAGAGAATACAAAATGGCCGGGACCGTCATGATTGACTCCAAAGTGAACCGACTTTTCATCGCTGGCCCGGCTGGTATGCTTTAATTCTGTCCGGGTCGGCTCTTTTGAGAACGATTTAGGCTGGGAAACATAAGGTGAAAACGAAATGACGCTCAAAACCAGGATGGCGTTCATTACCCACCCTAAAAGTCGTCTTCGAATCACGTTGTTTCCAGATTTTTGCATTAGTATTCAAATATACGTTTTTCCCGCACGCTGGTTTGCGTATTGGCAAAACGTTGCATTCCAGCCCGATTTAACCCCGGTTTACGTCTTTTGGAATCCCAAATATCACAGAATCGGGTTGGGGTTCTCTCACCCAAGAGTTGTTTGTTCAATCTGTCAATTTTCCTTGTACATCTGCCGGATGTACTTCACAGGCGCGCTGCCATAGCTGAGGAACTTTTCATGAAACTCTTTGAGGTTGAATTTATCGCCCATTGATTTCTTCAGCTCTTCCCGGAATTCAAAGATCTCCCAATAGCCCGTAAAGTAGGAACACAGTTGCACCTGCGTAAGCGACACACGACGCCACTTTCCTTCAGCCTCAGCCTGCTGTTGGAAGGCTTCATCCACTAGCAAATGCATCGCATCATCCTTGCTCATGTTGCGTGTATGCACGCTGATATCTAAGATCGTGTTGCACGTAACGCGTAGATTCCACTTGTAATACATCAGCCACATTTCGGGAGAATTATTTCCATAACCATTCTCCAGCATCATGATCTCGGTGTACACAGCCCATCCTTCCACCATCGCTCCGTTACCCAGGACCGACTTTATTATACTTGGTGATTGGTTGCTGTAGACCAGCTGTGCGTAGTGTCCCGGGATTGCCTCGTGTATGTTCAGAATTTGGAGGGCGTACGAATTATATTCGCGGAGATAACTTTCCGCACGCTCGGGTGTCCATCCGTTAAGGCTTCCCACATTATAGTATGTGTTTGCATTTTTATCGTACGGCCCAGGCGCCGAAATAGATGCGCCAGCCACACCGGCCATATACGCAGGCTCTTTGCGAACCACAAGCGGCTTTGTTGGATCGAGGTAAATAAGATCCTTTTGCTTTACAAACTCCGTCAGCTCCGGAATTTGTTTTTCAATGGCAGTCTGAAAGGAATCACGATGCACATGCTTCAGTGAGATCTTGTCAATAACGGCCCGAATTAATCTAAGACTATCGGCAGGCTTGGAAGCGTTGCCCATATATTTCGGCCATAACATATATTTCGGCCATAACTCATTGGCCAGCTTCGCCATTTTCTTGTGCAGGTCCTTTTTGCGTTCTACTGCTATGTCATAAATAGCATCCACGGTATAGCTGGACTGAATGTCCAGGTCGAATTTCTGGGAATGCAACGCTTTCCCCAGACGAAAACTTCGGGGCTCTTTGTTATCGAGGTTTTTAAGCCAGTCGGCATATTTTTTTACGGCATCAGCACAAGTCGCAGCTCTCGCCGATATCTCCTGCTTCTCTCCTTCCTCCAACTTCGCGGTATCCAGCGCTTTTTTCAAATCATCTTCGAAGACCGTAACGCCTCCCAGATTTTGCTCGATCGCTAGTTGTGTGTGTTCAAGTGTAGGATTCTTTATGCTTGCTTTCGCCGCTTCATAATATGCAGGAACGTATTTCATCCTGAGATAAAAATTACGCAACCGGTTCTCAAGTGCCTCATAACTTCCATTGAGCATTTCAGCAAATGGTCCGGTAATGTTGTATTCCGATGGATCCCATTCGAACCCTTTATAGCTGTCTATATCCCATGCAATCGACTTCAACTGATCACGTATCATCAGATAGTCCGTCCGGTTGTTATCTGAAAGTGCCTTCTCGTCCATTTTGCTCAAAGTATCCAGGTGGGCCTTGACGAATGCAAGGTCTGCTTCACGCGATGAATTGTCCGGGACGATCAATACGCTGTCGTACTTATGATAACCCACACTGCTGGCCCAGGCGGGAGCGTGCTTCCATAGATCTTCGATGAATGATTCCTTGTATTGATTGAATGTGTCGTCAGTAGAAATGGTCTCGGAGGGAGTTGTCTTACAGGAATAAATGACGGCGAATACAAAAATCAATAAAAGGGATTTGAAACATCGGGTGGCTAGCATGGGTGGTACGGTTTGGTGAGGTGAAGATAGTAGAAGAATGAAGAATGAGGAATTGTAAATTTATTTTTCGTTGAATTCTTTGACCAATGTCTGAACAGGCGTCTCGTCCTTTTTATCCATAACTTTCGCCTTTAAATCAGGTCGCTCAGAAAAATATTCAGCAATCTCCTCCCGTTGTTTATTAAAGTTCCAAATTCCCAGGAATACTTTGTTATCGTTGGAGATAACAAACTTGTCATGATCATAGCTAACTTTTCCATCACTACTGGAGCTTTTATGAACGAATAGGTTTATACGTCCAACCTCTATCACTTGGGCAAAATCACGAGTGTACTCGCCATGTATTGAATTAATTTTAATATTCTGAACTATTGCAAAGCTGTCTTTTTCAATGACAAATGCCGAGATGTCTTCAGCAGTCAATTTTTCTGTTTTTGAATTGGCGTCGGCTTTAAATTTTATGTTACTTGGTTTACTTCCAAATGCCGAAAATGTCGCCCTTCCAAATTTAATCAGCCCCTCAATTTTCTTTCCATCATTTGTATAATAGTGCCCCTTCAAGAAAGGTGCTGCCAACAAACTTTTTGATTGAAGCGTCAAAATTGTCAGCAAAATAAAAATGGCTCTCATTGATTATTTGATTTTGGTTAAGTTAATACCATTAAGCTGATTATTTGATTTTGGTTAAGTTAATACCATTAAGCTATTCATAGGTCTGCCTCCAAATTAATACTTCTCATTCACAATTTCCATTTGTTCAATCTTTGGACGGGTCCTTCGCGTTAAGATCCTCTTCTTTAGGACTGTCTTCCAGAGCGACTATCCCCTTATCAAAAACTTGCGCCAAAGGAATGGGTTTTGCGAACGAAATTAATGTCTTCGTACCTGGGCGCGAAGGATCTACCGGAAAGGATCTCTGCAAATGTGAATCATGCTGCTCTTGTTCCGAAAGATCCTTCGCGTGAACGATCATAGGTATCTATATAATTCATAAAACCCATTCCATTATCCCAGTTGTTTTGATAGCAAAGCAACCGCTCTGGATGACATTCATAGGGGGCTTTGGATGGCATTCAGAGGAAGGCTCTGGATATTCATAGAGGGTGCTGCGCTCATCTTCTTGTTGAGAAGTTAATATTTTTCATCCACAAATTCCGCCCAACCTTTTTCAAATTCACCTTCACTTATGTTCAAAACGGTTTCAATGTCAACGTAGGAAGTGATTAAGGCGGGCAGTTTGTCTTCACCCCACTTCTCCACTATGTATTCAATCATGGTGTAGCCAACGTTGTACACTTGATTACTATTGCTCAAGGATTTTAGTGTGGGCTTCTTTCTCATCGCATATTTCACGCTTACGCTATTTACGATGCCGGCTTCATAGTCACAGATCGCCTCCCAAAACCATTGTGGGTACTCCTTGATAAATTTTTCTTCAAATGCTTTGTCAAAATCTCCCTTGTCAAGAGCGGCTTGTTCTCTCTGTGCGTCTTTAATGAGAATGTTCAACTGAACACAATGCGTAAACTCATGAACTGCTGTTTTTATCGGATCATTGGGAAAGATACTGTTAAACCAGTTTGTCCAAACTAAATGGAATTCGTTAGGACCCCGGCTTGTCCCATTTGCCGTACTATTCGGGAGCCCCGTCCCTTTGTTAAAATCCGCTTGTGTGGGGTGAATAAAAACGCGAATAGTATCGTGTTCCGGATCCCCCAAATTAGTCCGGATCCGGTCATAATTTTTTTCAAGATCGTCAGCAATGTCCTGTGCTTCCTGTTGGTGAATACCATGATAAGAGATGGCAAAATGGTCGGTTGTAAATTCTGTTACCTTGTCCTCGACCGAGATACTTCTAAGTATCATTGGTCCAAAATAGACTACAATGAGTCCGCCAACGATTAAAACGATAATCCTAACTTTTTTCATCAGCTGCTCCAACGGCTTATCCAGTAGTAAGCATTTGTATATACCCTCATCGCAATCTCACCAATTCGTAATCCTGTCCGTGTTCACGCACCATAATCTTCAAAACTTCATTTTTGTCATTAGTGATGAATGTATATTCTGAGTTAAAATTCCAAAAATAAAAGACGGTTTCGCTTTCTGAAAACAATTCGAACGGCGGAAGTCCAGGAATGTTTGCAAAAAGACGGTCATCCTGCAACTCAATTATGAACTTCCGCTTATCACCCTTTAACTCATATTCCCCCGCATATCGACCGAGAATTTGACTGCTAAGCTTAATTGGTTTTCGAATCTTCCAATTGTCATAAGGCATGTTGTGAGCAATGCATGCAATTCCCATGCCCACCGGCCAAATCATTTGGTCATAAGTTCCGAAATTATTTAGGAGAATTATCGTGACGTCTTCCTCGGGATAATAGATAAACTCAGACATATACCCAGGGTATCCACCTGAATGTCTTACATAATGGTGATTGAAAAAATGTCCGATCATCCAACCGTAGCCATAGCCGTTTACTTTATCAGTGAAGGCAAGTTTCCAGGAAGCCTCCCTTAGAATTTGCTTACCTGAAATCGCTTTGGCCCATTTGTACATATCCCCCACCGTGCTATAAATACTGCCGGCCGAATATGCAAAGGTTGAGTCATAATGCTTGTAAGGAACAATTCTTTCAGCATCTAAAAATTCGTACCCTTTAGCCTTTAATGAATCAGCCACACCGAGAAAATCAAATCCCGAATTAGTCATTCGGAGTGGATCAAAGATCATTTCCCGGAAGATCATTTCCCGGATTACCGTTTCATATGGCTTTCCAGTGACCTTTTCGATTATCAGTCCTAAAAGAAAATATCCAGAATTATTATAGTTGTATCCCTTTCCTGGCGCAAATTCTATGGGTGCATTTACAAAAACGTCCAATACCATTTGTCTGGAGATAGGATTGTTAATCAGGACCGAATCTTCAATCCCAACGGGCTCAGTGTAATTGTATATTCCAGAGGAATGCGTTAGCAAATGGTGGATCTTGATTTTGTGACCGTGAGGATAGTCAGGAAAATATTTCGTCAGTTTATCCTGAACGGATAATTTGCCTTGTTCCTGCAATTTCAAAATAGCGATTGCGGTAAACGGTTTAGTAATAGATAATATTGGAAACTTCGTTTCAGGTTTGTTAGGAGTTTTGGTAGTTACATTGGCAAATCCATATCCCTTTTGCAAGAGAATTTCTCCCTTCCTGGCCACCAGGGCCATGCCATTAAATTTGAACGCCTGATGGGCTGAAGTAAGATAATCATCCAGTTTTTTCCGTATGACTTCATCCTGAACGTCTCCTTGCGCCAGTGAGTTCGTTCTCAAAACGATCTGAAAAATTAGGAAGATGAAAGTGAGATACGTTTTCATCGTTCGAATGTTAGACCGTCCACCATGTGTACTATTTGAGTCTTAATCTATAAGCCGTATCCGGTTCAATGCGTATGGAATCACCCTCCAACCAAATTTTAGCGTTTTGAAAATCGATGTGTCCCACAGTAGGGGTATCACCAATATACTCTTCAAAGACGTAAAAAACATTTTGTGTCACATAATAGTCGCAACACCTTCCCAAAACACCATTGAATTGTGAGTACACTTTTATATTGTTATCAGAATAGTCCGCCTCCAAGGGCATGATGGGTGCTATAAAGAAGGATGATAGGATCGCCAGAAATATTCCGTGCGCAAAATAGAATATTGTAATAACCGTGGGAGTCATTACAAAAAATGAAAAATACAAAGCAACCACCTTAAACGGTTTCAGGCATACAAAAAATAGAAATATTCCGGATATATAGAGAATAAGCTTGATCAGAAGGGCAAGGTTATTATTAATTCCAAAACCAAAAGCCTTATTTACTGCCCAATTGAAAAGTATCAAGGACAACAGTGCAAAATGAAACCTGACTATACTTTCAAACCCGGGCATATCTAACACTGGCTGGCCATATTTTATTGATCGAGGTGAACATTTGCTAGTAATTTCCTCAAAGATGTTGTGGAGAGTTCTTAGTCGCAGCCAGATAATGAAACTCTCTTGTTAAATCGTACTTCATCCGATTAGTGCTGCGGCGTATAACGAGGTATGGAATACCAAGCATAAATGCTGCGTGAACAAGCAAAAACGGAAGCCCAATTGCCATCCCCATATTGCTTTCGTCCGTTCCGTTGTTAGACAAGAGCGAGGCTACAACGCCAAATGCGTAAAAACCAAGCAGGATAACAATAAACAGAATGAAGAAATTGTTGAAGCTGTTAACCTCTGTTTCGACTATTAAATGATTTTCCCTTTGTCTCCATTTTCCCTTGGCAATTGCCAGGTTCATGTTTGTATCAAACAACTTTTTGCGTCTCCTTATTTCAAATCCGTCGTTGCCAACTTTTCCTTTGTACTCCTTCCTGTTGGAACTAAAACCTTCAAATGAAGTAAAAATAGTCCCCGTACCGCCAGGGTCTACAATGGACATCAGTCTATCGACAAAAACATTTCTCTCAACTTCAAGCTCTACTGAAAAGTCGTCTATTAGTTTTATTCTCCTTAAAAATTCGTTCATAACTAAGAATTAATATCAAACAGAATAGCGCTCTAACCCATTCTACAGTACCGGATAACTTCTCCTTCTACATTTAGTTCAACAACATACTTGGATATCTTTTCGTTGGTTTGATGTAGTGTAAAAAACACATAGAAATTATCTGCCACCCGAACCGAATGATATAAATATAGCTTTGCGTCTTTTGAATCCTCCTTCACATTTGTAATCGTCACGTTTTTGATTTGACTATACTTTATCTCCTTGGGAATACCTGCTAGTCCACTGGTAACACCTTCCATTAAGGACTGCAATTTTTCCTCGGGTTTCAAACAAAACTTATAGTTTCCCAGGGTGGAGTATGTTGATTCAGTCTTACCTGAGAATTCAATCGCCGATAGGTTTTTAAACTCCGTCGAGAGAATTCGCGAAATGAAATAGTCAAAAGCAATTTGCTCATAACTAACCGCAGGCCTGGTAAAAGACGAAAGACTAATTAGTCCGATGAGAAGTGTAAGAATTGTCTTTTTCATATTGTCAGTTTATTTGTCTATTCATATTTTGTCACGTAGTCCATTGCAGAATATAAGAAGATTCATCAAGTGCTCTTTCTTTTCAAAATCGACGTTGTGTTCATCGATGTATATTTTTACGGCTTTCTTGTGTTCGCGAAATAGTTTAAAGACGGCAGCGGGAGTTGCTTTGTATACTTGGTTGTCCTTGCCAATAAAAAAGTAGTCGTATTCTTTAAGGTAATATCGATCAAGGGTTGTAGTTGTGCCTCGTGGATCTTCATCACTAAAGAGACTCACCAAGCGATAGTCATATCTGTAATCTGACGTTTTTTTGACCGTTCCGCCAGGCAAATATGCGAAGTATTGCGGCTTCATCATGTTTCTGACGCCGAGAGCCACTGGGAATTGCTGAATCACCTCGATATATCCGACCTTTTGGTCGTAATAAAATAAATGGCCACTTATGGAAACTAGTTTCAATTCTTTCGAGGGTGTTACTTGCAGCGTGTCTCCGTCTTCGCTGATGAAATCCATTTGCATGTAGTAAAAGTTGTAGTTCATTCTTATCTGCTCCTGCGGCGAATAGCTCGTCGCAAAAGTAACTCTTCCGAATTCAAACGAAGGGAATCTGTAAACGCTATCACGCCAAAGCACCTCATCCAGTCGCGTGTTTGCGGGCAGATAGAAAACAGTGCGTGAACTATCAAATTTGTTCAGGCTTTCTATGATTGTGCGAGACTGGGCCCTGCAGTCATAATTCAGAAAGGGGCCCATTCCTGTTAAGTAAATCGTCAATATGAAAGCAGTTAATAGTCTCATAAGGCTGTTCACCAATCTGGCCTGAAGGCTTGCACGCAACGCTAATGTATACGTGGCGCTGAGCAAAAATAAAAAAATGTCCTCTTTATCAGCGCCATTTCTTATCCATTTTGTTAGCACCAGTGCCCTATTGTTCTATAATAGTTGATAGTTGTCATAAAATGCTGTCGACGATGCGGGTAAAGTATTTGTCGCCAACGATTATCCATGTTACTTCGTACTTACGCGAATCTGTTCCGCCTTGCATGTAAATGTAAAGTCGTCTTTTGTCTGCCGAGTAGAAAGCTTTATAGTGAGGTGAAAAGAACTCTGCATTTTTTCCATTACCCGTATAATTGCAAGAATTGAGTTGTGGTAGCCCTTGAAATGCAGTGTTTGGAAATTTAACCCAAAAGTGCGAATGAGTAACGAGAAAAATTGAATCAAGTGTCCTGTTTGAATTCTCACCCTTAAAATAAATATCAATAAATGTACTCACGGCGCTGGTAAATGTACTCCACGACAAATGCACTTCCTTGTCTGTACAGTTACGAACAGGAATTTCACTCAACTGTGTCTTGTTTAGTAGGTCCGTCTCTTTGAAGGAAGATCCCTTAACAGTAAAAAAGGCAACTTCGCGTTTTATCAAACTGTCTGTAAGTGAAGAAAAATTTGCGCTGTCCACTTTCGTAGCTGAAGAACCAGTCTGCGCGTACAAAGTTGATGAAGCGAAAATTGCTATCAAGATTAGAGTTATTATCCTCCGTGTCATTTGTCTTTTTGCATTGGCGCTAACGAGTGTGTATGGGCCAATATGGCTGATTTACATCTACACTATATATGTTAAATATTTTTACCCTTCTACACACTCCTACCCCACAAACTTCGCCTTCATCTCAGGCGTCGGAATCATACAGCTCTCCTTCTTTCCGAACATCTTGTAGCGGTTTTTTGCGATCAGGTTGTAAACGCCGTCCCGGATAAATCGCGGCAGTATCCTGAACATTCCCAACGCCGGCCACGGTTGGGCTAAGCCTGATGCGATCCTCAGGGCAGCATCGCTTCTTTCATAAAACTTTCCGTTCTCGAGGGCAATGATGCTGTGAAGTTTTGTAGGGTCTAATCCGAATTTTAACAACTGGGACTGACCAAAGTCCGACTGAAGTGAGGCAAAGAGGAATTTCGATAACGGATCCCTTTTATTAATGAACTGCACTGCCCCATTGCACAGGTTACAAACTCCATCGAAAAGAACTATAATTTTGCCACTGGTATCTATGGGCGAACTAAGTGAACCCATCCTTTGATCTTTTTAGTCTGGTTGCCGGGGTCTACGGAATCGAAGGTGACCTCCGCCACATAATAATACACACCTGTTGCCAACTCGGTTCCTTTATCATCTCTTCCATCCCAGTCGATGTAAATGTTATTCTCTCCGTCACCGACCCGTCCATCGTAGTCGTAAACTTCCTGGCCCCATCGGTTATACACGGTGAACGTCACACTCTGAACGAATCGCGCGCACTTCATCGTGAGTTGTGCTGGCACATCGGGACAACCATCTTCACCACACTCATAACCACGGATGCTATACGCGCTGAAGAAATCGTTTTTGAGATCTGTGTTCGGTGTAAATACGTTTGGCAGCTCGTAGTATGGGCAGTTGTCGATACACAATTCTTCACTGAGCTCTCCAATATTTCCCGATCGATCGACTGCCGCAACTTTGTAACATCGGGCGAAGGACAGCAGGTCATTATCAAGGTAAAAAGTATCCCTTACATTTTCCGCGATCAGTGAGAACTCTTCCCCGACTCTGCTGGCAGCGTACACATTGTAACCGCGTACGTCCGTACGGCATTCCGCATCTTCAGACCTGCTCCAGTAAATAATGTTGCTGTAGCTATCCTTTTGACAGAACTTCTGATAATAATCGTTGCAGTCCACATAATCTAACGTGCTGCGCAACGGTGGCTGCAATTGGCACGGTGGTATTGTGTCACCCGGCTGCGCACACATGATCTGGGATAAATTTTCTAACGGCTGAGGTATCTGCGGATTGCCATAACCACCACGAGTCATCACGCGGTAACAATACACCTGGTTGTCCACCAACGGAACACCATCGGATTGTCCTTCGTCCAAATAAATAAATCCGGTACTTGATACGTCTACTTCGTCAATGAGGACCAAGTCGGCTTCGGTTGCTCCTTCGGGCCCGCGATAAATTAGGTGCTTATTGGGAACGGTTTGAATAAAATTCGACCACGGAACAAATGCGCTCCACGTGAGTTCGATCCTCTTCACCTGCGACTTCGCATCGAGCCTTACGGACGAAGCGGCAGCAGACGTTCCAAGGAATCCCCCGTTCGAAGCATACGCCGCTATGCTATAGTTGTAAACATTTTCCTCAGTATTCAAGTCGTTGTCCACGAAGCACGTGTCAGTAAAGATGCCTGGCGGGCTAACGTTAGTAGAGTCACCTCCTCTTGCAAATCCAACAGACCTGTATATCTCATAACGATATGGTGGCGGGAACTGCGCCGGATCTGCTTCGAAAGGTCTCATCCAGCAAACGTTTATCTGTCCGACTGCTATATCAGTTTTATCCACACTTACCTTTGTGATCACTGGCACATCAGCGAGGATCGGTCCTACACAGGTGTCTTTTGAAACATAACTTTCACCACCTCGGGGCAGCGGGAATATTGCAACGAGCCTGTAACAGTATTTTGCACCAGGTGCTAATCCTTTTCCATTATTGTTATCGGTGTATGAAGTGATAGGCACATTGTTTTCATTTTTAATACCTACAACATCAACGAGATCATAACCGAGGAAGTCGGGCATACCGGTCTGGCAGTTGTCGGGCTCAAACGGCGCACCATCTACTTTTCTCCAAACCTGCATACTTTCAGCTCCCTGGCAAAAGTACGGTTCCCACTTGAGGCTGGCCGTCCGATTCGCGAGATTAAGCTTGGCATCTTCCCATTCCGGTTCCGGTCCGACAACTTTAATGAACCATGTCTTGAAGGTAACAAGCCTGGGACCATTATCTGGTTTGTCTGTGATCTTGAACACCACCTGGTAAGGTTGGTCTTTTACGTGAAGGCATTGCGTAGCCCATCGAAACCTTGTCTCCGAAGGCGAATCAACAAAGTCATCAACGCCGGGCTTGGGATCATAATTTGCAGGCGATTGCGCCAAAGGAAGGTTGAACAATTCTGAGAAAGCCTCGATCTTCACATCATCGTCGTTGGGATCGATACCCTTAATGATAACGTCCAGCACTGTACCTGCCACCACGCAGGTGTCAGCAGGAAGAATAAGATCGGGGCGATCGTTGTCACAATCATCCGCTACAATTATCTGCATGTCGCGCCGGACGTAACCAACCTGGTACCATACGCCATTCTTCTTTCGCCACTCTATAATATGAAAGGCAATGTTATACTCGCCTACCGCTCCAGGTGCATCCCATGTTATCGTGCCGGTGACTGCATCGATGGCAAATGTCGGATTGCCCGTGCCCGTTTCATTGCCCGCACCGTAGTTGGTATAAAATTTAGGATCGTTAGGATTCTTGTAGTTGATAACTTCTGTGTTGCGGTCGCTATAAGGAACTGCCAATGCGAATGAAATGCTGTCGCCGTCCGGATCATAAGCGCCTGGGTTGTGAGAAAACGTTACGCCTGAGCAGGCCTGGTCGATGGGAGCAATCAACAGCCGCGGTGTATTATTACAACCAAGGAAAGGATCCACGCTCACTACAGTCTCTAGATAAAAAGTGGTATTGACAGAGGCGTCCATGTTAAGCACACCTTCATTTCGATTAGGCTCCTTATAACTTATCGTATAGGAACCAATACCGGAATACGTGTGCGAAATAGTGAATGAAGCTGTGGCTACACTTCCGTCTGAGTTAAGATCTAGTCGTACTGTGTTAGCTGTTTCGGGAACCAGCATTGTTTCGCCGTCACCGAAGTTTAGAATATCCTGATCGCCACCAAAAAGTACAGTTGTATTTTTAGTATTTGTGTAAACGGTAACTGTGATGATGAATGTAAGACTGTTACAATTTACTCGGGTCGCCACAATCTCTCCGGCTCTAAGGTGTGTCGCGTTTGAGTGAATGATTGCGCAAACTGAAAACAGGACCGCCAGTAAGCCCCCCCTCCTAATTTTTCGCCCTAATGGGAAAGAATCCATGTTTTTTTGTAAAAAGCCCTATTTAAGACCAATTTAGATCAATACACAATATATAACATGTTTTGAATCCTTAAAATAACAAATATGCTAACGCTTTAGACACAAAATTAGTCTCAGAAGATGGAAATAGTTTTGAAGGACGGTGAATAAAAGGTATCAGGGTCGCCATCAGCAGCAAGTCGCTGTAAATGCAAGTCGCGAGATACAAGCCGCAGGTCGCAAGATACAAGCCACGAGTCGCGAGATAAGAGCTACAAGTCGCATGCTATAAGGTATAAGGTATAAGATATAAGGTATAAGGTATATGGTATATGGTATATGCTGCAAGACCTATGATACGAGATATAAGTCGCAGGGGGTAAGCCGGAGGCTGCAAGCGATTGCTTGAAGCTTGAGGCTTTTCTTTTTTTAGCTTATCAGTTGCAACATTTATATTATTTTGTCTGTAACAAAGCATAGGCGCACCGTAGTTTCATAACTGATGCTGTAAAGTAATTATACTATCACAGTTCATGCAAAACTTTAGGTGAGTAAAAAAAATTCTGTTTGGGTCTGATTAACCGTTTAATTTAATCTGATATCTTAGCGAACCCAAACCACTCTTAACCTGCTCTTCCCCTAAATGAAACCAGAAGAAATAAGTAATGCCGCGCTTGTCAAACGCGAAATGGAAATCAAGCGTCTGATGCGGCAGATGGAACTCGACAAACTTCACAACAGCACCGTCTTCAAAAACCTGGACCACGAACTGAAAAGTATCAGACACAAACTGATGATTCAGGACAAAAAGTAATTTCTAATTAATGATAACTTCTTTGATTACCTTTGAAGGTAAATCGAGAACGTATGCGCTTTGATTACCTTTGAAGGTAAATCGAGAACGTATGCGTGTCGTGGGAGAAATTCCTCATAGTGACTGCAAGATCACTGTCTTTTCATGGAATAATCGCTACCTTATTAAATTGGAACAAGGACTACTGGAGCAGACCTTCAAGGTCAATGAATTTGATATTTCCGGGGAGTCCGAGCTATACAAGATCGTTGATCAGCCCTTTATTCAAGAGGCAATCCAACGGTTTGCCGAGATGAGCCGCAGTTTGCGACAAGCAATGCAAAGGGCTTAAAATCAAGCCTTTTAAGTGTCGATGCAGGAAATTGTCTTATTTTGCACCTTCCATGGAAGTAGTAGAGAAGAAAAACAAGAACAGGCGATATGAACCTATCCTGGACGGTATACCCGACTGGCCGGTTTACCAGCTTAGCAAGAATCGCAAGGAATTTATCGAGGAAGTAGCACAGGCGGCTTACAATCAAATAAAAAAGAACCGTCCCACTATAAAACAACTTACTGACGAACTTGAAGCGACCGTCTACCGCGAACAACAGCGGATGAAACGCAATCGTTGGCGAGTTGACCCTGCAGACGAACCCCGGTTTTGGGGGAATTTGAAAGAGGAACTGGTGGCTCTGGCCACTAAAAGCCCCGAAGAAATTCAGACCAAAGCAGATGAGTTGCTCCACCGAATTGTTTCCCGCTATGCGAATGAAATAGCTGGGAATTTTAAAGCCAGCTCTTACCGCCTCACGAGAGAGATCGTAAAATTTTGGTTTGCGCGCCTTCTCAACGGCGCCCGCGTAAAAAAATTCGGCGCTTTCTTCCGCAACCGTTACACACTTCGCGACAAAATCCAGATCGTTGGGAAGGTCAAACAACTGAGAACTCTTGCCAAAGAAGGAACCGTTGTAATGGTCCCCACTCACTTTAGCAACCTCGACTCTATTCTTATAGGATGGATCATCCATTCGCTGGGACTGCCGGCTTTTATTTACGGCGCAGGCTTGAACCTGTTCAACATAAAGATATTCGCTTACTTCATGAACAGCCTTGGTGCCTATAAGGTAGACCGGCGCAAGAAGAACGTACCCTATCTCGAAACGCTAAAGTTCTATTCGATGCTTGCCGTTCAGAAAGGCGCACACAGCATTTTCTTTCCGGGTGGCACCCGCTCGAGATCAGGAATGATCGAAAAACATTTGAAGCTGGGGTTGCTTAGCTCCACGATCGAAGCACAACGCAACCTCTACCTGGACGCGGCGCCAGGCGAAGAAGTGAGAAAGATATTTATCGTGCCGGTCACGCTCAACTATCACTTTGTGCTTGAAGCGCCAGACCTCATCGACGATTATCTATCCTCCAAAGGACAAGATCGTTACCTCCCTGAGCAGGACAAGTACGGAAGCTGGCAACTTCTTCAGTTCTTGTTCAAATTCTTTACAAAAGGATCAAATATTTCGGTATCCATAGGCCGTGGTATTGATGTGATGGGAAATCAGGTTGACGAACAGGGGAACAGTCTCGATGCACACGGAAGAATCATCGATACGCGCGACTATTTCGTTTCCAACGGCGATATCAACGCGGACAAACAGCGTGAGGATGAGTACACCAGGATGCTTAGTAGCAAGATCGTAGCTGAGTATCTTCGAATCAACAGGATATTTGCCAGTCATCTCGTAGCATTTGTTGCATTCGAGATGTGGCAGAAGAAGCATCCGAAGCTGGACCTCTTTGGATTGCTGAGGTTGCCTGAAGAAGACCAGGTTATTGAATATGAAGAATTCCGTAAGACGTGCAAGCGCGTACGCAAACAGATATATGCGTTGAAAGATCAGGATAAAGTATATCACGCCACCCACCTGAAGGGCAAGATCGACCTTGTCATCCGACACGGGCTCGATAACGTCGGTATCTTCCATTTGAAGAGGCCACTGCTGATTAACAAAGACGGGAACATCATTACGAAAGACTTCAACACTTTATATTATTATCATAACCGGCTAGTTGGGTATGACCTCGAAAAGTTTATCTGATAATGATAAACCGGTCGGCGTGATCGGAGCCGGGAACTTCGGTAGCGTGGTCGCCAACTTACTTGCCCGGCAAAAGAAAGTCCTGCTATATGCGCGTGATGAGAATGTCGTCCGGCAGATCGCTGAAACACGGATCAACCGCGGACATGCTATTCATGCTAACGTTACTCCTATTGACGATCTCGGTTCGTTGGCGAGTCAATGCGATGTTATTTTTCCTATTATTCCATCTCAACATTTCCGGTCGTTAATTAAGCAGCTCTCTCCTCACCTGCATCCTTACCATATTCTCATCCACGGAACAAAAGGTTTCGATGTAACCCTTCCTGATGGACAATCCATAGATACCATTCCGACTCTGGATCGCAGCATGGTGAAGACGATCAGCGAAGTAATAATCGAGGAAAGTGTTGTCGTGCGAGTAGGATGTCTTGCAGGCCCTAACCTAAGCAAAGAACTTTCTGAAGGTCACCCTGCCGCTACTGTAATTGCGAGCCACTTCAATGAAGTAATTAATATCGGGAAACGGCTGTTAAGAAATGAAAACTTCCAGGTGTATGGTAACAACGACGTCGTTGGAGTAGAGCTCGCGGGAATCTTAAAAAACATCATTGCAATTGCGGCCGGCGCACTAAGCGGATTGGGTTTCGGTGAAAATGCAAAAGGATTGCTAGTCAGCCGCGGAATGGTGGAAATGGTTTACCTAGGGCGGGCGTTAGGTGGCAACACCAAAGCATTCCTGGGTGTTGCCGGTATTGGTGATCTTGTCACGACGTGTAATAGTTCGTTGAGTCGTAACTTCACCGTCGGCTATCGTTTGGCTAAAGGTGAAACCTTACAAGAAATTCTCGCCAGCACAGACGAAATTGCGGAAGGTATTAATACGGTGCAGATTGCCAAAAAGTGCGCGGATCACTATAAGGTGCGCGCGCCGATAACTAGTATGCTGTACCAGGTGCTGTTTGAAGATATGACGGTACAAAAAGCATTAGAGTATCTGATGCGTTATCCGCTCAACGTCGACATCGACTTTCTCTGATCACTGCAATAATATTTCCCGAACGTTCTCCCGGATCTTGGTTGTCAATTCATCCAGTGGCAGGTCATTTATATCGCGACCGAACGGATCTTCGATCTCTTCAGCAATAAGTTCGACGCTGAGGAGCACGTAGGCAATAAGCACGACAATAGGTATGGTTAGATAACCTGATTGAGTTACTAAGCCGAAGGGAAGAGTGATAATGTAGATCGATATGAACTTCTTCACATACATCATGTAGGAATATGGAATAGGTGTGTTCTTGATCCGTTCACATGCACCCATAAGATCAATGAAATCCTTCAACTCTTTATCGAGGTTGATCAGTTGATCACCGGTGATCTTTTTGTCAGTAAGCAGTTGGTTAACCTTTTGATACATCAAAGCCGCGATGCGGTTAGGTTTGTGTTTGAATCGTTTCAGATCATTTAGAAATTCATCGTTAATAGGATCCATTTCCGCGAACTGCACGCCGGTGCGAAGATTTTCCTTCGTCGCAAAAACAAAATTTGCAATCATCTTGGCGAACCAGTCGCGGTCTTCATGATTTTCGCGCGAAATCATCGCATTCAATTTCATTGCAAAGTTTCGGGTGCTGTTGACCAATCCACCCCACAACCTTCGGCCCTCCCACCATCTGTCGTACGCTGTATTTGTGCGAAAAACAAGAAAGAGACCCAGCACGATCCCCAGCAGCTGATGCATTGCGATGGTTGGTTGAAAATCTGCCTGGTGGAGCTTGAAATAATCAAGAAAAAAATAGCATAACACCAGGGAATACACGGTCATAAACCCCAGCGCAGGCAGAAGCCTGGACATTACGCGGCGGCTATAAGAGTGGAAAATGAGGGAAAGCCATCGTTTGGGGTTATACATCACCATAGTGTTGCGGTTTTTGTTGCAATAACTCCAATCAAAAAATTATTTCCAAAACGAAACTAGGAACTGCTATGCTCCGTAAGTAATATTGTAATGATATCATTTTAATATCACTCATATGAACACGGAAAAAACCTACAGCCCCTTGTCGGGCTATGTGATGCTTGCCATCATACTTGTCTGTCTGGTTATCGGAATCGGCGGATTTGTTGCCGCCCGTGCCCCATTCTTTATTCTGTTGGTAATCGCAAGTATTCTGCTGATGCCGGGGTTTTTCTTCATTAATCCGAACAGCTCCCTGGTGTTGGTCTTATTTGGAGATTATAAAGGCACGGCAAAATCAAATGGATTCTTCTGGGTAAATCCGCTGTTCAGCAAAAAACCGATTTCACTACGTGCCCGAAACTTCGACAGTGAAAAGATAAAAGTAAACGACAAAGTGGGTAATCCCATTCAGATCGGCGTGATCCTCGTTTGGCAGGTGCGCGATACTTTCAAAGCCGCCTTCGAAGTGGATAACTATGAAAACTTCGTTCGCATACAAAGTGATTCGGCGGTTAGAAAACTTGCCGGCCTCTATCCATATGACAATTTTGATACGGACGCAGAGTTAACGCTTCGTTCCGGTCATGAAGAAGTAAACAGGGCACTTGAAGAAAATCTTAAGAACAGGCTTGACATCGCCGGTATACATGTGATCGAAGCACGTATTGGATACCTTGCCTACGCCCCGGAAATTGCAAGCGCCATGTTACGAAGACAACAGGCCACGGCTGTGGTGGCTGCGCGATTCAAGATCGTTGAAGGCGCCGTAAGTATGGTGCAGATGGCACTTGAACAACTGGCCCAACATCAGATCGTCGAGCTTGACGAAGAGCGAAAGGCTTCCATGGTAAGCAATCTTATGGTGGTGCTGTGTTCCGATAAAGATGTAAGTCCGGTGGTAAATACTGGTACCCTTCATCATTAAAAGACTTTTTTCCAATTGAATACCTGCGTATTCTTTTGAAGACATAATTAATGGCACAGAAAAAACCATTCGTTTTACGGCTTGACCCTGAAGTGCTTAAGGCAGTTGAGAAATGGGCTGCCGACGAATTCCGGAGCACTAACGGCCAGCTCGAATGGCTGATCAACAAAATGTTAAAAGAGGCTGGAAGGATAAAGACCAAGGGAAAATCCGAGTAAAGTTTTCAAGTATTCACTTATATTTCGGCGCAAAACGACACGTCTTATGAAAAGCTTCGGCATCATTCATATCTTTCTTTTGATCATTATCCTCCTGGTTTATAGGTGCGCTAATGCCCAGGATTTTGTGGTAACATCAAAGGGAGATACGCTAATGGGCGAGGTTAAGCCGCTGTTTTATGGCGTGGATAAGAAAGTTCAGCTTAGCCAGGAGGGTAAGAAGAAGGCGGTTTATCCGATGTTCCAGGTACGGTCATTTTTGTATAAGGGGGAACTTTATCAGCCAGTAAAAGGACCCGAGGGATACACATTTATGAAGCTGCAAAAGCCGGGCTACCTTTCCCTTTACAGCTATCAGTTACCCAACCAGATCACTTTTGATGGACTTTACCTCCTCAAGATGGATGGCAAGGGAACTGAGGTACCCAACATCAGCTTCAAAAAAGTGATGGAACGTTTCCTCTCCGATTGTCCAGAGGTTTCAGAAAAGATAGACAAGGGTGATCTGTCCAAAAAAGAACTTTACAAGATCATTGACGAATACAATGCATGTATTGGCGCTAACACCATCGATCATGGAAAGATCATCGCGGATCGGGGGGTCTGGGATGTTCTTGAACAAAAAGTAAAAGCTGAGCCTGAGTTTGAGGGTAAATCAAATGCATTGGACATGATCGCAGAAATCAAGGGTAAGGTCGCCAGATCTGAAAAGGTACCCAACTTCCTGGTCGAAGGACTTAAAAGCACCTTAACGCAAGAAACATTCAAGGTTGAACTAGAAAATGCTCTTAAAGAGATCAACTGATCTTCTGCCGCATTGAAGAAACTATCGCAGTTATTTTATCCACGTTCCTCGTCAGCGTGTAGGCACTGCATATCACGATCAACGCGAGTACAAAAAGATATCCGCCGTCATCTTGTACTTCGATCCCAAGCAAGGTAAGGTGCATGCCTATTCCGGCCATCACCCCTAAAGCAAGGATAGGCTCCCAGCCATGCGGTTCTGGGATTGATCAGCATCACGCCTGAAACAAGTTCAAGTATTCCGACCAGAATCCGGCCCCAGGGTTCCATTCCTACTTTTGTGAATATGTAAACAGACTCCGCAGACGCTGTAAATTTGAAGAACAGGGTCTGAAACAGGATCAGGGCAGCCAACAACCTGGCGCCCCAGTATAAAATGTTCGTCATTGTTTTCATAATTATCAGGTCTTTTCTGCCTCCCAAAGTAGCCGAATAATTAGAAGCGCACTGTCAGCCATGCGACAGGTATTTAGTATTTTGCGTGGTATCGATATTTGCATGAAACCGTTTGATATAAACCCTGATATTGCCCATGCCAAAACTATTTCAACGGATTTTTACCTAAAGCCCGAATACTTTGAAATAGCGAAGGAAAAGATATTTGCGAATACCTGGCATTTTATTGGCGACACCGATCAGGTGAAGGATCAAGGATGGGTAACTCCGGTCAACCTGTTGGAAAAATACATGGATGAACCGTTGCTGCTTTCGCGCGACAATCAAAACAATCTTCATTGTCTTTCCAATGTATGTACCCACCGCGGAAACTTATTGGTGGAACGTCCATGCAAGCTCAACGACATTCGATGCAAATACCATGGCCGCCGCTTTCAATTGGATGGGAAATTTCTGTCCATGCCGGAATTCAAGGATGTAGCAAATTTTCCGAGCGAGGACGACAACCTCACAAACCTTCCGCTGTTCAAGTTTGGAAAATGGTTATTCACGTCGCTTCATCCTGCTGCGCCTGCGGAAGATTTTTTCGGTGGCATCATGGAACGAGTCGGATGGATGCCATTTGAAGAGTTTCACTTCCGACCGGAACTCTCACAGGATTATACCGTCGATGCACACTGGGCCTTGTATTGTGAGAACTACCTCGAAGGATTTCACATACCTTTTGTGCACGCCGGTTTAAATGCTGTTATAGACTATGGTAAGTATTCAACAGAATTATACAAATTCTCCAACCTTCAACTGGGCCTTGCAAAGGAAAATGATACTGTCTTTGACTTCCCTCCGTCGTCACCTGACTACGGCAAGAATGTAGCAAGCTATTACTTCTGGGTTTTTCCTAACATGATGTTCAATTTTTATCCATGGGGATTGTCAATCAATGTTATCAGACCAATAAGTCCATCGAAATCAAAAGTTTCGTTCCTCTCCTATGTATGGGACGAAAACAAATTGCGCCAGGGTGCGGGTGCTAATCTTCACCAGGTGGAAATGGAAGACGAAGATGTTGTTCAGCATGTTCAGAAAGGAATCCGTTCAAGGTTCTACAAGCATGGTCGCTACTCAGTAAAGATGGAAAAAGGTACACATCATTTTCACAGGATGCTGGCGGATTTTATGAGCCGTTAATCGTTATCCGTTAATCGTTAATCGTGGTGTGGGTGTGAGCGCGAGTGTGTTTAAGCGCAGCAATCGCAGATTGAATCTAGTTTACTTCGCGCACCGTTAGCGTCTTCGTGTCTTTGCGGTTAACATCCTCACACTCACTCTCACACACATCATTCCTCATTGATCATTGCCAAATCCCATTTGAGTTGAGGATTCATAAAGATCGCACCGTCAGCAACACTTAACGGTGAGGGTATGTTGCGCTGATAGATCATACCTGTTCCGAGACCTTGATGCATGGAAACCGGATAATCGGCAGTGAACTGACAGATCGCATTTAGTCCGATGTTCGATTCAAGAGCAGACGTGATCCACCATCCAATGCCGCGGTTTTCAGCGAGCCCGATCCATTCGCTGGATCCCGAAAGGCCTCCGTGCAACGATGGCTTGATGACAATAAATTGAGGTTTCAAACGGTCAAGCATTTCTTCCTTGTTTTCACGATTTTCCAATCCAATCAATTCCTCGTCGAGGGCAACAGGTATCGTCGACTCTGAACATACGTCCTGCGTACGCGGAAGTCCCGCCTTAAGGGGTTGTTCGATAGAATGTATTCCAAACTGCGACAATGTATGAAGCCTTTGCATGACGTTTTCGGCGGTAAACGCCCCATTCGCGTCCAGCCTCAGCGTGATACGGTCCTTGGGAAACTTCCTTCGCAGGCGTCCCAGCAGCTCGCACTCGAGGTCGAAGTCGATTCCTCCCACCTTTAGTTTAATGCAGGTGAACCCTTTTGAGATTTTATCCTCAATCTGCCGGAGCATAAAATCAAAATCCCCCATCCAAACGAGTCCATTGATGGGAATTCTTAAGCCTTTGACGAATTGATTGTTGCGAATGATCCGCTTGCCCCCATTTGAAAGATCCTGTAGAGCAGTCTCCATTGCAAAAGTTATTGAAGGAAATCCAGATGGCACGATAGCGCTTAACTGAGGCGATGCAATGTCTTTCGATGTAAAATTTTCCAGTCGATCAAGAGTGGCTGAAAGTTTTTCCTCAAAGTCGGGGCGGTGGTCGATGCTGAGACCCGGAAGCGGACCACATTCGCCGATACCAACAACCGCACGATCACGTTCATCCCATATCTTTATGAACCAACTGATTTTGTCCTCCATTTGTCCACGCGAAGTGCGTGCATCAAAGTTGAAGTGAAAAGTCTTTTTGATATATAATGCCTTCAGAGTCATTGTGCCGGGACGAAAATAATGTTTTACCGTTAACTTTGTGTCTTGTGATGATGCCGCTTAACACAGACGATTACACTTATTCACTGACACCAGACCGGATTGCAGTGTATCCATTGGATGTCCGCGACCAGTCAAATCTCCTGGTATATGACAAAGGGCAGGTCACCCATACGCGGTTCGATATCCTTGCAGCTCATCTTCCCTCGCGCAGTTTTCTATTTTTTAATGACACAAAGGTTATTCCTGCGCGACTTCACTTTACAAAAGGTACAGGGGCCGAAATCGAGATATTTCTGTTGAATCCATTTGAACCCTCAACACTGATGATTCAGGCCATGCAGGCAGAACATACCTGTTCCTGGAAATGTGCCATAGGGAACTTAAAGCGCTGGAAAGAAGGAACTGTGCTGGTGAAAAATCTCGGGGGAATTAATCTCGAGGCTCATTTGCGTGACCGTAATGAGGGACGCGTGGAATTCAGATGGGACAGTTCTCACCCATTTGCAGAGATCATCAATCGTTCCGGGGAAACACCCCTCCCGCCGTACATTAACCGGAAATCAGAGGGGACGGACCGCGAACGTTATCAGACCATCTACTCGCACTATGAGGGGGCCGTCGCAGCTCCAACGGCAGGGCTACATTTCACACCCAATGTATTCGTGTCGCTGACAAATAAAAACATTCAAACAGATTTTCTGACACTACATGTAAGTGCGGGAACGTTTCAACCTATTAAGGTAAAGAATGCGGCTGAACACACGATGCATAACGAGCAGATCGTGATAAAGCGGCATAATGTAGAAAACCTGCTGAATAACCCATATATCGTCCCAGTGGGAACAACGTCGATGCGAACGATCGAAAGCATCTACTGGTATGGGGTAAGACTCTTGTCAGTTCCCGATGCACCATTTGACATCAGCCAGGAAGATCCATATGCAAACAGACCAGATTTACCCTCAAAAGAAGAGTCGCTGTCGGCCGTGATTGACTATTTCGATCGTAATAAACTAAATGAGATTACAGGTCAGACTTCGATCTACATTGTTCCCGGATATCGTTTCAGGATCTGCAAGGCGTTGATCACAAACTTTCATCAGCCCGGATCAACCCTGATCCTGTTGGTCGCAGCGTTTATCGGTCGCGACTGGAAAAAAGTATATCAATCGGCGCTGGATAACAACTATCGTTTTTTGAGCTATGGCGACAGCTCTTTGCTGATCCCTCAACAATAGTAGCCTTACCGTTATTTCTTTGCTTCCATCTCGTTCAGGTCGACAATTCGCACCTCGACTCTCCTGCCCTGCTCCTTGGAAGCGTTCTGATCTTTTGTCGCGCCGTATCCTTTCGCGACGATGCGTCTCCTGACGACACCTTTATGGTTGATATAATCCAACACGGATATCGCGCGTTTGTTGGACAAATCGCGGTTCATCTCCTCTGTCCCTTCAGCAGACGCAAAGCCGGAAATTTCTACGCCTAGATCCTGGTGAACCTTGAGGTCATTCAAAATTCCGTCGAGCTGTGTATTGTATTGAGCCTTCAGATCGCTCTTGCCCGCATCAAAATAGATCACAGCATTCTTTGAGAGCAACGCCTTGTCGTAAGCCGCTGCTTTCTTTCCAGACTGACCTTTTTGCTTCTTGATCTCTTCATTCACCATAAAAGTCGGAAGCGAAAATATAGTTTTCCCATCGACCTTCTTTTGCTCAAATTTGCTTTCGTCGCTTTCGTCGTAATAATAAGTGCGCGTAGCGACATCAATCCTGGAATTCTCCTTTTCATTAAAATTCACCTGCTCAATAGGATCCTTCATCTGAATAAGATCAGTAAGGTAATTGATTCCCTCCTTGTCCTGCGCGGCCATCAGGTCGAGCATCATATCATACACATCGAGGGTTCCACCCTGAACAAGTTTTGCTTCGTGTGTCTTTCTCAGGTCGGCCTTAACATCCTGGTCCGTATCATAGAAGGCGTTCTTCACTTCTACTTCCTGCCCCACCACAACATCGAATTGTTTTATGGTCTTGAGGCTAACCATCTGATAGAGTTCATAGAAATAGGTCTGATTAGGAACATTGATGTTCAGTGTATACGGAAGGAATCCCTCTGATTCTATGACCATGTCGTAATTCTTTGACGGAGGTAGAATAATAAGATAGTTGCCTGTCTCCGGATCCGGATCATACACAAAGTCAAGTCTCTTATCCGTTTCATTGTCTATGAGATAAATCTTTGTAGGCATTGGTTTACCCGTTTCAGCGTTGACGATCTTTCCTTTGATCATCGTAAGCGGAATGTTAGCAGACTCGGCAGGCAGGTCGATATAGTAAATATCCTGTCCACCCATTCCACCTTTTCTATCTGAAGAAAAATATGCCCTGGTTCCGTCCGCGATAAGAGTGAAGTAGTTGTCATTCACAGTCGTGTTAACGGGATAACCCATGTTCTCTGGGGAGGTCCACGTGTTGTTGATCAGTTTTGTCACAAAGATGTCACGGCCACCCATGGTATTGTGACCGTCTGACGTAAAGAATAATGTCTTTTGATCGGGGTGAATGTACGGTGCATCTTCATTGTACTTTGAATTCACTTGCGTACCGAGGTTAACTGGTGGGCTCCATGATCCGTTGGCCTGAAGGCTTGTCTTGAAGATATCCAACCCACCCTGGCCGCCAAGACGATCGCTTGCGAAGTAAATGGTCTTGCCATCTGGAGTAATGCTCGCGGTTGATTCAAGGTACTTTGGAGTATTTAGAGTCGGAGTAATAAGGCTTGGTTTAGACCATGTTTCACCGGCTTTTGTGATTTGAAACAAACTTCCAGGGTCAGAAGCGCCGCCCATGAAGATCAACATCTTTTGACCGTCAGCAGACATACCCGCAGTGCCTACGTTGTAGTCGTGGGCGATGGGAACAACTTTTGGTTCCGTCCAGGCGCCGGAGTTGTTGTAGGTAATGTAGATCTCCTCAATGAACTTGTCACCCGATCTTGTCTTACCGGTGTTTGGCCTTAGTGCTGTGTAAGCCATTACGCTTTCGTCAGCAGAAACCACGGGATTGTATTCAGTGTACTTTGTGTTGATGATCGAATTGAAGTGAGTAACCTTAAAGTTCCTTGGAACAGACATCAGGGCTAATGCATTGTGACAGGTTTGGATGGCTTCATCGGCCTGGCCCATCGCTTTCTTATCTGCTTTGCTGCTTACTTCTTTAAACTTGTTGAAGTTCTCCACTGCCTTCTGAACGTTTTCATCCTTCAGATAGATCGTCCCCAAATCATAATAAAGAGAATTAGGCATACCCTTGCCATTCTTGAGAGCATATTCGAAGTACTGGATCGCCTTGATCTGTTCGTCGGTTTCAGACGACTTCTGGTAACAGACTGCGGTCTTGTAATGAACCATTGGGTCTTTTTCACCAGCCTGAATAGCAGCCACGAATTTTGGCAGTGCGACATCATAGCTTCTCACGCTAAAATAATGTTCAGCATCAGCCAGCGCTTTACTGTCTTGCGCCCGAAGGTTTATCGAAGCACAAAGCAATACGAGGCAAAGTATAGTAAACACTCTTATCATATCTGGAAAATTTGAAGTCAAATCTAAGGTATTAATAGGGCTGCGAATGTGACTTTTCGCCGGGAATCTTACAGGGGAATTGTGTTTGAACAATTTTGCCATTGGCGTCAATCGCACCTAAAAAGCAGGGATAACTTGGGATTTTAGAGGATCCTCGGATAGTCTTCTTAGGATTTTTGGTGGAATATAATCAATTTTAAGGGTAATGGAGCTTTGTTCTAAGTACATTCATGCCGGCTTGACAAAATCCTTTTTACCCGGAAGTTTTTAGACTGATGAAGATTTTTTCATTTCCGATCAATTCCGCACCAGGTCACGTTATTATAAACTTAACTCTACATCATGGCATTTGATATTGATGTACTCATAATCTTTGCGGACAAAGACAACGAAACCGCCTCACAAAACGATATTGGATGGGTATCTCGATTCAAAAGCTTTCTTGAGCCAATGGTGGCTCAGGTCCTGGGAGAAAAACCAAATATTTTGTTGAAAGGAGAGTTCGACACCATGACTGCCCCTCGTCTGGACAATGTGGCCGTTATGGTATCGATTCTTTCAAAAGATTTCGTTCATTATGGTATCGATTCTTTCAAAAGATTTCGTTCAGTCAACAAGGTGTTCTGAATATGTTGAATCATTTTACCGTTCGCTTGACAGGACCGCTAAGGAGACCAACCGAATCTTTAAGGTATCGAAGACCCCTGTGCAGTTGAACGAACAGCCTCCTGTGTTGCAAAATCTTTTTGGCTATGAGATGTATCAGCTTGACCCTGATTCAGGAGAAGTATCCGGATACAAGGATTATTTCAGCGCAGAGGCGGAGCGTCAGTATTGGATGGAGATGGTAAACCTGTGCTATGACATCTATGAATCGCTCATTATTCTGAGGAACGGAAGTAAATCACGTGAAGTAAAAAATTTTTATCGGCGTAAAACTGTTTATCTGGCAGAAACCTGCCATGACCTTTCGGTTCAGCGTGACGTCCTATTCCGCGAACTGCAACGATCGGGTTACACTGTTTTGCCAAACCACAAGCTTCCTGGAAACATTAATGACCTTGAGAAGGCGGTCCGTAACGATCTGGCTGCTGCAACTATGTCAATCCATCTTATCGGTTGCGCATATGGAGATATCCCGGAAGGCTCTGACCGCTCCCTGCAGGATGTTCAAAACAGGCTTGCTTCGGAAAGAAGTAACTCCGCGCGTGAACATAGTGAGGATTTTTCAAGATTAATCTGGATAACACCCGACTTGCACCTCGCGAATGAACGGCAGAAACGATTTATAGAGACATTGCGCCGAGACGTTGAAGCGCAGGAAGGTGCAGAGATCCTGCAAACTATGCTGGAGGATTTCAAGAATATTATTCGCGAAGAATTAGAAGACGCTGCCGAAAAAAAAGGGGTGGAAGAAACTGGAGGGCGCGCTATATATCTTATGCACGATAAAGTCGATCACAACGAAGTGAAGCCATTTATTGATGTAATAAAGAATTCCGGCTTTAGCGTGCTGATGCCTCCCTTTGACGGCGAGTTGCTTGAGCTCCGCCAGAAGCACATCGAGAATCTACGTAACCTTGACGGCGCTATCATTTACAAAGGCAAAGTCAATGATCATTGGGTAAGAATGAAAGTACTTGATCTGTTGAAAGCCCCTGGCTTCGGAAGAAAGAAACCCATTCTTGGAAAAGCAATTGTTTCAACATCGGGCACCATAGATGATCCCGAGCCATTCAAAAGCCAGAACCTTCGCGTCATACAGGGGGATGAGACTCAATCGCTTGAGTCGGTGCGCTCCTTCCTCGAGGAATTCAAAGCATAAAGGTCCAGGAGAAGTGGGTGTCAAGTGACCGCTGATCAACGTGCAGGCCATTTGGTACACAACGATTCCTATAGCGCTTTCGACCATGCACTCATGGCCAAAAACCCTTAAAAATCAAAGATTTATATAATTTCTAAGCCTTTTGGAGGATACTATTTCTTATTCTATTTTTAGCGGCTAAACAACCACCTATCCGGTACATGGAAATTTTCCTGCACGCAGAGGCATGGCTCGCGCTTTTGACACTGACGTTTTTTGAAGTCGTTCTTGGTATTGATAACATAATTTTCATTTCCATCGTATCAAACCGGTTGCCCATTGAAATACGGGCCCGGACGAGGAACATGGGGTTGCTGCTGGCAATGGTCGTCAGGATCCTGTTGCTTCTAACCATTACCTGGGTAATGAAATTCAAGGAAGCACTGTTCACGATTCCGAGCACGTGGATATTTCAGGAAGAGCTTCCGATCAGCGGTCGCGATCTCATCCTCATCTTTGGTGGTTTGTTCCTTATAGCGAAGAGCACACGTGAGATCAATCACGAAATGGAAGGCGAAGATGATACGATGGAAGCGTCGCGCAGTGGAAAGGCGAATGTTACCGGAATAATTGTACAAATAATCCTGTTGGATATCATTTTTTCATTCGACTCGATACTCACAGCGGTGGGCCTTACTGAACACGTGATCATCATGATCATCGCGGTAGTGCTCTCCATTGGAATAATGATCATCTTTTCTGGTGCGATCAGCAACTTTATCCACCGGCATCCATCGATGGAAGTTCTTGCTTTAGGCTTCCTTATCCTTATTGGATTTATGCTATTCCTGGAAGGGCTTCATAAAGAAGTGCCGAAAGGTTATATCTATTTTGCCATTGTCTTTTCCATGATCATTGAAATGGTGAACATCAGGGTTCGAAATAGACGGAAAAAAGCTAAAGAAGAATTCCATGAATAACGACGACTTACTTCGGTACCCGATTGGAAAATTCACTGCCAGGGACTCCTATTCAACGGAAGAACTGCAGCGCTGCATTGAAAGAATAGAAAACCTGCCCAGGGAAATTGAAAAGGTGATCAATGCAATGACGATTAAACAACTTGACACTCCTTACCGCGAAGGTGGCTGGACGGCCAGACAGGTTGTTCATCACATGGCTGACAGTCACATGAACGCTTACATCAGGCTGAAATGGAGCCTCACTGAATCGACTCCAACGATCAAGGCATATGATGAAAAGGCGTGGGCTGAAACACCTGAGACAAAACTTGATCCGGTAATTTCTATCGACTTGCTGAAGGCGTTGCATATCAAGTGGACTGCTTTGTTGAGAAGACTTTCACCCGCTGACTTTCAAAAAGAATTTATTCACCCGGAAACCAAGAAACATATGCGACTGGACAGGATCACCGCCATGTATGCGTGGCACGGTGAGCATCACTTTGGACACCTTAAGATTGTGGCAAACAGGTCATAATTGCATCCGCATTAGTGTTATCATATATCAGACCCGTATTTCTTTTTTCTGCTCATCTTGAAACCATCTATCCTGCATCTATCCTGCCTTATTAAGGAGAATTTCTGGTGTCGTTTATGATCGCGAAAGAATCCAGACACCAGATGATGATTTTCTAGACCTTGACTGGCTCCGACAAACTGCGGAACGGCTTGTGATTATTTCACATGGCCTTGAGGGCAATACAAGCAGGGCATACATGAAGGGAATGGCTCAGGCTTTTTACAATCAAAACTTTGATGTGCTAACCTGGAATTTTCGCGGCTGTAGTGGCGAAGTGAACAAGCAGCTGCGCTTCTATCACAGCGGTGCAACGGATGATTTGGATTGTGTCGTTGAGCATGCAATCAGAAAGGGATACAAAGAGATCTATCTCGTTGCTTTCAGTCTGGGGGCTAATATGATGTTAAAATATCTTGGCGAAAAGATTCCGCGACCCGAGATAAAAAAAGCAGCTATGTTCTCAGTGCCGTTACACCTTCACTCGAGTTGCATTAAAATTTCAAAACCCTCCAACTGGATTTACTCCAACCGGTTTCTAGGCAGTTTGAAGGCAAAAATTATCGCGAAATCGCTTGTGAAAAAGGAGATTGATATAGCTGGCATTCAAAAAGTAAAAACGCTGATTGATTTTGATGATCGATATACTGCCCCTTTACATGGCTTCAATAATGCGGTTGACTATTATCAGAGATGCAGCTCAATTGGTTTCGTAGAGTACATCAAGACGCCCACGTTGATAGTCAATGCACAAAATGACCCGTTCCTTGCTGAGGCATGTTATCCTCATCAGCTGCTTAAGAAGCATCCCTTTGTTAAATTTGAAGTTCCGGGATTTGGTGGCCATGTTGGGTTCGCCCAATTCACCAAAAATGGTTTATATTGGTCTGAGGAGCGGGCATTGTCGTTTATAACTACTGATTAGAATTTGTTTTAGCACAACCAATGACGCATACCATTAACTGATGATCGATCGATATAGCATCGCTGCCCCTAAGGCGAAAATTCATGAACGATTTCATTCAGACGTATTGGATAATTACGCGCCAAACTACAATGCATCTCCAACCCAGCTACTACCGGTGATTATGCACACTGCTCCTCAGGGTGTATCGACTTTTTATTGGGGAAATTTACCGAAGTGGTCCAAGAACAAAGCATTAGGAGAAAAAATCATTAATATTCATGCCGAGAGTATCCTCGAAAAATCCGCACTCAAGCGAGGGATCATGAAGAACCGTTGCCTGATTCCCGCCGACGGATTCTACGCATGGAAAAAAGTCGGAAAGAAAACCACTATTCCTTATCGTTTTGTTCTAACTGACAATGATTTGTTTTCATTCGCTGCTATATGGGAAGAATTCGAAGACGATGATGGGAGCGAGTTGCATACATTTTCCATTATAACAACTCCGGCCAACGACCTGGTAGCGTCTGTGCAGGAAAGAATGCCTGCAATATTAACACCCTCGACAGAAAAGATCTGGATGGATAGAGAAAGCAGTGAATCTGAGTTGATTAATTTATTATTGCCTTATCCGGCAGAAAAGATGAGCTACTACCCAGTGTCGCCGAGAATTCTCGACAGTAATATCAACGTACCTTCCCTGATCATTCCCACTCCCCCGGCCGACCAGTTTGGCAACCTTACTCTTTTTGACTAGAGAAGTTTAATGTATAGATTCAGAATCAGAATCCGTCATCATCCTCTTCCTCCTTCGGTGTATCTCCGTTATCTACTTTGGGTTTTTTCTCTTTCTTTTTCTTCTTTTCCTTTACAGGTTTCTGCTCGTCGGGACCTACCTCAGCCTCAGCTGCCTTTTCTTTTTTTCTAAAGAGTCCTTTCTTCTTTTGAGGTTCTTCCTGTACCTGCTCCTCTGCTTGCTGTTGTTCGTTTTCATCAACATAGTCGAAGTCGTCCGCTGGTTTCGGTGGAATTGGTATAGCCGTTGAATCAACTGCGTCTTTCTTCTTCCGCTTGAAAAGGTTCTTGAAGAATCCTTTCTTCTCCTTCTTCTTTGCTTCCTCCTTCTGTCCGGCGTTTGCAAGTCTTACATCAGGAAGGACAAGGTTCTTACGGAGGTACCACATGTAATTATCCTGTTCAACATTGAACCTTATGTCTGCAACCCCATATTTAGGAGTCTTTGAAACATACCGACCTGTTGTTTCATCGTAGGCAGCACTGTCTGGTGTATTGTATTTTAATAGGCGCACCTCCTTGTCTTTCGAGATGACATAGACGCTGTCGGCTACCGACTGCGTTGTATCTTGTGGTACATCAACAATGTAAGTGCTGTCAATCACAGAACGGGCAGCGAGATCCAGTTCAGCACCAGGGACCACTCCATCTTCACCCATAAGTCCCTCTTCACCGACTTTCATTGAGTCGGGGAGAACCGGGTTAACGTCTTTCATAGCCACCGTCTGCATGCTTCGCAGTTTTTTGCGATATGAAACAGGTTCTGCAATCAGGTATTTAGTCTTACTCGCCGTGAGCATCTTGGGAGTAGAGTCTTCCTGAAAATAGCTGAACTTTTTCCGCAGCTCCTCCTTATCGTAAATGTATGCGCTTTGATACGCAGGGCATATCAATCGCTGTGTACAGGCGCTGAGGAGTAGGCTAAGACTAAGTAATACAAAAAATGGCCTTGCCATGAATAGGGTAAATCGACCAAAAATAGGGAATATTTTTAAAAATATTCTCTCGTAACCGTTTGATTGTCAAATTATATGAATCTAACGCTGATTTGAGGCTTTTAGTGAGTTGGAACTCTTATAAATAGCTATGGCTTTCGGCCACTGACCAGGAAACTGGTTAAGCCGTAATTGGAGTTATTCTTCCTGCTTCCGACGGAAGCCGATTCTCCGAAATGGTTCAGTTTTCGGATTGAGCAGTCCCTTTAGATGCCGTAAAATGACACCGATATCTTCATCATGCCGACCTACCCTCCTCTCTAACTTTTCCAAATTCAATAAAATGTCCTTTTGAAGCCGTTATACGTTATCTGTTAATCGTTATCCGTGGGCATGAGGTTGGGCACGGGTGTGATTTTTAGTTACTTAATGTCAGTGGAAAGACACACTCACACTCACACCCACGATTAACTAATAACTATTAACGGATAACGTCTCATTCGGGTGAATATCCTAACGATCTGAACGTTGACTCTGATTGTTCTGATAATTATCGGGATTCAAACGCGGCACGGTCCTAATCAAGTGTTGTTTTTCTTGCCGATTTAATTTTAACATGAAGTCCGCTGGAAATCTTTTTGCATTTCTTTTTACTTGTTCATTCAAACGTTTCGTCGACACGCCATATAATTCTCCAAGATCAGAATCGATCATTACTCTCTTGTCTCTGATCGTAAATATTCTATTGACAATCGCATCATCGGAGATTGCGACCAGCGTCTTCTTCCTCTTCATAGCTGCAAACTATTTTATGAGGTGGTCGCATTTTGCGACCACCTCAATTGGTGGCAACATTCGGAAACGAGTGATTGCAATCGGATCAATAAAAAAAGAATTGCCAAATGTGTGGTGACGCGATGCCTTCGCGAATCTTAACAGTATCATCATAGCTATCGGTAAAAGTTAATAACCTTTAAAAGTACGCTGAAGTCAAATCAAAGACAAGATGGTATAAATGTATAGCTCAGCATATATATCTTTTGAAGTAGACGTTAGAGAGACTCCAACCTGGCGCGTATAGTCTTGCTTAGACCTGATTTTACCAAGTCATAGGAATTGTCGATCCATTGACGAATCAGCTTATCGGGAATTTTACCGTCTACAAGAACAGTAATCCAGTGCTTCTTATTCATGTGGTACGCTTCCTGAACAGATGTGTATCGCTCTCTCAGTTCAATGCCCATCTCAGGATCGACTTTAAGGTTAATGCTGGTAAAATCTTCCATGTCAGCTAGAGCGAACATCTTGCCCATCACTTTATAAACCAGAATATTCTCGCCGAAGGGAAATTCTTCAGTAACCCCTTTCTTAGAAATGCAATGACTTCTGAATAGCTCAGTGTCCACTCACAAGAATCTTTTCAGGATAAGAAAGATTACACCAAGGAGAAAAATGATGATGGATATCCTATTGACCCCGTGCATCATTTTAATATTTATGTTGGAAGGTCTAGAAGGATCTTTTTTTCGGAAAAAATATCCACCTACTTCTCCAAGAGTAAAAAACTCTTTCCAGCCGTTCTTTTTTGCCTTCCCGTTAGGGGCACTTCCATCAGGCTCTATGTTCTCTTTTAGATCCATATCTTTCGTCATAGCCTACTGTATAACCATCAGTTCGCCGGATTAAGTTCCGGATCGATCCAGTCACCATGTTCATGAATCAGGTTGATCAATTCATCAACAGCTTGTTCTGTGGGTACATTCTTCCTTACAACTTCTTTGCCTTTGTAAAGTGTAATACGACCAGGTCCGGATCCGACATAACCGTAGTCAGCGTCGGCCATTTCACCCGGACCATTAACTATACAACCCATTATGCCGATCTTGACGCCTTTCAGGTGGCTTGTCCGCGACCTGATCCTCCCGGTCGTTTCCTGGAGATCAAAAAGTGTTCGCCCGCACGAAGGGCACGAGATATATTCCGTCTTGGAGATACGAGTACGTGTAGCCTGCAGGATATTAAATGCTGTTTCGTTAACTTTTTTGTCGGGGCCGCAGTTTTCAGCAGCAATAAAAATTCCATCGCCGAGCCCGTCCACGAACAGCCCTCCAAAGTCGGTGGCTGCGTATAGTTGCAGATGATCCAATGAAATATCCTTATAGGCTCTGCCAATTATTACCGGAACATCACATTGACCATTCATCAACATTACGAATAGCCTGCGTTGTTCCGCCATGCCGTGTTCGTTATAGGTATCGATTACCAAAACTGCAGTGGGATCTTTTTTGAGCTTATCGATCAAGACATCATTGAAATGTTCAATACATGCATATATAAAATTAGCCTTGTCTGATAATTCGACTCCTGAAATATACTGTTCCGCGCGAATGAATGGATAGGTGCGGTCCTTTGAACGCTGTCCAAGCCAGGTGCGGTGGTTATATATCAAACCCAGTGTACCCGGAATCTCAAAATCTATACTCCTGTCACCAAGAAAAATAAAATCACACGCCATGTCCGTGATGTTCCATTTGTCCAACTTCACGGAATATTGATATCCGAGCGCAAAAAGTGAGGCCGGCGTAATCTTTTCCTTCGAAGAAAAGTCCGCTACGACTCTGGGTATATGATGCTCTCCGCCGAAATTTAACACCTGACGTGTATTTCGACGGTTGTACTCAAATGGCGTGATTGGATAAGTGTCAATGGGTGCAATCGGTTTGTGGCCTGCACGCTTGTCATATCTTTTTACGAGGTCATTTGCCACCGGCACTTCCGCCTCGGGCTCTTCTGTGAGTGAAACTCTTATGGTATCCCCAAGCCCGTCTTCCAGCAAGGTTCCAATTCCTACGGACGATTTTATTCTGCCATCTTCACCATCGCCGGCTTCAGTAACGCCAAGATGAAGCGGATAGGGTTTGAATGCTTCCTCATCAAGCTTCTGGACAAGTAATCGGTACGCCTGCACCATTACCTGTGGATTGCTTGACTTCATGGACAAAACAATGTTATAATAACTTTCATCCTCACAAATTCTCAGGAACTCCAGTGCGGACTCAACCATTCCCATGGCGGACTCATCCATTCTGACAGGACTGTCGCCATAGCGGCTCATTATTCGATCTGACAGTGAGCCGTGGTTCGTCCCGATGCGCATGGCCGTTCCGTATTCCTTGCAAATTCTGATGAGGGGAATAAACTTCTTGCGGATTCGATCTAATTCCGCCTGATACGAAGATTCTGTATAGTCGATTGTTTCAAAACGTTTCTTATCCGCGTAGTTCCCTGGGTTGATCCGCACCTTTTCAACAATCCTGGCAGCAAGTTCTGCAGCATTTGGAGTAAAGTGGATATCGGCAACTAATGGTGTATTATAACCGCGTCTCCGAAGCTCCTTCCTTATCTCTTGGAGGTTTTGTGCCTCTTTTACACTAGGAGCGGTGATCCGAACATATTCACAACCTGCTTCAATCATCCGAATGGACTGCTCGACCGACCCAATGGTGTCCATCGTATCAATCGTTGTCATCGACTGAACCCTTATCGGGTTTTCGCCACCTATTGGAACCTCCCCGATTTTGACTTCGATGGTTTTTCTGCGGCTATACTGGACAAGGCTGTTACAATACTGTTTTAAAGCATCGACTTGTGCGCTCACGATCTGCTAGTTTCCTGCAAATTTAACCTTAAAATGGAGATAATAGTTTTGCATTGCCGCGGGGTAATGAATAAATAAAAAGGCCAGAGGACAGCGATCAAATATCCCCAAGCTGAGGCCTGATGATGATTTCTTCAACTATGCTGTTGGGTGACAACGCGTACGCACCATAGATAGCATCCGCGACGTCCTGCGCCTTCATAAAACGTTCCGGCGGAAGTTCGGTACCCTCCCAGCTTTCGGTAAGGACGGCACCAGGCATTACGGCGGTGACCTTTAGGCCAAACGTTTTCACTTCTTCCCTTAAGCACTTTGAGAATCCCAGCAACGCGAATTTGGAGATCGCATAAGATCCTCCGTTTGGATAAGCCATGAAGCTGGCTATCGAACACATGTTAAAAATGTGACCTGCCCGGCGTTCAAAAAATGTGACCTGCCCGGCGTTCAATCATCGTCGATATAAGTCCGCGGGTGGTATGATAGGCGCTGTAAAGATTGGCGTTGACCATCTTCTCCAACGTGTCATCAGGCTCGGATACGATTTCGCCTGGAATAAAATATCCGGCATTATTGACAAGAACATCAATGGGCCGCCCCATACCATTAACAAAGTTGCAAAAAGTATCCACGTCGATTTTCCTGGAAAGGTCGGCTTTCTTCACGTGCACAGTGATCGAAGGAAAATTCTTCTCGGTAACACTTTTTAGTTTTTCCAGGTCGCTGGCGTTGCGTGAACATGTTGCGATATCAAAATCCTGAGCGGCAAACTTTTCAATGACGGCGCGACCGATACCTTTTGTTCCTCCGGTCACAACGACAAGCTTGCTCATGATAACTAAATGTTAGATTTTTGGGTATCTTTCGCAAGGTAGTAATTGCATTGCTTTATTACATTTTATGATCAAAGAGATTGGAAAGTATTTCATGTTTCTCGGACAGTTGCTGGTTAACCGTGAAAGATTCAAAACATATTACAAGCTCGTTCTGGATGAATGTCAGGGAATAGGAATTGGTTCGTTATTTCTTGTAGCACTTGTGTCAACGTTTATGGGTGCCGTGACGACCGTTCAGACGGCATTTAATATGGTTAGTGAGTTTGTCCCTGACTACGTGATCTCACAGGTGGTTAGGGAAATGATAGTTCTGGAACTTGCTCCTACTATCATTGCAATCATATATGCAGGCAAAGTCGGCTCCAGCATGGCCAGCGGCCTTGGCACTATGAGAATAACAGAACAGATAGACGCACTGGAAGTGATGGGGATCAATTCGATATCTTACCTGGTTCTGCCTAAGATCGTCGCGTCATTGTTGATGTATCCTTTACTGGTAATAGTCGCGGGGGTTTGCGGAATGGTTGGTGGATACCTTGCAGGTACATTAACAGAAGTTATAACTCCAAACGATTATGTATACGGACTGCGCTCCTCTTTCAACCCATTTACAGTGACGTTCGCACTTATTAAGTCCTTCGTCTTTGCTTTTTTGGTGTCGTCAATTTCATCTTATAAAGGTTACAACACGCAGGGTGGTGCACTTGAAGTTGGTATTTCCAGTACACAGGCAGTTACATCCAGTGTTATTGCAGTGTTAGTAGCAGACTATCTTTTAGCTCAACTTCTATTGTCGAAATGATAAAGATTCAAAGTATCTCTAAGTCATTTGGTGAAAGACTCGTTCTTAATGAAATCAGCGGGGTCTTCGAGAAAGGTAAACCAAATCTGATCATAGGTGCCAGTGGTACGGGAAAGAGTGTCTTGTTGAAGTGTATTGTGGGACTTGTTTATCCCGACAACGGCCAGGTATTTTACGATGGCCGGGATTTTTATGGAAGTGATCGCGATTCACAGATCGAGATCAGACGGGAAATGGGGATGCTATTTCAGGGGGGTGCATTATTTGATTCCAAAAATGTTGAAAGCAACGTGATGTTTCCGCTCGACATCCTTACTAAAATGACGGTCTCTGAAAAAAAGGATCGCGTGAATTTCTGTCTCAAACGTGTTGGTCTTGAGAACGTAAATGCCAAGATGCCCTCGGAGATCAGTGGTGGTATGAAAAAGAGGGTCGGCATCGCGAGAGCTATTGTAAACAACCCCAACTACTTGTTTTGTGACGAACCAAACTCAGGTCTGGATCACTCAGGTCTGGATCCGCAGACATCAATTGTGATCGACGACCTGATCCAGGAGATCTCCGAAGAACTTGATATCACTACTATCGTCGTGACACACGATATGAACTCGGTGATGGGTATTGGCGAACGTATAATGTTTATCTATAAAGGCGAAAAGCTTTGGGAGGGTACAAAGAACGACATCACTCATTCTGGAGTGAAAGAGCTCGATGATTTTGTATTTGCCAACAAAGTTATGGGCAGTCTTAGAACCAGCAGCTAGTGTTAAGTTAAGTTTATTTTGACGGGATAAGATTGAATGTTTTCACCCAGGCTGGACGTTGGTTGTTTATAGTCCAATACAAATACATTTTAACGCAAAGGATTATAAATGCATCACTACGACTTCCTCGTACGAAGCACAGGGAGCTTCATTCATCTTATCTTGAAAACGTACCTAATTCGCAAAGGCCGCAAAGCGCAGGTCTCATGGAGCGTAGTGGCGCCTTGCTTGGATTTAGGCTATCAGAACTTTCTTTTTTCCGCAAGGTTCAGACTACCTATGACCAAGCTTGCGCGACTGCAACCGATCAGAACTGCTGTCTGCGCCCTCCGCGCATCAGATGCACTATCAAGTAAACGCAAACGAGTCTCCCTGTGCTTCTCACGAATGAGTCCTGCTGATGCATTTGCATTCCCTCTGCGTTAAAATGCATTTCTTTTCTAATGTCAAAAGCTCCTTCTTCCAAGAAGCTCATAGTCTAAGTCAAACGTCATTTCAACCTTAACATAGCACTTAGTTACCGGGTTGTACGGACGGAAATACTATTTCAGAAGCAGCTCTTTTTTTGAATGGTTGAAGTTTCCAGTACGTGAGGCTTCTCCAGACCCATTCCATTGGTCCAAAACGATAGTAACGAAGCCAGATATGGCTAACTATGATCTGGAATATCCATACGCTTCCCACGATATAATACAGTTCATAACGCTGAAGCTCACCGTACAAGCCAAATCCCACGCCGTAGAAGATCAAGCCACAAATAAGAGACTGCATTAAGTAATTGGTAAAAGCCATTTGCCCTACTGGACGGACGAGCGCAAACAGCCAGTTAAACCAACCTGTTTTGTACAGCACCATTATCAAGCCGAAGAGACCAACAGAGCGGAATGTTCGTGGTATTTCATACAAAGTGAACGACGCATCTTTAGTATAATCAAAGAAGTTGAACTGCGTTTCAATAAGGGGCTTCAGTCTGAAGTACGACAATACAATACCAACGCCCAGGCCCACTATAGCGATTATCAAATAGGTCATCAAAGGATGATCACCCTGCATCAGGCCCATTTTGAAAAATGCCAGCCCCAGAAACATAAATATCAGGACATCCCAGGGATTGTAGTACATAAAATCCGTTTCCATCCAAACGCTGTCGTTGCTCAGACGCTCATAGAGTTCCGCGTATGATCCTTGTACGGCTTCAATAGTTTCCTTTGCTTTCTTCTGCTTCTTCTCAAGCTTTTGGTTGTTCTTAAAGCCGTTCATTTCTTCAAGCTGTCCTTTTTGCTTGTCATTCAGTTTTGTTTTGGTGGTATCGATTGCTGCGATCGCTTCCCCTTTTTCGATAGTCCTTTTACTCTGGTACAAGTCCCTGTTTTCACGGGCAGTCTGAAGCGCAAGGCAAACGATGGCAGCTATGATCAGGTGCGATGGCTTCATTCTTCTGAATGCAAAGAGTAATATTCCCAGAATTGCATAGTGATATAAGATATCTCCACTCCACAGCAACACAAATGCGTTGAAAAGTCCAAACAGCAAAAGCCAGAGTTGCCGTCTTAAGAATAATTCAGCTGGCATTATACCATTGACCCTCTTTTCCAGCCGGGTAGTGAATACTATCACTCCACACCCAAACAACATTGAAAACAAACCGCGCTGTGTACCTTCAAGAAATCCTTCAACGAAATACCAGATTTTAAAATTAATAGTGCCCAACTCCCCTGCGATCATCGGATTGGTTGCCTGGATGAATGGATACCCAAAGGAAGGAATGTTCATCATCAGTATACCTAACAGTGCAATGCCGCGAAGGCTATCGATGATCGTGATACGTTCTGATTCCGAGAGTGGCTCGAGCGGCGGTAGGACTGTTGACTGTTCCATATTATAGCCTTTTTTTGAAGCCGAACTTGTCGCCCACAAACCGTCAATCACTCAACTATCGGCTGCTGCAGAAATATAATAAACAAATATCTTTTGCATGACCTGGGCAAAAGAATTGTAAAGAAGATACCCTGATTCAGCCATGGTCCCTCCCCTGAAGTCAGTGATGAAATCAACCCAAATATTCCTTCACGTAAATGTGCCGGCCAGCAGCGGATGAGCTGGGTCGCGACTAGCCTGCTTTACTACGTTGAACAGTTTTCGACTTCGTGCGTGCCTGTTTGCTTTCGGCCGGTAGCGGAACGCATTGCGTTACATCAGGCGGAACTGCTTTATCCAGTACAATAACTTTTGGCTGTTCCGGCGCCGTTTTACTTGACGCTACCGGATTCCGATCGAAGAATCCAAAAGGCATCAGCGAAAATCCAATAGTATGTACATTCATCACCGGCCAGTCTTCAGGTCGTACAATGTGTGTAATTCCCATATTGTACCAAACAACCACATCCTTGCCTTCAATATTTTCGTTGTCGCTTACCATTTTAGGAAGCCCGTCATTTATTCCGCGTGTATTCGGATAGTCGCCAGCCGGGAAAGACTCCTTTTCCTTATAGGATGTTACCCAAAATTGACTTTCAAGGAAGTCCGCCATTTTACGTGGACCGGACCCAAGGGCCGCGAGTGGTGATCCATTGTGACCCGGCATAATCACGTAACTCTTCTGCTGTCCCAGGGAATTGACGGCTTTGGAGTCTGCGACCATCCAATGTCTGTTTGTTGATGCATTTACGTTACGTTGTCCCTCGGCTTCGTTCCTGATCAGGGACATTTGCCTCACAAATGCGTTGTTCCAGGGATTTTTTTCGCTGGGCGCTAGCGCTACCGTGTTCATTTCTTCAACAATGTTCTCTGTACCGTCAACATCGAGGTCGAGGCGGAATGAAAAGAAGTGCTGATGATTCACTGCCTCAACGTGTGGCGCTACCAATGTTCCATAGTAGATTCCGTTGTAGCTATCATCATCGCCGCCTGGCAGATCAGTGGTCCTGTTCACCGCTTTAATGCCGACGATGCCGGTGAGCTCGGCTTTCAGGTCGATCGTTCCATCCTCGCGAAATACCCACTTAAAGCCATAGTCATAGTTTCCGATTTTGGTGAAATACTTAACAACAAGGTTACGCGCATCGTGAGTAAACTTACCATGACGAGTGATCGGGCCTGGATTTTCTTCAAAGATGGCAATCATGCTGTCGATCTTCGTTGGCTTTCCCTTTTCGTCGTGAAAGAATCCCGGGAGGAACGTCGAATTTTCGGGCACATCTGATCCTGCTTTCAATCCATTCATGGACTTGGGCCACATTTGCCCCATTCGATATGCACCACCATCAAAATAATTCCATGCTGAATGTGTTAGGTCTGTTGATCCATAGGGAACATACATTTCTGCTAAAGAGGCTCTATACAACACAGGGCGCATCACTCCGTGATCATTGTACTTTGCGTCATATATCACTAATCCTTCCCGATTGTGAACGGCTACCCTAAATGACCATGTCTTACCAGTGACCTGAAAACCGTCTACCGTATACGTTGTCCCTTCCGGTTGCGTTATCTTCATTGGTTTTGTCTCAGGCAATAGAACTTGCGCAGCGTCTGAATCAAGATATCCAATGTCTTCTGGTTTAAAGAATCCCTTACCTCCATCATCCAGCACCTTTAGTACTTTCTGGTCCGTGAGATCTACATAAGCCACTAAACCGTGCACCTGCATTTCTTTGTATTTTTTATTCTTGTACTGCGGCGTACAAATCAGTTCGCGATGATCCGGTGGAGCGATGCCCATATCGCCGGCAAAAACGTTGGATACATTCACGGAATCCGGATGTATTGCTCTCGCCTTTAGACCGGCAAGCCACGCAGGGTTCTTTTTGAGTATTTCATCCGTAACGGAATCTTTCAGGAAAGCACCGGGTGTTACTCCCGGCACATTATAAAAGGAGAGCGATTTCTTTCCAATGAGATCAATAACGGATTCATACGTTTTGTTGGTGCTGCGATCATAGACCGATACAATTGCTTCCCGACGGAAGGGGTCGCCTGTTTTATACTTTAGCATTTCCGCTTTTGGCGGTTCATTGAGATTAATAAGATAGAATCGATAAGCAGTATCGATCTTGCTTTCATCCAGCAGAATCTGTCTTGCCAGTTTTATTTCATTTGTATCCAGCGGATTAAGTGGATGAGGTGTGAGCTGTTGGTCTATCGCCATATCATTCGTTGAAGGCTTATTCGTGCAACTGTACGTCAGGAGAATGCAAGCGATCAGCACGCAGAATGCGATAGGCAGATGCTTCGGGTTTTTCATTATTGCGGATATTAGGTTTCAGTTGATCACAAGGTTGCAAACCCAAAAACACCTTCAACTCTGATAACCTCGTGTGATGGCACCGACCCACACAACTCACTTGCCCTCTGGTTCGATGCGGATGCTGAAGGTAATTATTAAATCCCTTATCGACAATTCCGCAACGCGATAGAAAGTCCTTTGGATTAATCTTCAGCATTCGGCTTTTTGGTATCGATTGCAAAACAACGGCGTGGCAGGATGCCGGAGACGAACCCGATAATATTAAATCCGAAAATCTAAAGGCGCGTACCTAATCAAACCTTAATAAACACCGCCGATGCATTATGTCCCCCAAAACCGAATGTGTTGCTTAGGGCTACCCGAATGTCCTTTTTCACGGCAGCACCGGTCACAATGTTAAGACCAGTTGGGAGCGTTGGATCGATTTCTTTGGTGTTGATAGTAGGTGGAATCAAACCAGTCTCGATTGCCTTGATACAGATAATTGATTCAATGGCTCCCGCACCACCAAGCAAGTGACCCGTTGCCGATTTTGTGGCACTAATGAGAAGTTTATCCTTATGCGATCCGAAAAATTTGGAAACGGCTTTCATTTCGCTTTCATCACCGACTGGTGTTGATGTAGCGTGAGGGTTCAAATAGTCAACGTCTTCTGGTTTCAGTCCGCCGTCTTCCAGGGCCCACTTCATCCCCAGCAATGCTCCTGCTCCTTCGGGGTGTGTTGATGTAAGATGATATGCATCTGCAGACATTCCACCGCCGGCAACCTCCGCGTAAATTTTCGCACCACGTGCCTTTGCATGCTCATACTCTTCCAATATCAGGGCCGCTCCTCCTTCACCCATGACAAATCCATCGCGATTCATATCAAAGGGGCGGGAGGCTGTTGTTGGGTCATCGTTGCGGGTAGACAAAGCCTTTAGCGCTCCAAAGCCACCAATACCGGCTTCGTTCACAGCGGCTTCCGATCCACCAGTCACGATAATATCGGCTTTATTCCATCGGATGTAGTTCATAGCGTCTATGATCGCCGTTGTAGATGTGGCACAGGCGGATACTGTCGTAAAGTTCACTCCCATAAATCCATACTTTATGGATATCCAGCCTGATGCGATGTCAACAATTACTTTTGGAATGAAATAAGGATTAAATCTTGGCGTGCCGTCGCCTTTGGCAAACTCCATCACTTCCTTCTGAAAAGTATGAAAGCCGCCGTTGCCAGACCCCCAGATCACACCTACTCGAGTTTTATCGATCTTGTCTAAATCGAGTTTCGAATCTTTCCAAGCTTCATCAGAAGAAACCAAAGCGTATTGCGTGAATGGATCTATCTTTCTGATATCCTGTTTTTCAAAATAATTAAGAGGATCAAAATTCTTTACCTCGCAGGCAAACTTCGTTTTGAACTTAGTGGTATCGAACTTCGTGATAAGGGCCGCGCCGCTTTTTCCTGAAACAAGGTTGCTCCAAAACTCCGGAACCGAATTGCCTAGCGGGGCTACAGCGCCCAGGCCAGTTACAACTACTCTTCGTTGTTGCATAAATTATTTACTGATTTGTTTTAAGAGGTTTCGATTAAAACTCACCGCATTTTTCATCGCGGCGTCTGAAGATGATACGCGGGAGACGATGATCGCTCCTTCTATGGAACAGAAAAATAAGTTTGCGATCTCTTTTTCGTTGATTGAGCTCTTGAATTCGCCTTCTTTTTTTCCCATAGCCAGGAGCCCTGCGATACCGTCAATTGTCCGTTTGATTTCCGCTGCCACGGCTTTCTTCATAAAAACGTGCTGATCATCGGCTTCAACCGCATTGTTCATCAAAGGACATCCCCCGGGAATAGGGGAGCTAAACACGTACTGCGAATAAAAATCAAGGAGGGCGAGCAGTTTCTCTTTGGATGATTTGGCTTTTTCCATTTTCAGACGGGCAGCCTCCCGTACTCTTTCCATAGAGTAATAAAATACGGCGACGGCAATTTCCTCTTTGTTGTCAAAGTTGCCATACAAAGAACCTTTTGTAAGACCCGTGGCTTCTGTCAGATCATTCAAGGAAGTGCCGTTGTATCCTTTTGTATTAAAGAGCGGCGCAGTCTTGTCAATAATGAACTGTCGTGTAACCGTTGCTTTACCCATCCCCAAAAATAGGCAAAAATTCTGCCGAATTATACCGATCGGTATAATTATCCAGCAAAAAAACAGACCCGGAACCTATCCCGGGCCTGTCAACCCAAACTATAGAAAAATTAACCTACGTTTTTTATTGTCGATAGTAGAAGAAAGAGAGGGTCTTCTCTATGCAACGGTGCTCTAGGCAGCGATAATTTGATTGGCCAACGCCAGTTGAACCAGCTGCGCCGAATTTTTGGCTTCACTTTTCTTCAACAGATTCTTTCGGTGAGTTTCTACGGTGTGGTGACTGATGTTCAATTTTCCCGCAATCTCCTTAGTAGTAAGTCCCATAGATATCAGGGCCAGAACTTCTTTTTCCTTAAATGTGAATGGATACATGGTTTTAAGTTTAAAAGGTTTTTTTTGAAATACGACCTTTATGAACAAACCCGATCGAAGTAACCCATCCCTGATAAAGTTTTTTTTAACAATTGAGATTGTCCGACTGATACCGCACCCCAACTCAGTTATAAGTTATGAGTTGTGAGTTATGAGTTGGGGGATGGGGCATGGCGAGGGCGTGATTGCAGTTTCACCACTAACGTGCTCACACCCACACACTAACTCCCGCCTACCCCGATATTTATCGGGGGTGAGGGCGAGCAGGCATAACCCATAACTCATAACCCCCTACGACGCTTCACAGAACGTCACGTCCCTATTTTCAGTGAAAAATATTACCTTACCATTAACAGAAACTACGATGAATTCAGACCAAAGACCCCTGAGATGGGTTACTTATTTATTCTTTTTACATAAAGGCCGTTGCTGATGAACCAGGATGAGATAATACAGAAGATAAAAGCAGGGGGGCGTACGGAACTTGGCCTTATTTACGAAGAGTACCGGGAAGAATTCCTGCGATGGGTAGTGAAGGAATTTAAATGCTCATTGGATGACGGAAAGGATTTCTATCAACTTACGATCCTCATCTTTCATGACAATATCAAGCAAGGAAAGCTTGAACACCTGGTAAGCAGCGTAAAAACCTATCTTTTTGGAATTGGAAAAAATATAGTGAAAGAAAATTTCAGAAAAGAAAAGCGATTTGTACCCGTCAGCAAGGAAAAGTGGCTGAAGGAAACCCTTATTGACGAACCTTCGGATAAAATCGATGACGCCGTATTTGAACGCGCAAGAAATGCGCTTGGCAAATTAGGTCAACCGTGCCAGCGATTAATAGAGTTATTCTATTATGAAAAAAAGAGCATTCCGGAAATAACACTTGAGTTGAATTACAAAAATCCGGAAACGGCCAAGAATCAAAAATGCAAGTGTATGGCGAGACTTCGAAAACTATTTGAACAAGAAAGCGAACAAAACACATTTACTATAAATCATGGATCACTCTGAAGCTGACATCGCCCTTGTCGAAAAATATTTTGATGCTGAGCTTAACGACGCTGAGTTGAAAAACTTTACGACGCGCTTGGAAAGCGACGAGCATTTTAAGCTGCTAGTAGAGCAGGAGAAAGCATTAATAGCCGCAATACGTTTTGATGGCGCCGCTTCAAACCTTCAATATCTTGAAGAGTTGGAAACAAAGCTTCAAAAGGAAACACCTCTCCGGATAAGTTCGGGCTCCAACAAATGGTATTATTATGCAGCAGCTGCCGCAGTCGGTATGACCATCCTGGTGACTGTGTTTATGAATTCTTTCAACGAGAATCCGGATCAACTCTTCCAGGCCTATTTTACTCCTTATCCAAATATGTTCGAGCCGACCGTTCGCAGCAACCAGTCTTCTGATTCGAAGAGAGCCGAAGCCTTTCAGGCTTATGAACAAGGTAATTATCAGAAGGCGGCAACATTATTCACAGATCTTCTGAAGGATAACAAAGATGCCGGCATGCTGCTGCTTCTTGGAAACTCCAACATGATGCTGGGGAACCTTGAAGAAGCAAAGGCGAATTTTATTACCTTAAACGACGACTTTGATGATCTCGATATGCAGGCAAAGTGGTACTTGAGTTTGTGTTATTTAAAGAACGGCGAAATGGATAAAGCTCAAGCGTTGTTGAAAGAGTTGGGCGATACTGAAATCTCCTATGCTACCAAAGCAAAGGAACTATTGGAAAAGGTAAACTAACCTACAATAAAAATAAACCCTAAAATCTACGTTTATGTCAGACAATGAATTCTATACTGGCGCTAAACCGCCTATTAATTTCACATTAAAGGTTATCGCCACCGACCTGCCCTTGAGTGATCCTGCGTTTAAGATGAAAATTGTATTCGACTTCGTGCCTACATTTAGCCAGGACGCGAGATCTGATGCTCCAAATTTCCACGGCAATAAAGTTTACAGAATAATGAACTTTATCACACAACGAGTGATAAAGAAGGTTATTGAATGGATCTATTATGATCGCGGCAATGAAGCAAACGCAAGGGCAAACGAATTGAAATTGCCACACAATTATCCAAACGCGATTGCCATTTACGACGAACGTCAGAAGATCAAAGCATCCTGCGAACAAGGTGACTTATCGTATCTTGACCACCGCGAAGAACGAGCCACTACAAAAGAGGGCGATTGCATTGAAGATATCGTAGGTGAGTTCTTTAATAGGCCAGACAGGCCGATATGGGAGAAGGAAAAGAGCGTAACTCGTGTTACCTACGAACAGTTAAGCCCTCCAGCTATAAGTGTTGATACCCGTACCGCCATCAACGGTGATAAACGACCTAAGTAGTTTTCCTGCGAATAACATAGAAAATCAGAATTGAAATGGCCAGCGCGATCGCCCCAAAGGAGATTAGCTGGCCATTTCTCTCTCGGAAGATCTGTTGGAGGTTTCCATAAGCCACTAGGGGCGCCCATACCTTTGGATCCGCCGTAAACTCATCCGATCGGTCGAGGTAATCAAGTTTGGCCTGTCTTAACGCGTCGTCGATGGTAATTCCCTCGAGAAGATGTCCATAAAAATCATCCATCAATACTGTTGACGCTTTATCGTTCACTTTCCAGAGGCTCATCAAAATATTTGCGCAGCCTGAATAAGTAAACGCGCTGGCCATACTGATCATACCCTCACCCTTGTATTCTCTTCCTAAACCAGATTCGCATGCGCTTAGTACTGCCATTAATGCCTTTAGTTTCAATCCATATAACTCGTAGTCATGCAACTCGCCGTCATCCAGAGAATCAAACCTGGACCGAAAGTACAAACTTGACGAAAAGCTGCGCTGAACATCTCCGCGTCCATGGATGGCTAAATGGATAATATCATATTGAGGAGAAAGCGCCTTGAAGTTTGCTTCCGTCGCCTCCGGACCTACAAGGAACTTTCCTTTTTTGAAACGTTTTTCCAAAGCCTCAAGCTCTTCTTCGGCGCCGATGATCTCCTCAAGTTCAGGATCCGGTGCTCGCAAACGTGCACCGCCGGTAAAACCGACCGCAAGCAAATTCGGACTCTTTATAAGTCTATCGTTCCTGCGCATTAGCATCACCGATGAATAAGAATAGCCAATTGAATAGGTCTTGATAAGATATTGCAGCGATCGATAATTTATGCCTTTTGTGGTATTGGGTTCGCGCAGCAAAACTTCAAATGGCACCTGGCTAACTGGTCCGTCAGGTATTATCAACAAACGCTTCTGTCCATTCAACAAAGAATTAAACGGTCGTACTAATTGATCGAACAAAGAGTAGGCGCTCGAAACAAACACTTCAAAGTTGCCGCTGTTAGTAGTGGATGACTCTTCGTCGAAATGATGCATGAGCTTGCTGATTACAACCAGTAGGCTATCCGGTCGTCCAATCTTCGTAAGCATAACTTTGTCTCCCGAAATACCAATCGCATACACCCACTCTGATCCCCACAAAAATTCCAATGCTACTTGTCCGCGTTCTTTGAGGAAACGCTGAACATCTGCAAGGCCAGGTCTAGCATAGCCGTATTTTACATTGAAGTAGCCTGGGTATTTTTCTTCGATCGCCTGCTTACACTTTTGAATCTCCCTGTCGATCCCGACCATTTCTCCCCGCAGCCGCGTTATCTCCTTAGACGACGGAGACTCTTCAAGTTCATAGTTGATTTTATCTTGAACAGCCAGTAATTGGCGTCTCAACTCAGTGTGGATCCTGAACAAGCTATCTTGAGCGCTTATCCTTTTGGTCTGCTCGGCTTGAGCAAGCGCATCCGCCAATGAACGGGATTTGCTTTGTTCGAAGTAGTGAAATGCAAGCGCGTAAAGCGTGTCTTTTGGTAACACATCTTCGCTCTCCATCAAACGCGCTATGATGTCTTCGTACAGATTGTACCGCGAATCCAACAATTCCCATTTCGACTTTTCCATATCGAGCGTGTTTCTCTGACGAGAAACAAGCATTTCCGTAGCCCGCAAGCAAGACAGCGCCTTAGCGAGATAGTGAGAATCTTTTGTGGCTTTAAACTTTTCCCTGAGAATCGCCGCCTTCTTAATAAGCAAACGATAGGTATGTTCAAAATAACCCATCATCTCGTAGGTTGGATTATCTTCAATATCAAGAGACGTAAATGCAGGATGCAAGGAAACGAGTGCCTTTTGATAGTAGTTCAGCGCTGAATCATACCGAAATTTCGAGGCGTGAAAATCACCCAATATCGCCAGGCTCATAGATACCAGCATACCGCGACGAACATTACGTTTGGAAAGCTCGTCAAAAAGTTCACGCTTTACTTTATTGAACTCAACGTCTTCTTTAGTGGCGGTGTAAGCTTCCGCCATGTTAACCAAAAGATAAAAAAATAGATTTTCGTCTGTCCCCACAGAAGACTTGTAAAAAGGATATGCCTGGTTGTAGCAGTTCAAAGCCTCCCTAAACGATGAGTCGTTAATAAACGTTTCTCCCAGACACAGGTAATACCAAGCCCTGTTTTCACGGACTTTCGTTTTTTTATTTAGCTCAATCGCTTCCAGATAGTATTTCTTCGCCATTTCCGATTCCTTCATGTCTCGATAAATGTTGGCGACCATTGCCGTGGTGGCTTCAACTTTCAAAGGCTCTAACGCTTTGGCTAGATCCATCGCCTTAGCACCGTAGGAAAGCCCTTTTTCATAATCCCGCTGGGACCTGTTTGTCGCTGCAAGACTATAGAAATTCTTATAAAGAACCAGACTATCCTGAAATCCTATCCGTTCTCGGATGCTCAACGCTTTCTCGTAACTAATTTCAGCATCATTAAAATCAAGCTTATTGTATTTATAGACGTCGCCAAGACCGTGGTAACATTTCGCGACATCAGCATTCATCTCCCCGTTCAATCGCTGCCAAATGTCCTTTGCTTTCTCATAATAAAAGACAGCAGTGTCGACGTCAGAACTCAGACTGTAAAATTCTGCGACGTTGTAATGAAGCTCTGCAACGGCATTCCTGGACTGAAATTTTTCTAAGAAGGCGATCGCCTCACGCGATGATTTGAATGATCCATCAATGTTTCCTTTGTCGCCAATTGCCAATGTGGACGATTTGTTCAATGCTTCAATATATACATCCCAGTCGCCGTTTTCTTTAGCCAGCGTCATGCATTTCAAAAAAACGCGATATGCTTTTTGGGGATCCGTATGGGAGACCTTAACGCCTTGCTGAAAAATGGATTGGGCATTGTTATTCGCTTGCGAAAATCCCGTCGCCCACAGAACAATAGCTACAAGACCAAGGAGTAACTTTTTCCGCACTGCCATCATCCCTGAATATAGGGATAGATTATGCAAATTCAAGGTATAAGTTATGGGTTATGAATTATGAGTTGGGGCAAGGGTACAATGAAGGAGGGTCATGGTTTCCATGCTCACACCCACACTAAGTGCTAACTTATAACTCATAACTAAATTGCATTTTGCGCCACTTGACGTTGTTCTCCAAGTCCTTCGATGCCCAACTCAATTACGTCTCCTGGTTTTACAAAAATCGGAGGTTTGAATCCAAGCCCGACGCCAGCAGGAGTTCCCGTGGAAATAATATCACCGGGCAACAAAGTCATAAACTGGCTGATATAGCTTACCAGGTAGGGCACCTCGAAGATCATATCATCCGTGTTATTATCCTGCATCATCTTTCCATTTACTTTTAGCCACATCTTCAGGTTGTTATAATTACCCACATCATCTTTTGTTACCAGGTACGGTCCGATAGGTGCAAACGAATCACAACTCTTCCCTTTTACCCACTGACCATTTCTTTCCAGCTGAAATTCACGTTCACTATAGTCATTGTGCAAGCAGAAACCGGCCACATAATCCAACGCGTCTTTCTCTTCAACATAAGACGTTCTCTTGCCGATCACCACAGCCAGCTCAACTTCCCAATCGGTTTTGATACTTTTTCTTGGAATGATAAGAGGATCGTTTGGACCGGTAAGCGCCGTCGTGGCCTTGAAGAAGATGATAGGCTCTTTAGGCAATGGCATGTTCGACTCAAGCGCATGTTTTGTATAGTTCAATCCAACACAAATGATCTTTGACGGACGAACGATCGGACAACCCAACCTTACGCCTGCTGCTACTTTGGGAAGTGATGAGTTGCTCTTAAGCCATTTGCTTAATCGGTCGAGACCATTTGTTGCAAAAAAGTCTTCGTTAAAATCCTGACCAAAGGCGGATACATCAACAATTTCACCGTTCACTAATACTCCTGGTGTTTCTTTACCGGGCTCGCCGAATCTTAAGATCTTCATATGATTTGATTTATTGAATTATAGACGTGTCCAAACTGTTTTGACTGGGCCAACTACATTTTTATCAAGTGTTCAGCCGGGTAAATCCTCCATCGATCGGATAGTCACTACCGGTAACAAATGCCGCTTCATCTGAACAAAGGTAGAGGGCGAGCGATGCAATCTCATGCGGTTTTCCCATACGACCAATGGGCTGCGTTTTAGATAACTTATCGAACATTTCCTTTTCCTGCCCGGGATAGTTCTTTGCAAGAAATCCATCGACAAAAGCGGTGTGTACCCGTGCCGGTGACATACAGTTACACCTGATATTGTGCGTAATGTAATCCTTGGCTACAGACAGCGTCATCGAAACTACCGCACCTTTGCTCATCGAATAAGCAAAGCGGTCAGACAGACCAAGCCCGGCTGCCACCGACGCGAGGTTAAGGATTACTCCACCACCCTGTACTTTCATGTATTGTATTACAGCATGCATGACGTTGTAAACTCCTTTGATATTGACCTGAACGATCCTGTCAAAGTCTTCTTCCAAAGTATTTTCGAGTTTTCCGATGTGGGAGATGCCGGCGCTATTTACTAATATGTCAATCCTTCCGACCTTCTGCGCTATGTTTGAAATCACCTCTTTTACCTGGGCCTGGTCAGAAACATTTACAGCAATAGCTGTAGCCTTTCCACCCTTGGTTGTAATTGAGTTGACGGTTTCGTCGGCGCTGGTCTTATTGAGCTCCAGAATAAAGACCTCGGCCTGTTGTGAAGCGAATAACTCGGCGATTGCCTTGCCAATACCACTTCCACCCCCTGTAATGATTGCAGTTTTGCGTTGAAGACTAAACATAGCTGATTGAACCATCAATGACTGTGATGACCGCTTAGAAAGGTGTCCCATTCGTCGGCCTGTCCATTCATATGATCTTTCAAGAAGATCGCGTATGAAGGTTTATAAGGTTTCTTGCGGAGCGGCATGTTAGCTTCTTCAGGAGTGTAATCACCTTTTTTAGCATTACATCGCTTGCAGGCGGTGGCGAGGTTAAGCCATGAATCAAGTCCGCCCTTTGCACGGGGAACGACATGATCGATGGTGAGGTCGCGACGAGTACCGCAATACTGACATTCAAAGCTGTCGCGTTTAAATATATTCTGCCGCGTAAGATTAACGCCCTTGTAAGGGGCGTTAACATATCGATTCAAGCGGATGACTGATGGCATCGGAAAATTTTTCGAGACGGTATGCAATCGGTGACCGTTAGCAGGTCTGACCAACTCACTTTTATTTAAGAATACAAGAATAAAGGCGCGCTCCACTGAACATACCATCAGTGGGCTGTTATCCTGATTAAGCACCAATACCCTGCTATTCATTTCTTAAATAAAAACATTGCGGGTGATACCTTCTCTTATCCTTATTTATGTGGAACTCAGGAAGGATGCCCGGTTTTACAATGGTAAGATAAAACCAATCCTGCTATGAACAAAGCGCGATTCGAGAAGTTTCGGCGTCCAAAAATGCAGCTATTCGGAAAGAATCCGCCGGATGTGTGAAAATTGATGGGAATAAATTTTTGTTTCCAGATTAAGAATTCCTTCTTCATTTAAGTGATCGAACCTGACCTTGCCAGAAGCATGAATGATTCGATCGCCCTCAACCATGATTCCGACATGGTTAACTTTACCTTCCGGATTCTTAAAGAAAACAAGGTCGCCAGGTCTACCCTGCTCGATATCTCTGAATGATTTACCCTGATTTGATTGTTGCCAGCTGTCGCGGAACAAACGGTATCCGCAGATCTTAAAAACCATTTGAACAAACCCTGAACAGTCTATCCCAAACGGACTCTTTCCACCCCATAAATAAGGAGCATTCAGGTATTTGATTGCCACATTTCTCAAGTATTCATACTCCCTTTTTTGTCCCAGATTTTTTGCTTCACCATTAAAAGCAAACTGTTCTTCCATTTTGAACAACTCTGAGCTGGAAATCGGGATCATACTCCCCATAAGAATTATTTGCGGGCTCTTATTATAAAGAAGGCTGGCGGTGACATCCGTCGTGATCTTGAATTCTGCGCGATTCAAGTATTCAAAATACTCGTGTGAAACAGGATGGTGTTGTTTCGCATCCAACCAACCGTCGAACTGATCAAAATTAATCCGGATCTTTAACCACTTCTTGTCCTTCGTTGCTTCAATGACCTCGTAGTGATCCCCAAAAAGAAGTTGAGTTGTAAGCTCCGACTTATCACTGGCTTCTGCGCGTACAGGAACAATGCTCAGCCGGCAAACACCATAATCCAATATTTCCATCTATGGTTAAAAGTTGTTTTTCGATCCTTACCTTATCTTCAACCTATCCAGCTCACGTTTCGCATCTCGTTCTTTAATACTATCACGTTTATCGTGGAGCTTCTTTCCTCGCGCCACGGCAAACTCGAGCTTTGCAATACCGCGCTCATTGATAAATAGTCGCGTCGGAACCAGCGTGTAGCCTTTTTCCGCCACCTTGCTTTCCAGCTTTTTAATCTCCGACTTTTTTAAAAGCAGTTTCCTTTCCCGCGTCGCCTCATGATTGTAATGGGTACCTTCCGCATATGGTGTAATATTAATTCCTTTCACAAAAAATTCACCATTGTTTATATAACAATAACCATCCTGCAGATTGACTTTTCCTTCCCTGATCGATTTGATTTCCGTGCCCATCAGCACCAGCCCGGCCGTATATTTATCCAACAGTTCATATTCAAAACCCGCTTGCCGGTTCCTGATATTTATCGCATTTGAAAAACGTTGTTGTTTCATACTTCATTGCTCTAACCTGATATTCTATTTTTGATCTTGAAATAGTCTATCAATTTTTTCCTTCTTGAATATTTTCTGTCCCGTTTGCCCTGTCGCAATCACACGGTCGTTAATGGAAGCTTCATATGAACATATCAATTCGTTTCCATTGATCTGCTCAACTTTTGCACTTATGGAAACTTCCTGGCCTACAAATGCAGGACTCTTATGGTGGACCGTCAGCATTGTACCAACTCCTTCTTCATCATCCTCACACATCTGAAGAACGAACAGCCTGGATGTCCATTCAATATCCCGCGCCAGCGCAAATGTAGCGCAGACCGGGTGAACAACCTTACCATGAAAAGCCGCAACGTCGTCAGGGCCGATAACCCTCCGATATTCCTTTCGATCGCCAATTTTAAAGATATTCTTCAAATCTATTTGCGTAGTTTGTTAAAAGGGCATACGTGCGAGCGGCACAACGTCCAGCCCGCAGAATTCACCCCTTATAAACTTGTAATACGCCGCCATAGCAATCATTGCCGCGTTGTCTGTGCAATATTCAAAAGCCGGAATGAATACATTCCAAGCTCGTTTGTTTCCTGTTTCCTTTAATGACTTGCGGAGTCCTGAATTTGCCGACACTCCACCGGCAATTGCGATATCTTTTATTCCAGTCTTTTCGCTGGCCTGCACCAATCTCGTAATCAGCATATTTACCAAATGTTGTTGAACACTGGCGCATATATCGTTCAGATTATCCTCAACAAAGGATGGATTCTTTCGTTTCTCATCTCTCAGAAAATAAAGAAATGCCGTTTTGATGCCGCTGAATGAAAAGTCCAGTCCCGGCATGACGGTCTCAGGAAATCTGAACGCATCGGCGTTTCCGTCCTTCGCGTACTTGTCTATTAATGGACCACCGGGGTAAGGAAGGCCCATTACTTTGGCAGCCTTGTCAAATGCTTCACCGACGGCATCATCCTGCGTTTGTCCAATTACTTCCATGTCGAGATGATCGCGGACCAAAACTATCTGCGTATGCCCACCACTAACGGTGAGGCAAAGAAACGGAAAGTTGGGCTTGGGATCTGCTATAAAATGAGCGATCACATGTGCCTGCATATGATTTACTTCAATGAGTGGAATTTTTAGACCCAGCGATAGTCCCTTTGCAAACGATACTCCCACCAACAGGGAGCCCATCAGACCTGGGCCGCGAGTGAACGCAATAGCACTTAAATCCGTTTTCAAAATGCCGGCACTTTGAAGCGCTTCATCGACGACAACAACAATATTCTGTTGATGCGCACGTGAAGCCAGTTCAGGGACCACGCCACCGTATTTTTGGTGAACGCTCTGTGTAGCGATAATATTATTAAGTACCTTGCCGTTTACAATTACGGAAGCTGATGTCTCATCGCATGAGGATTCAATGGCAAGTATGACGGAACGCATCTGTTAGCAAATGAACTTGCAAGTTATTAAAAATAGGATAGCTAAAATATTGGCGTATACCGTCACGGCCATTCTTTTTTTACTTATTTCAGCTTTTCTCATACTTCAGATTCCTCCCGTTCAAAGTTACTTTATAAGCAAGTTCCTGAAAAATTTTACGACGGTTACAGGCTTTGAAACCACTATTGAAGGATTTCAAATGTTATGGTTCGACCGGCTTGAGCTTAAGAATGTCGCTGTCCTTGACCCGGACGGAAATAAGATGATTTCGGCACAAACTATTCTCATAAACTTCAAACTTTCACAGCTGTTCGAAAAAAAGAACATTAATATTGATGGAGTCTACCTTGACAGCGCTCACGTTTTTTAATATTGATGGAGTCTACCTTGACAGCGCTCACGTTTTGTTGACCAAGGTCGGTGATACTGATACCACCCGTGACCTTAACATCAATGTATTCATTGCAAATATCAACGCTCATTATGGCGGAAGCGGAGGTGGTGGCGGCAACCCTCCCAAGATCAACATCGGCGAAGCATTCATAAACCAAAGCCAGTTCACTTATATCAACCAGGATCGCGACACTGTTCCGAAAGGATTTGACTATAATCATTTTTCTCTCAGTGTCGACGAAGGTCAATTGAACAGCTTCGTCATGCTCGGCGACACTACTGAATTCAACTTACGCACACTCATTGCGCAGGATCTAAAAACAAAATTCAGGGTGAACCAGTTGTCAACCTTCTTCCGCCTCTGTCAAACGTCTATGGAGTTCGTTGGCCTGGATCTTCACGCAGGTGAAAGTGTCATCACTGATACGGTCCTCTTCAGCTATCAGGGACTTAGAGCCTTGAATGAGTTCGTAGATAATGTTCGCATACACGCAAACCTCGCCAACACAACTATTTATCCAAAGGATCTTGAATTCTTTGCCCCTGGTGTCGAGCGTGTAGAGCAGCCGATACAACTACAGGGAGTGTTCAACGGCCGCGTTAACAAGTTTAAATTCGCAAAAATGAAAATTGATGTGGGTAAAACTCACCTGACAGGCTCCATAGATATGGATGGTCTTCCTAACATCAATGAAACGTTTATGATTGTTGACCTGCGAAAATCACAGGTGGATCCGAATGACCTTGCTTTCGTTTTCAACGACAATACATTGAAAAGACTCTTGCCGATGGGAAGAATGGAATTAGATGGACAGTTCCTCGGCTATCCCAACGACTTTGTGGCGAATGGAAAATTTTCAGGTGCTCTCGGTGAAATCACATCGGACATAAACTTTAAAGTAAACGAAAAGGATTTTGATCGTTCGATGTACAGCGGCCACCTGTCACTCAGCAATTTTGATCTCGGACGATACCTTAACGATTCGGTTACATTTCAAACAGTTAACATGGACGGGCAAGTGATTGGCTCCGGCCTCACGCAGCACACTGCCGACTTCAGATTGGACGGCCGTGTTTATTCAGTCGGCATTAAAGGTTACAACTACAGGAATATCGTTACCAATGCGCGCTTAACGTCGGAACAATTTAACGGAATGATCGACATCGATGATCCAAACCTCCAGGTCAAGGCGCGGGGTTCCATCGACTTGCGTGATGGTAAGAACCTAATCAATATCGAAGCACAGCTTGACACGGCGAATTTTCACCGGCTCAATCTAACGAAGGATAGCCTTTTCCTTCATGCAGATTTTGTCGCCAACATAAGAGGACTTAGCCTCGATTCATTGGAAGGTACTGCAGATTTCCAAAACTTCCAGATTACCTATATAAAGGAGTCGCTCCACCTGGACTCTATTCACCTGTATGCTGAACGACACGGCAAGGAACGTACAGTCGTTCTTGAAACTCCATTAGCTGACGCCGAAATTTCCGGTGTCTATTTGCTAACAGATCTGTACAAGAACATTCGCACGTTATCCCAGGAGATATCCCTTAACATCAAGAACAACGAAGTAGCTACAACAAACTATTACAAAAACAAGACGTATCGCCCTCAGCCCTACCAGGCGAACATCAACATCAAACTAAAAGATATCAAGCCGATCACTACTTTACTTGGTGTCGACCTTAGCCTTTCTAGGAATACGGTCATTGAAGGTAATTTCACCAGCGGCTATACAACAATATTTCAGGCGTTTACACACTTTGACTCCCTTAGGTACAATAACAATTTGTTTTTAAACACCGATGTAGACCTTACAGCCTCCAAAATAGCGGACAGTACCAGCGTGCTGGCAATGGCTTCAATAAGCTCGGAGAGTCAGTCGATCGGACGGAACCTAAATACAAGCAACCTATTGGCGGAGGCAATTTGGAACAAAAGTCACATCAATTTTGGCCTGGATGCAGATCACGTGGGACAGACAAATAACATCAGGCTGAAGGGTGGAGTTGACTTCTCCAAAGACAGCACCACCATTACCATGGCACCGTCAGCATTAAAGCTACTTGAACGCGAATGGAGTTTTGCAAGCGACAATTTTATGTCGATACGCAACAGGGAATGGAGATTTCACAATCTGGCACTTGTGAACAAGGAACAATCTGTAGGGCTGGGCGGTCAGCTGTCAGACGATCCCGCAAAGATCCTGACAATGGACATAAGTCACCTCGATCTTTCGCTGCTGAATGTCATTACGGGAAAAAAATTTACGGGCATACTAGACGCAAACCTAAAGCTGAGCAATTACTATAAAGACCCAACGCTTCAGAACGACATTACTATCAGTGCACTTACTATTGATGAGTTCCTGATCGGTGATGTGAGTGGCAAAAACCACTGGGATACGCTGAACAATAAGTTTGGCATAAATATTTTCATTGACCGGATGCAGGATCGCATCGTTAACCTTACAGGTGAATACGACCCTTCGGACAAAAAATCACCATTGAATGTTGTAGCAAATCTTGAGAAGACAAACTTAAAAATCATTGAACCTTTTATCGACGACATCTTCAGTAACATTGGAGGAACCATATCCGGGGAGTTTGACATCACAGGACAATTGGCGTCTCCCCAAATTCGAGGAGAAGGAACCATGAGCGATGCGCAGATCATGATTAATTACCTCAAAACAATGTATCGAATAACCGGGAAGATCGGACTTACACCGAATTCGATTTATTTTAAAGACATCGAGTTGACTGACACCTTCAAAAACAAGGGGAAACTAAACGGCGCGTTGACACATACGGACTTTCGCTCGATGGCTATCAATCTCGAGGGTAATTTCAGGAATTTCCAGGTTCTTAATACGAGCGTAAAGGATAACAGCCTTTTTTACGGCCAAGCTAACAGCCTTTTTTACGGCCAAGCTTACGCATCGGGTACGATGTCGATCAAAGGTCCGATTGCAAACCTTAACATCACATCGTCGGCAAGGACAGAAAAGAACACGCGGGTTTATATCCCTATAAGTGGTAGCTCATCTACAGACAAAAAGGAATTTATTGACTTTGTCAACTTTACAGACACTACCCATACCACAACAATTACGAAAGCTATTAGCAAGAAAATAAATCTTACCGGCCTGACTTTTGATTTGAACCTGGATGTAACGCCAGACGCATATTGCGAAATCATCTTTGACTTGAAAGCTGGCGATATTATCAGGGGACGCGGCAACGGCGACCTGAGGATGCAAATAGACACAAAGGGTGAATTCAACATGTTCGGTGCCATCGAGTTTACCGAAGGATGGTACAACTTTACCCTATACGATATAATAAATAAAGAGTTCGAGATCAAGAAAGGCAGCCGCATTACGTGGCTTGGCGACCCTTACCAGGGTGTGCTGGATATCGACGCCTCGTATAACCAGCTTGCGTCGTTGCTTCCTTTAGTACAAAGCACGAACCCTGAAGCTGAGAATACACCACAAGTTCGAAGAAAATATCCTGTGCAGGTGCTTCTGGCCCTTGATGGGCCTATGTTAAATCCAGCGATCAACTTTGACATTATTGCCAGGGATCTTCCACAGAATATTGTAGTGGAGAAGGGGCCGCCAGTAAATCTTGATTTTGCCTTCACTGCGTTCAAGAACAAACTGGATGAACAGGAATTGAAGCGGCAGGTGTTCAGCCTTATCGTTTTGCGAAGGTTTTCTCCCCCCGAATCATTTGACACTAGTGGTTCCGTTGTAAGCAGCCTCAGCGAATTATTATCAAATCAGCTCAGCTACTGGATGAGCCAGGTGGATGAAAACCTTGAGATCGATGTTGATATCGCTTCGATGGACCAGGAGACCTTCAATACCTTTCAGCTGCGTTTTGCCTATACTTTCATGAATGGTCGATTACGAGTAAGCGGCGACGGAACGTTCAATAACACAAGCAGCCAACCGACAGGGACGCAGTCGAATCCCTCTAATGTTGCGGGTGATTGGACCGTTGACTATAAACTTACCGCGGACGGAAAATTGAGAGTAAAGATGTATAGCCGGACAAATTACAATCCTCTTCTAAACACCATCAATACCCAAACCACAATGACCACCGGCGCAAGCCTCATTCACACTCAAAGTTTTGATGAGCTCAGAGATATTTTCACCTCATCACGTAAACAAAGGAAGAAAGAGGAAGAGAATGCCCGCCTAATCGAGGAAGCCTTAAAAGAGGATGATGGCAGTGAGTAAGCTTGCAATAATTTTATTTATTCTTCCGATCATCGCTTTTAGCCAACCGAGCGATACCACTCAACATGTAAATAAGAAACGTTTGAATACTCTTGTCATCGGTTCAGCGGTTGCATATGGAATCACAATAGCGGGTCTCAATAAATTGTGGTATGAAGACTCCCCGAAAGAACCTTTCCACTTTTTTAATGACAATGCTGAATGGAAACAAGTCGATAAGGTAGGGCACTTTTACTCTACCTATTACTTCAGTTATGGATCATCAAGAGCATTAAGCTGGTGCAATGTAAAGCAAAGGAAAGCAGACCTCATAGGTTCGCTCGTTGGCTTTGGAGTGATGTTGCCTATTGAAATACTGGACGGTTTTTCTCAGTCCTATGGCGCATCAGCGGGAGACCTCGTGGCCAATGCCGCTGGATCTGCCTTTTTTCTGGGTCAGGCTTTGTTATGGAAAGAACAAAGGATACTTCCAAAGTTCTCATTCCATCAAACAGAATACGCAGCAATGAGGCCGTCGGTATTGGGTGACGGCGCCCTGAGTGAAATGTTCAAGGATTATAATGGACAAACTTATTGGCTATCGGTTGATATGGACAAGTTTATAAGATTTCCAAAGTGGCTGAACCTTGCCGTCGGTTATGGTGCAGAGGGTATGGTGTATGCCAGGGACGAACAAAACATTGAGGCTGGATACCCGCCGGCCTACAGACAGTATTATCTGTCCATCGACTTTGATCTTAGGGCAATAAAGTCCCGGTCGAAGGCAATCAACACCCTTATCTTCTTTGCCAGCATGATCAAAATACCCGCACCAACGATTGAATTCTCTTCAAAAGGGACAAAGTTTCACGCTTTCTACTTCTGACTTGCTAAAATTTTTGACGCCGTTAATAGTTAAAGAAGCTGCGTTTTTCATAACTTCATTGTAGCTAACCGAAAACCCCTTATGAAAATCATGGATTACGTTCAGCAATATGCTGAGCAGATTGGCGGACAATACACCGACTACGATCATACCAAGTCTGTTGTTGTGGTTCCCATCACAGGCAGTCGATTTCAAACAGTTTTGGCAATAACACAAACCAGTGCCGTATCCGGAAGGAATCAGGCGCTTTTCTCCTCCAAAGTTTGCGAATACACAAACGCTTTAGACTTGAAGAACCTGCTGGAGCAAAATGCAAACTTTGATTACAGCAAGTTTGTGCTCGAGGAAGGTTTCCTAAAAGTTGAAGCATCCTGCCTAGAAAACAGCGTATCACAGGATCAGATCAAAGAAATGATCCAGGAAGTGGCGCAATTGGCCGACCATTACGAGCTTAAGCTGACAGGCAAGGACATACACTAGCCTTTAAGACCTAATTGCTGCTCACATTTATAGTTCCTCAGACGATTACGTCGTAACTTTACAGTGGCAAGCCGCTTTATCGCCTCCCCGACTTTTCGGGGGGGAGGAAAGTCCGGGCAACACAGGGCAGCGTACTTCCTAACGGGAAGGCTCCTCCCGACTCGTCGGGATCGGGGACAGACAGTGCCACAGAAAACAAACTACCACTCCGATTTTGTATCGGGGAGGAAAAGGTGAAAAGGTGAGGTAAGAGCTCACCGGCCGGATGGTGACATCAGGTGCGGGTAAACCTTACGCGTTGAAAAGTCAAATAGGCCCCGATCATGAATGGCTCGTTCAACTTCCGTCCCTCGGGACGGATTATCGGGGTGGGTAGACCGATTGATCTCATCAGCAATGATTTGACCAGATAAATGATAGAGGATCTGGCGAAAGTCAGATAACAGAACCCGGCTTATAAGCTTGCCACTTTTTTTGAACCTGCCTGATGTTAGAAAACAGGCAGGTTTTTCTATTTTTAAATCTTAACCCAATCGCGATGTCAAAGATTCTCGTAATTGAAGACGACAGCAAGATAAGATCTATTCTTAAAGAGATACTGGAAGAAAAGGACCATGACGTGGAAGAAGCATCCGATGGTCAGGAAGGATTTAAAAAACTTGAAAGTGGCGCCTTTGATCTCTGCCTCTGCGATATAAAGATGCCAAAGATGGACGGTCTCGAAGTGCTGGAGAAAGCGAAAGAAGCAGGTATTCCAACAAACTTTATTGTCATATCAGCCCATGGGACGATCGATGTAGCTGTAGAGGCGGTAAAAAAAGGAGCATTCGACTTCCTTCAAAAACCATTTGACCTTGGAAGGCTGGAGATCACATTGCGAAATGCGCTCGACAAATCATCCCTCGTTAAGGAGACTAAAACACTAAAGAAAAAAATTTCGAAGAAGTTTGAGATGGTCGGTGAATCTGAAACGATCCAGAACGTTAAGACCATGATCGAAAAGGTGTCAGCAACCGATGCACGGGTCCTTATTACCGGACCAAATGGATCTGGCAAGGAGCTCGTAGCAAGATGGATACACGAAAAGAGCAGGCGTGCAGCCGGAACGTTGGTTGAAGTTAATTGTGCTGCCATCCCCTCTGAGCTAATTGAAAGTGAACTCTTCGGACACGAGAAAGGGTCGTTCACGTCGGCAATAAAACAACGGATTGGTAAGTTTGAGCTCGCGGAAGGTGGTACGTTGTTCCTAGACGAGATCGGCGATATGAGTCTGTCGGCGCAGGCAAAAGTATTGCGGGCTTTACAAGAGAATAAGATCACCAGAGTAGGGGGCGACAAGGAAATAACCGTGCATGTGCGTGTTATCGCGGCGACAAACAAGGACCTTAAAAAGGAGATCGAGGAAAACAAGTTCAGAGAAGACCTATACCATAGACTGAGCGTTATTGTCATCAAAGTTCCCGCGCTGAGTGAACGCAAGGATGATATACCCCTGCTTTCAGAGAAATTCCTCGACGACATTGCTGAAGAATACGGGGCGCGTAAAAAGAACATACAGCCCGGTGCATTTGAAGCCCTGAAGAAACACAATTGGACCGGAAATATCCGCGAGCTTCGAAACGTAATCGAAAGGCTCGTGATTATGAGCGGAGATGAAATCACCGCCGACGATGTAGCCAAGTATCTTTGAGCTATGAAGCCTTCAGAATACCTCGACGCACTTGCAAATCACATCAATCGCTTCACGGAACTGACTTCATCAGAATAGGATTTGTTAAGTGAATATGTTCAGTTCAAAGAAGTAAAGAACAAAGAATACCTTCTGAAAGCGGGGCAAATCTGTAAGTCCAACCATTTTGTTGTGAAGGGTTGCTTCAGAATGTACTCCCATACAGACAAGGGCACCGAACAAATTATTCAATTCGGAATCGCCAATTGGTGGATAACCGACTACACAAGCCTTGAGTCAAAGCAACCGTCGCTCCTTACCATCCAGGCGCTGGAGCCAGCTGTTGTCGGTATTCTTGACCGCAAAATTCAGGATGACTTATTCGCACGTCTTCCGAAACTTGAACGGTACTTTCGTCTTGTGCTTCAACGGGCTTATGCTGCTACATTGATGAGGATGCATTTTATCTTCAGTGCGTCCGGAGAAGAACGCTACCATCATTTCAATTCAAGTTTCCCCGAATTTGTTCAGCGCATCCCTCAGTATATGCTTGCGTCCTATCTTGGATTTACACCTGAGTTTCTCAGTAAGATCAGGGCAAGGAAGCAATGACCGTTCTTGAACTAGATTAAGTTTTTCCTGAACAGAGTCTTGTTGCTTTGTATCAACAAACAACAGCGAAAATGGAAAAACGAATCAAAATGAATTCCCTCGCGCCGGAGGGATACAAGGTGATGCTTGCCTTCGAAAAATACCTCGATGGAACTTCTCTCTCCGAAGTACACAAAAACCTCATCAGGGTCCGCGCATCTCAAATCAACGGTTGCTCCTACTGCGTAGATATGCATACACAGGAAGCACGTGAAGCTGGTGAGTCTGAACGGAGGCTCTATGCTCTTACAACCTGGAGGGAAACGCCTTTCTTTTCAGACGACGAAAGAGCGGTACTGGCAATGACCGAGGAAGTGACACTTATAACGCAGCGCGTATCAGAACAAACCTATGCCAATGCGATTTCCGTTTTGGGTGAAAAATATGTGGCCGAAGTTATCTTCGCGATCATTGCCATCAACGGCTGGAACCGAATCGGGGTAGCCACTAACATGGTACCCGAATACCACAACGAATCTGCACATGTTGTCAAGTAAAAGCCACAGGTGGTCAAACGAGCCGGACCTGCCGGAGTCTTAGTGCGTTTATTTGTATAGAGAGATCAAACTGATCTCTTAACAATTAAACCAATAATGATATGAGACCAATCAATCTTAGATGGACAGCAACTAAAATGTTTGCAACCATCGCAAGTGTTACACTATGCTCAATTGCTTTCGTGCCCGGAACAGCTAGCTACGAGGTCTATCTTAACCATGAGTCTGTGATTAAGGAACATTTATACGGACGGAAGGAAGCTCCAACGCTGCCTCTAAATACGAGCACTGCGAAGGATGAACTTTCGGTAACTTTTAACAACTGTGGAAAAATTGATACGGCAAGGAAAATTTCTTTGAAGGACGAACAGGATAAGACTTTAAAGGAATGGAGTTTTTCCGATAGCCCTGACATTAAAAATCAAATGGTAATAAGGGTAAGCGAGATCACTGGTTTCAAGAATCAACACTCGACCGCGAAACTAGTGTATTCATCACGGGAGCTGCCAACGGATGTACATTTGGTCACACTTCAGCTTGGTAATACAACGGCACAAAAAAGTAAATAGCTACCCGGGGACCTGGGTACCTAGCCACCCAGGTACCCATTTTATTTACCTAAAAAATTAGGCTTTCTTTTTTCAGAAAACGCCGTCACTCCTTCTTTGTAGTCGTCAGTTCCGCCGGCGATTTCCTGGCAATAGGCCTCATAGTCGAGCATATCGTCAAGCGACGATGTAGCCGACTTTTGAAGCATTCTCTTCACGAGGCCGATAGCTTTGGTAGGAGCCGTTGCAAAGTAAGTTGTATACTCCATAACAGCCTGGTCAAGTGATTCCATCGGCACGACCTTGTTTACTAAGCCCAATTGCAAAGCATCCGTTGCTTTCACTTTACTTCCCATTGCACATAACTCGAAGGCTTTCGCATTTCCCACGAGGCGGGGAAGGAAATAAGAGGATCCGGAATCCGGAACCAGACCAATGTTGATAAAAACTTCGATCATGGTGGCCTCTTCTGCGGCGACGATGATATCGCAGGCAAGAGCAATCGAACAACCCGCTCCCGCGGCGACGCCATTCAACCTGCAGACAATAGGCTTCGGAAGATTTCGCATAGCTCGTATTATCGGATTGTATCGCTTGTGGAGTGAATCCATGATCGACCGATTCTTCTGCGAGGCCGACGACCTGAGATCCTGGCCGGAACAAAAGGCTTTCCCTTCACCTGTTAACACCACAACGCGCACGCTATCATCCTTTGCTACCACTTTAAAAACATCCTGAAGTTCAAAAGTGATCTCATCATTAAGAGCATTATATACGTCGGGACGGTTAAGAGTAATAGTCGCAACACTCCCGTTAAGCGAGTACGTCAAGAATTTATATTCCATAGAATATGAGTTTCAAAACAAGACGACCATGGCAGCAAAGCTGATCGCAAACCCGAGCATACCGCCCACCAATACCTCTCGAGGGGTATGGGCGTTGAGCTGAAGACGCGCAGTCATTACAAGTCCCGCTATCACGATAAGTGCAAGCGTCGGATAAAACAATGCTCCGTCTTCTGAAAGTTTGTTCAACGGCAGAATGATTCCAATAAACGCCCAGATGGACATACTGTGCACACTTACCTTATAGAAAATTGTAACCAATGTCGCGATAATAACAAGGACATCTATTATAAGAAGGAACTTAAGCAGGTTATCGTTGAAGCTTACCCGTGTTCTTGAATAAAACAAGTATGTAATCGCGCTATAAAGAATTGCTATGAATGTAAACGGAATGATCCTTTCCTGCCTTTCTTCCATAGCCAGCGACTTGATGGAGCCGAAGGTCTTGAATATTCCTATATTGAGAGCGGGTAAAAGAAATGTTACGCAAAAGATAAGAAACACAAAGTTCAAATGACCGTCTTCTTTTAATGGATCCAGTCCGGCGGGAAGGGAAAAAGTAAATAAGCCGAACATGTATGTCGCCAGGAGAAGTGGATGAAACAAAAAAGAAACGATCTTCGCCAGTAAATTCACCACTACATCTCCTTTCTAAGCCTCGCGACCGGTATGTTTAATTGTTCACGGTACTTGGCAACTGTTCTCCTTGCAATGTTGTATCCTTTTTCGTTGAGGATTGTCTCCAGTTTATCGTCGGAGAAAGGTTTGTCCTTATCCTCACTTTCGATGATGTCTTTGATGATCTGTTTAACCTCCCGGCTACTGACTTCTTCACCTGAATCAGTAGCTATGCCTTCCGAGAAGAAGTATTTCAATGGATAGATGCCGAAGTCCGTCTGTATCGCTTTACTGCTTGCCACCCGTGAAACTGTCGAGATATCCATGTTGATCATGCTGGCGATATCCTTGAGGATCATAGGTCTTAACTTGGTCTCATCTCCTTCCAGGAAAAAATCATACTGAAAATCGATGATGGCTTTCATCGTTCTCAGCAGAGTTTGCTGACGTTGCTTTATCGCATCTATGAACCATTTAGCCGCATCGAGTTTCTGCTTTACGAAGGTGACGGCTTCTTTCATCTTTTTATCCTTCTTGTTGCTCTTATCATATGCCTTGAACATGTCTGCATATGATCGGCTAATGCGAAGGTCTGGGGCATTCTTGCTATTGAGTGTCAGTTCAAGCTTCCCGTTATTGTTGGTTAAGATATAATCAGGAATGATGTATTGATTCTTGGTTGCCGTAGGGCCACTGCCACCACCCGGTTTCGGGTTCAGTTTTATGATCAGCTCCATGGCATCGCGAACAAAGTCTTCGTCTTCTGTATCCAGTTTCTTCTGGATCTTTTGATAATGCTTTTTTGTAAACTCCTCGTAACACTCCGCAATGATCTTTTTTGCAACTGCAACGTCAATATCGTGGCCGTTGTCCATGCGCTCCAATTGAAGAAGAAGACACTCCTGCAGGTTGCGGGCGGCGATACCGGGAGGATCGAAGGTTTGGATCTTTTTCAATACTGCTTCAACCTCCTCCATAGTGGTCTCAATACCTTGTGAGAAGGCCAGATCGTTCACGATAGCGTCAAGGTCTCTCCTGATGTACCCATCGCTTTCTATGCTGCCGACGAGCTGCTTTCCAATGGCGTAGGGCAATTCATCCAAACCCATGAAATCGAGCTGACTCATCAATTGTTCATGTAGTGTGGATGACATCGGAATGGGCATCTCCCGGTTCTCTTCGTCTCCATCGCCATCACCCTGCATTTTATAACCACTATAGTCCTCGTCCTGCAGGTAATCCTTTATATCGACGTCCTCCTCTTTCGAAGTCTGTTCCTGAAATTCTTCCGTTTCACTTTCGCTACTGGTTTCCGCTTCCTCGGTTCTCTCCTGCTCCTCCCCTTCTTCAAGGGCCGGGTTTACTTCAAGCTCTTCTTCAATCCGTCCCTCAAGCTCAGCTGTGGGCACCTGCAGCAGCTTAATAAACTGTATCTGCTGAGGAGATAGTTTTTGTTGTAGGGACTGGTTTAAACCAAGCTTTTGCATTGAATATATGATCCGATTAAGGTCTTAATGTACTGGTCAAATTTAGAAAAATAATAGTAATAGTCTGCAGACGGCCTGCATCAATCAACGATAACAATCCCCTCCTGCCATATGGCTCTGCAAATCGCTATTACTGCAGGTGAAGCTATGAAAATCGCCAAGTTTTTTCGTTTTTTGCGAACCTTTATCCACCAGGGAACTAAAAAAACCAATTGGGGTCGACAATCACAACAATGAAGCGAACGAAGATCAAAGAGCTCCTTACACTCACGCCAACAGGTCAGTTAATCCAGTTGAATGGCTGGGTGCGCAGTTTTCGCAACAACCAGTTCATTGATATTAACGATGGATCAACCATCAAAAATATACAGGCGGTTGTAGAGCTTAACTCATTAGACGAAGCAACAATAAAGAAGATAACAACGGGTGCCTGCGTTTCGATCACAGGTGAGCTAATTCCATCACTGGGCAAGGGACAAGCGATGGAAGTGCGGGTTAAGACGCTGGAAATCCTCGGTGAATGCGACCCCGAAAGTTATCCCCTTCAACTAAAGAACAGACCCAGCCTGGAATACCTGCGTGAGATCGCTCATCTCCGACCACGCACCAACACGTTTGGGGCCGTGATGCGGGTCCGTCATGCTATGGCTTATGCCGTGCATAAGTTCTTTAACGACAGGGGATTTTTTTACATCCACACGCCGGTTATTACGGGATCCGATGCGGAGGGTGCCGGGGCAATGTTCCGTGTAACTGCACTCCATCCGGAAAATCCTCCAAGAAATGAATCAGGTCATGTAAACTTTAAGGAAGACTTTTTTGGGCGCGAAACCAATCTGACAGTTTCCGGCCAGCTGGAAGGAGAAACGTATGCGTTATCGCTGGGGGAGATCTATACTTTCGGCCCTGCGTTCCGGGCTGAGAATTCCAATACAACCCGACACCTGGCAGAATTCTGGATGATAGAACCAGAAATGGCTTTCTACGACATCAACGACAACATGCAGCTTGCCCAGGATTTGCTTCAGTTTCTCGTCCGATACGCATTGGAAAATTGCGTGGAGGATCTGGAATTCCTGAATAAGAGGGCAATTGATGAAGACAACACGAAGCCGCAGGATCAACGTAGCGAACTTAGTTTATTTGAAAGGTTGAAATTTGTAGGTGAAAACGATTTTCAACGCTTGTCCTATACGGAGGCAATTGATATCCTGAAGAATTCCAACCCTAATAAGAAAAAGAAGTTCCAGTACGTAATCGATGCCTGGGGAGTTGACCTACAATCAGAACACGAAAGATTCCTCGTTGAAAAACATTTTAAAAAACCTGTTATCCTTTACAATTATCCAGCTGCGATAAAGGCATTCTACATGCGTCAGAACGATGACGGCAATACGGTGGCAGCAATGGATGTTTTGTTCCCCGGTATCGGTGAGATTATTGGAGGATCCCAACGTGAAGAACGTTACGATCGGATAATCAAGCGTGTTAACGAGCTCAAGCTGCCGGAAAAAGAACTGTGGTGGTATCTCGAATTGCGCAAATTCGGATCAGCACCACATAGCGGATTTGGACTTGGGTTTGAACGATTGATGCAGTTTGTAACGGGAATGACAAATATTCGGGACGTAATCCCATTCCCGCGTTATCCCGGAAGCGCAGAGTTCTAAAACCTGCATTACTAATTATCTTAATTCTGTCTGAACGCCAGCAAGGGTATTTTGCTGTGGAATGCCATCTTGCGCGTCATGCTTCGATCGAACAATTTTTCGTAAAAGCTGCGGTCATGAGCAAACATTGTCAGGAGGTCGGCTTTTATCACTTCAACATAGTGATCGATGGCTTCATCTACTTTCTTGTTAACCATAACCCGGACAATAACATTCTTGTAACCTGTTTTTTGCACCACAGCATCGATCTTCCTTTCAATAGCAGAAACGGCCTTTAATGACTGAGCCACGTGGATAAGGTGAACCGTCGATTCAAATTTTTCCAGGTATGGAATAAGTGTTTTTAGTTCTTTCTCCAGGTGCGTGAGATCACTTGCATAAACCACATTTCTAAAATTCTTGAAGGACCCCAGTTCGGGTACTGCGAGAACGGGCACATCGCTTGCGTCGATAACGGAGGCGGTATTGCTTCCCATTACATACTTCTTCAGGCCGCTTGCCCCACGTGTACCCATTACGATCAGTCCGGTCCGCAGACGCTTTGCCTCCTTTTTTACTGTATCATTAAAGGAAGCCCCCTTAACTACCTTTATTTTGATCGGAAGGTTGGACTTCAACGTTTTCGAGATATCCTTTATCATTGCATCCAGGTCTTCCTTTGCCACAGCAAACAATTCCTGCTCTAATGCCTTAAGACGCAGGCGCATAGTTGCACGCGTGGGCTCTATGATGTTTATCACGTGCAAGAGCGTAATGTTGCCCTCCGTTTTGTTGGCAATCTTAATAGCATATTGGACAGCAATTTTGGAAAGCTCCGACAGATCAGTCGGCACGAGAATGTTGACCATGTTTCTACAAATTGTTTTTGAAATATAGCTCTAAATTAAGGTTCTTTGGATGCCCAACAATTATTTTCAGGGGGAAATGAAACGCACATTTGCAAGTGATAACTATGCCGGTGTTCATCCAGAGGTGATGCAGGCATTACTTGATGCCAACCAGGGTCACGATGGCTCTTATGGATCCGACGAACATACCGCGAAAGCAATTGAAAAATTCAAAGCACTCTTCGGCGACGATGTCGAAGTTTTTTTTGCATATAACGGCACGGGCGCCAATGTACTTGGCTTAAGCGCATTAACTCGATCGTACAATTCAATAATCTGTTCTGACCTCGCGCATATACACGTCGATGAATCAACAGCTCCGGAAAAATTTTTAGGATGCAAGCTGCTAACTGTAAAAACCAGGGACGGTAAAATTTATCCGGCGGATATCGATGAGAAGATCCAACGAGTGGACGACCAACACCACCCACAGGTCAAAGTAATATCGATATCTCAATCAACAGAGTACGGAACCGTTTATACGCGTAAGGAAATCGAAGCGATATCTGCAGTTGCAAAGAAGCATAACCTGTTTCTGCACATGGATGGCTCGCGGATCTCAAACGCCTGCGTTAGTCTTGGGGAGTCATTTCGAAGCTTTACTCGGGATGCTGGTGTTGACGTGTTGTCATTTGGCGGGACAAAAAATGGGATGATGTTCGGCGAAGCAATCATATTCTTTAACACAGCGCAAGCCGTGGATTTTAAGTTTATTCGAAAGCAAGGCATGCAGCTCCATTCCAAAATGCGTTTCATTGGATCACAGTTCAATGCATTGCTCAGCAATGATCTTTGGAAGAGGAATGCGGAACATTCCAACAAAAGATGGCCCGAAAGCTGGCCGAAGAACTAAAAAAACATCCACAGATCAAAATCACGCAGGCCGTAGACGCCAACGGAGTATTCGCAATATTTCCTCCCGAGATCATCCCGGAGCTTCAGAAGGAACATTTCTTTTATATGTGGACAGACCAAATCTTTGAAGCCCGCCTGATGTGTGCTTTTGATACTTCAGAGGATGAAATCAGGAACTTTGGAAAACGCATCCGCGAGCTGCTGGCTTAGAAAGTTATTAGCGTTTTAAGAATTTATAGGTGCCTATAAATTTGGATTGTGCGTCTTTGAGGGCGATCAAATAATAGCCAGCATCAAAATCTTTTACCCTTATGCGCAACTCGTGTTCATCGATGCGCTCAGTCTCAATATTGATCTCGTTTCCGATAATGTTGTGCATCGATACTTTCACGTTGTCCATATTCACATGCTCCAACTTCACGTGTACGTATTCTACAGCAGGGTTTGGGAAAATATGAACCGCTTTCGTCTTGTCATTACGTTCAGGCTGCTCTGCATCATAGCTAGCCTGTGCCCGGACTGTCAAAGAGCCGGCAATCAACACACAGAAAAGAATGATTTTGTAAAGTTTTCCCATTCCTGATTAATAACTGAACTAACCTGTACTAATATACGACAACTTTCGCACCAAAGTTTTTGCCAATTGAACCTTTAATAACCTTTGTCCCCCTTTAGATGGCCGAAACCGTCAAAAGGTTTAAAATAACGGTAGAATTTTTTCCCCACCCCTACTCCCGGTCAAATTCGCAAAAACGCGGAAGGCAGAAATTCCACCAAATCGGAGGCAATCAGGCTGTTCATCCCATATTCGGAAACTGCCAAATCACCCGCAAGCCCATGTATATAGACACCAAGCTGTGCCGCCTCAAAACAATCGTAGCCTTGCGCCAATAATCCAGTAAGAATTCCCGTCAGGACATCTCCGCTGCCTCCGGTCGCCATTCCGGGGTTTCCTGTTGAATTAAAGCAGACCTTTCCCTCTGGAGACGCAATTGCAGAGTGGGCACCCTTAAGAACTACGACGGATTTAAGCTGGATAGCCAGTTTTTTCAACTTGTCCATCCGGTCAAAATCATTTTGCCACGTGCCGACCATTCTTTCAAACTCTTTAGGGTGTGGCGTTAATATGCTACCCGGCGGCACTAATCGTAAGAGATCCCTATTCTCACCGAGGATGTTCAGGCCATCCGCATCGATCACCAGTGGTTTCCCGAAATTTTTCAAGATTTCCTCGAAAGCTTTTTTTGTTTCCTTAGACGTTCCCAGTCCCGGGCCAATACCAATTGTTGAAAAGATTTTCAGGTCGACCTGGCCGGTGAAATATTCTTCGTGACCGTCCACAAATGCCATTGCCTCAGGTACTGCGGTCTGAATGATCTGATAACCGCATTTAGGCACGTGTACAGATAGCAACCCAAGGCCTGAGCGCAGGGCAGCGCGAACGGCCAGGATTGCTGCTCCCATCTTACCTTTGCTTCCAGCGATTAGCAAAGCGTGACCGTAGACACCTTTATGGTCAAACTTCGATCTTTTTTTCAGAATCCTGCGCGGGTCTTTTGGTGTGAGATAGAAATGATCAGTCTCCGCTTTTTTAATGAAATCTTTGTTCAATCCGATATCAACAACTACCCATTCCCCAACAATGGAATGATTTTCAGGAAACAAAAATGCGAGCTTTGGAAGCTGAAAAGAGACCGTAAAGTCAGTTTTGACTACCGGCCCAACTGATGGACTATCGGCCATCAGACCGGAAGGAATGTCCACTGCGACCCGTATCGCATCAGCTTTGTTGAAGCATTCAATTACATGAGCGTAAATACCGGATACGGGACGTGTGAGTCCTGAGCCAAAAAGGGCGTCAACAAGTACGTGCCGGTCTGAAAAGAATCTTTCGTCCGATTCATTGGTGAGCTCAAGGATCTCAATCCCGGTTTTTTTTGCCCGGTCGAGATTGACTGTGAAATCAATTGATTCGGAAACAGTCCCTTTGACAACCCAAGCCTTTACAGCGTAGCCATGATCATGCAACAGCCTGGCAATGCCTAATCCATCACCCCCATTGTTGCCCGTACCACACACGATGCCTATGGAGTGCCTGTCGTCAAAATGTTCAACAAACCAGCTCACGAACGCGCGGCATGCTCTCTCCATCAGATCAATGGAAGCAATAGAACCTTGTTCTATCGTATAAGCATCCAGAGCTTTTATCGTTTCTGTTGGAAGAATCTTCAACATAAACGAAGATACAAAAATCAACGGTCCACCTCACCCATCACCACGTCAATAGAACCAATAATCGCGATGAGGTCTGCTATCAAAATTCCTTTTGCAATTTCCGGTAATACGGAAAGGTTAACAAAGCTGCATGACCTGCATTTGCAACGGAATGCCACATCGCTCTTGCCGTCTGACCGAAAGAAAAATCCCAGTTCACCTTTTGGTATCTCGGCGCGCACATAAAAGTCCTGCGCCTTTGGCCTTATCTTCTTGGGAACTAATGCCTGTGGGTCGAAATCTTTACTGCGTTTGTGGTCTCCCGTTAGTTTGTCGAGGCATTGGCTAATGATCTTGATCGATTCATGAATTTCAAGCATCCTCACGTGGGTACGGTCCCAGCAGTCGCCGAGCGTTCCCATTTTGCCTTCGCCAATTGGTACATCAAAATCCAGTTCTTTATAAACAGAATAGCCATCTACTTTACGAAGATCAAAACGAAGACCCGATCCACGCAGCATCGGCCCTGTAACCCCGCAATTGATTGCAAGGTCCAGTGGAAGGACACCTACGTTTGCCGTACGGTCAATAAAAATCTTGTTCTCTATAAGAAGGGTTTCAAGCTCGCGTAGCTTGGGCGTTATGTACCCTACAAATTCACGGCAACGTTCTTCAAAACCCACTGGAAGATCATAGAATAATCCACCGATCCAAATGTAGTTATACAACAACCTTGCACCCGACGCCCATTCGAGAAGTCTCAGAATGTGCTCGCGATCGCGCATGAGCCAAAAGAAGGGAGTGAATGCGCCGATATCCATGCCATACGTCCCAATCGCAATAAAATGCGATGCTATTCGATTGAGCTCCGCTACCAGCACGCGAACGTATTCAACACGTTTAGGAATCTGGTGCTCAATACCCAACATCCGTTCTACTCCCATCGCATAAGCGTGCTCGTTGTTCATGGATGCTACATAATCGAGCCGGTCAACGAAAGGTATGACCTGGTTATAAGGCATGTTCTCAGCGTGCTTTTCAAAACAACGGTGCAGATACCCTATATGCGGAACGACTTCTTTGACGATCTCACCATCCAACAAAACCTCAAGCCTCAAAACGCCGTGAGTCGAAGGATGCTGAGGACCAAGATTGATGATCATTTCCTCTGCGCGCAGGTCGCCGACATTAAATTTGTTGGGTGCTGACCGGAGCAGATCTCCCTCTTTATACTTGTATTGAATGGACTCTGTCGGCATGGTCTAATATTCTACTTTGACGTTCCGATAATAATCCTGATGCTTGTAATCCTTGCGCAACGGATAACCTTCCCAATCGGCCGGAAGTAAAATTCGTCTGAGATCCGGATGGTTAAGGAACTGAACTCCAAAAAGATCAAAGATCTCGCGTTCATGCCAATTCGCCGTTCTCCAAAAGGCACTAATCGACTGCACCTCTGGTTTGTCACGCGGGACTGTGACCTTTATCATCAAATGATGATCGAATGGAATTGAATACAGATTGTATACAATATCAATTGTATTAGCATCGGGACCGTTGTCCACACCTGTAACGCAGGAAAGCATGTCGAAATATGCTATCGGATCGTTAAGAAGGGTGTTCATCACCGAGATCAGATCATCCGGCACAACCTTTATACCCTTTGGCGTAGCATTCTCGTCTATGATACAATCGCCGTGAGCACAGGATGTTTTGACGAGTAATAAGATCTGATCAAACGTTGACATGGTTTTCTTCTTTCTTCAATAACTTTTCAATTGCTAGGGGAGCTATAAGAGTTTCATTCCGGATCTTCTCCTGCAACTTCAGGAATCCTCCGATCAATGCTTCGGGGCGCGGAGGACAACCGGGTACATACACGTCCACCGGGATAATGCGATCCACTCCTTTTACCACATGATAACCATGCTGCCAATAAGGACCTCCGCAATTTGAACATGAACCCATTGAAATAACGTACCGAGGCTCGGCCATTTGCTCATACAGCCGCTTGATGCGGTCTGCCATCTTGAACGTGACGGTTCCAGCTACGATCATAACATCAGCCTGCCGTGGGCTCGATCGTGGAGCCATTCCAAATCGATCCATATCGTATACAGTCGTACCAGTGCTCATAAATTCAATAGCACAGCAAGCGAGACCAAATGTCATAGGAAACATCGAAGATAACCTCGCCCAGTTCAGCAGGTCATCCAGTCTCGTAACTATAACACCACCACTCTCAAAACGCTGATCCAATAGGCCCATATCAACAGTGTATCAATTATTCTTCTTGAACTTTTCGTTAATCGCACTATACAGTTCAGACGGGATCTTAGACTTGAATTTTGTCGGCGACGGGTCTGGCTTGATCCAATCCAAATATCCATTCACCCACGCATACGCAAGTCCTAATGCCAGCACCGCGATAAAGATCAACATCTCAATCAACGCATACCATCCCCAAGCTCCCTGTGTTTGATTGTTGAGGTCTTTGTCAGCAAACACTGTTGACCACGGAAAGAGCAATACTATTTCAACTTCAAACAACAAAAACACCAGGGCAATAATATAAAATCGAATGTTAAACTGGCTCCAGGCGTGACTAACGGGTTCTTCTCCGCTTTCGTAAGTGGAAAGCTTCTCAGCATTCGGTCGGTCGGGACGTATAAATTTGGATACAACAAGAGTGACCAGAATAAATAATATTCCTGCAATAATGAATAACAGTACTTCACCGAAAGCTGATAGGTAAGTGTGTTGGTCCATAAGACCAAAGATAAGCATGCAAACTTATTTCACATCATCCATCAACGGAAGCCTACAGATTAGTTGTATTAAACGTGTCACCTTGTCCGACATCTCCTGACTCAAAACCTTTTTTAAACCATCGCATTCTTTGCTCCGATGTTCCGTGAGTAAACGAGTCAGGCACCACCTGACCTTGAGTCTGCATTTGCAACCGGTCATCGCCAATAGCACTGGCAGCATTCAACGCTTCATCAATGTCGCCAGGTTCCAGGATCTGGCTCATGTTATTCGCATGATGAGCCCAAACACCAGCAAGAAAATCCGCCTGAAGCTCCAACCTTACCGACATCTTGTTGTATTCTTCCTCACTGAGCCTTTCTCTCGAAGCATGCACCCGATCGGTTATGCCCATCAGATGTTGGACGTGGTGCCCTACTTCATGTGCAACCACATAGGCCTGCGCAAAATCTCCTGGCGCTTCAAAACGGTTTTTCAGATCCTCGTAGAAACCCAGGTCGATATACACTTTCTCGTCTTCACTACAGTAGAACGGGCCGGTCGCCGAACTAGCCGTTCCACATGCCGATTGAACGCCCCCGGTAAACATCACCAGGGTAGGTTCCCGGTAATCTTTGAGAAGTGAATTCCATACATCTTCCGTATCTGCCAATACTACTCTCACAAACTGACCCAGCTCTTCCTCTTCAGGAGTGGGTTGGTAATTAGTTGTTTGCTCAGTAGCCGGCCCTGACTGTGTCTGCATCTCCTGTAATAGCGTCAACGGATTCTTGCCAAGAATAAGGCTTATTACGAGAACTATGGCAATCGTACCGATGCCACCTTTAAATGCCATTCCGCCCGCGCCGCCACGACCGCGTTGATCGCTAACATTACCGCTTTGTCTTCTTCCTCTCCATTGCATATTGTTGGTTTTTTTAAATCAATAGGAAAGTACGAAAGCTAATGCCAAGATGCAATCAATTGTGAATCAAATGGATGCCTTTCGCAAGCGCCACTGGGAAGTGTACTCATGTGGAATTTGTTTCACATTGGGGTTTTTGAGTTCCATTAAGAATCAGCGCTCTAAATTCCTGAGGCACATTGTGTCAACTCATGAATCTTTGCATCTTGTCCGCCAAATCTTAATTGATGGATAACGATCTTATTCTGAACCTGCGGGAAGCATTAAAACTCTCTCCGAACAACGTACCCCTGCGCCTGACACTGGCAGATGCGCTATTTGTTAACAAGTCTTTTTCAGAAGCAGAAACTGAATATAAACTTGTATTAGAGAATGTGGCGAATAACGTTCAGGCGAAGGCTGGTCTTGCCAAAGTTTTTTTTGAGCAGCAAAAGTATTCGGCCGTTATCATAATTGTAGAAGAGTTAATCGAAGAAAAACCAAACGATGTGAATTTGTTGATACTAATCAGCAAATCTTTACTTCGAAATGGAGAGAAGGCCAAGGCTATAGATTATTACCAACGGGCAATGGTATTGAATCCATCATTGGCAGATGCCGAACTTGATCAGCAACTAAGAACACCCAGCAGCTCGGGATCGGCAACAAATGACCTTCTCGACGCAATCGAAGCACAGGAAAATGCACTGGAACGCCCCACAATAAATTTCAGCGATGTAGGGGGCATGAACAAAGTGAAGGATGAGATAAAAATAAAGATCATTCAGCCATTGCTCCATCCCGAACTTTACAAGGCATACGGAAAAAAAATCGGAGGTGGTATTCTGTTGTTTGGGCCGCCCGGATGCGGGAAGACCCACCTCGCCCGTGCTACCGCCGGCGAAATCAACGCGAGTTTTATTTCTGTTGGAATCCACGATGTACTGGATATGTGGAGTGGCCAAAGTGAGCAGAAACTTCATTCGATCTTTGAATTGGCCAGGGGACGCAGGCCATGTGTTTTGTTTTTTGATGAAATCGATGCACTTGGCGCCAGCCGCTCCGACATGCGACATTCTTCCAGCAAGACTCTTATCAATCAATTCCTAACCGAAATGGATGGCATTGACCGTTCCAACGATGGTGTACTTATTCTTGGAGCGACCAACGCCCCATGGCACCTCGATAGTGCTTTCCGAAGGCCCGGCAGATTCGACCGGATTATTTTTGTGCGTCCACCGGACATGGATGGTCGTCACGCTATTCTAAAAATTCTATTAAAGGACAAGCCAATTGCAACGAATGACTTTACGGCACTGGCAAAACAAACTGAAGAATTTTCAGGCGCTGACTTAAAGTCTATAATCGACATTACAATTGAAGGGAAGCTTCGCGAATCATTTGAAAAAGGTGTTCCACAGCCAATCCAGTCGAGGGATCTGCTTGCTTCGCTCAAGCAGGTAAAGCCATCAACAAAAGAATGGTTTAATACGGCGCGAAATTATGCACTCTATGCCAACGACTCAGGTCTTTATGATGAAATTCTCGAATACTTAAAAATCAAAAAATGATTCAAGCTCAGTTAGAAAGAGCACAACAGCTCGTTACCCTGCAAAGATATAAAGACGCCGAAACAGAACTGCGATCCGTCCTTTCGGCCCAGCCTGATAACACTGATGCATTGGCATTGATATCAATTTGTTTTTCAGAACAAGGAAAGGTTGATGAAGCATCGCGAGCAGTTCAGGATGCCATCGGCAAAGAACCCGACAACGACTATCTGCTTTATCTTCAGGCTTTATTCTATTTCAATGACGATAAGCTGAAGGAATCTGAAAAATTTATCAGGAATGCTATTGCCTTCGATCCGCACAATGCTGATTACTTCGGTTTGTTGTCCGCAATCAATCTAAAACAAAAAGAGTGGAAGCAAGCACTTGAAAATGCGAACAGAGGTCTGGAAATAGATCCGGATAACTTACAAAGTCTCAACTCACGTTCGTCGGCGCTGTACAAGCTCGACAAGAAGGAGGACGCATACGCAACTATCCAGGAAGCGTTAAATCAAGATCCAGAAAATGCACATACGCATACAAATCTTGGGTGGAGTTTATTGGAAATGGGGCAACACAAAAAAGCGCTTGAACATTTTCGCGAAGCGCTGAAGATCAATCCCGGATACGAATACGCAAAGGCCGGGATGGTAGAAGCATTAAAGGCCCGCTATTTGTTTTACCGGATATTCCTGAAGTACGCCTTTTGGATCAGCAATTTTAAAGGCAAAGGACAATGGGCAATTATCCTTGGACTATACTTTGGGGTCAAGTTTCTCAATAATTTATCCGAGAGTAATGAAGAACTTGCTGTGTTTCTTAACCCCGTAATCTATTTATACTTTGCGTTTGCGATATCGACCTGGATTATAACTCCACTTTCAAATTTATTGTTGCGATTGAACGTCTATGGAAGATACGCGCTCACCGACGATGAAATACAAGCTTCCAACCTCGTGGGCATTGCGCTGGTAGTTGGCGTTGGTGGGTTTTGTACTTATCTGTTCAACAATAGCTTCTTGTACCTGATAATCGGCATCTTCGGAATAGGAATGATGATTCCATTGGGATCGATGTTAACTCCTCACAAACAAAAGCCGAAGAATATCCTGATTGGATACACCGTGCTCCTTGCACTGGCAGGGCTGGCCGCAATTTTCATGCAGGCATCAACCGGAGAGGTGCCAATATTTTTTCCAATTTTCACCTTTGGAGTCGTCATCTACCAATGGGTTGCAAACTGGGTTTTGATTAAAATGTAGTCCTGATTAATACAGGTCACAATGGCCACGACGAACCACAAAGCGCACGAGGTGTTTTTTTGGCGCTTTACGTGGTGGTCGTTGTGCCTCCTTTGTGATGCGCCGCCGCTATAGCTTTAGCGCACGCGGTCGTCGTGACCCTGCATTTAAAAAGCTTTTGGCTCTGCTACATCGACAGTCCTTTACTCCTGCCTCAACGCCTTCTGCTTTTGAAAAGCCGGTACAAACCATTACTTCCACGCCGCCAAAATCACTCCCATGATCGTTAACGCAACAATGCTGTAGCCAGCGTTGATCAAAAATAGTGTGAATGACCTGCGCTCAAAGAGATAGTGTGTTCCGACAAATGTCGCTACCCAACCAAATCCCGCCAGGAATCCCCAAAGTGCTCCCATTTCAGGTTTGTTTTCAGGACCCATAAACATGGCAAGATTTATTGCCGCGATGATGGCGAGGAAAAATGCAAGGCCGAAGATCTTCGCGTTGTTCCTGCCTTTTAGGCTCTCTTCGGTAAATCCGTTTTCGCGCATCCATGCTTTTCCAAAAATAGCAGGTGAATACCATAATCCTCCGATAAGAAAAGTGGAAAGGGCGGCGACCAATACAGCCCAAAAGTTTAACTGTGCGTCCATAGGTAGTTGTGGGGTTAAGATTAGTTAATATACAGTCTCGACCACGATCTTAATCGGGGTGAAGGCAGGTTCTTTGCTTTCATCTGTAATTTATTCTTTGTACATACTACAAGTGCAATCTGAAATTGTCAATTTTATAAACGCAAAAGGGATTCGTTATTCTGAAACGGAATAATCATTGACTGAAACGGAAAACAATATCGCTGACAACGAAATACAACTGAACGACAAGACTATGCGTTTGATCGGGATTCCATTCTTTGGGATCGCAATACCAAACGTTACCGGCTTGTTTGGTTCGTTAAGCTTCCGGGATCCAAGCTATTGGCTCGGCTATCTTTATTTTATTGCCCTGGCGTTCTTGATCTGGCAGGGCAACCGTTATCTCTTGTTCCGGACACGCAAGCGCTTCACCTGGTTTGACAAACCTATTGAGAAGCTTATTCTGCTTTTCATGAACAACATCTTCTTTACGTCTCCGCTCACTATCGCCTGGTTATGCCTATGGTACAGAACTGCCGGGTTTGCCACCATTAAATGGGATAGTATTCTGATCGTAACGCTCGTCAATGTAATCTGTGTTCTTTTTGTTACGCACGTTTATGAAACAGTATTTATGGTTAAAGAACAGCAAGGTGAGCAACTGAAGAATGCCCAACTTTCGAAGTCAAAAGCCGAGGCAGAGCTTGAGGCATTGCGAAGTCAGATCGATCCTCATTTCATGTTCAATTCGTTGAATAGCCTTTCTTACCTTATTACATCTGATCCTTCAAAAGCAATACTCTTTACTGAAAACCTCGCGGATGTCTACCGGTATATCCTTGCACAGAAAGACCAGAGCCTCGTCCTGCTGGAAGATGAATTCATTTTTATGGACAAGTACATGCAGTTGGTCATGTTGCGTTTTGGACAGGCTATTCAGATAAAACGATTTTTTAATGGCAGCACTGAAAAGGAATTCCTGATTCCCCCGATTTCGGCTTTTGTCGCTTTAGAGAATGCAGTCAAACACAATGAAATTTCGGAACAGAAGCCACTTCAGCTTGAACTGCATATCGACGACAATTCGCTTGTAGTGTTGAACAACCTGCAGCCGAAGCGCAGTATTCAACACTCTTCTCATATCGGCTTGCGGAATCTGGACGAGCGATTTAAGATCATTACAGGAAAAGGTATCGAAATTACAAAGGACAATAAAAGTTTTCGGGTAGTAATGCCATTGACTCCAATTACTTCATAAAGCCCAACTATGAAAGTCATAATTATTGAAGATGAATTGCTGGCACAGGCTAAACTTGAAGCCATGTTGAAGACATTGGACAGCTCGATTGAAATATTAGCGAAGATCAATAGCGTGGAAGAAGCGTTACGCTGGCTTTCGTCCCACACTTCGCCGGATGTTGCTTTCGTGGACATACAACTTTCCGATGATCATTCCTTCGAAATATTCCGTAAACATCCTGTCAACTTCCCTGTGATCTTCACCACTGCGTACGATAAATACCTGCTTGAAAGTTTCGAGTTCAATTCTGTAGACTACCTGTTGAAGCCGATCACGGAAGAAAAACTGAAGCGGTCACTCGACAAAGTAAAAAAGCTGGAACAGCATTTCCTTCAAGGAAATATTCTGAAACTAATCGAACATACGTTGTCGCCTGCTAAATCAAGGATCGTGGCAAAGAAGGGAAATGAGTTCATTGCGTTAGAGCTGGATGAAGTCGCGTATTTCTATACTGAACATAAGCTGGTATTCGTGCGTGATTTCACAGGCCGTCAGCTTATCGTTGACAAGAACCTTGCAGACCTTGAGTCCACCCTCGATAAGAATAGATTTTTCAGACTTAACCGAAAATTTATTGCACAGCATAAAGCCATTGAAAGATTCAAACCTGATAAAGGAAAGATCAGAATCTACTTAAAGCCGGAGATGAAGGAGGAAGTGCATGTGAGTAAAGAGACTGCGCCGGAGTTTAGACAGTGGATTGGGATTGGTGAGTAGTTAGTGGTAAGTGGTCGTAAGTGGTTAGTAGATGAGGAATGAAGAATGAGGAATGAAGAATGAGGAATGAAGAATGAGCCGATGAAAAAGATGCTTTAGTCGTCGGTAAGTGTGTATAAAAATTTCACCGCAAAGACGCGAGGAGCGCAAGGTTTCGCAAGGGTAAATCCATTGTTTAAAAAAGCTTGGTTAGTATTGTATCTATCGAGGCTACGGCTCTCGACCGCAGTTGCCGCATATAACGACGGATTGAAATCCGTCGTTATAATATAGATGCGAGGCTACGCCTCTGAGTTCTTTCTTTTGTGCGAAAATTTCGATGCACCTCTGCTCCGCTCTCCGTAGCGTCTCACAACTCAAAAACTCTTTTTCCGTCTGCAAAAGATCAATAGTATTGGAGTTCACAACAATACTCAAAATGACCTTGCATTCCCTTTTTATAGAATTTGGTGGTGCCGTGGCTAGACTTATTTATTGAATCACCAATCGAAATATTATTTTCTTTAACAAACCAGCTTATTTGAAGAGTATATTCAAACATCTTTTTGGCTTGGTACTCTTCGATAGTGAGTTTATAATTTCCTCTGAAACGATCCTTGAGTCCAATTATTTTACCCGTAAGATTTCGTCCGATAAAGTCGCGCTCTGCTTGCTTCGCTTTTGAAGTTCTAAAGATCAGGAAACTGACGAAGCCAATAAAAACTATCACAATAGTTATCAAAAAAATCTTACGCGCATTATTGTTCAAATTATTCAAATCCTATGAGTGGAATTGGCTTTGAAGCAGTCCCACCCGATATTGCTCCACCGAATGGAGTGACTGCTCCAATAGCACAGAAAAAGGCAAATCACACCAACGATCAGCCCCCCTACGCAAAAGGCCGCAGCAGGCAACACGGATAACGGATAACGGATAACGCTCATTGCTCAACGCCGAACACTATCCGTTTTGCAAAATCTAATTTTTACTAACTCCAGGTTCACGCTTTAGGAACTCCTCATAAAGCTCTGTCTGACGGCTGACCATTGGGACCTTCCATCCGTCGATGAACACGTACTTGATGCTCGTCTTAGTCTCGAACGGATCGCCATCTGATACCAGCAAGGTTGCATTCTTACCCACTTCAATAGATCCCAACTTATCGGCTACCCCAAGGATCTCCGCTGGTACAATAGTAACAGAACGTAGTGCTTCCTCTTTACCCATGCCATAGGCAGCAGCAAATGCCGCATGGTACGGAAGGTTACGCACGTTTTCCGCACCTCCGGTACACAAGGCAACTTTTACTCCCGCTTTCTTCATAAGTCCTGGATTAGCATAAGGCTTGTCATATCTGTCATAATCACGAGTAGGTAGCGAAAGCACTGGACCAGCAATAACCGGAATGCCTGCTTTTGCGATCTGATCTGCAACGCGCCAGCCCTCCTCTACTCCCGTAAAGATTACTTTCTTCACTTTCCTTTCAGCAACCCACTTCAGCGCCGCCTGAATATCCTTTGAAGCGCTGGCCTTTATCATTAGGCTTCGTTCTCCTTTTATTACAGGAAGCAAAGCCTGCATTTCAGGATAATAGCCTACTCCTTTTGACTTGGTTGCGGAATCCAGCTTATAATACTGAACAGCCATGTCCCAAACATCATTTAGCCTTTTTACTGCTTTCTCAGCGGCCTTTTTTATTTCGTCTTCAGTTCTCCGATCAAAGAACCCCTTTCGTCCTGTATTCGGGAATGTGAGCGCTACCCCTTCGAATCCCGCGTACATTTGTTCGGGCGTATAGCCGTAAAGGTTGATCAACGCCGCGGTACCGGGAATCAGGTCGCCCTCGGGTATTGCCACTACAGTAGTCACTCCGCTAATCCGCGTAACCGGGATAAGCACCGAATTTGGATTAACTGCAGACAACGCCTTGATCTGCGGAAGGACGTCACCTACCTCGTTGAAATCTTTTGTGCGGACGTCGGACCCAACCTCACTTAAGCCTAGCTGAGTTCCGCTGTCGATCAATCCGGGATAGATCCAAAGCCCGCGGCAGTCTATCACTTTAGCGCCCTGGGGAACAGCAACATCTGCTCCTACAGCAGTAATCTTACCGTTGGAAATTACTACGGTTCCATTTTGAATTGAGCCCTTCGTTACGGTTTCGATAGTTGCATTCGTAAGGGCAAAAGTTCCGTTCTCCCCTTTCGGTGACTGTGCGAATGCAGTAACGGCAAGCAACAGATAGCCGGTCGACGCGATAATGTTCTTTATAATGAAATACACAATTCGTTTAGTTAAGGTCAAACATGTAATTAAAAGCTTCCTCTGCTCCCTGCAAACAGTTCTCAACGTCATTCCCGCCAGTGTCGGCTGCAGTCGTTGCATCAAGCGCGATATTTGGATCAATATAAATGCGCATATCGTCAGCGTCTTTTTCGCGATCAAATCGCACAAGGCCATCTACAATCGTGATCATGGGAACCGCGTAGGCGGAAAGAGGATGACCTTTGAAAATTGCAACATCGGCTTCTTTTCCCACCTCCAGCGAACCAACGCGGCTGTCTATGCCTAGCTGTTTGGCGGGATTAAGTGTGATCAGCGATAAAGCTTCATCATCCGAAAGAGCACCGTATTTCTGCGTCTTCGCTGCTTCATGATAAAGATGGCGCATAAGTTCGCCATCGTCGGAATTGATTGAAGTAGTTACGCCATTTTTTGTCAGGATCGCAGCATTATATGCTGTTGAATAATACACTTCAAACTTATACGCCCACCAGTCAGCAAACACAGACGCCATCGCTCCGAACTTCGCGAGCTCAGGGGCGACTTTGAATCCTTCGTTGACATGTTGGAACACAAGCTTCTTTATTCCGAAGTCCTGGCACACCTTTAACAGCATGAAAATTTCATCGGCGCGGTAACTATGACAATGAACAATTATTTCGCCTCGGAGAATATCAGCCAAAGTTTCCAGTCTCAAGTCGTATGTGGGTGGAGCACCTCTGAACCCCTTTTGTGTTTTTGATTTATTAAAACGGTCCCACGCTTCCATGTACTCCTTAGCCTTTGAAAATGCTTCACGGATCACGAACTCTACACCCATTCGCGTTCGGGGTAAAATGTTATTTGCTCCGCCGTGCACGCGTGTGGGATTTTCACCAAGGGCAAACTTTACGGTCCTGGGTGCACCGTCCATTCGTAAACCGTCAGGGTCTTTTACGCCGTATCGAAGTTTGAGGGTCTCACATTGACCACCAATTGCATTTGCCGACCCGTGCATCGCATGAATCGTCGTAACTCCACCACCAAGCGCTTGATACAGTCCGATCTGAAAAGGATTTATCGCATCACCCGTAAATACCTCGGCAGTAACTGGATTCGTGGCCTCATTGATGGCATCGAGCCCTGCATGGGAATGCGCATCGATAATCCCTGGCATGACGAACATACCCGTTGCATCAATAACCTTTACTCCTTGCGGTGCAGGAATGTTTTTTCCGATTTGCGTAATTTTTCCGTCCTTAATCAATAGGTCCGTGCTCTCCTGTGTTCCCTTTGTGATGGTGAGTATTGTACCACCTTTGATAAGCACACTCCCGCGTTCGACCTGCCCTATTGCATTAAGACTGGCGATTATTAATAAACTGCTATAAAAAAGTTTTCTCATGTTCCTGGAATGCTCTGTTAGCGTGTTCAATTTTTGTAATGCGTTGTCAAGGCTTATCGGTTTTTTTCTCAGCAGGTTTTTCGATCTCCTTCGATTCAATCCTGTACATAACCCCATCGACAAAAACGTATTGCATCTTTGACTTTTCGTCAAAGTACGGTTTCCTGCTTATGACAAGGTTTGCTACTTTACCCGGATCTATTGAGCCCAAACGATCGGACAATCCCAACAACGACGCAGGACTCGTAGTAAGGGCAGCAAGCGCCTGATCTTCCGTTAGCCCCGCACGAATAATCCGTCGAAGATTGGAGGATATGTCCTTGGTCTTTGCAGACAGCGTTGTAAATCCAAATGCGACACCGGCCTTTTGAAAAGATGATGCCTGACCGGCATGCAATGCAACAAAATCCGCCCTTCTCTTTTCCAGTGCCTTTCGTTCAAGGCTATCTGTGAATGGAGATTCAGCCGGCGCCTTCTCATCTTTTTTCTCTTCCTTCTTTTCTTCAGGCAATTCGAGGCTTAGGAACACCTTTGCACCTGACGATTTTATTTTAGGGATTGCATCCCATCCTTCCTTCAGGTTTACAGCTATCAATGAGAATGCGAGATCTTTTTGAAGGGTGAGCACTCTCTGAAGGTCAAGCGCTTTGTCTGCTCTGAACAATACGGGGATTTTTTTATCAATGACAGGATAAAATGCTTCTAAGACGCGATCCGTAGCAGGCCGGTCTATACCTATTCTATTCGATGCATATGTTGACTCGTATGATTTCGTGAGGGACGCCTGACGATATAATTCCCGCCATTTTGCCATCACACCTAACACTGTATTAGGATACACCCTTTCGGCAGGCGTCAATTCTGAATACAGAGAAGATCTTGATACAACAACCATCTCATCTGCGGAGCTGCCACCAAGAAAAATGACTGAACCACTCCCTGAAAGCATCCCTCCATGAGGAACAACGTGTGCGGTAGTGAACCCGAGTGCCCTCAACTCTTCCACAGCCTTATCAGCTGGATTCAGAAAATTTCGAACATCATTTTGTGGTGTTATTCCGGCACGTTCGGGAGCAGGATTTCCGGGGTCCTTTACTTTTTCTTTTGACAAATCCTCCTTTGGACGAGTGACGGCAACTCTGGAAAGCCCATCAATAAACCCGGCATAAACATAGAGGCTGTCACCTTTGACCTGGATGGCGTCGGCCGGTATTGTCAAATTTTGTCCAACGGCAGTAATAAGTCCATCCTTTATCAGCACGGTTCCTTTTTCAATCTTTCTTCCAGGTCCCTGGACGATGGTCGCCTGGGTGATCGCATACGACCGCGTTACTGGTCCAAGCTTTCGCTCGTCCTGCGCAAAACCAAGAGTGGATATACACATCAAGGTCAACGCAAACGTTCGCTTTACATACTTAAAGTACGTCTTCTTCATTCGCAGTTTGGTTAGGCATCCCGATAATTATCGGGACGGTCAAGATAGGAATGTTTCCATCAGACTTTCAAATCGAATACACGAGTGGCGGGAATTCGTTATCCGTTATCCGTTATCCGTTATCCGTTAATCGTTATCCGTTAATCGTTATCCGTTAATGGTGGGTGTGGGGAGAGAGTGTGACATTTGAATTATTGAAGGCAAAGTCACAAAGGGATACCAAACGCCTAAAATTTAAGGCCCTGCGGAAACTTTGCGTCTTAGCGTCTCTGCGGTAAAACATGCCCACACTCACACTTACACTACGATTTAACCATTAACGGATAACGGTCAACGGCCACCAGCCTCCGCCTGCACCCATTAATTCTCAGTTTGCATGAATGTCGGTTAAGGCCGTACCACGCCCCACGGTTCAATACACTCGTCTAACAGTTCGTTACATAACCCTTTTCCGGCGGCATCCGAAGCGCCTAATTGCGCCGTATTAGTATTAAAAACACAGTCAGTTTATGAGCCGGTACAGACCAATGAAATCTCTTTTATTAATCGTCCTCATTACAAACCTTAGAATTCCAGCCTTCTCTCAGGAGGAAAGTGTCTCGCGAAGTAGCGAGTCGAGCGTTTCCCATTCTTCCAATGGAGTTCATCGCTGGAAGAATACAAGCGGTCTGACAAATTTTAACATTGAATCAAGGGGCAAGATTGAGGTTACTGATGATGACCGTGATATAAAAAGCATATCGAATGACGGCTACCTTGAGATCACAAAAACCGTCTTCGGTAGCAAACGTGCTATTATCATTGAGTCACTCGGTGGCGGCAAGATAAAAAAGGAATATTATGAAGGACGAACGAAAATGGAATGGGACCCTCATGGGAAAAATTGGCTGGCAGAAATTCTCCCTGAAATTGTAAGGTCAACCACTTTAGGCGCGGAAGGCAGGGTCAACCGGATATATGCAAAAGATGGTGTCCCGGGAGTTGTTGCTGAATTATCAAGGCTCGATGGAGATTATACCGCTTCTCATTATGCCAAGCTGTTATTAGAAAAGAATATACCCGCCTCAGAACTTCCTCGCGCGATAGCAGGCATAGCAGACGCGATCGATTCAGATTATTATCTCTCGACCGTCCTTCAAAGCAATGTCACGAGAATGTTGTCGACGCCCGACGCAGCTAATGCATTCCTGGAAGGAACAAAGAAGATAGGTTCTGCTTATTACAAGGCAGTCGTCCTGAAAGAAGCAGCAAAAAAATTAGCCGGATCCCCGGCCCAAGTGAAGACAATTCTCCATTCGGCGGCAGAGATCGATTCGGACTACTATCTCGCTGTAGTGTTGAATGAGTTGCTGGAACGAAGTGAGCTAAAGGAAGAATCTGTCAAAGAGTTGATCGTCGTGTCCAAAAATATTCCGTCGGATTATTACAGAACACAGGTGTTGAACAAAGCAATAAACAGGTCAGGGTTGTCGAATGAAGCGTTAAAAAACGCCGTCAGCGCACTTGAAGATATCAATTCAGATTATTACAAATCTACCGTATTCAACAATATGGCGGAGCGCACAACACTGGGTACCGATGTCCAGGTCCAAATGCTCAATCAGATCAAGGAATCCCTTCATTCAGACTACTATGCCTCTGGAGTGCTTAAGAATATTCTTGAACATCAGGACGTTTCAGACGAATCGTTTAAACTACTTGTGAGTATTGGCGGCAACTTCAGTTCTGCAAATTATGCAGCCGACGTCTTAAAGGCGGCGGCTGAAAAAGACCTCAATAAAAACAAGCTGATCGATATTCTGAACGCTAGCGCTAATATTCACTCGGACCATTATCTAAGTGAAGTTTTACTTAGGTTATCTGATCAGGTGAAGTCAAGCGATTCAGCTGTTAAGGATGCTTATCGCAGTGCTGCGAAGCGCATTGACTCCGAAACATACTATGGACGCGCTATCAAGGCCATTGATTAATACCCACTTCTTTACAAGAGTGTTGTACTGTTCACTGGAACACAGGCAGTGTCATTCTCGATCAAAGATTTTTCTACCTAAATTAGAGCATGACAAGGCTCAGCTCAGCGTATCTTGATATGAATTCATCTCTACGCAGGATTGGGACTATTATACTCATCTCAGGATCGGGAGGAGCCTTATTGTATACTTATCTTCACTTCAGCGAAACGGGGAGTATTCCTTCTGTTGTGAATTTCTCCGGCTTTGTTGCCAGCGCCATCATCGGAGCCTTCTGTGGTATCGGGCTTTATTTCGTTAACAATGCCCTCGACAAATGGATACCATGGAGAAATTTCTTTGCAAGCCGTTTTGTCCTGGGATTGGTAATAGATTACCTGATTGCCGTTGCTCTTTGTTTCACTCTTTCGTCAATCACGCTCGCGATTTTTAGCTCCCCAGTTTTTTGGTTAACATTTTCCGCGCAGGATGAGGACCTCAAGATCAAAGCCCTCATTCTGATAATGACAGCTATTTTCATCTACAATATAATTTACGCATTGTTGTATTCGTATCAACAATACGCCGTTGCGCAGCTTGAAAATCTCCAACGTGAACGCCGGCAACTGGAGCTTCAGTTCGAAGCACTGAAGAATCAACTGAGTCCCCATTATCTGTTCAATAGCCTGAACACAATATCATCCCTGATCTATAAGGACACTCAGTCGGCCGAACAGTTCATACGCAGACTCGCGCAAACCTATCAATATATTTTGTCGTCGCAACAAAAACGTTTTGTTACACTGAAAGATGAAGTTGATTTTGTTCAATCGTATTACTATTTGTTAAGGATTCGGTTTCAACAACAGCTCAGCGTCGAGATCAACCTACCGTCAAACATCATGAACAGCAGGATTCCTCCACTTACACTGCAGATTCTCGTGGAAAATGCGGTCAAACACAATACAATCACCTCAGACAGGAAGTTGTTCATCTACATAACTGCTCAGGACAATACGTATCTAAAGGTTATCAATACCAAGAATGAGCCTTCATCTAATGTGCAATCCTTCCGTGTTGGACTGGAGAACATCAAAAAGCGCTACGAGTTTTTTACCGACAAAAAAATCGAAATCAGGGATGATGAAAAGTTCAGCGTATCCCTGCCCGTGCTTCACCAAAAGGAATGGGACCTTGCAATTGAACACAAGCATATTGCCTGACGATGAAAAGGTATTTCATCCATAACCCCTTTTTCAGACTGGTAGCCCCTGCGGTTTATGGCATTCTCAGTTACTTCCTGATCCTTCTTATCAACAACAACGTAACGCAGGTCAACGATTTTTATAGCAGCGAGGAAGTATACAGCAACATCGCATTTACTTATTTGTCGTATGAATCGATCAGGATCGTAATCCTGTTACTTGACCGGTTTCTTCCCTCGCAATACAGCAAAATGCGAATGGCCATTCAGTTAATTCTCACCACAATAGTTTCAGTTGGGCTGGTGCTCATCGGATTGAACCTCTATTTTAAATACATGGTTGGATTCAGCATAAGTACCACCCAGGTGTTAACTTTTGGCATCGTTTACACTGTCACATCCCTTCTCTATAATATCCTGTACTTCAGCAATCACTATTTGCAGATGGAGAACACGGTAAAGATCAATGCAGAAAAGCAACATCACGAAGTACTGGAGATGGAAATGATGGAATTCAAAAATGACATTAACCCTGATCTTTTGTTTGAAAGCCTGGAAAGCCTTATCAATCTCATTTACCGAGACGTAGAGCAGGCGGAAGAATACATAGACTGCCTTGCAAGTGCATACCGGTACGTCTTAACCAATCGCCAACAAGAGCTTGTTCCCGTTACCGTGGAATTGGATGCAGCACGTAATCTGGTAAGACTTCTGAATGAAAAACACTTTGGCCAGCTTCGTTTTGAATCCACCCTGGATCCGGACGAGCTCAAGGCAACGCTTATCCCCGGTTCTCTGCCAGTGATCATTGAAAGTCTTGTAAGGAGCACTATCGTGTCTCGATTTGAACCCATGATCATTCGTTGTTACCTGGAAGACGATTACATTACGATACAAAGCAAGCTCAACGACCGCCTCATACAAAATCCTAACGCTGAACTCGCCTTATCCCGCCTTCAGAAATCGTATTCCTTGTACAGTGATCAGCCGATGATCAAGGTGAAAGCTTACGAGGAAAATTATATTAAATTGCCCGTCATCCGCGTGGCTGAAGAACTTACCATTCAATAATGAAGGTTTTAATTGTTGAAGACGAATTGCCGGCAGCTGAGAAGCTTGAACGATACCTCTTAAAGTACGATCCATCCAGTAAGGTTATCGCTACCGTTGATTCAGTTGCGAAAGGTGTCGAATGGCTTACTGCCAACCAGGACTCGATCGATCTCATCTTTATGGACATACAACTGCTCGATGGTCTTAGCTTTCAAATATTTCAGAAGGTAAACGTCAGAAAGCCTGTGATCTTTACGACAGCTTTTAATGAATTTGCCCTCGATGCCTTCAAAGTGAACAGCATTGATTACTTATTGAAGCCCATTACTTTTACCGACCTTTCTTCCAGCCTTAAAAAGCTTGAAAGCCTGCGAGAGCAGCTGCAGCCGGAACAATCAGAAAGAATTCAGCAAGCATTTTCGTCTCTGAAAACCAAAGAATATAAAAACCGGTTTATGGTGAAGTTGGGTGAGCATATCCGTTCTATAACCACGGATCAAATCGCGCTATTTTACGCCGACGGAAGAGATGTCTACCTCGTAACTAATCAACCCCGAAAGTTTATAGTAGACTACACGTTGGAGTCCCTCGAAAACATACTGGATCCAAAGATCTTTTTTAGATTGAACCGTACATTTATTTTGAATATCAATTCCATCAAGGACGTGCTCGTCTACTCGAACAGCAGGTTGAAGATTACGCTGGTTCAGGAGTTCGACAAAGAGATCATAGTGAGCCGCGAAAAAGTAAGCGAGTTCAAGGATTGGTTTGATGGATCGCGGGCGCAATAATAACTATCTCCACTTAGGCAGGCGCTGCTTAGATTTCCGCACAGCTTTTACTTTGGCGTTTCTTTTCTTGGCAAGAAGGGTGCATGCGTTTGCATAATTACGGTTGTTCTTGCTCTTCATTACTTCGTCTTTAGGCGTTCCTTGGGAAGAATAGGCTGCTGCCGAAATCTGAAGGGGGATGTTCAGAAGGACGAAAAGGGCAAATACTACAACGGAATTAGATCGCAAGCTCAACTAAATAGACAGGGCATCGAAATTTCCCTCGGAGCAAATATCTCTAAAGATTTCAGGGCCGAATTTTCAAAACACCGCCAAATCGTACATCCGTGAAGAAAGGAACTTGAAACTTCTATAACGGCCCATCCGCTTCAAATTATGGTATTTGGTAGGCAGTCCGTTGGACCCGTGCCGTTAAAATGTCAATAAACACCACACGATAGTTCGTCCTCTAATGAACCTTACAAGCAGCTACCAATATACCCAGCCACCCAGTCACCCTGCTACCCAGCCACCAAAATACCTAGCCTACCCGTTTAGCCTTGTAACCTTCTTTTTGAAGGATCGAAACGATCTTATCGCGGTGATCTCCCTGAATGATCACTTCGCCATTTTTTACTGATCCGCCAACTCCACACTTCGACTTCAACAGTTTGCCAAGTAGATCGAGATCTGCGGAAGTGCCGACAAAACCTGTTACTAATGTTACCTGCTTGCCAGCTCTCATGCTTTTGTCAAGTGTAACTTTCAACTGTTGTTGTTGGGGCGGCAAAGTAGCCGACTCATCTTCCTGTTTATAGTTGAACTCAAAGTCAGATGACGTAGAGTAGACAACCCCATCCCTCTTCTTCCAATCGTTGTTTTTGGCCATCTTAAATCGTTATAAGTAACGCACACATGATTAACAATACTATAAAGCTAACTACACCAAAATTAAAACCATAATCAATATTCTTTCGAAACAAGACACCAAGGCCCGATAGGATCAGCAAAATTGCCGGCGCAAAAATAAAATTTCCATAGATAGATCGGGCGATGGGAAACGTGTTCGGTCCCTCTTGCATACTGCGTCCGATATCAAGCAGAAAAGAGCTATTAACAGTTACTTCTTCACCTGGAACCATTGCCCCCGTAGCAGCGCTTGGAACACTAATTTTGTGTCCGCCGCTCGTGTACACCACTAACCAAACCTCGCGCCTCAACCGATGGATTTCTGCGCTGATTATTTCTTCCTTTGATGGCTTTGTCGGTAAGCAATAATCAAGCAGCATGACAATGCACATCGAAAAACATCCAACGGAAATGGCGGTAGTATACTTGAGATATTCCGCCATCGTTTCACGGATAGTTTGGCGACCACCTCCTGTGCCTCGTGAGCGATTGGGCCGGTATCTGGGATCGCGATGCCTCGGTGCCGCGTCTTGAACGGGCACCTCAAATAACCTATCAAATCTTGAGTCGTATGTGCGCCGTTTTTCCGGGTCACTCAGGACATCGTATGCTTCATTGATCTGTTTAAAAATACCCTCTGCATCGGGACTCGGATTTTTATCCGGATGATACATAACAGCGAGTTTCCGGTATGCCCGCTTGATATCCGCAGCATGTGCCAAGGTACTGACTCCTAGTATTTGGTAATAATCCATTCCTTTAAAAATAAAAAAAGCCTGGCAATCGCCGGGCTTTTTTAGGGGGCAGGAAGATTTTTTATTTTCTGTTTTTGGTTACAAAGGTCAGCACAGGACGTTTGGAGTGACTCACAACATCTTCTGCAATACTGCCTGCAAGCACGTGTGCGAAACCCGTCCTTCCATGAGTTGACATGGCAATCAGATCAGCATTGATACTGTCGGCAAAGTAAATGATACCTTCTTCTTCGCTGATGTCATTGAACACATTAAGGGTGTAGTTTTTCAGCTGCAGCTTCTTGGCAAACGCCTGCATATACTTTTTGACAGTCACATCACGCTGAAAATTTCCCGGTGTGTTTATGCGGACCAGGTGTATAGTTGAGTCATACAATTTTTGAGTAGCGCGTACGATGCGCGAGAATACTTCCTCTTCCTTGTCCATTGAAGTAGCGTATACAATGTCTTTAAAGTCCTTGCTCGCTGGTTTGTTATGTACGGTCAACACGGGACAATTTGAGGTCCGTACAACTTTTTCAGTGTTAGACCCGATAATCATTTGTTCAAAGTCTGAACGACCGGAGGTACCCATCACGACAAGGTCAACCTTTTTCTCCACGATGATCTTATTCATGCCATGGTAAGGCGATCCAACGCGAAGCTCTTGCCTGACTTTGACTCCCTCGAGTTTCGGATCTTCCGCAAGCTTTGCCATTTGCTTTTTCGCTTTTTCAATAAGCTTCATGGTATAGATCTTTTCCTCCCAGCCACTATCCGAATTAACCTGACCCTCCACGTTTATTGAATTTCCAACATCTTCTTCGATAACATGTAAAAGGGTAAGTTCCGTGCCTGCTTTTCTTGCTATGTCCGCGGCAACTTCGGTTGCAATCATAGCGGGTTTTGAAAAATCAGTGGGGACGAGTATTCTTTTCATAATAAAGGATGGATTTATTGATCTTGAATTAACAGGCTTCGAACTAATAACGTTTTGATTTCAATGTTCTAAAATTAGAAGAAATCCATCACAATCAAATATGGGGAGGGAGATAAGGTGATAAGGAGATAAGGTCGGAAAATGATTGCTAGTGGAAATGGCATACCTTATTTCCTGATAACCTTTTTCCTTGTAAACTATTGTATTTAAGGCATTTCCGCCGAAAAAGACTCTTTATTTCGTCTCCGTATTTCCATATCTCCCTTTGTCCTTATCGCCTTTTAATTCCCAGATGAAAACCTGTTGCACGAGTTCCTGTCATACTTTTGTAATGTGACCCACAGTCATCACGATAACGATCATAACCACCACCATCATCAGACTGACTTTAATCGTGTCAGCCGGTTGTTCTTTATTGGTATTGGATTGAATGCGGCTTTTGTGCTCGTCGAGTTCGTTGCTGGGTTGGCGTCAAATTCACTCGCGCTTATCTCCGATGCCGGCCATAATCTCAGCGATGTAGCAACTTTAGTCCTTGCGTTAGGCGCTTTCAAGCTGATAGGCATCAGGTCGACAAAAAAATACACCTATGGCTACCGTAAAGCTTCAATCCTGATTTCATTATTAAATGCAATTATTCTTCTTATAGCAGTCGGAAGCATTGGCTATGAATCGATTTTCCGTTTTATATCGCCGCAGCCGGTAAAAAGTAATACAATCATCTGGGTTGCCGCGATCGGTATATTGATCAATGGGCTTTCGGCCATGCTCTTCCTCAGAAACAAGGAAGATGATCTGAATATTAAGGGCGCTTACCTTCACCTGATGGTTGATGCCCTGGTTTCCGTGGGTGTTGTAATTTCAGGTGTTATCATTTCCTATACGGGATGGTTCTGGGTTGATCCGTTTATCAGTCTTATAATCATGATTGTGATAGTCGCAGGCATGTGGAATCTGCTGCGTGATAGCTTATCGCTGTCGCTGGACGCTGTGCCGAAGAACATCGATCTCGAAACAATACGCAAAACTGCGTTAAAGCTAACCGGCATTAAGGATATTCATCACATTCACGTATGGGCTATTAGCACGGCGGAGAATGCGTTAACGGCTCACCTGGTACTAAATGATCCTATTTCCCACGAAGAGATATCCAAATTAAAGAACAAGTTTAAGCACGAGCTGGAGCATCTGGGAATTCAGCATGCGACGTTGGAGACGGAGGTTGCAGAATGTCAGGATGAGGAGTGCAAATGAATCTGAGGTATCTGATTTGGAACGCATGCTAGCGCCAGTATAAAGGCGTGCCGGCCCAAGAGCTCCGTCGCAATGACAGGTGCGAAAAAAAAACTTACCTTCCTTTAAAAAAAATGCCGGCACTTTTTAGGATCTATTTCGGATTTGTTGCGATTGTGATTCTTTCTACTTGCTCACGAAAGCCAGACGATGCACGCCCTAACATTGTCTTTGTGCTGGTCGACGACATGCGTTGGGATGAATACAGTGCGTTCGGTCATTCATTTATTAAAACACCGAACATCGACCGGCTTGCGCGTGAAGGCGTCAGTTTCATTAATGCATTTGCATCCACGCCCTTGTGTTCGCCCAGTAGGGCTGCCTTCCTCACGGGACTGTATGGTCATCTCAATGGTATCACAGACAACACAGAACGCAATGAGCAAAGCCACAAGCTTGAAACGTTTCCCATAAAAATGAACGAAGCAGGTTACGAAACCGCTTTCATTGGAAAATGGCATATGGGCAACGATGACTCGAAGAGGCCGGGGTTTGATTATTGGGTTTCGATGAAAGGCCAGGGCGAAGCTATAGATCCGGCACTCAATATCAACGGTAAGCGGGACACCGTAAAGGGTTACGTAACCGACATATTTACGGATCACGCTTTGCAGTTCATCAACCGCACGCGAACAAGGCCATTTATACTGTACGTGGCCCACAAGGCCCTTCATCCGAATATCTTGCAGCGGGATGATGGAACTATCGTCAGTATTGGAGAAGGTGGTTTTGTCGCCGCCGATCGGCACAAAGCAATGTATGAACAATCTACTATTGCAAGGCGACCCAACTACGCCATGGCACCAACCGATAAGCCTGCACTTTCAAGAAAAATCGGCGATCTGCCTCCCCTGGGCAAAGAGACTGTGACCAGCGATGAGATCATCAAACAAAGATCGGAAATGCTAATGGCAGTGGATGAAGGATTAGGAGCCATTCTTAATGCGCTTGAACAAAAGGGTATTCTCGACAATACCGTTGTTGTTTTTACCAGCGATCACGGCTACTGGTATGGCGAGCATGGACTTAGTGAGGAGCGAAGACTTGCCTATGAAGAAACCATCCGCATTCCGCTGCTCATCCGTTATCCGAAGATGATTCGCAGCAATTCCAGGGAGGAACGTCTGGTGATGAACCTTGATCTTGCACCGACACTGCTAGAGATGGCGAGCATCAAACCGTCCGCAAATCTACATGGGAGATCGTTGCTCCCGCTGTTCAACAATACCGCCACTGAATGGCGTACATCTGTCCTTGTGGAGTATTACAGCGACACCGTGTTTCCCCGCATGGATAGGATGGGGTACAAAGCTGTTCGTAATGAACGTTACAAATACATCCACTATGTGGACCTGGAAGGGATGGATGAGCTTTATGACCTTCAGCACGATCCTTACGAAATGGAAAATGTAATTGCCAAACCGGGCATGAGCGATGTCCTCGAGGAATTGAAAAATGAGTTGAACAAGCAGCTAACCGCGACCGGCGACGCGCCGATAGTATATCGGTAGAGGTTTAGTCAGTAATTGCATTTTATTTGTTGTGCTGCAACATTGATCACTCCGTTCGCAAGTTATTCACCGGATTGATCCTCGCTGCTTTTACTGTTTGGATCCCGACAGTAACCCACGCAATTAACATTGCAACGGCTCCTGCGCCAATAAAGAACGACAACGCCAAATCTATTCTGAATGCAAAACTGTTGAGCCAATGTCGGGCAACAAAGTAGCTGAAAGGCAAGGCTATCAAGGCAGATAAACAAACAATTTTTGTGAATTCTCCAGACAGCAGATATACAATGCCAAACTCAGATGACCCTAATATTTTCCGGATACTAATTTCTTTGATCCTTCTCTCGGAAGTGAAAGCCGCCAAACCAAACAACCCCAGGCATGAAATGACAATTGTCATTCCTGCGAAGTATTGCGATAAGACGGCAATCCTTTGTTCCGTGGCGTAAAGCACTTGATAATCGTCATCGACAAATCTGTATTCAAATTGTATCCCGCCACTGTATGCGTCGTATAATTTTTTTATTGCCTGAAGAGTCTCTTGTTCCATGCCGCCTTCGATCTTTACAAGAATATTATGTCGGTCTGGTGAAAGGCGCAAAAAGCAGGGCTTAACCTTTTCGTATAACGATTCATAGTGGAAGTTTTTGACGACCCCTATGATCTGCCTTTCTTCTCCCCAAAGGCGGATGGTCTTTCCCACGGGATCTTTCAAGCCCATCGCCGCGATAGCAGCCTCATTGAAGATGATCTTCGACGGCTCCGTTCCAAATTCCCTGGAAAATGTGCGTCCTTCTTTCATTTCAAAACCAAACACTTTGATCAAGTCATAATCCACTTCCAGATTCGCAAATTCAACCTCCGCGCCAGCCGTCTTTCCCTCCCAACTTATGCCTGTTGTGCTACTTCCGTTGTCCGTGATATCTTCTCCGAAAGTAGAAGTGTTGATAACACCCGGGATCTTTTTTAATTCGGCCAAAAAAACATCAGAACGCTCCAATATTTTTCCTTCATTTAGGAACCGGATGATGTTGTCCTTATTAAGTCCGAGATTTTTATTTTGTATAAACTCAATTTGCTTGTAGACCACCAGCACGGATACGATCAGGATAATTGATATTGCGAATTGAAACGTCACGAGTCCCTTCCTCACGAGACGATCGCCGATCGAAGTGTTAAGTCTTCCTTTCAGAACAATAGCAGGTCTAAAACCCGACAGGTACAACGCGGGATAACTGCCAGAAACAATCCCCGTCACCAATGCAATACCCAAAAGTGAGATCAGTAGATTTGTGTTGAAGTCAAGGAGCAGATGTTTGCCGGTAATCTCATTAAATTCGGGAAGCATAAGCCCCACGATCAGAATGGAGATTGCCAGGGAAAGAAATGAAATAAAGAGCGACTCCGCCAGATGTTGAATAATGAGGCTCCACCTAGTTGCTCCAATAGCCTTCTTTACGCCGATCTCTTTAAGCCTGCGAGCTGCCTTTGCTGTTGACAGGTTCATGAAGTTAATGCAGGCAATGATCAAGACGAAAGCGGCGATGATGGAAAAGAGTTTGACATAAGTTATTCGGCCCCCTGTTTGTACGCCATTTTCAAATCCATTATGGAGATACCTGTCTGAATATCGCTGAAGAAAAAGGTCGCCGATCCAATTTGCATCCTCGTTGTTCAACATCTTATACTTCGACTTGGTGAAGTCTCTGATCTTATCATTGAACTTCGCAATATCGGTCCCCTCTTTGAGGATCAGATACGTCATTGGATTGCTGTTTCCCCAGTTGCTTAAAACCTGTTTGTTCTGTTCATACAATAGATCATAAGTAAGTAAAAGGTCAAATTGCATTGAGGAGTTAAATGGTGGTTTTTCGAACACACCTGAAATAATATACGATCCGCCGAGATCTCCGCGTCTACACTCTACGGTTTTGCCGATAGCGTTGGCCGTGGTATGAAACAACTTTAATGCTAATTCATGTGAAATCACAGCCGAATACTTATCAGACAGGACTTTCTCTTTATCACCGTGAATAAGTGGATAGGAAAAGACGTTGAAATAGTTCTTGCTGACATGTAGCTCACTTGCCTTCACGTAGGTCCCGTTAAAACCGATAATAATTTTGGTGACTCTTCCACCCCTGGCGTAGGCTGCCACTGCTGTTTCTTCGACTTCAGGCATTTCCTCAGCGAGCGCTTCGGCCAATAATCCTGGTGTACCTTCATCAGTGAATATCCTATCGGCGACGGGAAAATTTTGCATGACCTGATAAAGCCATTGTTCCTTTTCGTGGAATTTATCAAAGCTGGTTTCATCAACAACCCACAGATAGATCAATATGGCGCAGGCAAGGCCGGTGGACAACCCCGTTACATTGATTAGAAACGTGGTCTTATAACGTTTGAAATTTCTGTAAATGAGAAGAAGGTTGTGCTTGAACATAGGCAGGTATTTCTTCTGTTACTGGCATGGCGAAATAAGGTTACAACTTATAGGTCAAAACCGAACGTTTTAATGCAATTGCTATCCGATTGTAGCGATGCCAAAACAATGGGAGTAACCGTCGTCGTCAGTAAGGAAGAACTCAGTCTGCCCATAATCTCTGTCAACGATGTCTGACACTTCAAATCCAAGTTGCTTCAAACGCTCTCTTGTCTCACGAATATCAGTCGGTCTCCAGTAAAGCCGGATGCCTTCATAATCTTCTGGTTTGATCCGTGTCCCATCTCTTTCATTAAGCCAGAAGAATACATGTTCATTGTGAACCATACAACCAATAAGTTTGCCTTCACGTCTTATTTCACGGTCCACCGTGAGGCCGAGACCATCAACCCAAAAACGCAAACTTTTCTCAAGATCAGCACTGGGAATCACAGGCATGCAGGAGGTGACAAGCACGTTCTCTTTCATGATCACAATGTGTAAATATTCTTTGTTACATCTTTGTCCAAACCGCTTTGCAGCTAACCTGTTTGGCTTACCAGAATAAAAATAATCATTAAAGCAAATGAATTATAGCTCTTGTTGTGGGTAGTTTTTCATTCCCTACATATTGATTCATCTTACATGGTCCAAGATCCAATCAGAAATCTCTTTTAGTGCGATGGGTGAAAATGTCTGATCAATTCTATGATATTCATTAGGGGATCCTGTTTCACAGTCCTGGAAAAGGTGATTAAGGTTCGGCAACTCTTTTATGGTCACCTTTGTATTGCCGCCTCTCTTGAATGCGTCGCTGATTCCAGATAAATTCTCTTTGGGCGTTACTTGCAAATCCTTTTCTCCATTTAAGGCAAGTACCGGACAGGTAACCTTTTCAAGTGTAGGCGCCGGGTCGTAATTCAAGAAATTTCTAAACCATTCCGATGCCCACTCTTCTGACTGAGCGGACACAACCTCTTCTTTAGTCATATCTGATGGCATCAGGTCGGCAGGAGAATCTTCATAGGCTTTTTCGATGAGTTTGGCTAAGTCGGCTTTCAAAATCCGTGCGTCAGTTGATGCTGCTATCATTCGATACGCCTCAATATGTACTGGTAGTATATATTTTTCTATGTCAGATTCAGATACACCGTCTGCTTTCGGAATCAATTCTTGCTGCATCAAAAGCAGCTCCTTTAATTTAATTCCAGGACCAGCCAGCAGAACAAGGAAACTCACATCTTTAGACGCACATGCCACCATAGGAGCGATCATCCCTCCTTCACTATGTCCCATCAAACCAATTTTATCTGTTTTTATCTCTTTCCTTGTTTTTAGATATTCAACAGCACTCGCAGCGTCGGATGCAAAATCGGCCGTCGTTGCTGCGTTGAAGTTACCCGTCGATTTTCCAACACCCCTATCGTCATGCCTTAAAACAGCAATGCCGTGTTTTGTTAAATAGTCCGCAATGACCAGGAAGGGTTTGTGTCCTGAAGTTTCTCCTTCTCTGTTTTGGCGACCACTTCCAGAAACTAAAATAACGGCCGGATAATTTCCTGCTGCCGAGGGCAATGTCAACGTCCCGGCTAAAGTAATATTGGCTTGACTGTTTATAAAGGTAACGTCTTCTGTGTAGTAGGAATATGGTTTTGATGGTTCCTGCGGTCTGTTAGAAGTTTTGTACATCAAAAATCCAATTAGACCTATCGAGGTTACACCCAAAGAAATCCCTAAAATGGCTGCAATTTTTTTCGCTTTCATTTGGATTTATTTATGTGTTGGCTAACGCCAGTCTATAAAGCCTGCCGGCAGACCAATTTAATAATTATGGTCAAACTCTGCCGGCATGATTTATAAACAATGTTAGCTGCTGTGCGTCCTTTTCGGTTCCTCAACCATTGCGTACATGCATAGATCTGCAATTAATATCAACACCGGTAATAGGAAAAGGTCTATTGTTTCAATTGGGATTCTAAAACCCCATATCATCAAAAACACCACAACGGCGGGAACGCAGTAGTTGAGAATCGTCCATCGTTCATTGAGGTCATTAAACAAGTCGATAACAAATACATTTACGAGGCTCAATGCGTAAATAACTCCGACCCCTAAAATCATAGCAAACATGATGACATTCCCATCGCCATCCTCCTCACTCGCAATCCGGAAGAATGCGCCAAATAATAATATCAACACAAACAAACAGATGAGATTGAACTTTTTTTTGGGCTTCTTTTTATATTTAATAAATCTCGTCTACCCATATCAGTTTGTAGGTTTCATTGGACGCATTGCCTCTAACGGTCGGTATATATGCAGCGTTGCCG
>Ga0193738_1000019_pt1 | contig 125077 bp, 98 predicted proteins | sample L2a1metaG_FD_144927 | JGI IMG/M metagenome (GOLD analysis project Ga0193738, IMG submission 144927) | Soil microbial communities from a riparian zone of the East river system, Colorado, United States - L2a1 | ecosystem: Environmental > Terrestrial > Soil > Riparian zone | place: USA: East... | reverse complement strand
GGGAGGCGTCAGCCATCATGATGACTGAGTCGTCTATGCATACTTCGACATGCATAATCGTTCCGTTGGGGCCATCGTAGCGTCGCAGTTCCCTGGCCCGAAATATTTCTTTCAGGAGATCGATCATTTTTTGCGCTCCATCAACTATCAGGTATGGAGACACAGAATTGTAACCCGACGGCTTGAATGATGTTCTCATAAATTTTGATGGTTATAATTCCTATTGATTCAAAATCCGATTCTTATTCTGCTATTCTATATAACTTTCACTATACGTTCACTTTTTCGCGGCCCAGAAAATCGCGTTCCGAAAGAGTTTGGTATACAACTCATTGTTAAACAAGTCAGGCGAATGCCCCATAAAGATGTAAACATTTCGTGCCGCCATCTTTGAATTGCTCCAGATCACCGGATGATCGCCCATTTTTACTTTTGAATCAGGTGAATACGTGGACTCGTCGACCGATGCAATCACGTGCACATTAGCACGCGGACTCTTATCATAGGTATACCACTCTTCTTTCTCAATGATAAATTCTTTGGGTAGCCCTGTCATTATGGGATGCGTCTGATCTTCAACCTTAACTTTTGCAGTAGCAAAATCAGCGATGTAATTCTTCCAAGCTATTCCCCCCATAAAATCAGAATACCAATTCCACATCGGGTAACCGTCGAATTCCCCCAATAGAGTTGCATGGTGGAATCCAATCCACCCTCCCTTACCTTTTTCGATGTAATTTATAAATGCTTTCATCGACTCTCCACTCCATGTGTACGGAGGAAAATCGAGTTGAATAAAAAGCTGGTACTGAGAAAGAAATTGTTCGTTTATGGGGACTGATGTTTGAATGTAGTCGATGCTGAAGCTGCTGTCGGCTGCAAGTTTATTTAACCAAACTTTAGCAGCCTGCGTGTAGCGGATATGATGCCCTCCGTTCTCAGCTAACGCCAAAACTTTAAAGCGCTTCTGCCCGGATGATTGTTGGCTGAATAAAAGTTGAGCGTTACTAATGACGAACATTATGACGAGGAAGAACTTTATCTTTCGCATGGAATTTTATTGATCCATAATGGTAGGAAATCTCTCTGACTCTGACAAGGCAGAACATCCGGGCCGGTTCTACGAAATTTCTAATAATGTTTTCTCAAAAGGGGGTCGGCGTTACCCAGGAAAACTTTACCTCCAGCCAGTTTGAAGAACGAGAAGAATTTTGAGGGCATATAACGTTGACCCAGCGTATACCCCACTGTGTCGGTGCGATCGTATCCGCGTACAATTACTGCATTGAATTTTTGGCCGTTCATTGGCAAAAATCCGTCGTATACCAATGCAGCGAAGTGGCTTTTTCGTTCATCTTTCACGAAACGGACTGCTTCACTGAGTCCGTCTTCAAGGTTGACGGTAAAAAAACGGTTCACTTCCTTTTCGCCATTTGCCTCCGTTACAACAAAGGGAACGAGCGGTCCTTTGCCTTTTATTTTTATGCTTTCGACTCCATGATCAAGTGCGAAAAGCATAAGGTCAACAAGCTTTTTATCAGCCTGGTTGATATTTTTTCCCTTTGCTATTTGCGACATATCGACACTCATATAAGTAATCCGAACTCACTTTTTATTCCTCGACACTTTGTGGGGATTGCGCTGGTTCCGAATCGGAATACGCTTAATCCAGTTCTCTGGTAAAACTCTTGACTCCAGTTTGGGCGTTTGATCAGACTTGTCTGCCTGGGGTTAACCGAAGGCAGATTTGATCAGGTAGGTAGAGAGTCAATGCTAAATTAGCCAGTTTGAATCAGGTATACAACACAGCAATCTGCCCGAAAGTTGATGGTCCTGTCAAAAATTTGCCACCAAACGTTCTGTCTAAACGTCTGATGGCAAAGAAAATTTTTAGTTAATTCTAACTTCTAACTTCTAACTTCTAACTTCTAACTTCTAACTATTTTTCTCCAACGCCTTCCGGCAATAGTCAACACACTTTGCAACTTCTTTTACAGCATCTGATCCTTCCGGTACCTGATATTCAAGCTCAATTGTAGCTGGAAACGAATACTTGCTCTTTTTCATCAGTTGCAGAACCGGCACAATAGGCGTATCTCCCGTGCCCCATGGCATGTTATCGCCACCGTTGTCTTTTGACTTACGATCCTTTATGTGCATACTGTAAATACGGTCGTGCTTCGCTTCGAGCAAGGGTATAGGGTCAAATCCTGCAGCGACATAGTGGCCGATGTCACAGTTGAGGCCATTGTATTTCGCCTGCGACAGTGCTTCGTCCCATGCCGTGATTGTTTGTTGCAGGTGGCCGTGATATCCAATTCCGATCTTATACTTATCGGCGAATTCTCCGAGACGTTTGCTTTGAGTGCTGTTAGAGGGTAGTTCCACGGTAACGTGACTTGCGCCTAACTCTTTGGCTGAACGCAAAGCATATTCAATTTCTGCATCTGTATTCTTTTCGCCAAGCGCGCCAGGCTTCCAGGCATAGATAGATACACCAGCATCGTTATACATCTTTCGCAGTTGCGCAAATTTTTCCATTGAAACCTTTGAGCGCCATTCGGCAATCTCTTTCGCTTTCTTTTCCTGCTCGGCTTGTTGCTCGGGAGTCGGCTGCGGCCTGGGTCCGGAAGGGAATGATCTCGGTTCAGTTGTTGTATTAGGGGCGCCAGCAAATGCTTCTCCTGTGTTACCCATTAGTTCAATCGCGCTGATATTACAGTCGACACAATATTTCAACAACTGTTCTGCATTGCATGGCATGCTTCGGAACGAGTATGAGATCACGCCTATTTGTATGCCGCTGAATTTTGAGTTTGGTTTTCCAAGATTTTTCAAAATGGCGGGAGCTCCAAAGGAGTATTGAGATCCAAATGCAATTCCAGCTGCCGCGACTGCCGATTTTCCAATGAAATCACGCCTTGAGAGCGACGCAGAGTCTTTCATATTATTCTTTTTCATGTCTGTTAGGTTTAGGCGCCAGGGTCAATTTACCCATTGCCGGGTTAATAAATGCTGACACTATTTTTTAATGACCGGCCAGCTGATAGTCTTAATTCTTTGGATGTCCTGTCTAAAACATTTTAGAATGAAGCTAAGAGTTTTAATTAAATTGTCTATCAATTAAATATAAAATGATTAAGCGCGCATGGCTTCTCCTCGGTTGTACAGGTATTTGTTTCCTGTCAGTGACAAGCTTCAAAACCATCTATCCACAGAAAGCTATTCGACTGTTTGATGGACGGTCCTTCCGTGGTTGGGAAGGCGATACCGTGAAAACCTGGCGCATCGAGAATGGAGCTATTGTCGGCGGCTCGTTAAAAGAAACGGTGCCCCATAATAATTTTTTATGTACTAAACGGAGCTATTCCAATTTTATACTTCGGCTGAAATTCAAGCTGATTGCTAATTCTGGTTTTGTGAATGCCGGGGTTCAGTTCCGAAGTCAGCGACTACAAGATCCCGCTCACGAAATGATAGGTTATCAAGCTGACATCGGACCAAAATATTGGGGTAGCCTCTACGATGAGTCGCGACGCAATAAAACGTTGGTGATGCCTGATTCTGTAACAATGGGCCGATTGGTAAAAACGAACGATTGGAATGACTTTGAAATCAGGTGCGATAACCGTCATATAAAAATAGTACTCAATGGTGAACAAACCGTAGACTATACAGAGTCAGACCAATCGCTGCCGCAGTCAGGATTGATCGGACTTCAGATCCATGGCGGAGGGAAGGCAGAAATTTATTACAAAGACCTAGTGTTAACAGAATTGCAATAAACAAACGCCTTATTCTATGACACGACATGTCGGGATTCTAGTTACCGTTGCCACATTTTTGAGTTTGATCGTCGCGTGTAGTGAGACAAGAGATAATACCGACACTGTGAGCCAGGTGACGGAAAAACCTGGCTTTGATACACCTCATTCAGTAAGCCAGGATCCCTCGACCCGTCCCTTGTCTCCCGAAGAAAGCCTCGAGACGTTTCGGTTGCCTAAAGGATATCACTTGGAAGTGATAGCCAGCGAGCCCATGATCTCCGAGCCGGTAGCCATAGCGTGGGATGGAAATGGACGGATGTTCGTTGCTCAGCTTGAGACGTATATGCAGACCGTGGATGCCGCTGGACAAAATGAACCACGAAGCAGGATCATGTTGCTTGAGGACACTAATAACGATGGCAGGATGGATAAAGCTTCGGTGTTCCTCGACAGCCTGTTGTCACCACGCATGATATTGTGCGTTGGCCGTGAACTATTTGTCAATGAGACCAACACGTATAACATCTATGCTTACCGAGATACTGACGGCGATGGCATGGCTGATGAGAAAAGACCGGTTTTTGAAAATAAAGAAAAAGCTTTCGGCAATGTGGAGCACCAACGTAGCGGACTGGACTGGAATCTGGACAATTGGATTTACGTTACTACCGATCCGGTGCGTTTTAAATATACGGATGGCCAATTAAAAGTTGACTCGTTGGTAAGCGGCTCGAACGGACAATGGGGCTTAACTCACGACAATTACGGACGCCTGTTCTTTAGTCGCGCTGCATCGGGGATGGCCGCTACTGGATTTCAGATTAACCCAGCTTATGGGCAACTTGATTTTGAAAACGCAACTACTTCGGATTTTGCCGAAGCATGGCCCATCATAAAAACACCTGACGTTAACGGAGGACCGCGGACTCTGCGTTCAGACAGTACGTTGCAAAATTTTACATCGATCACCGGCCAGTCAGTATTTCGGGGGGATAGACTTCCTAAAGGCATGGCGGGAGATTACCTCGTTGCCGAACCTGTGGGAAGATTTATTCGAAGAGCGGACCTCATCGACATTGATGGAAAGATCACTCTTGCCAATGTGTATCCCAAAGATGAATTTATCGCATCCACTGATATGAATTTCCGCCCCGTCAATACATATACCGGCCCTGATGGCTGTCTTTATATCGTTGACATGTACAGAGGAATTATTCAGGAATCCACCTGGGCGCAACCAGGAAGTTTTCTGTATGCTCAAATTATGAATAAGGGACTCAACCGAAATATAAAAAATGGACGAATCTACAGAGTAGTGTATGATGGTTTGACGCCAGGGCCGCCACCTCGTATGCTCGATGAGCCGGCTGACGCGCTTGTCACTTACCTGTATCATCCTAATGGATGGTGGAGGGATAATGCCCAGAGGGAGATCATCGTCAGGAAAGACAACTCGGTAGTACCCGCTTTGTTACAAATAGCGGGCGGCGGAAAGGGACCATCCGCCAATCCATTTTCTCAGATCGCACGACTACATGCCCTCTGGACCTTGGAGGGACTGGAAGAAATAAATGAAGAAATAGTACTGAAATACCTGCATGATTCTGACATCCAAATAAGAAAAGCAGCTATCCGAATGAGCGAATCTTATCTGAAGAGCAATGACGCTCCGGGTATCTTGTCTGCACTGAAAGATTTGACTAGTGATAAGAGTCATGATGTACTTGGCCAATTGGTGCTGTCGCTAAGTGTGTCTAAATCGCCGGAAGCAATAACTCTCGCTCGCCAGATTGTGGAACAAAACCAAGGCAATGAATTGCTAAATGGAATTCAGCAGAGTATTCAGAAGAATGATGAAGGAAAAAAATACGGCTACAAGCTGATGGCGCTTAAGGATGCCGACAGAAAGTCGGTGATTGAAGGTGCGGCAATCTTTAAGACTCTTTGTACTGCTTGTCATGGGCCCGAAGGCCAGGGGCTGCCGAAAGAAATAGCACCTCAATTAATAAGCAAGTTTAAATTAATTGAACAGAAAGAGGGAATTATCAAGATCATGCTCCATGGTTTGACCGGGCCTGTGGATGGTTTTCAGTATGACGATCTTATGCCAGCCATGGGAACCAATAGTGATGCATGGATCGCCGCAGTTTTGAACTATGTCCGCTACGATTTATGTATGCGCAGTTTTCCAAAGATGGGGGAAGGATACATCAACTGGGTCATCATTCAACCTGAGCAGGTCAAAAAGATACGTGAACAGTATGCAGGCCGCAAAAAGCCTTGGACGTGGGAAGAAATTCTTGCAGATAAAACTCACCAATGAAAAAAACTGAAATCATATTAGCCTTTACTGCATTGGCGTTGATGTCGTTTCTTCTTCAAGGCAGTAAAAAAGCCACGCGCGACGTCGATAAATCCGACGTAAATGAATTTTATTTCGGAGCTGACTTATCGTATGTAAATCAGATTCTGGATTTCAAAGGAGTGTACAAAGAAGGAGGGAAGGTTGCGAATCCCTATCACATCTTCAAGAATCATGGTGCCAACTTAGTCCGGCTCCGTCTGTGGAACAATCCATCGTGGACGAAAGAAATTTATGGTGCTGCAGGAAAGCAGTTATATAATGATCTTAAGGATGTCGAAAGATCCATCAGAGCTTCGAGGGACCAGGGACTTCAGGTGCTGCTCGATTTTCATTATTCAGACACCTGGGCGGATCCAGGCAAACAGGAAATTCCAAAGGCATGGAAGGATATCAAATCGATTGATGTTCTCGCGGACTCCGTTTACCATTTTACTTTTAGCGCCTTGTCTTATTTGGACAAGAAAGGATTGATGCCGGAGTTGATCCAGGTAGGTAATGAGATAAACTGCGGAATGCTATACACGAATGCGCCTGACGGATTTCCGTCTTGTAACGCGTGTAATGGTAACTGGCTGAATCTCGGCGTCGTGCTAAACCATGCAATACGCGCCGTTCGGGACGTCAGTTCGCACTCCTTAATAAGATCCAGGATACTCCTCCACGTTGCTGATCCAAAAAATGTGGACTGGTGGTTTGATAATGTAACAACCCAGGGCAAAGTAGTCGACTTTGATATGATAGGATTTTCTTATTACCCGATCTGGCATACAACGGTACCGTTGGAGAAACTTTCTTCGAAGGTTGCTGCATTTAAGTCAAAATACAAAAAGCCTATAATGATCCTTGAAACGGCCTATCCATGGACAGCAGACAATCGTGATGGCTACACAAATATATTTGGATCGCAGCCAGCTATAAAAGGTTTTCCATTTACTGTAAAAGGTCAGTTTGATATGATGCAAGCAATCACGCAGGCAGTTAAAGAAGGTGGCGGCTCTGGAGTTGTGTATTGGGAAGGTGCATGGATATCCTCGGACATGAAAGACCTTTGGGGGCAGGGTTCCTCATGGGAGAATTGTGCGCTTTTCGACTTCGAAGGGAATGCAATGGAATCGATCGACTTCATGCGATACAATTACAAAAACTAGCACTCTCATTTTAACTTTGTTTATAGGACACTTTGCTTTGGGTATGGCTGTCAAAAGGCCGTTATCCGTTATCCGTTATCCGTTAATCGTCAGCGTGAGTGTGGGTGTGTTTTACCCACCGAGAATCTCGGGGCAGGCGCAGAGACGCAAGGACGCTAAGGATCCGCAGAGTTATTTCTTTCGAAATTGGACATTGGGCATTGGGAGTTGGACATTCACACACTAGTCCCACACCCACGATTAACGGATAACCTGCCTACGCAAGGCTTCGGCAGGCAAAGCGATTAACGAATAACGAATCCCTAGGGGTTTACCCTGATAACCGTTCGAAAAATACTCAATCCTCACAAACGTTCTCAAGCATTGACCACAGCCGTTCAAAGGGCAATTACGCCACTCCAATGAAAATGTTTTCAACGTCAGGTCAGGTAACCACACGTGTTATCTTGTTCGAAGAATTTAACCGCATTGATGTAAGTTTTTTACGCATTAGGCGCCCGTTGCGAGCTACGTTTATTATTTCTTTGTAGAGCAAAAAAGTATTTAAACGAACATGCGGTATAGCGCGGCAATATTCCTCTTTATTTTTTCTATTGGCGCCCTGTATGCAGGAGAAGGAGATGGCAAGAAACGCCGTCTTGAAAAAGAAGCATTCCGCGTTGAACAATCACCAGTCATTGACGGCTCCATCGACGAAGAGATCTGGCAGCAGCGAGATGAAAAAGTGAAGTTCGTGCAGTTCCTTCCTCACAATGGCAAGGCATCTGACTTCGAAACGTCTGTACAAATAGCCTATAGCGATAAAGCAATCTATGTCGCCGCACGTATGTACGACCCGTCACCTGACAAAATTCTCAGAGAGTTTGGCAAACGCGATGACTCCGGACGAAATGCGGATTCATTCGGATTCGTGCTTGATCCGTATAACGCCGGAATGAACGCCTTCACTTTTTTCGTAACAGCCGCCGGTGTTCAAAGTGACCACTTCATATCCGCTGGTAATCATTGGGATTCACATTGGGATGCGGTCTGGAAAAGCGCAGTAAAAATTGATGAATTCGGGTGGTCAGTTGAATTTGAGATTCCTTACTACGCGATTCGATTCCCACGTCAGGAAGTACAACACTGGGGTGTGAATTTTTATCGTGGAGTAAAGCGAAATCAGGAAGAAACATATTGGAGCCCTGTGGATAATTCCAAGCAGGGATTTGTGAATCAGACAGGCGTGCTGACCGGTGTAAAAAACATTGAACCTCCGCTTCGACTTTCGTTCTCGCCGTACGTCACTGCTGCATTCCAGCACGATGCCTCGACACGAAAACAGAAGTTTTCATTTACAGGAGGCATGGATCTTAAATATGGTATTAATGAAAGTTTTACCGTCGACGTCAGTCTGATTCCGGATTTCAGCCAGGTTCAATCGGATAACGTCGTGCTGAATTTATCAGCGTATGAAGTTCGATATGCGGAGAATCGACAGTTCTTTACCGAAGGAACTGAATTGTTCGACAAGGGAAATCTTTTCTATTCAAGAAGAGTAGGATCAACTTTTGGATCAGTGGATTATGACGCAGGAAAGGAGGAGCTCGTAAGTCAACCCGTATCTGCAAATCTCTTGAATGCGGTAAAGCTTTCGGGCCGAAATAAGAAAGGACTAGGGCTGGGGGTATTCAATGCCATCACGAACAAGACATACGCGAAATTGAGGAACCTTGAGTCCGGTGAAGAACGCGAGGTCCAGGTAGACCCATTGACAAATTTTAATGTTGCCGTGATTGACCAGAACCTAAAAAACAATTCGAGCATCAACTTTACAAATACAAATGTCACTCGTGCAGACGGTGGCCGGGATGCCAATGCGTCTGGTTTGACGGTGTCCTTGAATGATAAATCCCTTCAATATCGCGTTAGAGCTTTTGGAAGCTATAGTGTCGTGAATCAGAAAGATGATGTTGGACGATTTGTAACGACGCCGGGTTATAAGTATTCGGTCGAGCTAGGTAAGGTCAGTGGAACATGGCAATATGGTGTTGCCAGAAGTGTTGAAACGGATAAGTATCAAATTAATGACCTGGGCTTCCTTCAGGCGGCGAACCAGGTTGCTCATTCAGGTTACTTCAGGTATAACTTACTGAAACCGTATTGGAAACTGAACAGGTTCAATAGCACGGTTTCGTTGTATGATGCGATGATGTTCAAACCTGATGCTTTCTCTGGGTTCAATGCATCGATAAACACCTACGCGCAGTTCAAGAATTTCTGGGGAGTAGGAATGCGTTATGGCGCTAACCCCGTTACCGGTCATGATTATTTTGAGCCAAGGACAGAAGGTTACTACTTTAATGTCGCACCGTCTGCGAGCTACAATGTTTTCATTGAAAGTGATGGAAGAAAGTCGCTTAAAGGAAACGTTTATTCAGGCCGATCGACGCGGAATGAGTGGGATCAAAACTCGGATTGGATGGGCCTGTTTTTGAGGTATCGTGTTAACAACAAACTGTCTTTTAATGTTGAGGTGAATACTGAAGATACGAAAGGCAGCAGAGGTTATGTCACCACGCAGGTCGATGATAATAACGCGTTGAAAGAAATCGTTTTCGGGCAGCGTGACATCAGAACAGCGACGAACATTGCGGGACTCAATTATACATTCAACAACCGGATGGGAATGAACTTAAGAGTCCGTCATTATTGGAGTCGCGTTAAGTACGACGAATTCTTTAGACTTGAACAGGATGGCAGTCTTCAACAGACTGATTATTCAGGTGTATCTGCTGAAGGCACAGCCGAGCACGATACAAACTTTAATGCGCTCAATGTTGATTTCTCTTACTTCCTCCAGGTAGCACCTGGTTCTTTCCTCAACCTTGTGTGGAAAGATGCCATCAGCTCTCTTACAAACGAGGCGGATCTAAATTACACTCAGAGTTATCGTCAGGCGGCAGATTCTCCTCAAGTCAACAACGTGTCCCTGCGATTCACCTACTTTATTGATTACCTGACGTTGAAGAAAACCGTAGGGAAAATATAGTCGCTTTTCGAAACCGTCACCCTGAATTAAAAACCGTGGTCGCGGACAATAGTCATCAATTGCCATGAGCTTTAGCTCGTGGACTAAAGTTGACAATGATTTAGGGCTTTAGCCTAACTGTTCAATAACCTATTCCTGTGTCAATAAATAATCAAAGTCATTCCGACGAGCGTACTCGGCGAAGGATCTCCAAGACGCTAAGGGGATCCTTCGCAGTAAGGTGAATTTGATTCGCATACTTCTTAGAAATAGAACTCAATCGTTTCAATGATTGCAGGTCACAACTCAGGATGACGGAATAAGAAATTAGCGTGACTGTCACAATATGTTGGCAATTGGCTACAAAAAACCCCAACCACTTCTCTGCAGCCTTCAAAACATTTTGGCGTCAATCCCTCGAAGCTAAGGTGAAATTCTTGGCTACCTGGGTACCTAGCCACCCAGGTACCCGACAGCTACCCCATTGGTTAATCCATCGGATCAATTATATTTATTTCCTATGGTCAGCTTCCTCATCATCATTGCGTTTGTTGTCGCGTTTGCAATATTTTATTCGCGCCAAAGAAAAAATAAAAACACACCTGCCGACTTTCCCTTAACCTGGAAACACATTCTTAACGAAAAGGTCATCTTTTATCAACATCTGAATGACGCAGACAAAAAAAGATTCGAAAATGACGTCATGCGATTCATTTCCAACGTCCGGGTTACCGGCGTACGAACCGAGGTAGATATAACAGATAAATTATTGGTAGCAAGCAGCGCTGTTATCCCCGTATTCGGCTTCCCTGAATGGGATTACACTTTCCTCGATGAAGTATTGCTTTACCCCGGCTCTTTTGACAGCAAATACACCATCAATAGCAAAGACGAAACTATCACCGGAATGGTGGGAACGGGTGGAACTATGGAAGATAAAATGATACTCTCAAAACCTGCACTCCACGCTGGGTTTTCCAATAGCACTGATAAACAAAACGTTGGCATTCATGAATTCATCCACCTCCTTGACAAAGAGGACGGTACCATCGACGGAATTCCAACCGTGCTGAACGGCAAAAAATTTGCCCTGCCTTGGCTGGAACTGATCCGCTCAAAAACGGAAGAAGTGATAAAAGGTCGAAGTGATATTAATGAATATGGCGCAACCCATCAGCGCGAATTCCTCGCCGTTGCTGGAGAATATTTCTTCGAGCGACCACAACTTCTTCAAAAAAATCATCCTGAGTTATATGAGTTGCTTTCAAGGGCCTTTCAACAGGATACTGCTAACACATTGAAAACCAGTATACGAACAAGGACAGAACTTCAGCGCAACGATCCATGCCCTTGTGGCAGCGGTAAGAAGTTTAAAAAATGTTGTATGAATAAAGTTGCATAAAATGTGACATTATACTTCAGTGGTTACAAAAAGTTTATTTACATTTGTTCACATGAAAATCACAAAGTTCAATATGGATTCGAAGGCAACGCTAGTCATTGTGCGCAAGCATTATGCCTTGGTCCGGGATTGTATTCTTGAATAGATTCATTGTTAAATGATCAAATAAAAGAAAGCCCGGGCCACAAAAGTCCGGGCTTTTTTACTTTAACGACTTTGATTTATGACAATAGATAATATAATAGCCACCATAAGAAATGAGTTGATCCGTTCGATCTCCGTCCTGGACGAATGGTTTGATAAGGATGAGCCCTTATTGGACCACAGACCTGCAGGTAGCGAATGGAACGTGCGCGAATTGCTGGAACATGTAATGCTGACCAACCGCTTCCTTCTGATCCTTATTGACAAGGGAAGCTCGAAGGCATTGCGTCAGGTCCATGATGGCGACTTTGATCAGCTGTTAGAGGACTATTGTCTTGAAAACGGCGCCATGCTGGAAATTGGGATCCACAAATCATTCGACTGGCACCGGCCTGAACATATGACCCCAACCGGACAATTGCCCATGCGCGAAGTAAGGGACGAGATCAGAGACCAGCTCAACCGTTGTCTCATTCATCTCGAATTGTTGAACAATGGTGAAGGTTTGTTATTTAAGACAACCATGACCGTCAACGGACTGGGTAAGCTCGATGTCTACCAGTTCATTTATTTCCTGGCCTTGCACGTACGGCGTCATCTGCAACAGCTTGAGGGTATACTGGAGGATTATAATAATACCATTGAAATGTGAGGGTATCGGTCCATTGACGGATTAAGACTAACTACTTCTGCATGTCGATGATGTAGACAACTGCAATCAACCGATAAAATACTTTAACCGATAGAGCCCAACCCGTAAGGATCCAAACTACCAACGGTTGAACGATTAACGATTAACGGATAACGGATAACGTATAACGATTAAAGGCTCCCATCGATCTTGCGCCGTACAAATTCCGTCAGGCTTGGTGGATGCTGGATCCGGATCTCATCGATTAAACCAAGAATGAACCGGGATATCCCTTCAAAGTTGGAGAATGGTCCATGGAAGACGTATCCGTCGTCGGTCTTTTCAATGTAAGGGATGCTTAGCGGATGCTCTTCCCTCATGAGCAGGTAGGCACGCAGGCTTAGGTGTAGCGTTGCCCATGAAATTGAGTCTCCTGTCATTCCAAAGATGTCTGTTTGATTCTTTTGGTGCAGATCTTCGAACTCAAATTTCTTTTTGAGCTCCACAATTTCCCCTATGCGGTCAAGCTTGAATTGTTTACAGATCTTGTCGCCGGTATCCAATGCAATGATCGATTGATAGTTGTCTCCGAAATGGATAGGCTCTACAAGCCGGTCGCGAATTTCATTACTGTTTGCGGAATGATAATTTTTTAAAACAACCTGTTGCTTCTCTTTAATTGACTCAGCTAGTTGATCTACAAATTTTCCTAACCTCACTTTGAGGAACAATCGGGGCATGCTGTCGATTTCGGAGTTAAGACTGAGTTTTTTCAATAAGAGATTCTTAAGTGGATTGTCGTTTGCACCAGCAAGAATAAATTTCTTGATGAGACGCGTTTCTTCCACTGAAAATTGCGATTGCGTTGGATCATCCTCCGAAGTGATGATAAAGTAACGGTTCTCAAAATCTTTCTCGATAAGGAAATCTACTTCTTCCAAAAGCTTGAGGTAACGGTAGATGGTGCGTTCACTGGTATCAAACCGGTCGGCCATGTGTTTGATGGTCCAATGGCCGGATTTCAGGACGGCTATAATTTGAAAAAGCCGCAACAACTTGGCCTGCGGGATAATGGACTCAGGTTTTTTGCGCTTTGCCTGCCGAAGCGCCGCGAAGGTTGGTGTAACTGTTTTTTTCATGGGCCCTCAAAATACCAATTTTACGGCATTTAGCAGGTTTGACACAAGCTGTCACAGGGCCAGGGTATTTTCGATTCAAACATCAACGACATGGAAACGCTAAAACCAACATCATTGCTTGTGAAATGCCCTCATTGCGGCAATAAATTCTCGCCGGAAGAAGCGATTCAGCACGACTTACGAGATCAGCTTGAAAAGGAGTTTGAGCAACGTCTGCTTGACAACGCCCGAATGTTGACGGATAAGATAAGGAATGAGGAAAAAGAAAGATTTCAAGGACAACTCCAATGTTTGGAGGAAGACCGTAAAGCCAAGTCTGTAAAGTTGAAGGAACTGGAGGATAAAGCATTGTCGGTTGTTGAGCGCGAAAAGCAGTTGAGCGACCGCGAAGAACGTAGCGAGCTTGAAATGAAGAAACGTCTGCTTGAAAGGGAAAAGGTCCTGAAAGAGCAGCTGGAGAAGAACGCCATGGACAAAGCGCTTTTAGAAGTTCGTGAACGTGAACAAAAACTTACCCGGGATCGCGATTCCATGGAGCTGATGTTGAAGAAACGAGTTATGGAAGAAGCGGAGAAAGCGCGAGAGGAGGAAAGAATGAAGAATGCGGAGCTTCAGAAAAAGCTTGACGATCAGGTACGTCTTGTAAATGAAATGAAAAGGAAATCGGACCAGGGAAGCATGCAAATGCAGGGCGAGGTTCAGGAGCTTGCTATCGAGGAATTTCTCCAATCAACTTTCCCCAGAGATATCATCGAAGAGATCGCCAAAGGCAAACGCGGTGGTGATTGTGTTCACATCGTTCGCGACCAATATGCAAATGAATGTGGACGGGTCCTTTATGAAAGTAAGAGAACAAAACATTTCAGTTACGACTGGATCGCGAAGATCAAGGATGACATGAGATTGAAACAGGCAGAGCTCGCTGTGATTGTTACCGAAGCATTTCCGGAAGGCATGACACGATTTGGTCAGTTGGACGGAGTTTGGATCTGTTCTTTTGTGGAGTTCAAGGCCTTGGCGTTGTTACTGAGGAACAACCTTATCCGCATCGGCGAGGTGATGTCGGCGCAGGAAAACAAAGGTGACAAGATGCACATGATATACAGTTATGTTACTGGCAATGAGTTCCGGCAGAAACTCGAGGCGGCGTTTGAATGCTATCACGATATGCAGGAAGACCTCGTTAAAGAAAAGACTTTGTTCACCAGTCAATGGGCTAAGCGCGAAAAAAGACTTCTTAAGGCCATGGAGAACCTTGTGTGTCTTTATGGAGATGTCAGAGGTATCGCAGGGGGAGCAGTACAAGAAATAAAAGCCCTCGAGATGCCCGAGATAAATCTGTTGATGGAAGAATAGAATAGAAAAGAGGGAGGGAAATGTATGAGTAGATATTTGAGTGTTGATTGTTGATTTATTGCCTGCCCGCCGAAGCATCTCGCGTAGGAGGGAGTGTTGAGTGTTCTGATCGATCGGATTGAGCAGTTTCTCTACCTTAAAAAGACACTCAACATTCAACACTTAATAAGTCAACACTCAAGGAGAGCCTGCTTCACATCCCTTATTCCCTTATACTATACCCTATACCTTATACCCTCTTAAACAAAGTTGGCTGAATATAGATAGCGTTAGAAAGCAGCTTTTGCCAGCTGCTTTCTTTTTTTTTACACCTGCGGATAAATCAAAGTCAGGTCAATCCATTACCTTGTATGTGCTTTCTGTAAACTCAGAAATGACAATAACATATGACTAACCGTAGAACCTTTATTAAACAATCTGGCATCGCGGGCGCTGGACTTTTCGTCGCGCCGAATGTGTTCAGTTTCGTCGGATCACCAAATGAAAAAGTAGTGGTTGGAGTGATGGGAACGAACAGCCGTGGATTTTATCTCGCGAGGATGCTGGCTAAGCTTCCTAATGTAGAAGTCGGATATATCTGTGACGTCGATGAGAACGTGGTGGCAAAATCCATTACGGAAATTGAAAAGGAATCTGGTAAGAAGCCCAAAGGTGTAAAAGATATTCGATCGTTGGTCGAAACCAAGGACATGGACGCACTTGTAATCGCTGCGCCGGATCATTGGCATGCTCCTGCCGCCTTGTTGGGCGTGAAAGCCGGCAAGCATGTCTATGTGGAGAAACCTTGTTCGCATAGTCCTGCGGAAGGAGAAATGCTGGTTGCCGCTGCCGCGAAATACAACAAGCTTATTCAAATGGGAAGTCAGCGAAGATCTTTCCCGAAGGTGATGGAAGGAATACAGGCGTTGAAAGAAGGTATTATCGGTCGGGTATATTTTGCTAAGGGTTGGTACGCTAACGGACGTAAACCCATAGGTGTTGGAAAGCAAGTTGCACCACCATCAAACTTGGATTTTGAACTTTGGCAGGGACCGGCACCACGCAAGCCTTTCAAAGACAACCTCGTGCATTACAACTGGCATTGGTTCTGGAACTGGGGAACGGGTGAAGCGCTTAACAACGGAACGCATGAGATCGACGTAATGCGATGGGGTCTTGGCGTAGACTATCCAACGAAGGTGGTATCCGCAGGCGGCCGTTTTGCATATAAAGATGATTGGGAGACGCCCGATACACAGACCATAACCATCGAATTTCCGAATAATACTGCGATGACATGGGAGGGGAGAAGTTGCAATGACTTCCCCGTTGAAGGTGTGGGTAGAGGTGTGATCTTCTATGGTGAAAAAGGAACGATGGTTATTCCCGGTGGCGACGACTACAAGATTTACGATAATGGCAACAAGCTGATCAAGGAAGTAAAAACGGACATTCAGCAAGCGGATGCGACGAACACTATGGGAATGGGCGAGCGTCTCGATGGTTTGCACTTGACGAACTTTGCTGAGACAATCAGAGGCAAATCAAAGCTTACAATGCCGATTTCAGAAGGACATAAGTCGACGTTGTTGCCCCAGTTGGGTAATATCGCTTACCGGACAGGAAGGACCCTGTACATAGATCCTTCAAACGGTCACATTAAAGATGACAAAGAAGCGTCAAAACTATTTAGCCGTGAATATGAAAAGGGTTGGGAGATGAAGCTCTGATTCCGGGTACCTGGCTACCTGGGTGCCTGGGTGGCTAGGGTAACATTCGCGTTAGCCGCAACATTACGCGCAATTCGGATCAGAGATGACACAAACGGTGAACCGATGAGCGTCCTTTGAAATAAGAATTCGTACAAACATATACACCTGCATTTTATCCGAGTCCCGAGGGACGAAATATCGGTAGCAACAAAAATTACGCGTAGCCAACAATCCCGTCAGGAATGATACAAACGGTGAACCGATGAGCGTCCTTTGAAATAAGAACTCGTACAAACATACACACCTGCATTTTATCCGAGTCCCGTAGGGATGAAATATCGGTAGCAACAAAAATTATGCGTAGCCAACAATCCCGTCAGGGATGACACAACGGCCGAACCGATGAGCGTCCATTGAAATACAAATCCAGGCAACCCAGCCACCTAGGCACCTGCGCCTTCCGGCGTATGCTGTTCTTCATTTCGCAATGCATGCGTACAATTGAAAAGAGATCTAAGCTGGTGATACGTCGCCTTCCAGATATGACCCTTATTCACGGTTTTCTTGTCGGGTTGTTTATCAAGCCCGCCCTCAAACCAATCGCCGTATTCATGATCGATAAGATACGTGTCGCAATATTTCCACATCTTCTCAAACTTCTCATAGTAGTTATTTTCGTCATCAGGAAAAAGTTGAGACATCATCAACAAAGTATTAAGTCCTTCTGCCTGTGCCCACCAATTCTTAGTATCATGCGTGATCGTTACGCCGGGTCGATCTTTAAAATAGTATCCTTCGTCGTAAAATCCGCCAGCATCCGCATCCCATCCGTATTTAAGGGCGTGATCAACCATCTTCTTGGCTATACGCAACGTGGTAGTATCATCCTTTAAACCTAAAACATGTGAAGACTCGAGCATGAGGTAAGCAGTCTCTACATCGTGTCCAAAGGAAACATGGTCCAGGCGGTGATGCTTTTCTATTACTGAATCGGCAGAATCACGGAACGATACAGGTTTCCAATCAGGCGTTAAGAAAAGGATCAGATAACCATTCGGATGAGTAATGGTGTCACGAATGAGAAAAAGCATTTCCTGCAGGCGTTCACGCACAAGATTGTCAGGCCATACGCTATACAATTCAGTAAAGGCCTCCAAAAGATGAATAGAACTGTTTTGATCCTTATAACCAGTCTCGGCGACTGAAGGAACAGATGCATCTCTTGGGATAGGGGTACCGTCGCGTTTCATGTGCTGAAAGTATCCCTTTTGCTGTGGATCGTGGCTGTGTTTTTCTAACCACAAGAATGCTTCCTTGGCCAGTGCCAGGGCTGCAGTGTCTTTTGATGCTTTATAATATGCGGAAAGACCGTAGATACCGAATGCATTTCCGTATGCCGTCTTTTCTTCGCCCGAATTGGACTTCGGATTTCCTTTTTTGTCTACAAGTGTATGAAAGCCTCCGAATTCCTTGTCCCACATCTTGTCGCGAAGGAACATAAATCCATGCTTGGCGCTTATGAGGTAATGACTCGTTTCAGGATACAGTTCCGCTGCCTTCGAATTACTCCAGATGTGGCGAGCCTGTGAAACGATCATTTTGTCCTGCGGACCCGTTGGCTTGAAGTCGTAGGTAAACGTGCTCAGAAATCCGCCGTCTTCCTGATCGACCGATTGAGGATACCATTTATCCAGCACTTCCGTTCGCGCATGTTTTTCTATTACATCTGCCAACTGAGCGCGGTCAGCATGCGTCTCCTTAGTTTCCTTGCTGGTACAAAAGGAAAACAGGATGGCCAACGAGGCGAGGAGCAGGAAACAAGGGCTTCTTTGCATAACAGTTATCGTAGTCAAATTTTGTGGAAACTATGCAAGACTGGCGTCTAATGTTACAGATGTGTTGAGCAGTTTTGAGACAGGACAGTTCGCCTTGGCGTCTTGTGCACAAGCATCGAATTTTTCTTTGCTTATTCCTGGAATCTTTGCTTTTAATACGAGCTCAGACTTTGTGATCGTACCATTATCAATGGTAACAAAACATTCCGTTGCCAGTTCATCTGGAGCAAATCCTGCTTCAGCGAGAATGAAGGCCAACTTCATACTGAAGCAACCCGAATGAGCCGCGGCAATGAGTTCTTCAGGGTTGGTTCCGATGCCTTCAGCAAACCTTGAACCCGCTGAGTATTGTGTCTTATTCAAAACCGTGCTTTGTGTCGTGAGGTGTCCTTTTCCGTCCTTACCTGTGCCGGTCCATACTGCTGATCCTTTTCTTCTCATGTCTTTATTTGATTTAGAGGTTTGAACAATTTTTCATGTGCTAGAAAGATACTAAAATACGGTGAAGTCAAAAGAGTAAAAGAACTGATGGGCACTGCGGGCTATCCCTTACGCTAGCGGACGGATGACGGTTTAGGCAAAAAATAAAAAGGCCCCACATTTTGACGCCGGGCACTGAATCAACTTCTTGGAAATTACATTTTAGAAGTAAGCTGTTCCCTTCCATGCCCTATACCTTATACCTTATACCTTATACCTTATACCTTATACCCTTATCCCAAGAAGTGCATTGTTAATCAGTTTTTGAAAAATAATTATTTGATTCGGGGCGCAAACTTAGACGCTTTTTTATGACAGCAATTTTTTTCTCCGGCCAGCCTGAATCCCGAAAAAGTTAACGTTCCGTCATTTTGATTTTTGTTCAGAGCTCTGCAATGTATGGTCAAACAGGTAATGCTCGTTGCAAAGCGCGTTGAACGTTGTTGAACTATCATAGTTTTTGATCAGACGGATACTTCAAAGAGAAACACACGTAGTTTGAGGGATGCGATTAGATTCTAAAGGACCAAAAATAGCTCCTGCAATCGTTTTCTTGGCGAATTTTGCGTAATATAGATGTATACTTTACACTTTATAATTATTTTGGCGTTGCGAGGGATTTAACAAAGAAATAACTCTACAACTTTTTAAACGACCTAGATCCGGACCTAATGATGGTTAAGCTGAGGGAATACTCCGACGAGGCGCTGTTAAGATTATTACGGCAGAACGGGCTTGAAGCCTTTGAGGAAATCTACCGCCGTTATTGGAAAAGATTATATTCAATGTCATACAAACGCGTTCAATCACGCGAGATCGCAGAAGAACTGGTACAGGATATTTTTACAAGCCTCTGGGTGGGTAAAGACAAAACGTTAATCGACAATCTTTCTGCATACTTGTTTTCTGCCATTAAGTATAAGGTGATCAATCACCTCGCAAAGGAGTTGTCGAGAAAGACCTATGCGGATCAGCAGCTTGCTGTCGCAAGTAGAGACAATTCCACCGAAGAAACAGTACTGCTCGATGACCTCGAGGGAGCCTTGCAGGAAGCAATCGGAAAACTGCCGGCAAAACGTCAAATGATCTTCAAGCTCCATCGCCAGGAGAATCTTTCCATAAAGCAGGTTGCTTCACAATTGGGCATTTCGGAAAAGACCGTCGAAAACCAATACGGCAAAGCAATGAAAATGCTAAAGCTTAACCTGAAACACTTCATTTGATCGGCTTCCAACCCAGCCATTCCACTCGCGTGCCCGTACCCACGGATAACGGATAACAGATAACGATTTGAAGTGAGCTAACTCCTGCTGGCCGACAAATTATTCAGAGCAATCAAAACATTGTAAAAAAATTATTTACCCACAGTGGGGGGAAAGCTGTTTCCACCTGACTTACTCTATTGAACCCTAAATCGATTGAAGTTTCGTTTGGGGCAAAAATGTCCGAAGCAATGGAAAAGGAACACCTCTCTAAACTTCTTAAGAAGTACGTCAACGGCGAATGTACGCCGGAAGAACTCAAGTTAGTCGACTGCTGGTTTTTATCGCATGAAGATAATCCTGACGATGATCGTCTTGTCGATATACATGAACGGGAGAACCTGGAAGCCAAGATGTTTGAACGTATCAAAGCTTTCGTTGAACTGGAAGCTGATGTTCCAAAACCTTTATCACCTTACAGAACATGGTACCGCGCTGCTGCAACACTAATCATCCTGATGGTAGCAGGCTTAGGACTCTACCTATATAATCAAAAAGGATTATTCTCAGAACATGCTATTGCAGGTCCAGCTGCTAGGATTTTAGATGTCAATAATGATACCGAAGCCGTTATTCGTAAAGAGCTATCCGACGGGACTGTTATAATGTTACAGCCCAACGGCAGCCTCAGATTCCTCGAAGAGTTTCCTGCGGATGAGAGAGAAGTAGTTCTCAGAGGTGAGGCATTCTTCGACGTTACCAAGGATAAGAACCGTCCCTTTATCATCAATACCGGAAATGTTACCGTCAAAGTACTGGGTACTAGCTTTAATGTGCGTGCCTATGAAGGAGCAAATGAAATAACCGTTGCAGTCAAGTCAGGTAAGGTGTCAGTATACGCCAAGGGTGCTGACGTTAACACTAAGAAAAGCGCTTCCACCGAAGAGATTATCCTGACTCCTAATCAGGAAGTTGTGTATAATACGATCGATGAAAATTTCTTAAGGAAGATCGTGGATGATCCGCAGATCATCCTTGAAAAGCCCACCTTGTTTGCTATGGAATACGATGCGACTCCAGTGGCTAAAATTTTTCAGGTAATCGAAGAGAACTACGGAATAGATATAGTGTACGATGAACAGGCGTTGTCGGCATGCAGCCTTACCACGTCAATGGCGGAGGAAGGACTGTACGAACGGATCGAGATTATTTGCCAGGCAATTGGAGCGAAGTACGAGGTGAAGGATGCGAAGATTTTGATCAACAGCGACGGATGCCTATAAAATTATTAGAGAACGAACCCGTAAATTTTTAGAATAAGGAACCTGAACAAAACCCAAGCTGCCTATGCAATAGACTCATACGAAACCCCTTACAAAAAAAGTGGGCCGACGATGCTGGAACCATCATCAGCCCTGTCAATGCCCCCGACCGAGGTCGGGGCATCCCAGTTTTTGCCCTATTAACAAAACAAAAACAATCAAAATTATGAAGAATAAACCTAATCCTATTCGAAATGCATTGCTATTCTTTATGAAAATCACGCTAATCCATATGTTGATTACCTGTGTATCCATAATGATGGGGTATGCGGTAGATTCCAGCGGACAGGAGGTATTAGAGCGTAAATTGACTATGCAGACCGAAAACGCGGATGTGAAAACCGTTCTCGCCGAAATTGAAAGGAAGGCGGACGTGAAATTCACGTACAGGCCGCGGATAATCAAGGATTTAGAAAAAGTCAACCTTGATGTAAAAGAGGCGCCGCTATATGATGTATTGGCGCAAGTTTTCGGCTCAACGCTGGGCTACGAGGTGATTGGAAAACAAATCGTATTAAAAGCAGTTCCGGCAGGCGAAGCGGAAGACGAGGATGATACCCCGGTAATAACCCCCAATTTTGCCATCAACGTCGTCGGAAGAATAGTTGATGAATCATCCCAACCTATCCCCGGAGTTAACGTCCTTGTTAAAGGGACTACAAACGGAACAACGTCAGACGCCGATGGCCGATACGCTCTGTCGGTTGTAGATCAAAATAGCTTCCTGGTGTTTAGTTTCATTGGCTATACAACGCAAGAGATCGAAGTTGGAAACAAAACGACGATCGACGTGATCCTGGTGCAGGATATACAATCTTTGCAGGAAGTCGTGGTCGTTGGTTACGGTGAACAGAAGAAAGTTACCGTTACCGGTTCAGTTGTCGCAGTCAATGGTGCTGATCTCGTGAAATCACCTGCGATTGACCTCTCTAACTCATTTGCCGGACGTCTGGCCGGCGTTGTTGCCGTGCAAACCAGCGGTGAACCTGGCAATGACGCTTCGACAATCCGGATCAGGGGTGTTAATACCATCGGTAACCAGGAACCTCTTATCGTCATCGACGGTATACCCGGACGCGAAGGTGGTTTGAACAGATTGTCTCCACAGGACGTCGAATCAATCTCTGTGTTAAAGGACGCTTCTGCCGCTATCTACGGATCTCGTGCTGCTAACGGTGTAATACTTGTTACCACTAAACGCGGTAAAAGCGGAGTACCTCAGGTCTCCTACGATTTCAACCAGGGCTGGGCTCAACCGACGCGAATTCCTCCTATGTCGAGTGCGCCACAATATGCTGCGATCATGAATGAGATTCCCATCTATAAGGGTATCAGTAATCCAAGCGAATGGGATGATGCGTGGGCAGCAATTCAGCAAAGCGGGACTTACACGTCGCCAACTACAAATCAAACCGTTAATGCGAACTACACCCCGCTTGATGTTCAAAAATTTGCAGACGGTAGCGATCCCTGGGGTCACCCTGATACCGATTGGTTTAAAGATGCATTCAAAACTTGGTCACCACAGCAGCGTCACAACTTGCAGATCGCCGGAGGCTCGGAGAGCATAAGGTATCTGGCGTCAATCGGCTACGTCAATCAGGACGCGTACTATAAAAACTCTGCAACTTTTTATAAGCAGTATAACTTCAGGTTAAACCTCGACATGAAAATCAACAAGTACATCAACGCACAGGTTGGCATGCTTGCTCGTGAGGAACAACGCAACTTTCCAACAGAATCGGCTGGTGAAATATTCCGAATGTTGATGCGGGGGAGGCCTACAGAACCGGAGGTTTGGCCTAATGGTTTGCCAGGGCCTGACATTGAAAACGGTCAGAACCCTTACGTGATCACGACTAGTGCAACGGGTTACGAAAAGAATCCAACAGACTACCTTCAATCAAATTTTAAGGTGGACATCACACAACCATGGATCGATGGATTGAAACTGACGTTGTTGGGTTCTGTCGATAAAACAATCGATCAGGATAAGATATGGGAAACTCCTTGGTACCTCTATACTTGGGACAAGATCAGCTATGAACCGGACGGCGTGACACCTAAGCTCCAAAAAGTTCTGCGTTCCACTTTTACGGATGCACGTTTGACACAGTGGACCCGCAATAAGCTCAACACAAACATGACGGCGATGCTAAGTTATGATAAAACGTTTGGCGACCACGTCTTCGGCATTCTGGCAGGTGTAACAAAAGAAAAGGCTACAGCTGACCATGTTGAGGCCTACCGCAAGGACTATATCTCGACTGCAATAGACCAGCCGTTCTTTGGAGGTTCAACCCAATTGATCAACGGAGGAAATGATAACAGGTATACTTATAACCGTACTCGTTTAGGCATATACGGACGTGTTACCTACAACTACCAGGAAAAATATCTCGCGGAGTTCCTATGGAGAAGAGATGGATCATCCTTCTTCCATGAAGATCATCGGTTCGGATTTTTCCCCGGGTTCCTTGTTGGTTGGAACATCTCTAACGAAGATTTCTTTGCGGCAAACGTTCCATTCATCAACCGACTTAAGTTGAGGGCTTCCTATGGTACAATGGGTAGTGACCAGGTGTATTACAATGATGTACTTCAGGAGTACTCCTATTTGTCTTCCTATCTGCCAGGTAGTTATCCAATAAATAACAATGTGGTTACAACACTGATCGAAGGTGTCGTAGCAAACGAAAATTTTACCTGGGAGCGCGCGAAGAATTCCAACATTGGATTAGACGGCTCAATCCTGCAAAACAGACTTGATTTTACGTTTGAATATTTTTTCAACAAGCGTGATCAGATGCTGATCCAGAAGACAGGTTCTACGCCTACCTCAACAGGTATAGCTAACCGTCTTCCACCAGTTAACCTGGGTGAGATGGAGAATAAAGGATTTGAGTTTACGCTGGGATACAACGGTGAGGCTGGAGGTTTTGTGTATCGGATCGGTGTTAATGCAGGTTACAACAAGAATAAGGTTGTATACATGGATGAAACAACTGCTAATCCGGAGTATCAATGGCAGACAGGCCATCCGTACGAAGCATATCTGGCATATCAGTCAGACGGAGCATTTCTCGACCAGGCTGCGATCGACAATGAAGAACTGGACTACAGCGAGGTTACGACCACGTTGCTTCCTGGTGACATGAGGTTCGTCGATTATAACAATGATGGAAAGATAAACGCGGATGACAGAGTTCGAATGGATAAGAGCGATGTACCTAATTTCAATTATGGTATCACGATGAGTTTCCAATTCAAGAACTTTGATCTCGCGATATTGTTCCAGGGTGCGGCGGGAGCGTTGCTGCCGTTTGGAACGGAATCTGGCGACATCGGAAATTATTTGGAATATAGCCACGACAATCGCTGGACAATTGACAACCCAAGCAGCACGGACCCAAGACTTGCAATTCGCGGAGATACGTACTACACCGGAGGAAACTTTGGTGCCAACACCTATTTCCTGTATAACAAGAATTACCTGCGCCTGAAAAATGTTGAACTCGGCTACAATGTACCGATGCAGGTTTCAAAGAAAATAGGCCTGAACGGAATTAGATTGTACGTCAACGGACTCAACCTGATCACCTGGGACAAATACAAAATGTTTGACCCGGAAACCGACAACGGTGCTCTTTCATACTATCCTCAGGCAAGGGTTATCAATACAGGTATCCGTCTAACTTTCTAAAAAGAATGCATATGAAAAAGATATATAAGATTTGGATTCTTGTTGCATTCATGGCACTTCCCTTTTCATGCGACACAGACTTTCTCAATACAACACCGCTTGATAGAGTATCCGATGCTACCACCTGGAGCGATGGCCCATTATCACAGGCCTTTGTTTATGGTGTCTATTCATACTTGGGATACGGCGGCTTTGAAGAACAAATGTTAGCGGTGTATACCGACGAAGCTATGTTTACGCATGCTGGACGCGGCATAGAAATATTTACGCAGGGCACCGAAAGCCCATCTAACGTGGCTTGGATGAGCCCAACCTATGAGTGGGATAACATGTACGAAGCAATTCGGGCAGCTAACATTGCAATTGCAAATCTTCCCGAAGCAACGTTTACAAATGTGGATAAGGATATGTTGTTGGGTGAAGCTTACTTCCTTCGCGCATACTACTACCATCAGCTAGTTCGTTACTACGGCGGAGTGCCGCTCATAGACAAGCTGTACGGCTTGAATGAAGACTACTCAGTTGCGAGAAATACTTGGGCAGAATGTGTAGACTTTATCGTTGCCGACCTCGACAAAGCTGCAACATTGCTCGATGGTAAGGATACATCTGCAGGCAGAGCCTCAAAATTGGCAGCGTTGGCGTTAAAAGCTCGCGTGCTCTTATATGCGGCGAGTGATCTTCACGATATCCCTACAGCATCTGCTAATTCATCGTTGATCGCGGGTTATGCAAACAAAGACCTGATTGGTTATACAAGTGGCGACAGAACTGCGAGATGGACGGCAGCAAAAAACGCAGCGAAGGTTGTTGTGGATGCAATGGCTGGTTACAAGATGAATCTCGGAGCTCCCGTAACACCTGAAGAAGGCGAGGATAACTATCGTGCCCTTTCAATGGGTGGCGGAAGCACCATCGCTGACAAGGCAGCAGGCGCCGAGCTTCTGTTCCAACGCACAGAAACCCCTCTTTACACAGTTGAAAATAACTGGCCTCTTGGTGGAATTCACTTTGGTATAAACAATGGACCGAATGGTTATCACAACTGGGCAGGTAATACGCCAATTCAACAATTGGTTGATGATTACGAGATCATGGATCAAACTACAGACGAATACGAGAAGTTTGATTGGACCAACCCCGAACATGCAGCTGATCCTTATTTCGGCCGTGACCCGAGATTGTATGCAACCATCCTCTTCGACGGAGCTACTTGGAAGCCTCGGCCATCAGACGTGGCAGCTATTGATCCGGTAAATCAGATTCAAACCGGCTATTATGACAACGGAGCTGGCGGCAAGGTCAACGGTGTTGATACCCGCGAATCTGCTATCGAGAACTGGAACGGCAGCCGTACCCACTATTATGTAAGCAAGTTTATTGATTCGGATCCCGCGGTTGTCGACAACCAGTCAGGGTTCCAGGTTGTACCATGGCCGTTCATACGCTACACCGAAATGGTAATGAACTATGCTGAGGCATGCATTGCACTGGGCGAAGAAGCGGAAGCTAAAATCTGGTTAAATAAGATCAGGTTCCGTGCCGGAATGCCTGCGCTAACAGAAAGCGGCACGGCTCTTCGAGACAAATACAGAAATGAACGCAGGGTAGAGCTGGCCTATGAAGAGCATCGCTACCACGATGCACGCAGGTGGATGATCGCTCCTACGACACTTGGTCGAGGATGCAAGAGCATACTGGTCAACGCAACGCTTAAGGCTGGTAAGTCACCTCGGGTTCCATACGTGTATGACAAAACAGTTTACAATTACACCTACGTCGTTCAGGATGAAACATCTAACGAAACGAGAAAATGGGTGGATAAAATGTATTATAGACCTATAGCTCGCGATGAAATGAACAAGAACCCTCTGCTTGTCAACAATCCGGACTATACGAACTAATAATATCTGCTTACGAATGAGTAAAAATCTATCCCCGGGACTTCGGGGGTAGATTTTTTTCTTTCTTTAAACAAATGTGATGATGCGCTTTTTCAGGGTCTTGACAGTGGGTATGAATATCGTGTTGATGTGTTTGTTTTCATCCTGTAAAAAAGAAGTGAAAACCGGATCACATGAACCTACTACGCCGGCACCTCCTCGAAAAACTCTTTTCACCTTGCTATCGTCCCAACAAACCAATATTGATTTTAAGAACACACTTGTCGAAGGCCTGAATACCAACATCCTCATGTACGAATACTTCTACAATGGAGGAGGAGTAGCCGCAGGGGACCTTAACAACGACGGATTCACGGACATTTATTTTTCATCCAACATGGGAAAAAATAAACTGTACCTGAACAGCGGCAGTATGAAATTCAAGGATGTTACTTCCTTGTCTGGCGCGGAGGGAAGGACTGGTCCCTGGAAAACCGGCGTTACAATGGTCGACATCAACGGCGATAACAAACTTGATATTTACCTCAGTTATTCCGGAATTGTTAGGGACGAGAACCGCGTCAACCAGCTTTTTGTAAATGAGGGTAATGATGGAAAAGGTATTCCCCATTTCAGCGAAAAAGCAAAGGATTATGGATTGGCCAGTGCAGGTTACAGCAACCAGGCATACTTCTTTGACTACGACCGCGACGGAGATCTCGACGCAATCCTCCTTAACCATAATCCAAAATCATTGCCGGTGCTCAACGAAGTGAGTACTGCAGAATTCCTCAAAAAGGATGATGAGCTAATGGGCATCAGGCTCCTTAAGCAGACAAAGCGCCGCTTTGAAGACGTTACTAAAAAAGCCGGAATTTGCGGATCTGCACTTACGTATGGCCTTGGCGTTGGCGTCACAGACGTGAATAATGACGGTTGGCAGGACTTTTACGTATCCAATGACTATGCCGTGCCTGACTACTTGTACATAAACAACGGCAACGGAACGTTTAGGGATAAACTACAGCAAACCATGGGTCACAGCAGCCAGTTCTCCATGGGAAATGATGTTGCCGATTTTAACAACGACGGCTGGACCGATATACTTACCCTCGATATGCTGCCGGAAGACAACCATCGGCAGAAACTGTTACTGTCACCCGATAACTACGCGAAGTTCGAACTTAACCTGAGAACAGGCTTCTATTATCAGTATATGCGAAATATGCTGCAGCTCAATAATGGCAATGGCTCGTTTAGCGAGATCGGTCAGCTGGCAGGAGTATCAAATACCGACTGGAGTTGGGCAGCCTTACTCGCGGACTATGATAATGATGGATGGAAAGATTTGTTCGTAACCAATGGCTACGTGCGGGATTATACCAACCTGGACTTTATCAAATACATGGACGATTTTGTAAAGGCTAAGGGACGACTAAAAAGAGAAGATGTACTCGAGTTGATCGGTCATATGCCAGCGTCCAATGTGGTGAACTATATTTTCTCGAATAACAAAGATCTAACATTCACCAATCGGACGAGCGACTGGGGAATGAGCAGACCTTCAAATAGTAACGGTGCCGCCTACGCCGACCTGGACAATGACGGCGACCTTGATATTATCGTCAATAACGTCAATCAGCCGGCATTTATTTATCAGAATGAATCCAGTAAGGATCCGGAAAATCACCATCTGCAGCTCAGACTTCAGGGCGAGGGGCTCAACTCGCAAGGGATCGGAGCTAAGGTGACCATCAGTTCCGGCGGAAAGAAGCAATACCTCGAACAAATGTGCGCGAGAGGTTACTTGTCATCGGTATCTCCGGTGTTACACTTTGGATTGAGTACAGATCTTAAAGTTGATTCATTAACGATCGATTGGGTGAGCGGAAAACGGCAAGTGTTGACAAACGTGAATGCAGATCAGTTGTTAACCCTTGATGAAAAAAATGCCAACACATCACGCAGGAATTTCAATGAAACAACTAAAACAATATTTAAGGAGGTAACTTCTCCAATAAACTACAAGCATCCAAGGATAACGATAAATGATTTTAAGCGTCAACCGTTGTTACTTAGCCAAATGTCATTTTCCGGTCCGTGTTTGGTGAAGGGTGACGTCAACGGTGATGCGTTAGAAGATATTTATGTTGGCGGAAGTCATGGAACCGCAGGTATGCTCTTCATACAACAAAAAGGCGGTGGTTTCTTGAGAAAGACCGTTGCTGCGTTTGAAGCAGACAAACAGTTTGAAGATGCAGACGCCGCGTTCTTTGATGCGAATGGCGATGGTAAAAATGATCTTTATGTCGCCAGCGGTGGATATCACACCCTTCAAATAGACGATCCGTTATTGCAGGATCGTTTGTATATCAACGACGGAAAAGGAAACTTCACACGCAAGCACGACGCGCTGCCTCAGATGCTCGTAAGCAAGGGTTGTGTGGCAGTAAATGATGTAAACAAGGATGGCCACCAGGATGTGTTCGTTGGAGGAAGAGTCGTGCCTGGGAGATATCCTGAAACTCCGGCAAGTTATTTATTGATCAATGATGGCCACGGAAAGTTTAATGATCAGATTTCCTCGATTGCACCGTCGCTTCAGAAACTAGGTATGATCTGCGATGCTGTTTGGGTTGATGTGAACAAGGATCAACATAAAGATCTGGTTGTAGCAGGTGAATGGATACCCGTCTCTACATTTACCAATAACGGCAAGACGCTGAATGACGAGACTCCGAAATACTTTGGCAAGTCTTATAATGGTTGGTGGAGCAAGATTACAGCAGGTGATTTTAACAATGATAATAACACGGACTTAATTGTAGGAAACGTAGGAACAAATACTCAGTTCAGGGCAACGGATACCCAGCCCGTTGAAATGTACTATAAGGACTTTGATAACAATGGTTCGGTAGACCCAATCTTTTGCTTCTACATTCAGGGAAAGAGTTTTCCCTATGTCACGCGTGACGAAATGCTGGAACAAATCGTGAGCCTGCGAAAGCGTTATACAACCTTTGCCAGCTATGCCGATATTACTCTGGCTGATATTTTTAAGCCGGAAGAGCTAAATGGTTCGGGCCACTTGAGGGTCAATCACATGGAAACCACTTTTTTTTCCGGCGATTCGACGGGGAAATTTACGGCAATGTCGCTTCCAGTTCAGGCACAATATGCGCCAGTGAATACGATTACGATTGTAGATTACGACAACGACGGTAATAAGGATCTGCTTTTATGTGGTAATAACAGCCATATGAAGATCAGAGTGGGCAAATTCGATGCTAACTATGGAGTGCTCCTCAAAGGGGATGGCAAGGGTGGATTTGAATACGTTGATCAAAGGACTTCAGGTTTTAAGCTCAGAGGTGATGTCAGAAGCGTTCTGGAGATCAATAACGTGTTGCTCTTCGGCATGAACGAACAACCTTCAAAGGCATACAGAATGAACAGATAATTAGCTGTGCACTTAATCGCGACAGGATGCAACACGCAGATAATTTAAAGTACAGAATAACAAGAAAGCCTTGCAGTCTGGGCCTTATTTTTTGTGTATTCATTCTTTTTGCAGGCTGTCATGAAGACCCCAGGAGAAACTTCACTCCTCAGGAGATCGCTAACGCCTGGGCTGACATGTCTTTGTATATTACAAAGAATACACCCTCCAACTCACCGACGTTTGCTTCAAGGTGTTTTGGATACATAGGGGTCACTATGTATGAATCAATCGTCCATGGGTATACCGACCACGTTTCGCTAGCGGGCCAATTAAATGGTCTGGATAAGCTTCTGCTGCCTCAGCAAGGTGTCGACTACAACTGGATTGTTTCGCTGAATGCGGGACAGGCGGAAATCTTGAGAAGCATCTATATCCAAACCTCAGACGTAAATAAGCACAAGATAGATTCGCTTGAAACATTGTTTGTCGATCAGTTCAGGAACGATGAGGGTGATGCGCAGATCATCGATCGATCTATTCAATACGGCAAATCGGTAGCAGCTTCGATATTCGAGTGGTCGAAGACTGACGGAGGCCATCGTGGTTATCTCCAAAATTTTGATAAGTCATTAGTACCACCAACTGGACCTGGATCGTGGGAACCTCCGTTGTATGGGCAATCATTCAGCCATTTCCCATTGCATCCGCATTGGGGAAAGAACAGACCTTTCGTAAAACCCAATGCCGAACTGCCAGCACCGAAAATAATTTCATATGACAAGGGGCCCAGCTCCGACTATTACGGTCAATTCAAACGTGTTTATGAAAAGAGTCAATCGCTAACGCAGCAAGAAAAGGAAACTGCACTATGGTGGGGTGATGATCCGGGTGAAACATTTACGCCTCCTGGCCATTCGTATTATTTGGGAACTCTGGTGTTGCGAAAGACTAACCCGGATGTAATTATATGTGCAGAAACTTATGCGCGGATAGGCATTGCTGTAGCAGACGCTTTTATCAACTGCTGGAAGTGGAAATATCAATTTTTCTCAGAAAGACCGTCCAGTTATATCAGTAGAAATATCGATGAACGCTGGCAATCGTTTTGGCCCGATCCGCCGTTCCCTGCATTCCCATCTGGCCACGCAACTCAGGCAGCAGCGGTAGCAACAGTGATGATCGATTTGTTCGGACCAGGGATTACTATTGCAGATAGCGCACATTGGAAACGCAATCGCGACGAGTTACGTAACGTAGACTTTAAACCAAGGATATTTACATCATTCTGGCAGATTGCTGAAGAAACGGCGAACTCTAGATTTTATGGCGGGATACACTGTCCCATGGATAACGATATTGGATTAGCAGAGGGGAGCAAAATGGGTAAAAATGTCAATGGCTTGAGATGGAAGAAGGACGAAACTTATGCGTCAACAAAAAAATAAGATGAGGAACTGGTCGATTGCTTTCTCAATTCCATTGGTAATCATTACCACATTTTTAGAAGTTAACGGTCAGCAGGCTTTTAAAAATATAACCGTTGAATCAGGAATTAATCACCAGTTTGTCGTCTACGAAGGAATGTTCGGTGGCGGTGCCTGCGTATTCGACGTTAACAATGATGGATTCGAAGATGTTTACATCACAGGTGGAATGAACAATGATGCCCTCTATCTGAACAATGGCAATGGAACGTTCAAAAATACCTTTGAGAATTCGGGTCTGGACATAACTTCGTATTATGTTACCCAGGGCGTTGCCGGAGCCGATATTAACAAAGATGGTTGGGTTGACCTCTTTATTACAACGATCACGACAAAAGACAGCGTGAAAACTATTCCACGTGCAGAGAACCTGTTATTTCTGAATAACGGCAATGCGACGTTCAGAAATGTAACGGAGGAATTTGGATTGAAGGATCTTATTTCTTTTAGTATGGGAGTAAGCTTCGGGGATATCAATGGAGACGGATATCCTGATGCATACATTGGCAACTATTTCCAGGATTATGATGGCCAGCTAAGCGCCATAAACGACGCCACGATCGTAAATGCGAACGCGACTTCAAAGGGATACCTTCTTCGCAACGTGAACGGAAAGTATTTTTCAAACGTCTATTCCAATTACGGACTATCGCATAAAGGATTCGGGTTTGGCGGTACGTTCACAGATTTTGATAATGATTATGACCTGGATCTGCTCGTCAACCATGACTTCGGATACAAGGCGACTCCGAATTTTTTTCTTCAGAATGAGTATCCCGATAATGAGTACATAAACAAAGCGAAAGAGCTTGGCATGGATCTGAAGATCAACGCAATGGGTACAGCTATCGGTGACTACAATTTCGACGGTTTTTTGGATTATTACGTGACGAACATACGCTTTAACCGCTTTATGGTTAGTCAAGGCGCGGGTAAGCCATACGTTGATAAGTCAAAAGAACTTGGTATGGGATACGTTTCGATTAGCTGGGGTACAAACTTTGCCGATTTTGATCACGATACTGACCTCGATCTGTTCGTTGCTAATGGTGACCTGAATCCCAACGACGTACCGATGGCGGACTATTACTTCGAAAATAACAATGGAATGTTTACTGAAAAGGCACCGGCTGTCGGCTTAAATGATTACGGTCTGGGACGTGGTTCGGTTGTTTTTGATATGGATAATGATGGCGACCTCGACCTTCTCGTCGTTAACCAAAAACCGGTGCTTAATTATCCGGTTGCTTCGGAAACTCATCTATACCGTAATGATTCGACCAACGGAAACTGGCTGAAGGTCGCGTTAAAAGGTACTGATGCCGATACTCACGGAATTGGTTCACGCGTGGAAATTGTTGTAGGCAAAATCAAAATGATTCGCGAGATTGATGGTGGATCAAGCCATCTGTCACAGAACTCAACGATTGCACATTTTGGACTGGGACCAGCGACAGCGGTGGATTCCGTTATTGTAACATGGACCGGTGGAAAGAAGCAGATATTGACGAAGCAAGGGGTCAATAAAATGCTTACAATAATTGAGGTGCCCGGTGAGAAAGGAAATAAAAAGGCAATCGTAGGGGTGGTTCTCGGCACGATGCTGATAGCGATAGTGCTCGTAAGATATTTTGTAACCAGACGGAAAAGAAGTCAATGATCCCGATTTCTCCAACGTCTTTATAACGATAATAAAATTTACTATTACCATGAAAAATGAATCTGGAAGCCCTTCAAGAAGAAGCGCGTTAAAAAAGATCGCAGGGACAACAGCGGTGGCTGTTATTGGTTCCTCAATATCGAACAGACTTTCTGCTGCCGAATCCAACCTGGATAGTGACTTAAAAGGAAAGGTAAATCATTCCGTTTGCAGGTGGTGCTACAACAGCATTCCTCTTGAGGATCTGTGCAAAGCTGCAAAGGAAATTGGTTTAACTTCCGTTGAATTAACCGGACCAGACGAATGGCCTATTCTAAAGAAGTACGGCCTTACTTCGGCAATGCCCTGGGGTGCCGGTAAGGGTATCGTTGATGGCTTCAATAATCTTCAACTTCATGATGAGCTCGTGAAAAGTTATACTGAGGTGATCCCAAAAGCTGCTGCAGCCGGGTTGACGCAGATCATTTGCTTTTCCGGTAACCGTAACGGTCTTGATGATGAAAAAGGTATCGAGAACTGTGCGATAGGATTGAAAAAGTTAATGCCTGTAGCTGAGAAGTACAAAGTCACTATGGTGATGGAATTGTTAAACAGCAAAGTAAATCATAAGGACTATCAATGCGATCACACAGCATGGGGTGCTGCATTGTGCGACAAGGTTGGATCGGATAGGTTCAAGCTTCTTTATGATATCTATCATATGCAGATCATGGAGGGTGATGTGATTGCGACGATCAAACAATACCAGAAATACATTTCACATTATCATACCGGCGGAGTGCCGGGTAGAAATGAAATCGACGACACCCAGGAACTGAATTATCCCGCCATTATGAAAGCAATCCTGGAAACAGGTTACAAGGGATATGTAGCTCAGGAATTCATTCCTAAACGGGAGGACAAGATCGCCTCGCTGAAACAAGGTGTACATATTTGTGACGTAGCCTGAATAATCTTATTATTCATCATTTCATTCTAAACCCCTAATCCCCGAAGGGGACTACCACCCCCTCAAGGGGGTCGGGGGGTTGAGGCAGAAGAATTTTTGCTTTTTGTAAATAAATGTTTTTTTTACATTTATAAATCATCTTTTAAACCACAGCCCATGAAGTGCGCCAGAACAGTCCTAATTCTATTGCTCATGTTTGCCGGAAGTCTGTTTGCTCAATCGACAGAGAACCGAATCATTGCCAGTCCTGAGTTAAGCAAGGATATGATCAGCCGTCACATTTATGGTCATTTTTCCGAGCACCTTGGCAGATGTATATATGGGGGATTTTTCGTAGATGAAAATTCTTCGATCGCCAATACGCGAAGGATCCGGACCGATATTGTTGATGCACTGCGTAAGATCAAGATACCCAATCTACGCTGGCCGGGTGGTTGCTTCGCGGACGAGTATCACTGGAACGATGGGATAGGGGAACGGGCAGCCAGACCGAAGATGATAAATACGCATTGGGGTGGCGTTGTTGAAGACAATAGTTTTGGCACCCACGAATTCCTGGACCTTTGTGAACTGTTAGGTACTGAACCATATATATGTGGAAACCTCGGGAGCGGTACGCCGGAAGAAATGTCGAAGTGGGTGGAGTATCTCAATTTCGATGGAGTAAGTCCAATGGCAGACCTTCGCAAAAAGAATGGTCATGAAAAACCGTGGAAGGTAAAGTTCTGGGGTGTGGGAAATGAAAACTGGGGATGCGGTGGTAACATGACCGCCGATTTTTACGCCGATCAATACAAACGGTATGCAACCTATGCGAGAAGTTATGGTGATGCCAAACTGATGAAAATAGCTGGCGGCGCAAATTCATTCGACTATAACTGGACTGAAGTGCTGATGAAAAAAATACCTTTGCAAATGATGTGGGGTATTTCACTTCACTATTACACTATACCAAAGACGTGGGATAGCAAAGGTTCCGCGACAAAGTTTGAAGAGAGAGAATACTTTTCAGCCATGAAGAACTGTCTTAAGATGGAGGAATTGGTCACCAAACATTCTGTAATTATGGATCGATATGATCCAGAAAAGCGTGTAGCTCTTGCGGTAGATGAATGGGGTATATGGACCGACGTTGAGCCAGGCACGAATCCCGGATTTCTCTATCAGCAAAACAGCCTTCGCGACGCGCTTATAGCAGCGTCTACCTTGAATGTTTTTAATAATCACTGCGACCGTGTAAAAATGGCGAACCTCGCTCAAACGATCAACGTGCTGCAAGCCCTGATTCTCACAGATAAGGAAAAGATGCTCTTAACACCGACCTATCACGTGTATGACCTGTACCAGGTTCACCAGGATGCAATGCTGATCCCTCTTACGATCAAATCCAGAGACTATACATTGGGCAATGAGAAACTTGCTGCTATCAATGCCTCCGCGTCACAGGATAAAGCAGGCAACATCAATATCTCGATAGTTAATATTGATCCAGTAAATTCCATCGATCTTCAATTGGATATTCCCGGAACTACATCACATGCATTGTCTGCCCAGGTAATCACAGCTGAAAAATTTACGGACCACAACACGTTTGATAAGCCGGGTACAATAAAGCCTGCGCCTTTTAATGGTGCAAAGAAATCAAAAGAATCACTGAGCCTGAAGTTGCCCGCAAAGTCTATCGTCGTTGTAAAGCTCACGAAATAAGACTAACTACTAACTACTAACTACTAACTACTAACTTCTTACTACTTACTACTTACTACTTACTACTTACTACTTACTACTTACTACTTACTACTTACTACTTACTACTTACTCCACCACGGTAAGGGTAGTTCAATGTCGTCAACGGAGTTCACGATCAGATCCGGCTTGAACGCATATTTCTGAAGTTCTTCATTCTTTGAAATTCCCGAGAGAACGAGGATGGTGTGATATCCCATTTGTACACCACCTTGAATGTCTGTGTCCATAGTATCTCCGATCACGGTAGTTTCAGCAGTTTCGAGACCGATGAACTTGCGTGCCGACCGCATCATTACCGGCCCTGGCTTCCCAACGACGAATGCTTTGACTCCCGTCGCTTCTTCGATCATTGCCGTTGTTGCCGCGATGCCTAGATTGTTCCATCCTTTTTTCATCGGCGATGGATCTCGATTGGTCGTTATAAACTTTGCGCCGGCAAGGATCATGTCGACGGCTTTCTGGACCATTTCAAGGGTGAAGTTCCGTCCTTCGCCAAGCACGACAAAATCGGGTTCAGATTCGCCAAGGGATAGGCCATTATCGTGTAGGCTGTTTAATAATCCGCCCTCACCCAATACGTACGCGGTCCCTTTGGGGACCTGGCTTGCGAGGAACTTCGACGTTGCCATAGCGCTGGTATAGATGTGATTTTCAGTGACTTCGATGCCAAGCCTCTTCAGCTTTCTCACCGCATCCAGCGGCGTTCGCTGGCTATTATTAGTCATGAATGTAAAAGGTATTTTTTCCTTGAGAAGACGTGCAATGAAGGTGTCGGCTCCCGGTATCAGGAAATCGCCACCGTAAATAACACCATCCATGTCGATCAATAAACCATGTCCCATTCTGTAAGGCTTATATTGAGAATCTGGAAGCCATGAAGCAATATAGAAAAACACCAAAAACTAGTGGGCATTTCTTTGCTACTTTGAAAAAAGAAGATCATTTTAGTTCGTTAAATCGTATGCGCTAGTCATTGTCCTTTTCAGTTTTAGGAAGTTTGACAGCTGTATGACTACCAATGACCGTCCTAAACCGCTGAATTTTAATGCAACAGAAACTACTGCTTACAGATTACATCGTATTCCTAATCTATTTCCTCGTTGTAGCCATCTATGGTTACTGGATTTATAACAGAAAGAAAAAAGCCGTCACGGATTCGAAGGACTTCTTCCTTGCTGAAGGAGCCCTGACCTGGTGGGCTATTGGAGCTTCCCTTATCGCCTCAAATATTTCAGCTGAACAATTTATTGGAATGTCTGGCAGCGGCTTTAAGATGGGCCTCGCCATTGCCACTTACGAATGGATGGCTGCCGCTACACTCATAATTGTTGCAATATTCTTCATACCGGTATATCTGAAGAACAAGATCTACACGATGCCCCAGTTCCTCCATCAACGATATAATGGGACCGTTGCAATGATCATGGCCGTGTTCTGGCTGCTGCTTTACATTGTAGTGAACTTGATGTCGATACTTTATCTGGGTGCCCTTGCGATCAGTGGTATCTCAGGTCTGAATATCTACCTCTGTATTTTCTTGTTGTCAATATTTGCTATCGGTATCACATTGGGTGGAATGAAGGTAATAGGCTATACTGACGTTATCCAGGTCTTTTTCCTGGTGTTAGGTGGTCTTGTGGCAACGTATATAGCGCTCAACCTTGTGGCTGAAAAATCCGGACAGCAAGGAATTCTCAATGGGTTCTCTCTGCTTACATCACAGGCGAATGATCACTTCCATATGATCTTCAAAAAAGATGATGCCAACTACATGGATTTACCGGGGCTTACGGTACTGATTGGCGGAATGTGGATAACAAACTTGAATTATTGGGGATGTAATCAGTATATAACGCAACGGGCATTGGGCGCCGACTTACCAACTGCACGTAATGGAATTTTGTTTGCAGCTTTTTTGAAGTTGTTGATGCCGGTCATCGTCGTGATCCCAGGCATCGCTGCATATGTGCTGCACAGACAAGGAATGTTCCAGGTAGAAATGCTGGATTCAAAAGGAATTGTCGATGTCAATAAAGCTTATCCTAATTTATTAAACCTGTTGCCGGTGGGGTTAAAAGGGTTATCGTTTGCTGCGTTAACCGCGGCTATCGTTGCATCTCTCGCGGGTAAAGCGAATAGCATCGGAACAATTTTTACACTTGACATTTATCAGAAAGCTTTTAACAAAGGAGCCAGCGAGGATAGGCTGGTTAATGTGGGCAAGATAGCTGTGATAGTATCAATGATATTGGCAGTAATTCTTTCACTATTAGTAGGAGAGAAGCTGATGGGCGAAGGTAAGCAAGGGTTCCAGTACATCCAGGAATACACAGGATTTGTGTCACCCGGTATATTCGCCATGTTTATCCTCGGATTCTTCTGGAAGCGCACGACGTCCAATGCAGCATTGTTTGCAACTATCGGAGGTTTTCTGTTCTCGCTCTTCTTAAAAGTGTTACCGCAGTTTGCCGACCTTTCATTCCTCGCTGACGCTGGTTTCTCAAAAGATAATGGCCTTGGTGTGTATGAAATACCATTCCTCGACCGTATGGGATTTGTTTTCATTCTCTGCGTCATAGGAATGGCGATAATCACAAACATTGAAAACAGAAGAGGTGTTAAACCTAAAGGTCTGGAAATTGATAGGTCAATGTTCAAATTGCATCCTTCGTTTGCTGCGGGTGCACTTCTAGTGTGCGGAATTATTGCCGCACTTTATATTGCATTCTGGTAAGACTTTTTTTAGACGAGAGAAGGCGGGCACGGGGTTAGATTCCCGGCCCGTTTTTTTTTGCAAGGTCATTGTTCAATGCTCATTGCTCATTGTTTTTATACCGCGTTAGACGCTACATAAGTTGTAAATACTTCACCTCTAAGGTGTGATTCTTTTCAGTGGGGATTTGGCAAGATTTGGTATTACCAAATCATTAACAAAAATAACCTATGAAAAGAATTCTACTGGTTGCCTTTATGGCGGGCGCGTCGATTTTTGCAGTCGCGCAAGAACATGTAGTATCCGGTAAGGTCACAGCAGCCGAAGACGGCTCGGCATTACCGGGTGTAAACGTTGTGTTGAAGGGTACTTCTTTCGGAACAGTGACAGATGCCGAAGGAACCTATCGACTCACGCTTCCCTCGCCTGGAGGGATAATCGTATTCTCCTTTATCGGTTTGAAAACACAAGAGGTATCCATTTCAGATCAGTCTACCATTGATGCGAAGCTTACAATGGATGTCACGCAGCTTTCTGAAGTTGTTGTAACTGGTGTTGGAGTAGCCACTGACAAAAGGAAACTCGCTATCTCCGTTGAATCCATTTCTGGTGATAAGCTGCCTCCAATACCTAACGCATCAATTGATCAGGCATTGGTTGGAAAGATCGCCGGCGCGACGATCATGTCCGCGTCGGGGAATCCAGGCGCGCCTGTGAGTATTCAACTTCGAGGTATCAATACTTTGTCTGGAGGTACACAGCCACTGATAATGGTTGACGGTGTTGAAATGCGTTCCACTTCGCTAAACTCTCTTGACCTTAACAACGTCGAACGTATCGAGGTGGTACAAGGCGCGTCGGCTGCAACTATCTATGGTGCGCAGGGAGCAAACGGAGTAATCCAGATCTTTACAAAAAAGGGAAAGCAAGGCCCTATTCGTATCGACGCTTCAGCAAGAACGAGCGTCGATAAGGTTCTCAACATAGGCGATATGCATCAGCCGTTCAATCACTCCTTCACGATTGACGCCAGCGGCAACGTCCTGGACAATAATGGAGGTCTGCTTCAACAGAATGAAGTCGGTCTTTGGGGACAAGCCAACTGGGAAAATGGTCCGGGCGCGCTGAACAATAGGCCGTACATTGGGAACGTCAAATATCACGATCACCTTGCTCAAACGTTCAGAGATGTAAGGACTTCAAACTACAGCGTGTCACTCTCGGGGGGAAAAGAAACGTCAGACTATGCGTTTACTTTTTCCAAACTGGTGCAAGAATCAGTCGTACAGGGAACACTTGACCGCAATAACTTCACAACAAACATCGGCGTCGATCTCTTCAAGAACCTTAAGTTCAGGTCAATCACACAGCTGGTATACACGGATAACTCGGTTAACCCCTTCTATGTGAACAGCGCACCGATCTCTTCGGCAATGTATACCTATTCTTTTGCAGATCTTGAATACAAAGACGCGGATGGAAACTACACCTACACTTTTGGCGGTGCAGGAGCAAACAACAACAACCCGCTATACTTCGAACAGTATCAGAATTTCGACAATAAGATCGTCGATATCATTCCAACCTTGAATCTCCACTATTCAGCCAACAAGATCTTTGAGCTGGATTACAAGATAGGATTGAACTATTCGGTCAATAACTTCTCGAGAAATACGAAGAACCAGGAGGGCAATGCTTCATCGATTTCAACCAACAGTTTTATCGGAGAATCGATAGCAGGCGGTTTCAGCAAATCGAAGACGGATGTATTCAACATCAATTCCCTCGTTACAGCAACAGCGAGGGTAGACTTTGACCATGACCTGGGAATCAAATTTCCCCTGGTATCTACGACTCAAGTCGCCTTCGACTGGAGAAAGAGCAGCTTTCACCGGAATTATTCAACCTTTACAGGCCTTCCTTCCTATTCAGCTATCGATGACATCAATGGTGCTCAATCGTCATCGAATAGCACCAGCGAATACGAGGACTTGTTCATCACTTATGGGTATGTCGTAAACCAGCGTTTCGAGTACAAGGATCTTGCAGGTATTTCAGGAGGATTCCGTTCCGACTTTAGTTCAACGTATGGTGATGCCAAATCGCCCTTTACGTTCCCTCGTGGGGATGCATTCCTGCGAATTTCACAAATGTCCTTCTGGAGCGGACTTGTTGGCGTATTTCCTGAATTCAAAGTGCGCGCAGCATATGGAGAGGCCGGTATCCAACCCGTTGGCTATCTTTTGGATGCGTCGCGCGACTTGGCAGGACCTGTTCCGAATCACTACCTGAGAACAACAACGTTCAAGACTGGTACCGTTGACAACGGAGCGATAATCTATAATAATCCTTCAGTCGCAAACTCTTCATTGCAAGTTGAGAGGACGAGCGAGTTTGAATATGGATTTGATTTCGGTATTGCTCCCATTCGAAATGGTGCATGGCTGAACTACATTTCTGTAAGTGCTTCCATCTGGGAAAGAAAGAGCGATGGTGTTGTATGGCAGAGGACGCAGCCTGTTTCTAACGGGTCCGAAACGATTTGGGACAACTACGTAAACCTGGAGTCCAATGGTGTTCAGTTTTCCTTGGATGCCGACCTTTTCACAGGCGACAACTTCAAATGGGATTTGACTACGAATTTTGGCAGGCAGATATCCGAGCTCAAGAGCACGACTGACGGCAAAGACATCCCATTGGTGTGGGCTAATGCGGCAACTTATACGCTGAAGCCGGGAGAACAAATTGGAACAGTGTACGGATATAAAGCGCTGACCAGCATTGATCAAAAAGATACCGGTGGTAATTTTTACCTCGATCAGGCAAGTGCTGCGAATTACGAGCTTGTTGGTGGCAGGGTTGTGGAGAAAGCAACAAAACGCGTACAGTTCACTCCGGACAAGTACTTCCTCGGCAACACCACTCCCAAGTTCAACATGGCGTTCATAAATAATTTTAGCTACAAGAATTACCTCACACTGTCTGTCCAGGTGGATTGGATCGCTGGTGCGAAAACATACAACCAGACAAAAGAATGGATGTATTCAGAGGGCCTGCACAATGACTATGATGTTCCGGTAACGGTTAACGGAGAGACTGGAGCATGGACCGCGTATTATAAGAGCTTCTACGATGCATCTGAGGCTAATGGAACAAAAGACTATTTTCTTGAAAATTCATCTTTTGCACGTCTTAGGAACGTTTCCATTGGATTTGATTTTGCCCAATTCCTCAACATGAAACACTTCTCCAGGCTGCAGCTCGTGCTCTCCGGAAGGAACATGTACACGTGGACGAAATATACGGGGATGGATCCTGAAGCCAGCCAGAACACATCAGGAGGAGGCACGACGTCGGCAGCCCCACAAGTGGCAACCCAAAGAGGACTTGACTTTTGGTCATATCCCAACTTCAAATCATTTCAGGTTGGTCTCAATGTTTCATTCAACTAAAGAATTTCAATTATGAATAATAGGATATATTATATCGCAACGTGCTTCCTGCTACTTGTCTCACAGGCTTGTAAGGATGAGTTAGCTGAGGTCATAAACAAGAATGAACCGACTGAAGCAGCACTTGGAACGGAGGCCGGTTTGATTGCCTTCGGAAAAGGTGGCACTTACTTAAGTGGTATTGGAAACTATTACGCATCAGTGGACGATCAGCTCGGACCAAGGACGGGCAAGAACCTTGGATTCCTTACCCTTCAGATCTTTGGTGTTCACGATGCAATGGGCGATGTCATCTATGTGCCATGGGGCAATCAAAGCTTCAGGTATGCAAATAACCCAACGGACTTCACACTCGATGACGGAAGCAATCACACAAATCCAATTGGTGTTTCCCAACCGTATGATCTTCGCCTGAGGAACAGCCGCGCATATGGTGCAGCTAATACTTTCCTGATGGAGTGGACTCAAATGTATTTTATGAATAACTCCATGAACATACTTTTGGCAAAGGTGGAAGATGCCACCTATACGGGCGACGCCAACACAAAGAAAAACACATTGCGTGCGTGGGGTCATTGGTGGAAAGGTTATGCCTATTCCAGGATTGGATCAATGTACATCGGCGGCGTTATAACAGATGAACCAAATAAAACCAATTCCAACTTCGTCACGAATACTGAAATAATCGCGGAAGCAAATGCGAATTTCGATAAGGCGCAGGCTGCATTGGAAAGTATTTCTGATGTCGGGACATATTCAGAAGTATTGGGCCAGATAATTCCAGGGTATTGTCAGCAGGGCAACGGCGGTATCCCGACTCCCGACCAGTGGATAAGGAATCTAAATACCATGAGGGCAAGGAACCTGCTCGTTAATACCAGAGTGAAAGAAATGACCAGCGCGAACTGGACGACTATTCAGACCCTCACGGACGACGGCATTCAGTTGAATGACCCTGTTTTCGTTGTACGTACCACTGAAGATTTCAACCGTTCGGTAATTGATCCAAATTTTGGATCGGTCGCAGCCTACGCCGCTACCGAAGACGGACAAACATACTATGTAAGTGAAAGGCTGATACAAGACTTTCGTGCGGGTGACAAGAGGTATGATAATAACTTTGACCTTATGACATCTCCTATTGTATTCCAGAGAGGTAGAGGGCTTGGCTTTGGAACTCGTTATTACCTTGTTGATGGCGGAAAGGAAATGCCAGGAGTGAAGACATATGTTCACACGCTTGAGTACGGAGCAGATGACACTTACCTTGCAGGATCGTTTGAAGAAAACGAGCTCATGAGGGCGGAAGCAAGGATCCAACTGGGAGACATTCCTGGTGGTACAGCTCTTATTGATGCCGTTCGAACATTACAAGGAGCCGGACTTGCTCCTCTCGGCGCTTTATCAAAAGACGCTGCACTCGAGGAACTGAGGACTGAAAGAAGAATTTCCTTATTGTTCCGTGGATTAGCCTTCTACGATGCGAGAAGAACGGGTATTATCGATGACAAGAGCAAAGGTGGTGGAAGGTCGAATGCAGTAGTGCTATCGAACTTTACCGGTTCAATGGTGGTAAATACGAAGACATTTATCAACTACAATTATCTCAGCTACTTTGATGTTCCGCAGAACGAGGTCGAATTCAATGCGCCAGCCCTTGGAAGCGCCCCGATAGTTGGGCCTGAATAAGGATTGATTTAATTCATCGAAACGCCCTGTCCTTTATCGAGGCAGGGCGTTTTTGTTTTTTTCCTTTCCGCAAGAACAAGTAACTTTCATGTATGAACAGGATCGACCGTCTGACCGCTATTCTTATTCATCTGCAGACAAAACGTGTGGTGAAGGCTGAAGAGATTGCCGAACGTTTTGAAATGAGCCTTCGAACAGTTTACCGCGACGTAAAGGCGTTGATGGAAGCAGGCGTGCCTATCGGGTCTGAGGCGGGAAAGGGATATTTTATTGTTGACGGATATCACCTTCCACCTGTAATGTTTACCCAGGATGAGGCAAGCGCTATGTTGCTTGCAGGGAAGCTGGTCGAAAAAATGACAGACAAGTCAATAAAGACGGCTTTCGAATCGGCGTTACTCAAGATAAAAGCGGTACTCAGTGATTCAGGAAAGGATCATCTCGAGGATCTGCACTCGCACATTGAAGTGTTAAGGTCACCTCGCGAAGAGCAGCAGTTCCCAAATAATTTCCTGACGGATATTCAGCGCGCAGTTGTTGAAAAGGATGTTGTCCACCTGGAATACTTTAGCAACAACGATGAGGTCACTACTCGTGATGTTGAACCAATTGGATTGTTTCATTACGGTGCAGCCTGGCATCTGATCGGATGGTGCCGGCTGAGAAATGGTTACCGTGATTTCAGGGCCGACCGGATCAAAAACCTTACCTGGCCTGGCATCAAATTCGATTCGCGCAATCTCTTAAGCCTGCAGGAATATTTAGCAACTGTCGTTCAGGGTAACCGTGAAGTCGAGAAAGTTACAGTGCTATTCGATGTAGCTGTTGCTAAGCATATCAGACAAAGTAAATACCTGTACGGGTACGTATCGGAAGAAGTTATCGGCTCAAAGGTTCGCATGCATTTTCTTTCCGCTTGCTTCCATTCCTTCGGCAGATGGCTGTTGATGTTTGGCAGTAATGTTGAAATTGAATCGCCCGAAAAAGCCAAAGAAATCCTGATCGAACTGGTGGATGAGTTAAGCACTCATCACCTGCGGCAGCCAGCCCTTTCTTGAGGTAGTGTTTAAATAATGAATTTTTGCAAACTGTATAGCAGGGTCACGACGATCACAAAGGACGCACAACGATCACTATGTTAAAGCCTTAAAAATACGTCGTGAACTTTGTGGTTCGTTGTGTCCATTGTGACCTGCTCTAAATGTAGCTCAACCACCAATAGTTGTGTGTGCTCTTGAACTCGTTGTATTTCTTGCAAATGGGATAGCATACCAGAACCACTCCAATCCACACTACATACACCCATGGAAGTGTTACGCCAGTGTTCGGTGGTATTCCTCCGAATCCTTTGCTGAAATGAAAATCAATCTCTCCAAAGGCTTGTCCGGTCGTTATCATCAATAGCAGTGATAGGAAATGGGCAATGTAAAAGTGAAGTATAAAATAAAAGAGAGGAACCCGACCAAAAACAATCAGTGGCTTTATATTCAAGTCTTTTGACTTTTCCATAAGCCATAATAACAAGAACGTGATTCCTACAGTCATTAGCGTAAACAGTAGCGACACTGGATTTTTTGTACAATTAAGGAAGCTCATTATCGTAAAGACTATATTTTTCTGCGGGCTCCATGGGGCAGGATCTCCGTACACATTCAGAAAACGCAGCAGGATAAAAATGACAATTGACCCTACTCCAGCCCTTAGCAGATACGTTGCACGTAGTTTAGCATCAAAACCGCTGGTGAACCAATGAGCAATCCCGTACCCCACTAACAATATTCCAAGCCAGGGTATTAATGCATAAGGAACCAAAAGGAACCGGTCAGATGAAACCTGCACCAACCCGGACTGATTTAAGAATGTCCAAAGGGCGAATCCGCTATCTCCGGGTTGAAGCCTCATACCATCAAATGCGTTGTGCCCAAATACCAGTATCAACCCAATAATGAGCACGGCTCGTTCACCCAAATAGATCAAGGCAGACAATATTACCATTGACAAACCAATCACCCAGATCACCAGAAACAAAGTAAAGTCATAGTAGAAATTGAAGACGAGACCGAATCTGATTACCGTAAGTTCAAGGAAGATGAGCCATAAACCCCGCGTCAATAAATGAATTGACAACTCCTTTTTGGATTTTTTCTCCAATCCCAGTCTTGCTGACACGCCCGATAACAGGACAAACGTTGGTGCACAAATGTGAGTGATCCAGCGGGTGAAGAACAACACCGCGGAAGTACGCTCCAAATCGGTTGCATTGAAATTGAATGCGTCAATGTGAAAATAGTCACGAACATGGTCCAAAGCCATGATCACCATGACAAACCCGCGGACAGTATCGATTGACGTGATGCGTGCCTTCTCTACCAGCACGCCGTTGGAAGTTGAAACCATTGTGTTACCCTTGACCAGATTTTTATACGATCTTTGTGATGTATGAAGGGTGAAAATACGGCATTAGATCTAAAAAAGTTTAGCCAGGTATCAAAAAACAGAGCGGCCGATAATAAAAAATTTCTGCAAAGGATAAAGTCAAAAGATCCGCGGAAGGTTGATGATGCGTTTCACCAGACACATGAGGAGGTCTTTGAAAGTCTTGATTGTCTGACCTGTGCCAACTGTTGTAAAACCACAAGCCCTATTTTTTATCCGAATGATATCGACCGAATTGCCAAATCGTTGAAAACAAAGCCTGGGGACTTTATTGAAAAATATCTCAGGATTGACGAAGACAACGATTATGTATTGAAGTCTTCACCGTGTCCTTTCCTCGATAACGATAACCATTGCAGAATTTATGACGTCCGACCGAAGGCGTGTCGGGAATATCCTCATACTGACCGGAAAAAGATGGTGCAGATAACAGACCTTACCTATAAGAATACATTGGTCTGTCCCGCCGTACTGGAGATCGTAGAACGGTTAAAAAGTATAGATGTATAAAAAAAGTGCGAGCCAATAGGTTCGCACTTTAATATAAGTTCAGCAAATACAATGATCAGGCAACCTGGTTTTGCAGTTTCTGTGACAGAACAGACTTAGGCACTGCCCCAACTTGTTTGTCAACGATCTGACCTCCTTTAAAAACCAATAAGGTCGGAATGCTTCGAACGCCGAATCTTGCCGTTACCGCCGGGTTCTCATCAACATTTAGTTTTCCAACTACCGCCTTACCTTCATAGTCACCTGCTAATTCTTCGACAACAGGTCCGATCATTTTACAAGGTCCGCACCATTCAGCCCAAAAATCAACAAGGACAGGTTTGTCAGAGTTTATGATCTCATCGAAATTTGCATCGTTTAGTTCAATCGTTTTTCCCATTAGAGTATATTTTAAGAGTTCAGTATCTAAGGTTCATTTGTCCAACGCAAAGGTATATGTTTTAGTTCAAAGTTGGCTGTCCTGCAGACGTTCCTGTTTAAAACACTACGGCAACCTCGATTTCGCCAGCTTTCTTCATTTGTTTAACCATCTCATTTACTGGACTTATCCGGAACTTTCGTGATAAGAGTTCGAGGTTTATGTTTTCTCCGGCATCCTGGATCTTAAGGTAAAGCGGTGTATTGCCTGTGTACTCCTGGCATACATCCTCAATACGTCCGATCATTTCCTTAGTGATATCGGTTGCCTTAATTCGAAGTTGGACCCCCTTACTTCTTTTTATACCGAGTTCATTCAGGAGGTCGATACTTCTGATCTTGAATTCAAGGTTTTGCTGTCCCCAGGTGTTCCGCACCACTGCCCCTTCGACAAACAGGAACCATCCAATGTTCATGAAATTCTTGAACTTGAGATAGTCTTCTCCAAAAAGGGTGAACGTATAGTTCCCACTGTAATCTTCGAGTGTGAATTTGCCGAATGGCTTACCAGTCTTGGTCGTCCTGTGTTCAACACCGGAAACGATCCCTCCGAGTTTCGTTTCCCGGCCCACCATAATTTCCAGCTCATTAAGTTCGCTGCATGAAGACTTGCAAAAATTATCCATCTCAAACCTGAAGTTGTCTAACGGGTGGCCTGAAATGTATATGCCGACAACCTCCTTTTCCAGGTTCAGTTTTTCAATCTCTGTAAACGGTTCGACGTAGTCTACTTTAGGTTGTGGCATGACGGCACCTGAACTTCCCCCAAAAAGACTTGCCTGTGCACTCTGTTCTTCCTGTTGGGTTTTTGTCGCGTACTTTATGGCTTTTTCAACAAGACTGGCTTCTCCATCCTTTGCAAAAACATATTGCCTGCGATGTATGCCACCGAAACTATCAAACGCCCCTGATAAAGCCAGGCACTCATAAGTCTTCTTGTTAACAGAACGCTGATTCATGCGCTTTGCAAATTCAAATAAATCCTGAAAGGGACCACGTGCATCCCGTTCTTGTATCATTGCTTCAACAGCTGCGTCACCGGCACCCTTAATTGCTCCGAGTCCAAACCTGATTTGGCCATCTTTGTTAACTGCGAAGTATACTCCAGATTCATTCACATGCGGACCCAATACTTTAATGCCCAGACTTCGACACTCCTCAATAAAGAATGTGACGTTCTCAAGGTTACTTTGAGCATGTGTCAACACCGCAGCCATATACTCCGCAGTATGATTTGCCTTTAGATAAGCCGTGTGATAAGCAATAAGCGAATAACACGTCGAGTGAGATTTATTAAAAGCATACTGGGCAAAGGCCTCCCAATCGATCCAGATCTTTTCACAGATATCCTGGGGATGGTTGTTCTTCTTGCATCCTTCGATGAATTTATCTTTCATTTTATCCAGCACTGCCTTTTGCTTCTTACCCATTGCCTTCCGAAGAACGTCAGCATCACCTTTGCTGAATCCTGCCAGCTTCTGGGAAAGCAACATAACCTGCTCCTGGTACACAGTGATACCATAAGTTTCGGAAAGAAACTCTTCTACGGCAGGCAGATCATATTTTATCGGCTCACGTCCATGTTTCCGGTTAATGAACGTTGGAATGTATTCCATCGGGCCCGGACGGTACAAAGCGTTCATAGCGATGAGATCCTCGAATTTGTCCGGCTTCAATTGACGAAGGTACTTTTGCATTCCAACACTTTCGAACTGGAATGTTCCGGTAGTTTCCCCGCGTTGAAAAAGCTGGTACGTCTTAAGATCGTCAAGGGGAATTGTATCCACGTCAATGGAAATGCCCTTGCTTTTATGAATATTCGCTACTGCAGTATTTATAACGGATAGGGTAGTGAGACCAAGAAAATCCATCTTGAGCATTCCCGCGCTTTCAACTACGCTGTTGTCGAATTGTGTGACAAGCATGTCGGAATCCCTTGCCGTCGATACAGGGACGAACTTGGTCAAATCATCTGGCGTAATAATTACTCCGCATGCATGGGTGCCTGTGTTTCGGACAGATCCCTCCAGAATGACCGCCTGTTGTAATACTTGTGCCTTCAGGTCATTGCCGGCTTTAATGGCAGCGAGTTCCTTTACTTCCTGAAATGCACTTTCAAGAGAAGTCCCGGGCCGTTCAGGAACCATCTTGGCAAGCAGGTTCGCTTCCGTCAAGGGGAGTTCCATCACACGAGCGCAATCGCGTATGGACGACTTCGCCGCCATAGTACCATAAGTAATGATCTGTGCCACCTGTGATTTTCCATACTTGTCAATCACATAACGCAACACCTTATCTCTTCCTTCATCATCGAAGTCAATGTCAATATCGGGTAGTGATACCCGATCCGGATTCAGGAAACGCTCAAACAGGAGATCGTATTTAATGGGATCTACGTTCGTTATCCTGATACAATACGCTACGGCAGATCCGGCAGCAGATCCGCGTCCTGGTCCTACGGTTACGCCGATCTCGCGCGCCTTTGAAGTGAAATCTTGTACTATGAGAAAATATCCGGGATAGCCGGTCTTCTTAATGGTATCCAATTCGAAATCAAGTCGCTCAATGAGCGAAGGCGCAAGCTCACCGTAACGTTTCTTTGCTCCTTCATAAGTCAGATGACGCAGGTAATCATCTTCGCTTTGAAATTCTTTTGGTATATCAAACTTCGGAAGTAAGACGGTGCGTTCGAGTGTATAAGTTTCGATTTTGTCGACAATCTCACTGATGGTCTCGATTGATTCCGGTAAATCCCGAAAGATCGATTTCATCTCTTCCTGCGATTTGAAATAGTACTCTGAATTCGACAAACCCAAACGATGTCCTCGGCCATATCCAATTGGCGTCGACTTAAATTCTCCTTCCTTGATGCACAACAAGACATCATGTGCATTTGCTTCGGCCTTGTCCGTATAAAATGCTTCGTTGGCGGCAAAGTATTTCACACTATACTTTTCAGCAAAGCGAAGAAGAGTTTCATTAACGCGATCCTCCTCGGGGATTCCGTGCCTGTTCAGCTCAATGTAAAAATCACCCTTGAACAGCTCAAGCCACCACTTAAATGCCTCCTCGGCCTGTTTTTCACCAACATTGAGAATCAGGTAAGGTATTTCACTGGCCAGCGAACCCGTGAACGCGATGAGATCGTTATGATACTCCTTAATAAGAGCCTTGTCCACACGTGGGTGAATTCCGTATAGGCCTTCCGTAAAACCTAAAGAGCTTAATTTGGCAAGGTTATGATATCCACTTTTATTCTTTGCGATCAATATCTGGTTGAAGCGCTTGTCCGGATTGTCCTTTGTGAATTTTAGTTTGAGGCGCTCGTCTGCTACGTACAGCTCACAACCAACAATCGGCTTGATTTCGTGATTGATCGCTTCGCGTACAAATTTGAAGGCTCCGTACATGTTGCCAAGATCAGTCAGTGCAACGGCTGGCATATTGAGTGCCTTTGCCTTGCTGACGAAAGACTTAACGTCAGGGGTTGCCTGAAGCACGGAGTACTGAGAATGAGCATGCAGGTGGACGAAAGGTTTGTCGCTGATCTCGGTTGCCGCTTCAGTTAATGAATAGCCTGCGTGTTTTCTTTTTTCACGCTTCGTAGAGTTGGCAGCTTCGAGATTTGGTTCCTCATATTCAATTTCTTCCAGCGCTATCGGGTTGAACGGCTTAATGACCTTCTGATGAATGAGACCAAAAAAGCTGCGTGCTGTTGCTGCAACGTCGTAAGCAGCATCGTGCGCATCTACAAATGCATGGTCAAAAAGCTTCTTATACAGCTCTGCCAGCGTCGGCATCTTAAGTTTTCCACCGATACCACCTTGAAGCGCGCAATATTCCGTGGAAGATAATCCGGTATCCAGCTTAGTAACTTTTAGCAGGTGATCCGTATCCAAAGCCTGTCGGATAAACTCAGCGCCGATTATATTAATGTCGAACTCAATGTTGTGGCCGACTAAGAGGAGTGTTTGAGATAGATCATTTGAAAACGCAGCAAGTACCTTCTTCAGTTCATGGCCTTCCTCGATTGCACGTTTAGTTGAGATCCCGTGAACTTGTTCTGCCTTAAAAGGAATATCGAAGCCGTCGGGCTTTACTATGAAGCTTTGTTGTGAAAGAAGTTTGCCCTTGGCGTCGTGTAGTTGCCACGCTATCTGTACCAACCGTGGCCAATTGTCAACGTCAGTAATGGGTGCAGTCTTATTGTGCGGAAGCCCTGTGGTCTCCGTGTCAAAAATCAAATACATCCGATCTAAAAAGTAGTTGTGGGCTTAAAGTTACTCCATGAATTCAATTGTAACAGGCCGCTTTTAGTTCACCGGAAAAAAAACTAGGGTTTCCAGGAATGGGAACCCAGTTCAATTTTGACTCTCATTTGGACCCGGCAATCTGGCCCGATTGAGTGTAACTCGTTATAAATCAACACCGTTCGCATTAGGCCTGATTCTTGGAACTATAGCCTGCAAAAGCATTCTTAAACTATATGAAACGGTTGTTCAAGTTTGTAGTCGATTTTCTGCGTAAAGAGTGGTTCTTGCTTGTAGCAATCGTAGCCATCTCTTTAATTATTTTACTCGCTGAGTTTCTATAGTAATTAAACGTTCCTTCAGTTTATTTATAATTTTTATAAAGTGACCCCACCTTTGGTGGAATACGGTTTAGGGAGTATTTTTGACCGCTATCAATAAGTACTCTACTAACACACTACTATGAACTGGTTTACCAGACTTCTGACAAGTACCCTTGGCAGAAAATTACTAATGGCGCTTACCGGCCTTTTTCTTATTCTCTTCTTAATAGTTCACTTAATCGGAAATCTTCAGCTCCTCAAATCAGATGGAGGCCGGGCATTTAATGTCTACGCTGAGTTCATGACATCCAATCCGGTGATCGTGACGATCTCTTATTTGAACTACACATGTATCCTTGTTCACGTGATCTGGGCGTTGCTCCTTACAATTCACAATCGCGCAGCCCGCGGAAGTGAGGGTTATGCAGTCGTTAAAAACTCGTCACCCTGGACTTCCAGAAACATGGGCATATTAGGCACTTTCATTCTCATCTTCCTCGTGATACACCTTAAAGGGTTTTGGTATGAGATGCATTGGGGAGGTATCAGCAAAGCCAATTATGATGGTCGCGAGGTGAAGGATTTGTTCACCGTCGTGGACGTGGCTTACGCAAATGTTTGGTACGTAGCCGTATATGTTTTCAGTATGGCGATACTCGCATTTCACCTTTGGCATGGGTTCGCAAGTACATTTCAGACGCTTGGTCTGAATCACCTGAAATATAATCCACTGATCAAGTTCGTCGGCCAGACGTTCGCGATTGTTGTTCCGGCGTTATTTGCCCTCATTCCGATCTGGATGTTCCTTGATTAAACCTTACCAATAAAATGGTTAACGCAACAGCTATACTCACACCGAAGTTGAATGTATCCTTGATTAAATATTGAGACAGATGAAATTAGATTCCAAAATCCCTGACGGCCCTTTGGCGGAGAAGTGGAAAAAACACAAGTTCAACCTTAAGCTGGTAAACCCGGCTAATAAACGGAAGTACGACATCATTGTGGTAGGTACAGGGCTTGCAGGCGCATCGGCGGCTGCATCGTTAGGTGAATTGGGATATAACGTTAAAGCGTTTTGCTTCCAGGACAGCGCCCGAAGAGCGCACAGTATCGCGGCGCAAGGTGGGATCAACGCAGCAAAGAATTATCAAAACGACGGAGATAGCATCCAGCGTCTCTTTTATGATACGATCAAGGGCGGTGACTACCGCGCACGCGAAGGAAATGTCTATCGCCTCGCCGAAGTGAGCGTAAACATTATCGATCAATGCGTTGCCCAGGGAGTACCCTTTGCCCGAGAATATGGCGGATTGCTGGCGAACAGGTCTTTCGGAGGTGCACAGGTCTCAAGGACGTTTTATGCCCGGGGACAGACAGGGCAACAGTTGCTTCTTGGTGCCTACTCAGCACTAAATCGCCAAGTCGCGAATGGCAAGGTGAAAATGTACACGAGGACTGAGATGCTTGACGTAGTCATTGTTGACGGCAAAGCAAGAGGCATCGTTACGCGTGACCTTGTTACAGGTAAACTGGAAACTCACAGTGCACACGCCGTCTTACTTTGTACTGGCGGTTATGGCAACGTATTCTTTCTTTCTACAAATGCCAAGGGATGTAATGCAACGGCAATCTGGAGAGCGCACCGTAAAGGGGCATTGTTTGGAAATCCGTGCTTCACGCAGATCCATCCGACATGTATTCCTGTAAGTGGAGATCATCAATCGAAACTTACGTTGATGTCAGAGTCACTTCGGAATGATGGAAGAGTATGGGTACCTAAAACTGCACGGCCCGGACTGAAAGCCAAGGATGCAGCGAGTATTCCTGAATCTGATAGAGATTATTTCCTTGAAACCAAATATCCATCGTTTGGAAACCTTGTGCCACGGGATGTTGCGTCCAGAAACGCAAAATATATGTGTGATGATGGACGAGGTGTAGGCTCAGGGTTGGCAGTGTTCCTTGATTTTTCGGACGCAATCAAACGCGACGGCAGGAAAGTTATTGAAGCGAAATATGGAAACCTCTTCGATATGTACAAGCAGATCACCGGAGACAATCCATATGAGATGCCTATGATGATCTATCCTGCGGTTCACTATACAATGGGTGGGCTATGGGTAGATTACAACCTGATGACCAGCATACCGGGGTTATACGCTCTCGGGGAAGCTAATTTCTCTGATCATGGGGCCAATCGACTTGGTGCAAGCGCATTAATGCAGGGTCTAGCAGACGGATATTTTGTGATACCCTACACGATCGGCGATTACCTTGCCGGGCTGCCTTCCGATAAAGTGGGCACTGACCGGCCGGAGTTTAAAGAGGCATTGGACAAAGCCAACGCTACGATTGCAAAGTTCCTGAGCATTAAAGGCAAGAAGACGGTGGACCAATTTCATCGTGAGTTGGGATTAACGATGTGGGACTATTGCGGAATGTCACGGACCGAACAGGGACTTAAGCAGGCAAAAGTTAAAATCCAACAATTGCGGGCTGAGTTCTGGCAAAACGTTAACGTGCTGGGTGGAGCAAATGAATTAAATCAGGAACTCGAGAAGGCTATGCGTGTCGCGGACTTTATGGAACTTGGGGAGTTGATGGTCGATGACGCATTGAACCGCTCGGAATCATGCGGGGGACATTTTAGAGAAGAATCCCAAACTGCGGATGGTGAAGCACTACGAAAGGATGATGACTTCGCCTACGTCGCTGCCTGGCAATACACCGGAGATAACCAGCCTGAAGTGCTTCACAAAGAAGCTCTGATGTTCGAAAATGTAAAGTTGACTCAACGTAGCTATAAGTAAAATGAAGATCACACTTAAGATTTGGCGCCAGAAAAACAAAGAGGCAAAAGGTTCATTTAAAACCTATACCCTCGATCATGTTTCTCCGGATATGTCTTTCCTGGAAATGCTGGACGTTCTAAACAACGATTTGATATTGAAAGGAGAGGAGTCCGTTGCATTTGACCATGATTGTCGGGAAGGAATATGCGGGACCTGCAGTTTATATATCAATGGTCGCCCACACGGTCCGTTGCAAACAACGACCTGTCAGTTACATATGCGCACATTTAATGATGGCGATACGATAACCATTGAACCATGGCGCGCCAAGGCTTTTCCGGTTATCCGCGATTTGGTTGTCGATCGTATGGCATTTGAGCGAATACAGCAGGCAGGAGGTTACGTTTCAGTTAACACTGGTGGCGTGCCTGATGCGAATGAAATTCCTATATCGAAAAAGATCGCCGATGAAGCTTTTGACTCAGCAGCATGTATCGGCTGCGGTGCTTGTGTAGCAGCCTGCAAGAATGCTTCGGCGATGCTGTTTGTTAGTGCTAAGATTTCCCAACTGGCACTACTACCACAAGGAAAACCTGAAAGAAAAGAACGTGCTGAGAGGATGGTGGCGCAAATGGACGCAGAAGGGTTTGGCGCTTGTACTAACACTGGTGCATGTGAAGCTGAATGTCCAAAAGCCATCAGTCTCACAAACATAGCTCGAATGAACAGAGAGTATTTTTCTGCTGTGATGAGTTCTTATGAAGTTCAATCAAAAGGCGGTGATTAAATGAGTAACCTGTGCATAAAAAAAGAAAGACCCTTATCGAGGGTCTTTTTTTATTGTCAGGCACTTTAATGGTTTACTCACTTTTACAGAGACCCACAGCTGCCCTTCCGCCAGCGATGTCTGAAGTTGCTGCACCAATGTTTCCACCAGCAAGCACAATATCACGGTCCTGACCTGAAGCTGCCAAATGAACTTTGATACAGGCATTAAGATCGATCAATTGGCGGTACGTGATTGATGTTTCATCAGAAAGTTGCTTTAGCAGGGTTTCACTTCGCCCCGTCGACCCGAGCACCGGATTTAACAATGCAACCACATCCGCACCAGGCTCACTGATATTTCCCAGGTGCAGATGAACTGGATGTTCAATGTCACCTTCGGTTCCGGTCAGGGATACAGTAACAATTGATGAACCATCGCATTTTTCTTTGATGCTAACCGTTCCGCTTATTTCGTATTCGGATGCCTGCTGCAACGGATAAGTCAGTTCATTCCCTGTAGTATCTATCGAAATGCTTTCATTTTCCTGGCAGGCTGTGACTACAGCACCGACAAACAGCGCTAAAACCATCCTTTTCATATCATCCTTGTTTTCAATCTAAATTTAAAAAAAATGGCCATATTATCACTAATTACCGCGCATTCGCACGTAGATTTGCAACCGGTATATAATTGGCACGGGTTATGGTATCTAACGTCAATCGCTAATGGATATTTTGTGAAACGACTCTTCACCATTCTGATCATCCTGGGTGCTTGTAGTCCCAAAGTACAGCCCCCTGATCCAGAATCTCTAAAGCCAGCATGGCTTAAAACCACACCCTATCAGGACGGTTATTATACCGGCATTGGTCACAGTGGAAAGGATGGTACTAACAACTACATTCAAAGTGCAAAAAAAAGTGCCCTTGACGACCTTGTCTCCCAGATAAAGGTTAATGTTTCCAGTACGTCAGTATTAAGCCAGTTTGAAGTCGACCGGAAATTGCAGGAACAGTATGAGCAGATCATTCAAACTACAGCCGCTGACGAAATCGAAGAGTTTGAGCTGGTAGATGCATGGGACGACCCCGCTAATTATTGGGTATACTATCGTTTGTCCATTGCCCGCTATAGACAGATCAAGGAAGAACAAAAGCGAAACGCTACCGTACTGGCAACGGATTACTATACAAAAGGCAAACAGGCTGAAAAGAATGGTGAGCGCCTTCAGGCAATGAGCTTTTATTTCCAGGCCTTCCGAAGCGTTGAAAAATATTTAGGAGAAGCAATACGCGTCAAAATCGACGACAAGGAACTTCTGCTGGTAAATGAAATATATGCTTCCATTCAGAGTATCCTTGATCGCATTAATGTAAGGGTCGATCCGTCAGAGATATCATTGAACAGACGTGTCAATCAAAGCACACAAACCGTAATTGCAAAATTGATCTATAAGGATCTTAATAAGCCTGCTATTAACCTGCCGTTGCACGCTGGATTCGAGAAAGGTGCCGGTAACATTTTCCCTTCTTATAAAACTGATGATTCTGGTTGTGCCAAGATCCTCATGACAAAGATCGGTTCAAAAGACCTCGAACAGACCGTAGGTGTCAAGGTGGATATCGATGCCCTAAGTGGGTCGAGTAATTCGCCGATATATTCGCTTATTGCTAGGACCCTCAATGTGCCGCAAGCTCTTGTTGTGTTAAAGGTGCAACGTCCCATTGTTTTCCTGACCTCAGAGGAAAGGAGCCTGGGTCTATCGAAGGCGAACTATCAAATAAGCAATAAACTAAGAAATCTGTTAGCCAATAACGGTTTTGAATTCACGGAAGATAAAGGCAACGCCGACCTCTGGTTCGATGTAAAGGCAGACAGCGAAAAAGGCTCTGTTTCCGGTAGCATTTACATCACTTATCTGACAAGTGTAATAAAAGTTTCGGCAGTTAAAGAAGGAAAGGAAATATATGCTACTACCTTCGATAGAGTAAAAGGGTATGGCCTTGATTACGACAAGTCAAGCGTGGACGCCTATAATAAAGCTATTGAGTCGCTGGAAAAGGAACGCATGAATGAGTTATTGGATACCGTTCTTCAATAACCGCAACAACTCGCAACTGGGTACCAAAGTTTGGTATTTAAATTGTAAAGTATATCTTAACTAAATTTTTATTAAGTATGAAACGAATGACCTATTCTACCCTTGTCCTGGTTCTCGTAGGCGGTGCCTTTATGATAGGCTGTAAAAGCAAGGAAAAAGCCCCCAAAGGAGAGACTGAAGTATCCGTGCCTTGTTCAGGAGCTGATTTTTTCACTACAACAAAATACTTTCGCGCAAATTCGATCGGCGAAAGTCAGGACCAGGTGACTTCTAAAAAGAAGGCGCTGGCAAATGCGCGAGCTGAACTTGCTGCAAGTATTCAGACGACAGTTAAAGCTGTGACTGACAACTACACCAACTCTCGCGAAATGAACAACAAGGAACAAGTCGAGGAGAGGTTCGAGCAACTTAATCGCGAAATCGTCGACCAGAAGCTCACAGGTATCAAGACCATTTGTGAGAAACTGATGAAGACCAATGGGGCTACTTACAAAACGTATATAGCCATCGAGTTATCAGCTGATGAACTGGTTGCAACTTATAACGAAAGACTTTCAAAGGACGATCGCCTAAAGATCGACTACGACTACGAGAAGTTTAAGGAAACTTTCGATAAGGAAATGGAGAAGTTAGGAAATGAAAACTAAGTAAGGAATTTATAGTTAAGTGAAATGCCCCGACGCGTCGGGGCATTTTGCATTTTTGACTATCCGAAAATTATGGCCGGATATAGCGGAACACCGTTGGTTAAAAAATTAGGAGTGAAGGAAAACTCCGTGATGTACGTTTACAATCCACCGAAAGATTATTTTGACTGGCTTAGTCCATTACCGAAGGGAGTTATTGTGAAGTCACGTGCAATGGGGGAGATGGATTTTATTCATGTGTTCACCACTCAGCTGAATGTTTTTAAAAAGCAGTTCCTGGAGTGCAAAAAGCATCTTAAGAAAGATGGCATGTTGTGGATCTCCTGGCCTAAAAAAGCATCAAAAATGGATACGGATCTCGACGAAAATATAATCCGCGATTTTGGCCTTTCAAATGGCCTGGTAGATGTGAAAGTATGCGCTGTCAATGAGGTGTGGTCCGGGTTAAAATTCGTCATCCGGTTGAAAGACCGGTGAAAAAATGCCATCCATCAGAAAATTTTTAGGTTACCTGCGCACTAACTTTTCATATAAACAATCGTTTGTGTGCGCAGGCCAGGGCAACTAACTCAACATCATTAACAATTTTTATCACTAATGATTTGATTTTTGTTGCTGATCGGCTACCTTTAATCCCTATATGATTGGTAGACAATTGACCTATGAGCGAAGAAGAAACTGTAAAGGGCTAAAGTGCTGCTGTTGACAGTTAGCGGGGCTCGCAGGATAACGGGTAAGTATTAGTCTCCTGACATTCAGAACTATAAAGACATTACGAGCCTTTTCTGCAAACAGGAAAGGCTTATTTATAAGAAGCGGTAAGAATTAACAATAACTAGTAAGTATATAGGTATGGATAGCTTTCGCTCAGAACTGGAAGATTTAAACAACCCTGTCGTTGCGCGTGATATAGTTGATCTTGAAAAAAAGATCAGGCTCTTCCGCGATGGTAAAATCGACAGTGAAAAATTTCGCAGCCTTCGTTTAGTACGGGGGATCTATGGTCAGCGCCAGGAGGGGGTTCAGATGATCCGCATCAAGCTGCCTTACGGACGCCTTACTACGAAACAGATCCGCAGGATTGCTGACATATCTGACGAGTATGCTAGCAGCACACTACACGCTACCACGCGTCAGGATATTCAGATTCACTATGTGAGTCTCGACAGAACCCCGGAGCTATGGGCGAAACTGGAAAGAGATGAGATCACTACCCGTGAGGCATGCGGAAATACTGTTCGTAACGTAACCGCTTCTGCAACGGCCGGGATAGATCCTGATGAACCATTCGATGTCTCCCCTTATGCTCATGAAACATTCAAATATTTCCTTCGCAATCCTATTTGCCAGGAAATGGGAAGAAAGTTCAAGATAGCTTTCTCTTCAAGCGAAAAGGATACGGCATTTACTTTTATTCACGACCTCGGGTTTATTCCACGCATTGCGTTTGGAAAGCGCGGCTTCCGTGTAGTCATTGGCGGTGGCTTGGGCGCAAACCCTTACCTCGCACAGCTTGTTTATGAGTTCCTTGAGGAAGATCAGATCATTCCATTCACCGAAGCAGTTTTGCGAGTGTTTGACCGTTACGGCGAACGTAACAGAAGAATGAAGGCTCGATTGAAATTCCTTCTCGATGATCTTGGACTTGAAAAGCTGATAGCTCTGGTTGAAGAAGAGAAAAAGGCGTTGAAGAACAAGACCTATAAGATCAACACCGAAATTTTGCCGGAACCTTCTATTCCTGAGGCTAAAGTTTACGAGGAAGTATCGATAAATAACGAGAACAAGTTTGAAAACTGGTACAAGACCAATGTATTCGCGCAGAAGCAAGATGGATTCTATGGCGTGTATGTAAAACTTCCGTTGGGCAACTTGTCGTCAAAACTGGCAAGACACTTTGCTGATATCGTCGATACCTATGCTTCAAATGAAATGCGGGTTACACTTAACCAGGGATACCTGATTCGCTACGTGCGCCCGGAGGCAATCAAGCCCCTTTACGTTGCATTAGATAAAGTGGGTCTGGCAGAGCCAGGCTTTGATAGTGTGGCGGATGTAACGGCGTGTCCCGGAACAGATACCTGTAATCTGGGTATCTCCGACAGCACTGCAATTTCACTTCAGCTTGAAAAAGTAGTCCGCGAAGAGTTCCCAGAGCTCATACACAATACTGACATCAAAATTAAGATAAGCGGTTGCCCGAATTCATGCGGACAACATGGACTCGCAGGTATTGGGCTGCATGGCAGTACGATCAAAGACAAGAATGGAAAGGTGCTGCCGGCCCTTGTGGTCTTGCTTGGCGGCGGTAAACTTCAAAATGGTGAAGGAATTATCTCAGACAAGATCATCAAGATTCCAAGCAAGCGTGGTCCTCAGGCGCTTCGGTTTTTATTAACGGATTATGAGGCAAACAGCCTTGACGGTGAATACTATCACGATTACTTTAAGAGAATTGGAAGGAATCACTTTTATCAGATTCTAAAGCCGCTTGGTGATATAAGCGTAACCACGCCCGATGAATACATCGACTGGGGCCAGGAGCGTAACTTTATCCTCCATACTGCCGTGGGCGAGTGCGCGGGCGTTATGATTGACCTGGTATCCACGCTGTTTTACGATTCAGATGATAAGCTGGCGTGGGCGCGCGAAGCGTTAAGCAAAAATCAATACGCTGATTCTATATATCACAGCTACAGCGCTTTTATCAACACGGCAAAAGCTATGTTGCTTACACGCGACATAAAACCAAGCTCACAGTATCAAACCATCAATGACTTTCAAAAGGAATTCATAGATACCAAAACATTTGAATTCGCAGCGAATTTCAAAGAGCTTGTGCTGAGTATTAACAAGAATAAACCAACTGAAAGTTTTGCAGAAAGCTTCCTGTCTGATTCGTTACGCTTTTTGGAAGCATCATCCGCGTATCGCTCAGACAAAGAAGCAGCGGACAAAGTAGTTGCCCGGATTGCATCCTGAAGTACATGATACCCACATTCCCTATGTCACATCGTTCGCCAAAGGTTACTTTAGTCGGTGCAGGACCCGGTGATCCGGAACTCATTACCATTAAAGGTATAAATGCCATCAAATCTGCCGACATCGTGCTGTATGATGCGTTGGTGTCGTCAGAAATTTTGGATATCATTCCTCGCGGCGTTCCGTCATTGTGTGTGGGTAAACGAGCAGGCTCTCATTCCTATAAGCAAGAAGAGATCAACGAGCTTATTGTTGAATTTGCGTACTTATATGGCCACGTAGTAAGATTGAAGGGAGGAGATCCGTTTGTTTTTGGACGTGGTTCCGAAGAAATATCCTATGCGGAAGCCCACGGTGTATCGACATTCGTTGTACCTGGCATCAGCAGCGCTTTGGCAGTACCAGCCAGCATCAAGATCCCGGTTACGGCCAGGGGAATCAGCGAAGGTTTTTGGGTAATAACCGGCACCACTAAATCGGGAGAGATTTCGGGTGATATCGCTCTTGCCGCTCAATCCAGCGCAACAGTGGTGATCTTAATGGGGCTGAACAAGCTTCAGGACATCATGGAACACTTTCAACATCACGGAAAGAACGACACACCCGTTGCCGTTATTCAAAATGGAACTCTCCCAAATCAAAAGAATATTATAGGAAAAGTTTCGACTATTGTTGGACTTGCATCTGATGCGCATGTCGGTTCCCCAGCGATCATTATAGTTGGTGACGTGGTAAATTATGCGCAGACAATAAATGAAGTAGTTAAGGAAGTGATCGTTCAATATCAATAAAGAATGGAGCGCAATAATCTTTTCCCGATTTTTCTTAAGCTTGAATCACTCGAAACATTGATTGTTGGTGGTGGACATGTGGGTTTTGAAAAACTTTCCGCAATCCTTAAGAACAGCCCGTCGGCGAGCGTAACTTTGGTGGCAAGAACCATTCAGGATCCTATTAGAAAACTGGCGCAAAGCCATCCGGGAGTAAAATTGCACGAAAGAAATTTCAAGCTGTGGGACTTGTGGGATAAGGACCTCGTGTTACTGGCAACTGACAATCGCAGCCTCCACGAAACTATACGCAATTTTGCCCGAACGAAACATATCCTCGTCAATGTTGCGGATACTCCGGATCTATGTGACTTTTATTTAGGGTCGGTAGTTACACGTGGTAATCTTAAGATCGGCGTATCCACTAACGGAAAATCGCCTACTATTTCAAAAAGGATGCGGGAATACCTGGAGGAGGCTATTCCAGAAGAGACCAATGAATTGTTGGAAAACATGCACAAGATCCGCGAACAGATCAAAGGCGATTTTAGCCACAAGGTCAAGGTCTTGAACGACATTACATCCTCCTGGCTCGAAGCTCCGTCGGCCAAATAAATAGCATCTCGCCCATTCTTATCTCAAACATCAAAGGGATCAGCAACCTCAGTCTGATCTCTCGTGTATTTTTTGTTCAAAATTGAGTAGCTATTCATTACTTTGGAATAAAATGTAATCTTATGAGCTCTCGCAGGAAATTCATTCGTACATCGTCCGCAGCAATTGCTGGTGCGGGGATCCTTGGACCAATTTCATGGGAATCCGGCGCAAAGAGCAAAGTTATTGCTCAGAACGACAAGGTTAACGTCGGATTGATCGGCACTAAGGGAATGGGATGGTCTGATCTACAATCGTTCATGAAAAATCCTGAGGTCAATGTGGTGGCGCTTTGTGACGTGGACGAAAATGTAATGTCTGGCAGAGTGGCTGAATTGGCTAAAGCTAACATCAAAGTAAAAACCTACGGCGATTATAGAAAGCTGTTGGAGAACAAAGATATAGATGTTGTAATAATCGGTACACCCGATCACTGGCATTGTTTGCAGATGGTGGATGCGTGTTCAGCTGGAAAGGACGTGTATGTTGAAAAACCCATAGGGAATTCGATTACTGAGTGTAACGCCATGGTCGCCGCTCAAAAAAGATTTAATAAAACTGTCCAGGTAGGACAGTGGCAACGCAGCATGCCGCATTTTGTCGACGCACTGGCTTTTCTTAGAACAGGAAAGCTGGGACAGATACGTACGGTTAAAGCCTGGGCATATCAGGGATGGATGAAAAACATTGTCGTTAAACCCGATACTCCGGTACCTGCTGGTGTAAATTATGACATGTGGCTCGGACCCGCTACAAAGAGACCTTTTAATGAAAATCGATTCCACTTCAATTTCCGTTGGTTCTGGGACTACGCAGGTGGTTTAATGACCGACTGGGGAGTGCATCTGATCGATTATGCACTGCTTGGTATGAATAATCCTCAACCGAAGTCTATCTATGCCTCGGGTGGGAAATATGCTTATCCGGACGGTGCCCACGAGACGCCCGATACATTGACGACCACTTATGAGTTTGATAATTTCACAATGTTATGGGAACAAGCTCAGGGGATTAGCAATGGAAACTACGGCAAAGATCATGGTATTTCATATATAGGAAATAATGGCACACTTGTGTTGTATCGAGGTGGCTGGGAAGTAATAAGCGACGAAAAACGCATGGAGCCCATTCCCTTTCAACCTAACAAAGGCTCCGGGCTTGATGCTCACACGCGTAACTTTCTCGACGTAGTGAAATCACGAAAGTTTGGTGACCTAACGTGTCCGATACACGCTGGCGCTCACGTAGCAACGGTGTGTCAAATGGGAAACATCTCCTTTAGAACCGGAATGCCGGTGCATTGGGATGAAAAGCTCTCAAAGTTTCGTGAGGAGGAAGCCAACAAGTTCCTGAGTGCAAAATATCACAACGGTTATACGCTGCCTTCAATCTCTTAATGTTCTTCAACTAATTGCTTCTGAGCAAAAAGATTTCCGGGATTTCTTTTGTACCAGAGAGTACATCGACAACCAGTTCTCCGAGTGCCGGACCATGTTTGAAGCCGTGAAATAAACCTGATTGGCTCCGTAAGTCGAGCGGATAACCCTGGTCTCATCTCCGGAACTGGATCGCGAATGAGCGGGGTCCCAGGCACCTACCAACGTCACCTTAAAGCCCTTTCTCCGAAGATAAAGGGCTGACCAGCCTCAGAATGCGCCGGCCCCAATTACGGCTATGTGGTTGCCTTTTTCGAATCCGAAATGTTTTCTGCCGGCATCGCTCTTTTTATGAACCTTACGGGCGAACGTGTTAAGATTGGGCTCCCACATGTTTATTTTTTCCAGGTGGAGGGATCAACACGCCATGCTTTTAGTGATGTCACTTGTTCTTCGGAAATGTATTTTTGCTCGAGCGCATACTTGATGAGACTACTATAGTCGCAGAGGGTGATGAGAGACGTATTCGCCTCATAAAAATTTCGAGTGGCAATATCAAATCCGTAATTGAATATCGAAACCATGCCCAATACTTCAAGACCGGCATCACGAAGTGCCTGCACAGCTTTTAATGAACTTCCTCCTGTAGACACAAGATCTTCGATCACTACAACCTTTTGTCGCTTGACTACTTTGCCTTCGATAAGATTCTCCATCCCATGATCCTTTGGTTTTGGACGCACGTAAAGGAATGGCAAATCCAATGACTGGGCGACAAGCGCTCCTTGTGCTATGCCCGCCGTCGCGACTCCTGCAATCGACTCAACTGTAAAAAAATTTTCACGTATTGCTGTCACCAGCCCGTCCCTGATAGAATTACGAATTTCTGGATATGAAAGAGAAAGCCGGTTATCGCAATAAATTGGAGATTTCCATCCGGAACTCCATATGAATGGTTTTTCAGTATTTAGCTTGATTGCCTCTATCTGTAGAAGCATCCCGGCAACTTTGCCGGCCATCTCGTCCTGTGTTTTAATTATGGGCATATTTCGAAAGATAAAATTAAATTCCTTTCCTTAGATAGCGTTGTTTCCCAATTCGATGTCAAGAGTGGGCCAATTTTACTTTTTAAAAATCTTTGAATCTCCTTGCCAGCTTGATAAATATTTGCTCTTTTGCGTAGAATGTTAAGGTGTAAAAACTTCACACATGGTCATTTTTATCAACGACGTCCCTGTTCACATCCTGCAGGCGGATGAGCAGCCTGATAGGGGAAGGGTAAACAGTATCATTGATGCGTCGCTAGAAACCCTAACGCAGGCAAGGCTTCTGAATCACGTTTGGGTCCAGAATGTGGGGGAAGTAGAGTTCGACTTTTTGCTGGGGTTCCTGGATTCAAGGGTCCCGACAAACCTGCTTTCACTTTTTATTACCGTCAAGAATTATGAGGCAATTAAGGAATACTTGCAAAGCCGGTTCAAGGTAGTAAAGGCGGCAGGAGGCCTTGTAAGAAAGAAGGAGAAATTCCTTATGATCTACAGGATGAAAAAATGGGACCTTCCAAAGGGAAAAAGGGAACGTAACGAGAGAACGAAACAAGCTGCGGTCCGGGAAGTAGAGGAAGAGTGCAATATTAGCGTAAAGGTTGGTAAAAAGATTTGTACCACCTGGCACACGTATACCATGAATAAGCGAGCGATGATCAAAAAAACGCGCTGGTATATTATGGATGCGATCGATGATACACGCATGCGTCCCGCAGAGGCAGAAGATATCGAAGAGACTCGCTGGATGAACAGCAAAGAAGTATATCACGCACTAGGACACTCTTATAAATCCATCGCTTACGTATTTGAGCAATATTACGAGCTGGTGGAAGTAAAATTCCCGAAGTAGTAGCAATCGTTATTTTGTGTTCAACTTATAAGGCAGGAACTGCGACACGTCGCCACCGTATTTATGAACTTCCCTGATTATTGACGAGCTGATCCAGGCAAGTTGGGGAGTAGTAATCAGAAATACGGATTCCAGTTCTTTGTAAAGCTGACGGTTCACCTGGGAGATGCTGTTCTCATACTCAAAATCCGTCGTGTTACGAAGCCCGCGAAGCAGGAATTGCGCCCCATTCTTGCGAGCAAGCCCCGCTGTGAGTTCTGAAAATTTAAGTATCCTGATGTTTGGGTACTCCCGAAAAGTGTTCTGAATGTATCCCATCATTGAATCAATGTCGAAATAGCGGACACTCTTTTGACTGTTGTAGCCGATAGCGATGATGATCTCATCAAACAGTTGAAGCCCACGTAAAACTATATCCTCATGACCTTTGGTAAAGGGATCAAACGATCCGGGAAAAAGTGCAATTCGCTTTGCCATAGTAATCTCAAATAACCAGAATGGGTTGTTACAATATAAATAACTGAATGGCTATACTACTAATTAGTCGATCAGGTGGATACTATACAGATCGAAATATTGGTGTTCAGGGACCTCATCGAATACATAACCAAAGTTCAAATACTCAGGCTCATCACCAAACGTCACATTGTTAATGTATTTGTAAAACTCATGGTAATGCGGAGAGTTTTTTCCGATATAACCCCATAAAACAATCTGGCTCGACCTCTGGTCCATATCAAGTGATTTGAGGACCAGCATTATGTATTTGATGTATTCTGAAAATTCCTTTATGGCAAATTGATTATAGTAAAGGAGCTTACCTCCTTCGCATGCCATAATATGAAGTTTGAACCTGTCGACGTAAATATATAAGGGATTGTCATCCCGCCCTTCTGCATAATGTAACGTACCCTCGATCAGCGCTGCGGATTGATGGGTGAAAGTAGGAGGGTTATTCGGGTAAATGCTTTCAAGCCAATTTTTTAAGTCGGCGTTTATAGCGAATGCTGTTACCGCGTTTGCCTTAGGATTTGGGGTTGACCTGCACTCTTCCGTTGACGCATCAACGGAAGCGTTAAATTTCAGGTATTCCGCCGTGGATTCTTCTGAAAACAACTCGCTTGGTACCTGAATAAACTTTTGATTCTTGACAGCCACTTTAATCTTCTTCCAGAAGCCGGCCTTCAGAAAAGCATGACTATCGAACAGCTGATCCAGAATCCGGAGTAATTCTTCGTTGGAAGTGATACCCGGTAAAACAAAATCCTCCATCAAGAGAACTTTGTTGTCTTGCGGTTCTATAACTAAGAGCTGAAAATCTCGTGTACCGATGTTGATCAAGAGATGATACTTGTCAATATTCTCCTCATCAAAAAGATCGTCTTTGATTTTCCGAATTAACTTATGGTTAAGCGTAGTCGTCTGCAAGTTATTCCAAGTTTCCACCTGCCCTCATTCGATATGCACCTGATCTTTTTAATACCATCGAAAAGGTTTTGTAAGGTTCATTGTTACAGGTTAAGTGTGTAATTATAAATATTTTATAGGGTAAATCACAAGGCAGGTTTCACAGAATGCCAATTAAATGCTGTAAAAACCGGTCAGTTTGCGCAATTCATTTGGGTTCCTGGCAATCCTGAATATTCCATGCAATTCGTCCTGAGAAAGGCCGTTGATCTCGTTTTCCGAGAAGAATCTTACGTCCTGAATTATTTGTAATTCGGGGTCATATCCCGTTTTTAGGGTTCCTCCGTTCTTGACGACGTTAAAAAATAACTCCAGTGCATGGAGAGGTTCCCTGACGAATTCGCATCCAAAAGCGAAATCAAGCTGCCTGATCTCAAGGCCCGTCTCCTCCCAAAACTCGCGTTTTAAGGCCTTGTCGAGGGTTTCGCCGTACTCCAGTCCTCCTCCAGGTGGAAGCCATACATTCTTACCTGCGACGGAACTGTGGTTAGCCAGTAATAGTCTATCGTCGTCCCAGCACAGACCACAGATTCTTACCCGCAGCCGATTTCCGTAAATCTTGCCTATTTCATCATCCATCGGGTTACCCGTCAGCCTAATTTAAGATCGATTACTAAGTCGCTAAGCCGAGAAATTTGATAAATCTGGCAGAATTGTTGACGTAAAGAGGTTAAATTTGAAAAAAAATTAAGGTATGAAGAAGTATTTTTTCTTGTTCGTAATGGTTGGACTTGCTGCCCTCGGATATGCCCAGGAAGCAAAAGTCAGTGGTCCCGTTATCACTTTTGAAAAGAAGGTGCATGACTTTGGGGATATGTCTCAGGGTGATAAAGTAGAGGAGACTTTCAAATTCACCAATACTGGTAACGAACCTCTTATTATTACCAATGTCCAGGTGACCTGTGGATGTACAACACCTAAGGGCTGGCCTCGTGATCCAATTGCTCCCGGTGGTAAAGGCGAGCTCACAGTTGCGTTTAACAGCGCTGGCAAAATGGGGCGTCAGAACAAGGTTGTGACGGTGGTATCAAATGCATCAAATGCCGATGGCGCGCAGATATCCTTCACCGCGAATGTCCTGGAAAAGAAAACAACGCCACAGTAAGGCACAATCCTAAAATAAGCCCTCCGATTGCTATCGGGGGGCTTTATTTTTTGTATACCCCTATCATCAGGAACACCCATCCCAGGATAAAAAACAATCCACCAAACGGGGTAACGGCTCCCAATATGGTTTGTCCTGTAAAACTCAGCACGTAAAGGCTTCCGCTGAATAGGATAATACCCAGGAAAAACGAAAGGCCGGAATATCTTAACAGTTTTGAGCCGAATTGGCCCATCAGCAGGCCTACAAGCACCAGGGCCAGCGCATGATAAAACTGATATCGCACTGCGAGTTCATAAGTGTCTATCCGTCCCGTTGCAGCAAGAGTTTCCTTGAGCGCATGTGCACCAAATGCCCCTACCATAACAGCGGCACATCCGAATATGGCGCCAGATAAAATGGTATTGCGTTGATTCATCAGGTTTCCTGATTTAGCGTTCTCCAAATATTGCTGATCCGACCCTGATCATCGTGCTTCCCTCTTCGATGGCGATGTTATAATCCCCGCTCATGCCCATGGAAAGCTCTTTCATTTCTATGTTGTCAGGCAAAGCTGAGCTTTTAATTTTCTCAAAAAGTCTTTTCAACCCTTTGAATTCCTTTCTGATCTGGTCATTATCTTCTGTCAGAGTTGCCATACCCATCAGACCGGAAACCTTTACGTTTTTTAACGATGAAGGTCCATCAGACTGTATGAATTGAATAACTTCCTCGGCGGAAAAACCAAATTTTGATTCTTCTTCTGCGATGTGGACCTGAAGCAGGCAGTCTATCCATCTCGTTGCGCGAAGTGCTTGTTTGTTGATCTCTTCCAACAGCTTAACACTATCGACGGAATGGATCATACTAATGAACGATGCAATGTGTTTGACCTTGTTGGACTGAAGATGCCCTATCATATGCCACTCAATGTCCTTGGGTAAAACCTCATACTTTGGGACAAGTTCCTGGGCCTTATTTTCCCCGAACAAACGATGCCCTTCCTGATAGGCTTCCATTATTTTCTCTACTGGTTTTGTCTTGCTTACAGCGATCAACCTGCAGCCTGAAGGTAAGTTTTGGCGAAGATTATTTAGGTTATTCTTAATATTCATTCCTATTTTTAGCCCTTAATACACCAAAGCTAACGCAAATATGGCTATCCTCGGGACATTGCTGAAAAAAGGAATCAGACTCCGCGAGATGCTTGAGCAGGAATATACGTCACCGTTTGACCTGCAAAAGAAGGAACTCAAGGAATTGTTGATCACAGCAAGTCAGACCGAATTTGGTAAATACTACAACTTTGCGGATGTATTGAATGGCTTTCGAAAAGGAGACAAGGAATTTTATGCTCGCTTCAAGAAACAAATACCCATTCATACCTACAATAAGATACACTCTGAATGGTGGAAACTTGCACTCCAGGGAGCACGCAACATATGTTGGCCCGGGAGGATTAAATATTTCGCACTGAGTTCCGGAACATCAGAAGCATCGTCCAAGTACATTCCTGTTACAAAAGAAATGACGAAGGCAATCCAGAAGACGAGCATTCGTCAGATCCTGACGTTGTCGAAGTACGATCTGAGACCTGAGATCTTTGAATCAGGTATCCTGATGTTAGGAGGTAGCACACACCTGAACAAAAGAGGAAGCTATTTTGAAGGAGATTTAAGCGGTATCCAGGCTGCACGGTTGCCGTTTTGGTTTCAGCATTTCTACAAGCCTGGTAAAAAGATTGCAAAGACGCGCAACTGGGATGCTAAGCTCGACGAGATCGCGAAAAAAGCATGGGAGTGGGATATCGGTATCATTGTTGGAGTGCCCGCATGGATACAGATCCTCATGGAAAAAATAATCAAATACCATCGGTTAAAGCATATTCATGAATTATGGCCAAACCTCGAGGTCTATGTTCATGGAGGTGTCTCTTTTGATCCATACAGGAAAGGTTTTGAAAAGTTGTTGGGGAGGCCTATTAATTATATCGAGACGTATCTCGCGTCGGAAGGGTTTGTTGCATTCCAGGCTTATCCTAACCGTCGCTCTATGCGCCTGGTACTGAATAATGGGATCTTTTACGAGTTTGTGCCATTTGACGAAAAGAACTTTGACGCAAATGGTGAGATCAATCCTAATGCCGAGTCATTGTTGATCAATGAAGTGGAGGAGGGGAAAGAATATGCGATCTTGCTATCATCGTGTGCTGGCGCCTGGAGGTATATTATCGGCGACGTCATAAAGTTCACTTCTCTGGAAGAAGCAGAAATAGTAATTACAGGAAGGACCAAACATTTCCTCAGCCTCTGTGGAGAGCACCTTTCAGTCGACAATATGAACAAGGCAATAGAACTTGTTTCAAACGATTTTAACATTACTATTCCCGAATTCGTTGTGGCAGGAATACCTTATGAATCGTTGTTTGCTCACCATTGGTTTGTAGGGACCGACGACAAGGTCGATCACAAACAATTAAAGGAAAAGATCGATGAACACCTGAAGGCGCTTAATGATGACTACGCTGTCGAACGCAGCGCCGCACTGAAGGAGATATTCGTGGATGTTGTTCCCGTAAAAACGTTTTATGCATGGATGGAGTCGAAAGGAAAAGTTGGGGGTCAAAATAAATTTCCAAGAGTCATGAAAAATGCCCAGTTAGAAGATTGGAAAAGTTTCCTGGAAAACCATACGAATGGATATCGTCCTTAACGGAATTGTTTCAGGCATTGTGCTGGCCTTTCTTGTCGGGCCCGTATTTTTTACGATAATTCAAACCAGCATTGAAAGAGGATTTTGGAGCGGCTTCTTTGTTGCTGTTGGTGTTTCATTGAGTGACACACTTTATATTCTTGTCTCTTATTTTGGTCTTGTTCAATTTATTGAACGTGAGAATTTCCGCCATTACCTGGCCTATGGTGGTGGAGGTGTCTTGATGGCATTTGGTATTTATTACCTCTTTATTAAAAGCAAACGGCTTTCTCACTATGATCCCGAAAAGATCCACACGCGCAGTTGGTTCAAGCTGCTGGCGAAAGGTTTTATTATCAATGGACTCAGTCCAATGGTGTTGTTTTTTTGGATCGCCACTGTAAGCTTGGCAGCGACAAGGCTGGGGTACAATTCTTCAAATGATGTGTTCATCTTTTTCAGTGCTATTGTATGCACGGTGTTTACGACGGATATTATCAAGGCAAAACTTGCCGACAAGCTCAGGGTGCTAATCACGCCCAGGTTTATCCGGATGATGAACATTGTATTAGGTCTGGTCCTTGTGGTTTTTGCAGGCAAGTTGATCTTCTTTCCCGACAATATTCCGCACTAATCCTGCAGAACGTTTGACATAAAGGTGGATTTCAGAAGAAGCCAAAGCAGAAAGAAAAGCAGGGCCCACTGGAGATATACAAAATAGTAATCAGAAGTATCCTTGAAACGCGTTTCCTTTATCTCCGCTTTCTCAAATTGATCAATCCTCGCAAATACCTGTGATAATGCCTGATTATCTGTTGCTCTGAAAAATTCGCCGCTGCCGATTTCAGCGATCCTCCGCATGGTCGTTTCGTCAACTGTATTTTCGATCATATTGGGCCGCCCAAAAAAATCTTTACCGTAGGGCACCAATCCCTCTTTACCAACAACAATTGTATAAATCTTAATCCCATAAGCGGCCGCCAATTCTGCCGCTGTTATCGGGTCTATGTTTCCAGCTGTATTATCCCCATCGCTCAAAAGGATACACACTTTTGACTTGGTTTCAGATTCACCCATTCGATTCGTTACGACAGCAAGAGCGCTGCCTATGGCAGTACCCCTGTTTTCTATCATTTCAAAATTTATTTCATCCAAATAGGATTTCAGAAGATCGTAATCAGTAGTCAGCGGCGCTAATGAGAACGCATCGCCTGAAAATACAACTATTCCAATCCTGTCCCGTAGCCTACCGGTTATAAAATCACGGGCCACTCTTTTTGCGGCGTCGAGACGGTTGGGAAGAAAATCCTCGATCTGCATAGATTGTGAAATATCTAAACCTATCATGATGTCAATTCCTTCCGTCCATTGCTCTACCTTTTCATTTGTCTTTTGCGGCCTTGCTAATGCCATTAGAATGAACGCCATTGCCAGCATAAGCAGGATCTCAGGCAACAGCCTTATAAGGGTTAACGGCGATACATGAAGGTCTTTGGCGGTCACGGCTACAGGCAACTTCTGATTGAACTTAAGTCGCAGAAACCACCTGAACAGAAATAAAAATGGTACAAGGGCTACCGAGTAGAGAAAACTGGGATTCTCCCAGGTAAAAGTCCCGAGGGTCGAAGGAGCGAACCAGTCAAGTGACAGGAATGTGCCGGTCTCGTTATCCATGCTTTAACTCTTCCAGTTTTTGAACAAAACGCTTGTCGGCAAAATTCCGGATACTTTCCAGTGATTCAATTACGGCAGTGTCGTGGCCATAAATTGCTCCGTCGATAGCATGGAGATTTCTGCCTAACGACTCATTTTTTTCCATTTGTAAGGTTTCTTTTGTCGTCAGCTTTGTATATGGTCTTGCCTCGAGCTGTTCCATGTATTTTTTCCAATGAGACAATGCATTTTCCGCTGTCACAGATGAAAACGCAGACTTGACTGAATCAAGTTGAAGGTTAAATGTCTCCATAAATTTTTGGTGAGCCTTCTGCATTCGTTTAAGTCTGAAGTGTTTCCTGATCCTCTTTCCAAAAACTATCCAGGTTATCGCTGCCACTACGAGCAAAACGCCGGCAACTATTCCAGCAATTAAATAATTGAAGGTGTAGGGGACGTCTTCGTAAGCTATGTTGACCTTAAGAGGAAGGTTTTTCAGGGTTACTGTATCGGGCAGATCCTTTACCAATTCCGATAGCAGAATCGTGTCACGCATTGTGAGGTAGGCGGTACAATCCATCGGATTAACCTGAAAAACGGGAAGGCTAAGCGATTGGATGCGGTCAATTTCGAATGTAGACAAGTAATAGACTACGCTGTCATAACTTCGTCCCTGTGTGGTTTTAGTGGGAAAGTATTTTTTGCTTTCGTATTCAAAAGGTGCAAAGCCAAAACTTGAATCCGGAAAAAGAACATTCAACTTTGTCGGATATTCCGCCGCCAGGTAATAACCCGTTTGATCTCCAACTCTGAGGCTATCCTTAAAAAAACCTCCTCTCACCAGTACATCCTGTGCATTAGCCTTACCCAAAAAGAACAGAAGAACGATTGCCATGATCCGGGGCACTCTAGGACACCTTAATTCCATCGCGACTAAGTGGTTTTTAAGGATTGATTTCTGACTTTGAAGAGCCGGAGAAGTTTTGGTACGTAATCTTCATCCGTATCAAGCGAAATAAAATTGATCTGGTGTTTCCGGCTGAATTTTTCCAATTCTGCTCTTCGCGCTTCATGTCTTGAGCTGATCTTTTCGCGGAAATCTCCAAATGATGTATTTACCCACAACGTACGTCGTGATTCCTTATCGATGATAGGAATAATACCTAGTTTAGGTAAGCGGGTTTCACGCTTGTCGCTTATGTGAATAACCACGAGGTCATGCCTATGGGCCAGCGCTTTAAGGTTTTTCAAATAACCATCGTCAATAAAATCAGATATAAGGATGACGACACTTCTGCGACGTATAGCATTCAATGCAAAAGCTATAGCCTTGGTAAGGCTCGTCTTCAACGATTGAGGTCGAAGCTTTGCCAATGTGCTGATGATCTCGTATGCCTGTGAATGTCCTTTTGTGGGCTTCATGTATTTTTCCTTCATGTCGGAAAAACAAATTAGCCCCACGTGCCCTGATTCTTTTGAGGCGGAAAGGGCAAGCACACCGCAAATCTCCTTGCCAATGTCAGCCTTAGTGCTGCCGGGATTTCCGATTTCTTCAGAGGCGCTCACGTCGAGTATAAAGAACACTGTCTGTTCCTTTTCTTCGCGGAAGGTCTTTACGAACGTACCATGACCTTTCGCCGAAACGTTCCAATCGATTGTCCGAATGTCATCGCCGTATTGATAGGGTCTGACGTCGTCAAACTCCAGTCCCGACCCCTTGAACACGGAATGAAAATCCCCCTGCATCTGGCTGTTGATAGCCTTGCGGATCTGGATCTCGTATTTCCTTAATTTCTTTAAAAGCTCCTTCACGTGGTCCGTTGGAATAGTATTTGTTCTGGCATTACGATAACGTGTGGCTAGAACCTGAATTGGCCAAAAATAGAACAATTATGAGTATTTTGCTCCACCCAAAATTAAGTATAGCGTGGTAAAATCTGCAAAAGGTCAGGACAGGTATGTGATGCGGTCGTGTCTGGTGATAATAATTATCCTTGGACTGTCCTCCTGTAAAAAAAAGCAGGTTCCTGAGGGCGTATTGTCCCAGGACGAGATGGTCGCTGTAATGTCTGAATTGTATATCGCAGAACAAAAGATCAGTACGCTGGGGGTGAAACGTGATTCTTTAACCCTGATTTTCGATGTGATGAAAGAAAAAGTCTTTGCTAAAGCGGGCGTTACGGATTCGGTGTTCAGGAAATCCCTGGATTATTATATGGACCATCCCCAGGACATGGAAGTCATGTACACTTCGCTTGTTGATTCCCTAAACCTCAGAGAACAGCGCGCTCTTTCCGGTCACCCAAGATGATTTACCCTGATTCGCTCGAGCAAAGACTAGGCTTCGACCAAATAAGAGAAAAACTGAAAAGGTATTGTAGTTCTCCTTCTGGTGAAGCATGGGTTGATAAAATGCGCTTCAATACCGAAGCAGAATTCATCAGGACGTTGTTAAAACAAAACCTGGAGTTCAAGCAAATATTGGAGAAGGGTGAGCCATTCCCCGGAAGATATTTCTCGGATCCTTCCGAATGGTTTCAAAAGATTTCAATTGATGGAAGTTGGCTCGAGGCTGACGAATTTATAAGTCTGGCCTATTCTCTGGAGACGATCAATGCATGTAAAGCATTTCTTGCGAAATCGGCCGAGACGTACCCGGAACTTTTCAGGATGAGTGGAGTGATTGCTGTACCGGCTACGTTGCACCAACTCATATTTTCAAAGATAGATGACAAGGCAATTGTTCGGGACAATGCTACTGCTGAGCTTGCCAGGATTCGAAAAAAACTAAGAGAAGAACAGGCAAGGTTGAGGAAGTTGGCTGACCAAATATTTCGCACTGCGGTTAGCGAAAGTTGGGTGCCCGAGGGTTCCCTTCCAACAATTCGTGACGGACGCGTTGTGATTCCGATTCAGGCCGAGCACAAGAGAAAATTGAAAGGGTTTATTCTTGATGAGTCTGCGACGGGCCAGACCGTGTTCATGGAACCCACTGAAATGCTCGATGCAAACAATGAGATCCGCGAGCTGGAACATTCCGAAAAGCGTGAAGTTATACGGATACTCACGGATCTTACGAATGAATTCAGAATGCATCTCCCGGTTTTGCGTCCCGCTTTTCAATTTCTTTCACAGATTGATTTCATACGGGCAAAAGCAAAATTTTCCGTCGAGGTTAATGCGGATTTGCCATTTATTGAGAATACAACTGAACTGGTTTGGTACAACGCCAGACACCCTTTGCTCTATTTGAGCCTGAAAGGCAAACGTGAAGTGGTTCCTCTTTCTATCGAGCTGGATCAACAAGATCGATTGCTGCTGTTATCAGGGCCAAATGCCGGCGGAAAGTCTGTATGTCTGAAAACCGTTGGGTTGTTACAATACATGGCTCAATGCGGACTGCTCATACCACTCTCCGAACGATCAAGGGTGGGGATATTTCAAGACATTTTTCTGGACATTGGTGATCAACAATCGATCGAAAATGACTTAAGTACCTATAGCAGCCACCTAAGGAATATGAATGTTTTCATTCAATCAGCTTCCGATAAATCGTTGGTATTGATGGATGAGCTTGGATCCGGAACCGATCCGAACTTTGGTGGAGCAATAGCGCAGGCAATTTTGGATACGCTATTGAAGAAAAGAGTGTGGGGGATTGCTACAACACATTACTACAATCTGAAGCTGTTCGCCGGGCAACATCAGGGAATCAGAAATGCGGCGATGCGCTTTGATGATAAGAACATGATTCCCCTTTATGTCCTTGACATCGGCAAACCCGGTAGTTCATTTGCGCTGGAGATCGCCAGGAAAACGGGACTTCCACAAAATACAATTGCTGAAGCGGAAAAACTCGTAGGTAAAGATCTTGCCGGGTTTGAAACATTGGTACGCTCGCTTGAAAAAGAGCGCGTCGAGCTGAGCGAAAAAGTCAAAAGGATGGAACGGCAGGACCAGGAGTTGAAACAATCGCTGGCAAAATACCAGTCTTTGTATTCTGATCTTGAGTCGCGCAAGAAGGAAATTATCACCAAGGCAAAGGAGGATGCATCCAATCTTTTAAAAGAGACCAATCGCGAGATTGAAAAAACAATACGGCACATCAAGGAAAACAAAGCGGAGAAAAAAGAAACGTCGAAGGTCCGAAAGAACCTTGAAACGTTGAACCAAAAGGTGGGTGAAGCGCCCCGGAAAGAAAAGCACGCTGTCGAGTTAGTAGAAGGAGATCGGGTTAGACTTATTGGTCAGGAGGGGAGCGGTTTGATAATCGCAATACAAGGCCGCAACGCTACAGTCCAATTTGGTCACATCAAGTCCCTTACCAAGTTGGAAAAACTTGAAAAGATTACGACGCCAGTAACAAAGGAGGTAGAAGCGAAGCTCAGGTCAGCGGGTATTAACGTTCAGGAGAAGCGGGCAAACTTCAATTCAACATTAGATATTCGTGGCAAACGTGTTGACGAGGTGATAGGCATTCTGGACCAGTTTATGGATACTGCCATTTTACTTGGGCAGGGAGAGCTCAGGATATTGCACGGAAAAGGCGAAGGAGTACTAAGAAAGGTAGTACGAGATCATTTAAAGTCATTTAAGGAAGTGGCTGCCATGAAGGACGAGCACATAGAACACGGCGGCGATGGCATAACTGTAGTTATCTTAAAATAATGGCAAAAAAAAAGAGCCCTTTATGAGCTCTTTTTTCTTAGATCTGATCTCTTATGGTTTGGTGAATGTAAAAATCCACTCGCCTGTTACTGATTCGACCCGAGTGTTATTAAATCCAGGGCCCGAATAATCAAACCTGAGTTCAAGTGTCTTGTCTGAGTTAGAAAGCGTGTAGGTGATTGGGACAAGGTCGGTTTGCCTCACGAGAACACTTCCGACACTTCCAGCATTAAATTTCCATGTGTCGAGTGCTTTCCAGGGACTTACGCTTGGCCACGAAGTGGCATCGCTGGTGTAATTATAAGTTCCCCCTTCGGTAAATGTTCCGGCAATTGCTACTGTCATTCCAGGGTATTCGTCTGTCCTTGTAGTTGCGTCATTGACAACGCTTTGCACGTTCCAGGTTCCCTTGAGCTTGTCAAGCTGCGTTTCTTCTTGAGACTTTTCAGGGTCATCACTACCATCGCAGCTAGCGTAAAATATTCCGGCGCTAACGAGTATAAACAGAGAGAGTAATCTTGCTACGTATTTCATGCTTGAACGGTTAATTTAATTTACGAATATGCCAGTAAAATTGATAAAATCAAACTCAACGAGGCTCGGAAGCGCGCCGTGGTGATTCATTAATATGTGTTCGCATCTCCATGTAACCCTTACTTTAGGCTCATGATGTCTATTTTTTGGGCGTTGGCCGGATATTCTGATGGCTGGTTGCTAGCGATAAAAACGAGGCATTCTGGCGGTAAGGCCTGAAGCTCGCGGGTGTACCAGTCAAATGCCGTATTGTCGAGATTCGTTCCAGGTTCGTCAAGAAATATGACGTCAGCCTTCGAAAAAAATGCCAGCGCCAATTTTACTCGCTGTTTCATTCCGGACGAGAAGTTAGACAACTGTTTATCTCGCGCATGAAGCAGATACATCCTGTCCATTATTTCAGTTTCCGTCATTTCATACCGGCAAGGTTTTAATCTAAAATGAAATCGGAGCTGTTCTACAAGAGTGAACTCTTCAATGAGGTCAAGATAGGGTGTTGCAACAGTAATGTATTTGTAAAAATCTTCTTGCGGCAGATCTGTTCCCGAAACTTTGTATTTGATAAGCCCGGTGCTGGGAGGCATTTGTCCCCACAAGATCTGCATCATCGTGGATTTGCCTGAGCCATTTGGACCTGTGACGGCGTACACCTCTCCGGATTGAAATGAATGGCTAAAATTCCTGAAAATCCATTCCCGATTGAATTTTTTCCCCAGTTGCTGAACTGAAATGTTGAAGATCTTATCGGATCCCTGTTCCAGAATCTTGTCACTGCCTGACGAGATATTTTGAGACGGGGATGACATGATCAAAAGGTTGATGAAGTTATTTTTCCGGAGTAACGGCTAGTCGTTTCCTCCATAACCTTTCATGATACCCCGTTCTGAAGTTCTAATAAATTCTACGATATAATCCCGCTCAACACTGGACGGAACTTCTCGTTCAACTATATCGAGGGCTTTCGAATTGTTAAGGCCTTTAAGGAAGATGTAACGATATATTTCTTGTATCTCGCTTATCTTTTCGGAAGAGAAGCCTCTTCGTCTCAATCCAACGGTATTGATACCCGCATAAGTGAGAGGCTCACGGGCTGCCTTCGTAAAAGGTGGAACATCTTTTCTTACGAGGGATCCTCCAGATAGCATGACGTGTGCACCGACTTTCACAAACTGATGTAATGCGCTTGCTCCAGCGATGATTGCCCAATCATCTATGGTAACGTGTCCTGCCACCTGAACGGCATTTGCGAGAATGCAATTGTTCCCAATAACGCAATCGTGCGCAACATGTACATATGCCATCAACAAACAATTGCTGCCAATAACGGTTTTGAATTTGTCCGCTGTTCCGCGGCTGATGGTTACACTTTCACGGATGACCGTGTTATCGCCAATATGGGTTTCAGTTTTCTCTCCTGCGAATTTAAGATCTTGAGGCGGGGAAGAAACCGACGCAGCGGGGAAGACTTTTACATTCTTTCCAAGTCGTGCTCCGTCCCAAATTATCGCACCAGCTCCAATCCAACTGGAGTCTCCAATCTCTACGTCTTTTAGTACTGTGGCAAAAGGCTCTATGGTAACGTTGTTACCAATCTTGGCCTCGGGATGAACATTTGCTTGAGGGAATCTACTCATGTGTCTTTTCGAACAATGCTGGCAGTCATGGTGCCCTCGCAAACCAGTGTATTACCTACATAAGCGCGACCAGTCATTTTAGCTATTCCGCGTTTGATTGGCGCTAGAAGGTCGCACTGTATCACGAGTGTATCACCCGGAAGTACCATCTTTCTGAATCTGAAATTTTCTATGCCGAGGAAATAAGTCCAGTAATTCTCTGGGTCAGGCACGGTGTTCAGGACCAGAATACCTCCGATCTGTGCCATTGCTTCTATCTGCAATACTCCCGGCATTACAGGGTTTCCGGGGAAGTGTCCCTGGAAGAAATATTCATTTGCCGTAACATTCTTTACACCTGAGACACTTTCGTTGTCTAGGTAAATGATCTTATCGATCAGCAGGAAAGGATAACGATGTGGAAGCGTAGCAGCTACCTTGTTAATATCCATTACCGGAGGAAGACTTGGATTGTATTTTGGACGCCCCTTTTTGTCTGACTCCTGCATTGCCTTCTTCAACTTCTTCGCAAATGCGACGTTGGCCGCATGCCCTGGACGAGCTGCCAAAACCTGGGCCTTAAGTGGCCGTCCGGCGAGCGTCAGGTCTCCAACGATATCAAGCAGCTTATGTCGCGCTGGTTCATTCTTGTATCGAAGTTCGATGTTGTTTAGAATTCCTTCCTGCTTTACAGCGACCTTAGGTTTTCCAAGCATCTTGGCGATGTTATCCAACTCATTCTCCTGAACTACACGATCAACAATGACGATAGCATTATTTAAATCTCCACCGCGGATGAGATTATTCTTATAAAGCATTTCAAGCTCATGCAGAAAACAAAACGTCCTGCATGAAGCAATCTCTTTTTCAAACTGACGGATATCAGTAATTGAAGCATGTTGGCTTCCAAGAACGGGTGAATTATAATCGATCATTACCGTTACCCGGTAGTCATCCAAAGGAAGCGCTGCGATCTCTACATTCCTGGCGGCCTCCCGATAGAACAACGGTTCCTGAACTTCAAAGAAATCGCGAAGAGCATTTTGCTCCTCTGCACCGGCAGCTTTCAGCACTTCTACAAATTCAATGGAGCTTCCGTCCATTATAGGGCATTCAGGTCCATCGAGCTGAATAGTAACGTTGTCGATCTCTAATCCCGTTAATGCGGCAAGAGTATGTTCTATTGTGCTCACTCGTGCCCCGCTTTGTTCAATGGTAGTACCACGAGAAACGTCAACGACATTGTCGCAATCGGCATCGATGATCGGCGAGCCCGGCAGGTCTATGCGCTGGAATTTGATTCCATGATTTGGTTTCGCGGGAACAAACGTCATGTTTGTCTGAACACCCGTGTGCAGACCCACGCCCGACAAGGACACGGATTTCTGAATAGTTTGCTGTTTAATATTAAGCATGATTTGCGAAAGTGGGCAAATTTAACCCCAAACTACAGATTATCCAATTTTGAGTTTTGCGCTCGTGCTACGGGAGCCTTGAACAACGTTTAGTCAACAGAAAGGGAGTTGGTTTGAACATTCTGGAGCTTAGCCTCGAGCTCCCTAAGGCGCTGATTTATGTCTGGAAGCTTCTTAAAAAGCGCGTAGGATTTGAAATAGTCGGTGACCTCGTGTGCCGGTGATCCCATAAACTTCTTACCAGGTTCTTTGATGGATTTCGAAACGCCGACTTGTGCCCCCAATCCTGTATTATTCGCGATTACAAGGTGGCCAGCAACACCAACCTGACCGGCGAGGATGCAGTTCTCACCGATTTTTGTAGAACCAGATATTCCAGTCTGCGCTGCAATTACGGTGTTCTTTCCGACCTCAACATTGTGGGCAATCTGAATGAGGTTGTCGAGCTTAACTCCCTGACGAATAATTGTAGCATCCCCAAACAAGGTAGCACAGTCGATCACAGTATTTCCTCCGATGGCTACATCGTCTTCGATAATAACACAACCTAATTGAGGTATTGTCTTGTACGAGCCGTCTTCCTGCGGCGCAAAACCGAATCCGTCACTACCGATAACGGTACCTGAATGAATGACACAATTACTTCCAATTCTTGTGTCAGCATATACCTTAACCCCTGAATGAATGATCGTGTTGTTTCCGATAATAACGTTGTCGCCAATAAATGCATGTGGATATATCTTCACGTTATCACCTATCCTCACGTTGCCTCCGATATAAGAGAATGCTCCGCGATAAAAACCTTTTCCGATTGTCGAATTCTCCGCCATGAAACTGGGTTGCTCAAGACCGCTCTTTTGAAAACTAATCAGCTTGTGGTACTCTTCAAGCAAACGGGTAAAACTTATGTAAGGGTCATCGACGAGGACAAGGATGCACGATAACTCTTTCCTTGCGACGAAATCTTTTTTTACGATTACAGCCGTAGCCTGCGTTGTGTAGATATACTGCTCATACTTTGGATTTGATAGAAATGAAATCTGGCCCCTTTTAGCGTCTTGGATCTTGCCAAGCATAACTATCGTTTCGTCGCCGTTGCCTCTCACTTCTCCCCCTAACATTGCAGCTACCTGGTTGACCGTAAATTTCATTTCGATTCAGTTAAAATTTGTATTTGCATTCATGCCATAACGCGTGTGAGTGTGGTACAAATTATCCTTTGCCTTTTGAGCTTCCAAAAGTAAGAGACTAACCCAACTACATGAATGACGAACTACGACTTATCGAATACCGCTAGGGTATTTACAAAGATACATTTTTAGGCCAGCAGAGATAGTTTTTTTTTACGATTTTGCTGATGGCCTTGATGTTAGGTAGATCTGACGCCTGAGCGATATCCAACACGTTTCCACCTTTCATAAGCACGTTTATCTCTTGTCCTTCGGCGTAGGCTTCATTCGTCACCGTGCCGTGCGAAAAAAGGTATTTGGCCTCAGCCCTCAGTAGTCCATAATTTTTCATTATGGCAAACTGGATACTTTCAACCTGATTTTTTTTGATGGGCTCTGCGCTAAGTCGGATCTGAAAGAGTTTTCTTTCAATTATCATTGTTGACAGCAACGACAAGATTGGATCATGGTTGTTTTTCCAAAATTTTATTGCTCCCCAGATGTCATTGTCGTCCAGTTGGCCATAGTATTGAAGAAGGTTTGGATCGTCAGTGAAGTCGGCCAAAACATAATCCTTTTGTAAGAAGGGCAGCAATGAATCGCTTGCGATCAACGGTTCCCCCGCACGTATGAGAGCATGTGCCCGACGCATCAGGTTCACCAGCATTCTTTCAGTGCTCACGGTAGTTTTATGCAGATAGACCTGCCAATACATCAGTCGCCTGGCATTCAAAAAGCTTTCAATGCTATAGATCCCTTTTTCTTCTACCACAAGTGAATCCTGATGAACAGTGAGCATCGAAATAATTCTATCGACGCCAATAGTGCCTTCCAACACACCGGTAAAAAAGCAATCGCGTTTCAGGTAATCAAGCCGATCTATATCGAGTTGACTGGAGACCAACTGATGAAAGAATTTTCGTTTGTAGCTGTTACGAAAGATCTTGATCGTAAGGTCCAAAGCGCCCTTAAACTCTTTATTCAGTCTTTCCATTAAAAGATACGAAAGGCTCTCGTGTTTTATGCCGGGAAGGATGGAATCCTCCAGGGTGTGTGAGAACGGTCCGTGTCCGATATCATGGAGCAGGATAGCCAGCTGGGATGCCTCATATTCGTCGTCAGAGACCTCAATACCTTTTAGCCGAAGAGTATCGAGAACCTTTCCCATGAGGTGCATTGCTCCGAGTGCGTGCTGAAATCGTGTATGCAACGCTGCAGGATAGACAAAATCCGTCAGCCCAAGTTGTTTTATGTGACGCAGCCGCTGAAAATGCGGATGTGAAATTATTTCATAGATCAGTTCGTTGGTAATGGTAATAAATCCGTAGACCGGATCATTGATGATCTTTTTCTTCATCAGGAATATTGTTGGTCAGAATCATTTTCGTCCAGGTCTCCCTGGACTCGTCTGTCCGATAGGTATAGATAACGATTAATGATTAAATTCGTAAAAATTCTCTTATGCAAAGATATAGCATTTTGTGGGCGGATGATGAGATCGATTTGTTGAAACCGCATATCCTGTTCCTGGAGCAACGGGGTTACGACATCACTCCGGTCAATAATGGATCAGAGGCCGTTGAACTTTGTGATGAAAAGCATTTTGATGTTGTATTTCTGGATGAAAATATGCCTGGAATGTCGGGATTGGAAGCCCTGAATGAGATTAAGAACAATAAGCCTAACCTGCCCGTGGTGATGATCACCAAAAATGAGGAGGAACATATCATGGAGGAGGCCATCGGGTCCAAGATCGCCGATTATCTGATCAAACCGTTGAATCCAAGTCAGATCCTCTTGTCCGTAAAAAAGATTCTTGATAATAAACGGCTGGTTATTGAAAAAACCAACCTGAACTATCAGCAGGATTTCCGCAAGATAAGTATGGCGTTCCAGGATAGTATGAATCATGAACAATGGGCGGATATCTATAAAAAGCTCGTTTTTTGGGAGCTGCAGATGGATCACAAAGACAATGAGGAGATGGGCGACGTTCTAGACATGCAGAAAACGGAGGCCAACGCCAACTTCGCGAAATTCATGATACGGAATTACGATTCATGGCTGAATGATCCAAGCTCCGATAAACCGCTGATGTCGCATCAGCTGATGAAGAAAAAGATCTTCCCCGAACTTGGGGCAAAACCCGTATTTGTGATCCTGATTGACAATTTGCGTTTTGATCAGTGGAAAGTCATTGAGCCTGTCCTGACGGAATATTTCAATGTAACATCTGAAGAATCGTATTATTCGATATTGCCCACCACGACAGCATATGCACGCAACGCAATCTTTTCGGGATTGTTACCCTCAGAGATGGCGAAATCAAATCCGGACCTGTGGGTGGGTGAGGACGAAGACGAAGGGAAAAATAATTTTGAGAGTGAATTTCTGACGAAACAGCTTAGGCGTAACAACCTGAATGTGAAAACCAGCTACCACAAGATCAAGAATCTTGAAGAAGGACGGGATCTCGTCGATACTGTTAATAACCTTTTTAAGAACGATCTGAATGTTATTGTGTACAACTTCGTCGATATGCTTTCTCACGCGCGGACGGATATGGCTATGGTGAGGGAGCTTGCACCCGACGAATCGGCGTACCGTTCCATTACTAAATCGTGGTTTATTCACTCACCCCTTATAGATATCCTGAGGAAGATTGCTGAGAAGGATGTAAAAGTCATTATTACAACTGACCATGGGACAATCCGAGTGAAAAGACCTTTTAAGATCATTGGTGACCGGAACGTGAACAGCAACCTCCGGTACAAACAAGGGAAGAATCTTGGTTACGAGGGGGATAAAATTATGCACGTGCAAAAACCGGAAAGACTTTTCTTGCCGAAGCTGAATGTCTCGTCTTCATATGTATTCGCTATTGAAGACCAGTTTTTCGCTTATCCGAACAATTATAATTACTACGTAAATTTTTACAAGGATACTTTTCAGCATGGCGGAGTAAGCATGGAGGAGATCATCATTCCCATTATTTTCTTAACTTCGAAGAATGCATCATGATCAGCGAAGGAATGGTCTTTCGTTCGGTGGCTTTGTCTGATTTGAGAGCGATAGCGCAACGTATTGTCGAGGAGTTGGTAGAATTTAAAGTCTGGCTTTTTTATGGAGAGATGGGGTCCGGCAAGACAACATTGATCAAGGAGATCTGCAGAGAGGCCGGGGTAGCCGACGTGATGAGCAGCCCTACTTTTTCTATTGTTAACGAATACGAGACTGCTAAGGGACAGGCATTCCATTTTGATTTTTACAGAATTAAGAACGAAGCGGAAGCATATGATATTGGAACGGATGAATATTTCTATTCCGGCTCCCCTTGTTTTGTTGAGTGGCCCGAAAAAATACCTTCGCTCATTCCTCCGAAACATGCTTCCATCGATCTGCAGGTAGAGAATAATACGAAACGAACTATAGTGATATCATTCCATGACGGAAAAGAAGAAAACAGGATTTGAGGCGTTGGCAAAAGCCAGCATGCAAACACAGGAGCAGTTGCTCGAGGTGAGAAAAAGAAGACATACTTTTTTTATTGGCCTCCCTAAAGAGATCTCGTTGCAGGAAAATCGAATAAGTCTCACGCCGGATGCAGTTGCGCTTTTGGTGAACAATGGACACGATGTATGGGTTGAAACGAAGGCTGGAATTGGATCCAAATTCACTGACAAGTCGTATAGCGATGCAGGAGCGAGGATCGTTTATTCTCCTCAGGAAGTATATCAGGCAGATGTGGTTCTCAAGATTGAGCCACCCACGCTGGAAGAAATCGAACTGATGCACGCGGGTCAAACGCTGATCTCGGCATTACAGATCGGGCATCTGAAGGTTGAGAGTCTTCAGGCGATGTTCAAAAAGAAGATTACAGCGCTGGCGTACGAGTTCATCGAAGACAAAGTAGGAGGGATGCCAATTGTTCGCGCGATGAGCGAGATTGCCGGGAGTACGGTGATGCTCATAGCGTCTGAATACCTTAGTACTGCTAATAATGGGAAAGGTGTAATACTTGGAGGCATAACCGGAGTTCCTCCGACGAAGGTTGTGGTAATCGGAGCAGGTACTGTTGCCGAATATGCCGTTCGTGCTGCCCTCGGGTTGGGTGCAGACGTACAAGTATTCGATAACCATCTTTATAAGCTCAGACGTATAAAACATTTGCTTGGTCAGCAGATCTACACGTCCACAATCGATACTATCACGCTAAGCGAAACCCTCAAATCTGCTGATGTGGTGATCGGTGCCCTTCGGGCGGAAAAAGGTACAAGACACGTTATCTCCGAGGAGATGGTGACTCAAATGAAGCCCGACTCCTTGATAATCGATTTAAGTATAGATCAGGGTGGTTGCGTTGAAACTTCGGATATCACCACGTTGAGCAAGCCTGTCTTCAGGAAACATGGCGTCATCCATTATTGCGTGCCGAACGTAGCATCACGGGTAGCCCATACGGCCGCTAATGCTTTGAGCAACATTTTCACTCCTACAATTTTGCGCGCTGCTGAAGAAGGTGGGGTCGAAGCGATGATCTTCTCGCACAAATGGTTCATGAAAGGAGTTTACACTTATAAAGGGGGACTTACCAACGAGCACGTTGCACGCAAGTTCGGACTTAAGTATAAAAATATTGAACTCCTGCTCGCTGCAAGATTCTAGTGCTGTGCAAAGTTGAATTACATTTGACTTAGAGTGTAAGCTTTCTTCGAAGACGAGTTACTGAACTGCAAAAGATACATTTTTTTACGCAAAGGAAATCAAAATGCATTTGCAGGGCTCATTCGTGGGAATCGCCGTGAGACTCATTTACCTAAAATTGATAGTGTATCTTAGACGCTAAGGCCGCAGAGAGCAGTTCTGACCGGTCGCAGTCGCGCAAGCTTGGTCATAGCGTATCAGAAACGGAAAAGCAAATGCAGGGTCACGACGGGCACTAAGTTTGCACAACGATCACAAAGAGAAAGGCCTAGTGGACTTCGTGGTTCATGTGGACTTTGTGACCTAAACTGTCTGGTAAAAGGAAAGTGCTGACATCCTAAATCCAAGCAACGCGCGACTACGCACATTGAGACCTGCGCTTGGCGCCCTTTGCGCATCAGGTGAGCTTTATCAGCTAAGATGAATGAACCTCCCTGTGCCGGGCACGAAGAAGTCGCAGTAAGCAATCAAAACCTTTGCGTGAAAAAGGTATTACGAACAACCTCCAGCCTGGGCGAAACATTCAATCGTAAAACAATAAACCTTACAGTGTCACTAGTCACAATCTGGCCAGACTTTCTTCAAGCGCCTTTATTTTCGCTTCCGCGTCTGCCTTCTTTTTTCGTTCCATCTCGATAACCTTTGGTGGTGCGCTTGACACAAACTTTTCGTTGGATAATTTCTTGTCCACTGAAATCATAAAGCCACGCTGATATTCAAGATCTTTAAGGATAACCTCGCGTTCTTTTTCCGCGTCGATCTTACCTTCCAGAGGAACAAAAAATTCGGTTGACTTAACCATGAAGCTGGTAGCGTTGTTGATTTTCTGTGAAGCGACTTCGATTTCGCTTACGTTGGAAAGCTTTTGTATGATTGAGCGGAACGATCTGAGCAACGATTGATCATTTGAATTCACCTTTAGCACGAGCGCTTCCTTCGGCGACATCCCTTTGGTGTTTCGCGTGTTTCTAATTTCCGTGATCACGTCGAATGCAAAAACAGCTTCAGCAAGAATATCGTTATTATACTCTTTCGGGATTGGCCACGCAGCTACAATGATGCATTCCCGATCCTTTCTTTCCTTCAACTCGTTCCACAGCTCTTCTGTTATAAAAGGCATGAAGGGATGAAGCACCTTAAGTACATCTTCAAAGAAGCCGATCGTTCGTGAATAAGTTGTTTGATCAATGGGTTTGCCAAATTCAGGCTTGATCATTTCCAGGTACCAGGAACAGAAGTCATCCCAGACGAGTTTATATATGAGGTGTAGGGCGTCGCTTATTCTGAATTTACTAAAGTGATCGTCAAGTTCCGCGAGTGCCTGGTTGAACCTAGACTCAAACCAGTCGACCGAAATTCTTGGTCCATCAGCTTGCGTGGTCGACTCTGTAGTCCAACCCTTCACCAGCCTGAATGCATTCCAGATCTTGTTTGCAAAATTCCGACCCTGTTCAATTAGCTTTTCATCATAGAGGAGGTCGTTGCCTGCCGGCGAGCTGAACAGCATCCCGGTGCGTACTGCATCGGCGCCGAATGTGGCGATCAAATCCAACGGGTTAGGCGAATTGCCGAGCGACTTCGACATTTTCCTTCCCAGCTTGTCACGAACGATACCCGTTAGGTACACATTCTTGAATGGCATCTCACCACGGTACTCATATCCGGCAATAATCATCCGTGCAACCCAGAAGAAAAGTATCTCGGGTGCAGTGACGAGATCCTTGGTTGGATAGTAATAGTTAAGATCTTTGTTCCCTTTATTTCCATCCTTGAAAACTGTCGTGTCAAAGACTGCGATCGGCCACAGCCAGCTTGAAAACCATGTATCCATAACATCAGCATCCTGCGTAAGCGCAGGGGTTGCCGTTGTTCCCTTCTGTTCCTTGTACAACCTAATGGCTTCTTCTTCTGTCTTCGCGACCACATGATCTCCTTCCGCGTCGTACCACGCTGGAATGCGATGCCCCCACCAAAGTTGACGTGATATACACCAATCGCGTACGTTGGACATCCAGTGATTATAGGTGTTCTTGAATTTCGACGGGATCAGCTGAATATCGTCGTTCATTACGTGCGCATGCGCGGGCCGGGTGATCTCTTTCATTTTCAGGAACCACTGCAGGGACAGCCTCGGCTCGATAACAGCGTCGGTTCTTTCGGAAAACCCTACGTTGCTTTGGTAGTCTTCAACCTTGGTGAGATATCCTTTTTGCTCCAGTTCTTTTGCAATCTTCTTGCGCGCTACGAAACGATCATCTCCGACAAAGATTTTCGCCTTCGCGTTTAGCGTTCCATCTTCGTTTAGTATATCAATGACTTCCAGGTTGTGCTTCTTTCCGAGCTCATTGTCATTCATGTCATGGGCCGGAGTCACTTTCAAGCAACCTGTTCCGAAATCCATAGTCACATATTCATCCTCGATAATTGGAATTGCCCGGTCGATCAGCGGTATGATCGCCTTTTTACCCTTGAGATGTTTGTAACGTTCGTCATTCGGGTTAACACAGATTGCCGTATCAGCCATAATAGTCTCGGGCCGTACAGTTGCGATCGTGACAAAATCCCCTTGGCTGCCTTCTATAGCGTATTTAATGTAGTATAATTTCGATTGAACGTCCTTATGTATAACCTCATCGTCTGATAGCGCCGTTTTGCCCATAGGATCCCAGTTGACCATACGAAGTCCACGGTAGATGTTACCCTTATTGTACAGGTCAATGAACACATCAATAACAGCCTCATAATAATCGGGGTCCATCGTGAATGCTGTTCGTTGCCAATCACAGGAGGCTCCCAATTTCTTTAGTTGTTCAAGGATAATACCGCCGTACTTTTCCTTCCATTCCCAGGCATACTTCAAGAATTCTTCACGTGTGAGATCAGATTTTTTAATTCCCCTTTCGCGAAGCATGGCGACGACCTTAGCTTCCGTAGCGATTGATGCATGGTCGGTACCGGGAACCCAGCATGCTTCTTTACCCTGCATTCTTGCCCTCCTGATGAGGATATCCTGAATGGTGTTGTTCAGCATATGTCCCATATGAAGTACTCCAGTCACGTTGGGTGGAGGAATCACTATGCAATAGGGTTCTTTGTTCTGGTCTGGCTCGGAATGAAAGAATCCATGCTCCATCCAGTACTGGTACCACTTATTCTCTACATCGGCCGGATTGTATTTTGTCGATAGCATGTGACGCGTTTAAATTCTCAAATTCCACCCTTCAAACTCTATAAAATAACCCTTCAGGGACCTGCCAAGGAAGGGAAAATGGTCATTTTTCGGGCAAAAATAAAGAAATCGGCCTTAAAACCGAATTTATTACGGGCTCGCCATCTACCTTCTTGCACTTCGGCGTATGTATGGGCCTAATCGTCTATGGAAGCTTTATCTATCCCCCAAGAGAGGAACTCCATTCAATGGAAGCAGTTGTGGAGTTTGGCTGCACTGTACGGTTCGATCGTTATTGGTTGGATCGCCTATCAAAACTACCAGCCTAAGTTGCTGGAGAAATTTGAGTTCACAGATTTTTCATTTGCCCTAATGGTGTTTCAAGGAATCATCCTTGTCGTAACACCGCCGATTGCCGGACGACTTGGTGACCGTTACCGCTTTATAAAAGGTCATCGCATTCCGATCATCACGGCGGGGATGAGCTTTGCTGCAATGGTATTTATGGCCGTTGCCTTCACGTTGTTTAGCAACCCCGGCGAGATATTCAAGTGGGTACTTCCTATACTTATCGTCTTCTGGCTAATTGCCATGAGCATTTTTACAAGTCCCGCGTTGTCAACTCTGGAACTATTCACACCGGTGGATAAACTGCCACGCGCCATGGCTATCCTCACGATCGTAGCAAACCTGATTTATGCAATCGAACCTATTATTGTTGACATCATAGATTACATAGGCGCCCCGTTGACATTTTTCGCGGGTGGTACCGTAGTTTTCATTTCGGGTTATGCCCTCAAGAAAAATTCATTGACACTTTTCAAACTAAGTGACAACAAAGAGAACGACCGGCCAATAGCGGCAATCACACTTGATACACAAAAATCCCGGTTTGTTTACATATTCTTCCTCGGACTTGCGCTGGGATTACCAACAACGATCATGTTCAACATATTTCCGGATCTTTTGAGTGCAAGGCTCGGAGATGCTTTGAGCGGAATGAGTGGTAAGGTAATGCTTGTTAATATACTCGTTTTATCCGCCTTGATTTCTTTACCCGTCAGCGGTCTGGTGAATAGGATAGGTCTTCAGCGCTCGTTTTGGGGAAGTTTTGTGCTGATCATGATCTGCGTTATGTCTATCTTCTTTGTTCAGTCAACGGGAATACTACTGGTTATTTGCTTGGCTTTTGCGTTCATGTTCACATCGATTTCAGTGAGCTCATTGCCATTGGCCATGAGCCTTTCGAATTACTATGATAAAGTTTTTTGCGTGGGTGTCTTTTTCAGTGGCGCTGCTGTACCCAGCGGCATACTGGAAGCTATCCAGGCCTTTTAAGATAAAACAAGCAGGGTTGGTTTACGGAATGCGTCGGTCGAGCACACTTGCGGCCGGCCATTCCGGTTTTTTTACTCCTTGGGATCCTGCATTCGGATCCTCCACTGCGCCGGATATAGATTGTTTACCCGACTATCCAGGACATTGACCCAGCCAACAGGAAGGTCATTGAACCGGACCAGCGCAAAGCCCCTTTTGGCACCGCCCCCTTCAATCGCATCCCTTCTCAGAAACCTTAATGCATCCTGAAGATTTAGGTCAATAGTCCTGAAATTTTTCACATTCAATTCTACCGACAATGCAAGAGCATGATCGGGGATGAGCTTGTCATGCTTTACGGCGGCGATCGCGATTCCTGACGAAATGAGATAAAGATTATTTGCCAGCAACTCAATGTCCGTTATCTTATTGGCAGGCAGAGCTTGCACGAGTTGGTCTTTCCGTAGAATGAATGTTTTTTCCTGAGGATGCGCCACCCAATCATGCAACTGATGCACGATCTTTTTTTCAGGCCATACAAATATCTTTCTTGGCTTCGGACGCGCATCACCTTCTGAAAGCTTCCTGACGACAGAGAGGAAAAATCCCTCACCTTTTACGCGATGCGGAAACAACCTGTACCCGTATCCATCATTTTGTATTATTTCCGTCACTCCCCATCGAGGGTCCAGTGTCAGACGAATCGATTCAACGTCTTCGGATTCATGCAGCCATTGAAGTACCTCTTCATTTTCTTGTTCGTTGTACGTACACGTGGAGTAAATCAATATGCCATCGCGTTTTAATGCTGGCCAAATGTCTTTTAAGATTCTTCTCTGGCGATTTGAACACAAAAGAACATTGTAGGGCGACCATTCGTTGAGGGCGTGTGGATCTTTGCGGAAGAGTCCTTCGCCAGAGCACGGTGCGTCAACAACAATGACATCAAAAAAAGCCCCCAGCCGCTGAAAGTCTTTAGGATCATTATTAGTAACAACGGAATTTGGATAGCCCCACTTTATAATGTTTTCTTCCAGGATAGACACTCGTGAACGTATAACTTCATTTGAGACCAGGAGGCTTTCCTTTGAAATCAGACTTAGCAGGTGAGTGGACTTACCTCCTGGAGCAGAGCAAAGGTCAAGCACATTTAAAGCTGCCCCATGATTTGTTGCCTGAAGAACTGCCTGTTCAATAAACATTGAGCTCGGTTCCTGCACATAGTAGCCTCCTGCATGCAACACCGGATCCAGCGTGAAGGTAGGCCGTTCGTCAAGGTAATAGCCGGAAGCAGTCCAGGGAATTTTATGCTGGTAATTTGTTGGAAAACGTTTTTGCGGATTAACCCGAATACTAACAGGCGAGTTCTGTTGGTGTGCCGCCACAAAATTCTCCCATTCTCCACCAAGATGATGGCGCATTCGTTCTTCAAATGTCGGAGGAAACCGTTGGTCGTTCGTCACGCGAATAAAAGAGTAAGTTGGCTACTCATGGGGCCAAGCAAATGCAATATACTTAAGCAGGCCAGACATTCATCTGCAAAAAAGTTGATCCAACCTTAACCTCGGCCCAAGGGATGACACGCGCTTATTAAATGGCTATCTTAGCTGCATGTTATCTCATATAGCTGATACGAACGATCCGGGCTTGAAAAGTTGGGTGGACGTTCCCAGGGACTCGGACTTTCCAATTCAAAATTTGCCATTCGGCATTTTTAAGACGAGGTACCTGTCGCCTGTCGCAGGCGTTGCTATTGGCGACCATGTCCTTGACCTGGTGTATCTTCATGAAAATGGATACCTGGATGGATTAGACCTTCCCGGAGGAATTTTTAATCAAAAGTATCTTAACAACTTCTTTGCATTAGGTAGAAGCAAAGTTGGAGAAGTACGAAAGCGGATTTCTGAGTTGCTCCGTAGTGATAATGATGAGTTGACCTCAAATATTGGTGCGCGTGAAATTGCCCTTATTTCTATGGCAGAAGTACAAATGCTCATGCCGGTTCGCGTGGGCAACTATACGGATTTTTACAGCAGTGAGGAGCACGCCAGCAATGTCGGTTCAATGTTCCGTGACCCTAAGAATCCGCTACTGCCCAATTGGAAGCATATGCCAGTAGCATACCATGGCCGTGCGTCTTCAATAATCGTATCAGGTTCGCCCATAAGACGACCAGGTGGACAAGTCAAGAATGCTGATTCCGAGTTACCAGTCCATTGCCCCTCGCACAAAATGGACTTTGAGCTGGAAATGGCATTCATCACGTGCCGTGAGTCAGCGCTTGGCCATCCTATCCACACAAAAGAAGCAGAGGATTATATCATTGGTTTTGTATTGTTCAACGACTGGTCAGCGAGGGACATTCAGCAATGGGAGTACGTTCCTCTCGGGCCATTCCTGGGAAAGAATTTTGCATCCAGCATTTCTCCATGGGTAGTGACGATGGATGCTCTTGAGCCTTTCAGAGTGGCTGGCCCCCCACAAGTCCCTCACGTGCTTCCTTATTTGGCCTGTGAAGGAGACAAGAACTTTGATATTGTACTTGAAGCATTGCTCCAGCCTGAGGGCAGCGAGGAGGTCGTCGTTTGCCGTACAAACAGCAAGTACTTGTATTGGAATGTCAATCAACAGCTCGCCCATCAAACCGTGAACGGTTGTAATGTACAGGTTGGCGACCTGTATGCGTCAGGGACGATCAGCGGGCCTTCGCCAGGGTCATACGGCTCCTTGCTTGAGCTTTCCTGGAATGGCCAAAAGGTTTTGCACATGCCGGATGGCAGCGAACGAACATTTCTGGCGGATGGAGACACTGTGGTCTTCAGAGGACACGCAATGGCCAGTAATATAAGGATTGGTTTTGGAGAATGCAGAGGTAAGATAGTGGGGGCGTTGTGAATCAAATTTGATCATCGCTTTTTGAAGATATTATGAAGAACAGAATTACTTTTTACCTGTTTTTATTGGCTTTGATTGTATTGGATGCGGTCTTGATAAGAAGTCCAAACCTTATTGGCAAGCTGGGGTTGTGGTTTTATAAGTATCATTATTTAAGAACGTTCCCCAAAGCGTTGTTAACCGTGTCGTTGGTCGTTGGTGTATCAGCAATCATCACCGAGATGGTCCGCTATTTCGTAAAAAGGGAATATATAAAAAGAATGACCGGGCAGCTTATCTTGTTTTTATTGGCTATCGTTTCAATGATCTTATTAACCAAAGTCGTCATGGATTTTTCCGGCGGAACCTACAGTCACACCGGAATTCGATTCAGATCTGGCGCCTATCTATTGCCGGCTATCCTTATCGTGGTATTTATATATAACTCGATTACATTACCGCGCCTGCAAATACCGGTCACCGAATCGCCAGTGTTGGAATCAAACGCAGACAAAAATGACAATTGACCCGCAAGAAGTCCCAATGGCCAGGATGCATGCATTGTTGCTGGGTTCCGTAATACCCCGTCCGATTGCGTTCGCGAGCACCGTCGACAAGGATGGTAATGTAAACCTTAGCCCCTTTAGCTATTTCAACTGCTTCGGTGCCAATCCGCCAGTGTTGATCTTTTCACCGGCCAGGCGTGGACGGGACAATACGACAAAACACACCTATGAAAATATTCTCGAAGTACCGGAGGTGGTGATTCATATTGTCAACTACTCGATCGTACAACAGATGTCACTTGCTAGCGGCGAATACCCCAGAGGTGTGAATGAATTTGTGAAGGCCGGGTTTACGGCGATCCCTTCGCTAAAAGTAAAACCACCCAGAGTTAAAGAAGCTCCTGTCGCTTTTGAATGCAAGGTGATACAAGTGACTCCAACGGGCGAGAAGGGTGGAGCAGGTAATCTCGTTATCTGCCATGTGATGATGATGCACGTCCACGAGGACGTAGTAGATGCATCAGGCAGAATCGATCCGTTCAAACTTGATGCAGTTGCGCGTCTCGGTGGGGATTTTTATTGCCGGGTGCATGGAGACGCAATCTTCAAAATACCCAAACCCCTGGAAAAAATTGGTATTGGCATGGATCAACTTCCTCCTCACATTAGAAGTAGTAAAGTACTTTCGGGCAATGACCTTGGGTTGCTCGCGGGAGTTGAAGAGTTGCCGCAACCCACACGTTTCAATGACGATGCGGAACGGCTTGCATTTCAAGAAGCTCAAGCTTTGGGACAGGACGCAATTCACCGTCTTGCACATCACTACATTGAGCGAGGCAAGACTGAGCAGGCCTGGAATGTTCTTCTTTCGGGTAAGATTAATTGACTAGTCCTTGTACAGCACCGCTTTTACCGCCTTTATGGTCTTCTCAACGTTAGGCAAAATTGCCTCTATTAAGGTCGGTGCGTAGGGTAGAGGGACATCGAAACTATTGACACGGTGGACGGGCGCATCCAGGTAATCGAAGGCATGCTTCTGAACGTGATATGTGATCTCAGTAGCGATTGACGACAAAGGCCAGGCCTCTTCTACAATCACCAGTCGATTGGTTTTCTTTACTGATTCAACCACGCTGGCGTAATCAATTGGCCTTACAGTTCTCAGGTCAATCACTTCTGCTGAAATACCTTCCTTCTCCAACTCAGCAGCAGCTGCTAATGCGACCTTCATGATCTTTCCGAAGGAAACAATGGTAACGTCGTTACCCGCTTTCTTAATGTCAGCAACACCAATTGGGATCAGATATTCTTCTTCAGGCACTTCCATCTTGTCACCGTACATCATTTCTGACTCCATGAAGATAACTGGGTCGTTGTCGCGGATACTTGACTTAAGCAAACCTTTAGCATCGTAGGGGTTTGAAGGAACCACAACCTTTAATCCTGGTGTATTTGCAAACCAATTTTCGAAATTTTGAGAGTGTTGTGCACCCAGTTGACCCGCGTTCCCTGTAGGTCCACGGAACACGATGGGAGCGCTGTATTGTCCCCCGGACATGGAATAGATTTTTGCAGCGCCGTTGATGATCTGGTCAATAGCAACGAGAGAAAAATTGAACGTCATGAATTCGACAATAGGACGCAAGCCATTCATTGCTGCGCCGACTCCGATGCCTGCAAATCCAAGTTCAGAAATAGGCGTATCGAGTACCCGTTCCGGGCCAAACTCAGCAAGCATACCCTGGCTGACTTTGTAAGCGCCGTTGTATTCAGCAACCTCTTCGCCCATAAGAAGTACACTGGGGTCTCTTCTCATTTCCTCATTTAAGGCCTCACGCAGGGCCTCTCTAAACTGGATTTCTCTCATAGTCGTCTTTCAGAAAGGACGTAAAAATAGCCGCCGGATTAACAGGATAAAAGGATTAGGGGGATTTTATTGACGCATCGCCCGCAACAGCCTTGGCGAAGGCGGGAGCACAAATAAAAAGCCCCGCCAGAGTTAATCTGCGCGGGGCTATCTGTTTAACCAATGAGTATTATTTCAATGCGTTTCTGAAGGCTTCAGTTGACGCAAACTTTGTGAATTCCAAATCACTTAAAGCAGCTTCCTTCAATGAAGGATCAGCTTTCGCAGCGCTGGTCAGGTTGCTAACGACACCGTCAGCATTTCCTAATCTTGCAGAAGCTACGGCTGCACCATAGTATGCAATAGCGAGGTTGCTATTCTTTGCGGTTGCTTCCTTGAATGAAGTCAATGCATTTTGGTAATCCTTGTTAAGTACTTGTGCTAATCCTTTGTTGAAGAGGTTATCAGCATTGTCGACTGCAGCAGACTCAGAAGTAACCGCGGAGCTGTATTGTGCTTTCACAATTTCAGCTGCACCTTTCACACCATTTACTCCAGCAGCGTTATCGCCAGTGAGGCCAGAGCTCAATGCTTTCGCAGCGTGAGCCCAAGCAGCATATGCATTTCCTTTCAGCATGTGAACAGAAGCAAGGTTAGCATGAACTTCAGGTGCATCGTTGATACGCTGTGCTATCTCAAGTTGTGCAGCCGCTTTATCAGCAAGTGCTGACGCGTTGCTTACTCCTTCACCAGCCTGTGCGATATATACCGCGCCAAGGTTGTTGTGTGCAGTCCAGTTTGTTCCTTTTTTAGTTGCAGCTTCGTAGATACCCGCCTTTTCTTCAAGTGAAGGAGTTAGGGTAGCAGCATACATCATTTCGTCGAAAGAGAGCGTATCTGCAGAAAGTGAACCCTGAACGACTTGTTTAGAGAGAACAGACATTTCAGCATCTGTCTTCTTGTCTTTAACAACAAGGATTTCAGTCTTAGCAGTTCTCAACTTAGGATAAACATCCTTGAACACCTTGCGATAGGTTTTCAATCTCTTCATTTGTTTTTCCTGAGCCTCGAAAGTACCGCCGGCGTTGATGATGTTAAGGTATTCGGCTTTCTCTTCAGAAGTGATTCCTTCGTAAGTAGAAAGGGCATCCTTGAAGCCGTTCCAATCCTGGATCACTGGCTTAAGGATAAAGTTGATAGAGTCTGCTTTTCCTTTGTAATCGTATTTCTTCATTTCAGCACGATAGAATTTCTCTATGGCTGCAGCGCGATCAGGAGACAGTTTAGCGTTGATGCGCTCAGCACCTTCAGGTGAGTGAGTACCAGTGATAGTAACTGTGCGTGTAGCGTTCTTAGAAGCGATGAAAGCATCAAGTTGTTTTCCTTTTGCGCTCTTTATTTCTGTAGTTCTAAGTACTGATCTTCCTTGCTCGAAGATGAAATCAGGAATGACTACAGGAACAAGTTCTTCCTGATTGTTGTAGGAGTGAGCCGCAAAAGCAGCATATGATACTGGCTTTACTAATTTGGAAGTAGTGATCAATCCGGTAGCTACAGGCATACGTGCCGAAGCCTTAGACTTTTCACCTTTCGATGCAACACCTTCAACTTCCAGAGTTCCTACCTTCATTGCAGGCTGGTATGGGAAAGAGAAGCTCTTCGTAACCTTAGGCTGCTCAACTTTGCTGTTGGGATAGTCTTCAGCCTTGAAGGGAATAGGCTCAAGGGCGACTTCGCTAGCGCCCGATTTATAGAAAGTATTTACCGTGTAGACAGTACCTTTCTTTAACATTTTGACAGGAAGATTAGCCGCCATATCGAAGGCAACGGTATCCTTGTGAACTTCCAGTGGGTTTGGAGTAACCGTTAACTGTTGTTCTTTAGACATTTTCACCATCTTGGGCAATGTACAGCCCGCGAGGGTCAATGCTCCGAAGATCAGAAATGAGTAAACTACTTTTCTCATTGGTTTTTAATTTATGGTTTTATTTAAACAGGTTGCAAAACTATACTTATGTGAATTTTTTTGCAATTATACTCAAAAAAATATGAAGGACACCGTCATTTCTAGGGGGCTGGCATGTTATATTTGTAAGCCTGTTTTTTGTTCGACAAATCAACCTTTTGGCAAGTCGAAAGTGGTAAAAAAGCTGTTTGTATGGAGCGTTTGACTGATAGAATCCAGCATTTTTTTGAGACGTATGCTTTTGGTGTATGTACTCGGCTAGGCGAGATATTAGGTGTTGCAACATCGAGTATCCGGTTGTTCTTTATTTATGCCTCGTTCATAACCTTTGGGTCACCCGTCATTATCTATCTTTCGCTGGCGTTCATAATGAACATCCGAAAGCATTTGCGCAGGCGTAATCAGGTGTGGGATTTCTGAGGGAAGGTCTTCCTTCCAAGGATGTAGAAATTGAATACCACAGATCCCTTCAATATAGCTGTCTGCGAATAGCCCGGGTTAGCCTTCCTGATCTGTTTTCGTTTCCGTTTGTCCCTTTCGATGTTTGCAAAGAAGTCGCGATGGGCATTTAGGATGGCTACTGCGTTGTGAGTGTCTCCCCCAAAGGCAAAGCGCAGGGCAGCAACCCAGTCCAAAAAGATCCTTAAGGGTAGTTTGTAGATCAGCTCTGACGGGCCAAGGTGTTTGTAGATCAGCGACAATCCATTTCTAAAGTTTAGATATGTCTTACGGGGATCACCGTATCCCAATGTGCCTGCGCCCACGTGATATACGCTGCTCTTGCCGCAATACATGACCTTTAAATTTTTGCGATGGAGTTTCCAACAAAGGTCGATCTCTTCCATATGCGCGAAAAAGTCTTCATCAAAACCGTTCAGCGTCTTAAAGAGGCTGGAGCGAATCACCATACAGGCGCCCGTCGACCAAAAAATTTCCCGTTCATCGTTGTACTGCCCATGGTCTTCTTCAACGTGGCTGAAAATGCGGCCTCGACAGAAAGGATAGCCTAGTGAATCGATATAACCACCAGCAGCACCGGCATGCTCAAATTTATGCCTGTTTGTGTATGAAAGGATCTTTGGCTGAACAGATGCCACGTTGGGATCTTTATCCATCATTTCGATAATTGGATCAAGCCATCCTGGCGTTACTTCAATGTCCGAATTCAAAAGCACGCAATAGTCGGTCTCGACCTGTTCCAGAGCACGATTATAACCTCCGCAAAAGCCGTAGTTTTTATCAAGAAGAATAAGCCTGATTCCCGGAAAACTTCGTCTAAGGATTGAGACGGATTCATCGGTAGATGCGTTGTCCGCAATAATAATTTCGGCTTGTGGTGAATGCTGAACTACGGATGGCAAAAACAGCGGTAGTAACTTTTCGCCATTATAATTCAAGATAACAACTGCCGTGCGGCTCATCCCATCATGCCACTTAAGTCCAGGCCAGGAATGTTCGGAAGGATACCTTCCGTGCTTTTCCGCAGTTCTTCTTTTGCCAGTACCTCAGCCTCCTCGTTGGCTTTGTTCACGGCTGCAACTATAAGGTCCTGTAAAATTATCTTGTCATCATCCTTCAACAGGGAAGAGTCGATATCGATGGTTACTAATTGTTTCTTTCCATTGACTGTGGCTTTTACAAGTCCCGCTCCCGATTCGCCGTGGGCCACAACTCTTACAAGGTTATCCTGCGCTTCTTTGATGCGGGCCTGAACTTCCTTCATCTTGCCCATCATCTTCATCATGTCAAACATATATTGCTCGTTTACGATTTGTAGTTCCTTTTTGCTCTTTGTCAGGACAAGGAAACTTAATAATTCAAAGGTAAGAAATAAGACGGCTTATTTACTTTTGCGAAGTAGCACCACCGTGCCCGATCGTTCGGATGTTCTGCCAGCCAGATCTGTTAGGAAAGCTCTGAATACATAGGTACCCTCAGGCATTGACGAACCTTTATACGTGCCGTCCCAGCCTTTGTCGAGGTCGTCTGTGATAAATAATAATTCGCCCCATCGATTGAAGATCTTGAACTCCACAGCTGCAGTAAATTGACCAAACACTTTGAAGACATCATTCTTATTGTCTCCATTCGGAGTAAAGGCTGTCGGATAGGAGAGGTTAGGTTCCTTGATAATGATGATTGTGTTGGAGACAGAATTTGTTATACCGGCATCGTTGGCCACTGCTGTGATCCGGTAAATGTAGATCTGATTGTCGAAATCCTCTTCATCGTCGACAAAGGTCGTGGCCACTCCAGAGTCAAATGTCTGCAGGAGTTGGCCCTGTTCATTGTATTTCTCTACTAGATAATGGTCCACACCATTCTGCCAGCCTGTATATGCTTGCCATGTAAGGGTGATTATGTTGTTATCCCCGAGTGCTCCTGAAACGAATATCGGGCATGCTTCCGGGCTCTGTATACTTTTATTTCCACATGCATCAGTATACGAAATCTTGTAGCACGATCCATCACCAGGTGTGTAAGATGCATCGGTAAAAGTATTCGTTGTCGAGGTGTTAAGGACTGTGCCCGACTTAACAACGTTATACGATGCTGCGGTGAACGCAGGATCTTGTGTCCATTCGAGTTCAACACCGTTACCTTCGCCCACAATTGATGAAACGTTCTGAGGCTCGAGGGGGATCTTTGAAGAGAACGCCGATCCACATTTTTCCAGAGAGATACTTCTGCTTCCGTTCGTATAGTTAGTCGTAATCTGATAACAATAGTCCGTGCCGCAAATCACGTTTGTGTCATCCAACGAGGCGACGGCGGCTGGCGCCGACAATGGTGCGCTTCCCGTCTTGCTTATGGAGTAATTAGCAACTCCCGTCGACGAGGTAAGCCATGTTAGCCGGTTGAGATCACTTTGTAGTGTTAAGTCGAAATTGGAACTGCAAATCACATTACTATATACCGTTATATTATTACATGGATCAAAAGCACCCAACCGGAAGCAGTAATAGTTGTCGTCCGTTCGCAGGTTGTTGACAACAGTATTGTTGACGTTGTAAACATCCTGAAGCTGTTGGAAGTTGGTGGAATTGGTGGCGATCTGAAGTTTATATAGAATATTCTGTTGATTGTTATAGTCTAATTGAATGCTGGTGTTGTCGAGAACAGTTAATTGGGTGATCGTCGGAGTTGGAAGTGTAGCTATGGCGTTGACAGCCTGATTCATTGGATTACAGTTATCATCTGCACCTAGATTCCGACCCCGGACTGTGATGTTTTTATTCCCTGAAGTAGCAAAGGTATGCGTGTCTTTTGCCAGACTTCCGGATGGGACCACAACAACAGGACTACCGTCGTTGTAGTTAATGACGTACTGGTTATAATTTGTATCGGTCACTTTAACCTGGGCGCCGTTGCCGCCGCAAGAATAAATTTCAAACGCAGGCTGGACATTTGGAGCAACTACGATGGTTATCTGATCAAAGCCCGAAGTTTGAAAAAGTATCCTCAACGTGTACGTTCCCGGTTGTGTATAGGTATGGCTGAATGTTAGTTGCTGGAATTGCCCATTGTTCTCAAAATCCATGTCGCAAGGGTTTGCTCCGTTGCATACAAAGGGTGGACGAATGGTCACATTCACAGTCAAAGGAGCACATCCCTTAATTTGATCTACCTCAAAACGTCCGAGGTCGCTCACATAAGGCTGTGCATGCGAAAGGGCTGCGCAAAGGGAAAGTAAAAGCAGAATGACGATTATCCTCAGATTCATACTACTGGCTCCATTTTTTCAGAAATTCTTCTGCTTTTTTGATGTCGTCATGTAATACTCGGTCGTCTTCTATAAACGGGACTTGCTTCCGGAAAGTATCTACGAATGATTCAAGGACCTGAGAAGTTTTCAGAGGCCTTCTGAACGTCAACGCCTGCGCGGCAGTCAGTAACTCTATTGCCAATATTGAATATAAATTATTTACCACCCTGTACAACTTTGTTGCCGCATTAGCGCCCATGCTCACATGATCTTCCTGCCCATTGGAGGAGACAATAGAATCCACTGACGCTGGGGAGCAAAGCTGCTTGTTTTGGCTCACAAGTGACGCGGCTGTGTATTGGGGTATCATTAATCCCGAATTAATACCAGGATTCGCCACAAGGTAATTGGGCAGGTCCCTGACACCCGAAATCAGCTGATATGTTCTCCTTTCGGAAATGCTTCCCAATTCCGCCAGTGCAATAGCAAGAAAGTCCATGACCAAAGCAAGCGGTTGTCCGTGAAAGTTACCGGCGGAAATGATCCTGCCCTCGTCAGGAAACACATTAGGGTTATCAGTTACGCTGTTGACCTCGATCATTATCACCTTTGTTACATGATCGATAGTGTCGGAGCTAGCTCCATGAACTTGTGGAATACAACGGAATGAGTATGGGTCCTGAACATGCTTTTTGGACTGGCGTATGAGTTCGCTTCCGTCCAGGATTTTGTGGATGTAGCCGGCCGTTTTCTGTTGACCTGGATGTGGCCGAATGTTATGCACCCCAGGTAGGAAAGGCTCAATACGTCCGTCAAAAGTATCCAATGATAAGGCGCCAATAAGGTTTGAGAGTTCGAGCAAACGATGAGCGTGAAGTGTGCACCACACTCCGTACGCACTCATGAACTGAGTGCCGTTCAATAACGCAAGCCCTTCCTTTGCCTGAAGGTGTATCGATGGCCAGTTGAATTTTGCAGTAAGCTGCTCACCAGTTAAAATATTCTTATTGTGATGAACTTCCCCCAGACCAATGAGCGGTAGGCTAAGATGAGCCAGCGGCGCAAGATCTCCCGACGCCCCGAGAGAACCCATTTCATAAACAAGAGGCAAGACGTTTTCATTGAACATTTCAACGAGCCGCTCGACGGTTATTAATTGCACACCCGAATAACCATAAGAAAGCGACTGCGCCTTCAGGAAGAGCATGATCCGGACTATTTCTTCCGGTACTTCAGACCCCGTTCCACAAGCGTGTGACTTAACAAGATTTTCCTGTAGTTTTTCAAGCTGATCACTCGAGATGTTTTTGTTATAAAGGGAACCAAAACCGGTGTTAATACCATAGATAGGTTCATCGGAGTCCTCGAGTTCTTTATCCAGGTATTGGCGACAATGAATGATCTTTCTTTTGACGGCCTCCGACAGTTTGATTCTAATGCCACGAAAGGACAGAGCTGAAAGGTCTTCAAGTGTGAGCGGCTTATCTGAGATTTCGTGTACGGCCATCTTAGGGCTTCTGGTAAAACGTTTTTTGGAATATCTAACCGCAAAGACGCAATTGTAGCGAAGTTTCGCAAAGGATTTAGCCCTGGATACTTCGTGGCACTATGTAATGCTGCTGATATAACCTGGTAAAGATACGAAGGGTCATGCTTTTTGAAGCTCGGCAACGATCTGATCGACCGTTAACTTTTTCTGATCACCGGTTGCCATTTCTTTGATGGTCAAAACGCCGCTTGTTACCTCATCCGATCCGATGACGATCACAAACGATACCCGTTTCTTGTTACCGAAGTCCAATTGCTTTTTGATCTTTGCGTGATCCGGATATATTTCTGAAGGAATTCCTGCTGATCTAAGCTTTGCAAGCACTCCGAGCCCATGAACCAAACTTGCTTCATCAAAGTGACAGATCAATACCCGCGACGAGATCTGTGCTTCCTGAGGAAATAGTGCCAGTTCTTCCATTGCGTCAAAGAGTCGATCAACACCGAATGAAAAACCGACGCCCGACAGATTGGTTTTATCGCCAAACGCTTTCGTCAGGTTGTCATAACGCCCGCCTCCGCTGACACTTCCGATCGCGACGTTGTTAATTTTAACTTCAAAGATGCAGCCGGTGTAATAACTCAGTCCTCGCGCCAAAGCAACATCAAATTCAACGTGCTCATCAGTCTCACCGTAATAGGTCAGGTAGTTTATTACTTCCTGCAGATCGCGCAGTCCCTTCATCCCGGTTTCGTTGGAATCGAAGCGTGCCGCTAATAGCGCTAGTTTATTCTTTGTAGAACCCTTGACATTCAAGACTTCAAACAATGAGGCCAGGCTTTGTTCTGAAAACCCTTTTGATCGAAGCTCATCTTTTACTTTTTCTTCTCCGATCTTATCCAGCTTATCGATGGCAACAAACAGAGTATTTTCATTTTCTTTCGCGCCAGCGGTTTCCGCGATGCCTCCGAGAATGCATCTGTGATTGACTTTGATTGTATAATCTTTGATCCCGAGGTTTTTAAACACCTCTTTGATCATGAGAATGATCTCTGCTTCACAGAGTAATGAATCGGTGCCCACGACATCTGCATCGCACTGATAAAATTCTCTATACCTGCCTTTTTGCGGCCGGTCTGCTCTCCATACAGGTTGTATTTGATATCGCTTAAAAGGAAAACTCACCTCATTTCTGTTCATCACGACGTAGCGAGCAAACGGAACTGTAAGATCGTAGCGAAGTCCCTTTTCGGAAATGTCGGAGGACACCTTCTTAGAATCCCGAGCCGATAGTTTCTGAGAGTCGATATCTTTAAGGAAGTCTCCGCTGTTTAGAATCTTAAACAGGAGCTGATCACCCTCGTCGCCATATTTTCCAGTTAGCGTTGACAGGTTCTCCATCGCAGGAGTTTCCAGGGGCTGAAAACCATAGGTTTGAAACACTTTGCGGATCTGATCGAGTATAAATTGGCGTTTTGCCATGGTTGCCGGCCCGAAATCGCGTGTTCCTGCTGGTAAAGTGGGTTTTTCCATAGTCGGCCGCAAAGGTTGGCTGCAAAGTTTAAAGTTCCAAGCGCAATTATGATAGCTCTAGCGTATATAACAAGGGGCACTGGAGGACAGGGTTTCACCTAAAAATCTTTAGAAAATCCGTTTGTAATCCCGAAAATACCGGTTATTTTTGCGCTCCTTTTAAAGCATTGAATCATGTCAGTAACAAGACTTAAGAGAAAGAACCGTAAGGACAAGGCAAAGTCAGCCGTAAGAAGGCAAACGCTTAAGAGCCAGAACTTCCAGCCCGTTATTAAGAACGTGGATATCGAGAAGATCAAGGAAGAATTCAAAGCGAAAGCAAAGAAGGCGTAAGGCGAGCTGTCAAGAACATTTCTTAAGTCCTGCTATCATGCGGGACTTTTTTGTTTTAGGGTGGTTGGAATTTAGAAGTTAGAATTTAGAATTTAGAAGTTGAGTGTGTGAGTGGGTGTGTTTACCGCAGAGACCCCGAGTACTTGGGGCTGGGTTACGCAGAGAACTTTCAATTAACGCGTTCGGATAAGGGTTGTGTGGACGTGGCCCAAATTCCATTTTAACTTTGACGAATACTTTCTATTTGTGCTGGTCATGGCTATTTTAACGCACCTAATCTCGATCTAACACCCACACCCACACCTTCATGCCACAAATCACAAATCACAAATCATAACTCCCAACTCTCGTGCATTTTGTTAACTGGAACGTCAACGGCATTCGCGCTATCGCAAAAAAAGATTTCATTAAGGACATTCGTGAAATGAGTCCCGATGTGCTTTGCCTTCAGGAAACAAAAGGTGCATCAGAAGAAGTAAAGTCCACGTTGGAGTTATTCCCCGAATACAAGACCTATGTGAACTCATCCAAGGCACGAAAGGGATATTCGGGCACCGCTATTCTCAGCAAAGAGGAACCGCTATCCGTGACTTACGACCTGGGCCTTGAAGAACACGATCAGGAAGGACGGGTGATCACTGCCGAATATCTTACGTATTTTCTAACGACGGTTTATACTCCAAACTCCGGTGACGACTTACAACGGCTGGACTACAGATCGAGATGGGATAAAGAATTCATGGATTACCTGTCGTGGTTGCGGCGCAGAAAACCTGTGATCTTATGCGGGGACCTTAATGTCGCCCACCAACCTATCGATATAGCCCGGCCAAAAGAGAATTACAATAAGTCGGCAGGTTACACCCAAACGGAAATTGATGGATTCACACGCTTACTTGAAAGCGGATTTATCGATACGTTCAGGCGGTTCTATCCTGAAACTGTGAAGTACACGTATTGGAACTATGTTACTAATGCACGTGCTAAGAATGCCGGCTGGAGGATAGACTATTTTCTTGTTTCTGAAAATTTGTCTGACAAACTAAACGATGCGATGGTGTACGATCAATACTTAGGTTCGGATCATTGCCCGGTAGGACTGAAGATAGAACTGTAAACGCCCGATGATTACCTCAACCTAATGGATCAATTTACTCTTTCTATATCCGCACCCAGCTGTTTCAGCCTCGTATCAATATTCTGATAACCCCGGTCGATCTGGTCTATATTTGATATCTCGCTGGTTCCGCTGGCAGATAGTGCCGCGATCAGCAAAGAAACACCAGCCCGGATATCCGGCGAAGACATCTTAATGCCTTTGAGTTGTTGTTTTCGGTCAAGACCTATAACCGTAGCGCGGTGAGGATCACAAAGAATGATCTGCGCGCCCATATCGATCAATTTATCCACGAAGAACAAACGACTTTCAAACATCTTCTGATGGATCAACACTGTTCCCTTCGCCTGGGTGGCAAGTACCAAAATAATGCTGATAAGGTCAGGCGTAAACCCAGGCCATGGCGCATCCGAGATGGTTAGGATTGAACCATCGATAAACGTTTCAATCTCGTGATGGTCCTGCGAAGGAATATGAATATCATCGCCTCTGAATTCCATCTTAACACCGAGTCGTCGGAACATCTCGGGAATAATTCCAAGCATATCGATCCGGCAGTTCTTTATCGTAATTTCGGATTGAGTCATAGCCGCCAGTCCGATGAAGCTACCAATTTCAATCATGTCGGGCAGCATCGTATGGTCGGTGCCTCCCAGCTTATCCACTCCATCAATAGTCAGCAAGTTGGAACCAATGCCGCTGATCTTTGCGCCCATTCTGTTGAGCATAAGGCAAAGTTGCTGAAGGTACGGTTCGCAGGCAGCGTAGTAGATTGTGGTTTTTCCCTTGGCGAGCACGGCCGCCATTACAATGTTAGCTGTACCTGTCACAGAAGCTTCATCCAACAACATGTAACAACCTTTCAATTCTGACGCATCTATATGAAAGAGGTGTTCTTCTGAATCAAAGTTGAACTTTGCTCCAAGCTTTTGAAAACCGAGGAAGTGAGTATCTAATCTTCGTCTGCCGATCTTATCGCCACCGGGTTTTGGCATTGTAGCTTTGCCAAACCTTGCCAGTATTGGACCGAGCAGCATCACAGAGCCGCGAAGGGCCGCCGCTTTTTTTCTATACTCTTCCGTTTCTAAATACTTGGTGTTGATGTTTGACGCTGTGAACCGGTAAGATTCTGGTCCCAGTTTTTCCACTTTGCAGCCCAACGCGCCAAGCAATTCAATGAGCTTATTGACGTCAACTATATTGGGTACGTTGTGAATGGTAACAGGTTCGGCAGTAAGGATGGTAGCGCTAAGGATTTGTAATGCTTCGTTCTTCGCACCTTGTGGGATAATTTCACCTTTCAGTCTTTTCCCACCTTTGATCTTGAAAACACTCATTGATTGTCAATAAGAAAAAAATATCTAATGTATCGCGGTTTTGGTGGGTGTATTATTGGTCTCTTCTACGACGAAAGTTGTTGCCTTTCTTGTTGAAGCGGTGACCGCCACCACCCTGATGACGTGGTTGGTGACCTCCATTGCCCTGATTCATGTTCTGCCCTTGTCCTCCCTGGCCACCCTGTGGTCTGCTGCCCTTCTTGCGTTCCTTGTAGAGTTTTTCGAAAAGGTTGTCCTCGCGTACTTTTTCGATGGTCATGTTCAATGCGCCACCGGACATAGCCTGGATATCTCGCAGGATAACAGAGTCATCTAGAGTCTCCTTGTTCCAGGCTCCATAAAATGTTTTCATTAGTTTCCCGAGGTATATGATCGATTCTTCGCGCTCCTGGGGATCATCTTTTTTCAATGCCTCTTTTACCAGCTTTTCGATGTTCTTTCCATAGTGGCGGAAGCGGACATCGTTCTTTGGATATTCCATACGCATGGGTTTCTTGAAAAGAATTTCACGCTCCGGAACTGGATAAGGATTGTTAACACTGAGTTCAAAATCTGCTATGATGTACAGATCATCCCATAAACGCTGGGGGTTCTCTGGCTGATCCTTGATGCTCGGCGTCAGCTGCTTAATAAGGTCGATGAGGGTATAAGATAGTTCTGTTCTTTGTTCGATACTTGGAAGACTCTTGATGTATTCGACGAGCTTCTGGACATTGCGGCCGTATTCTTTTAGAATGATGTGAGGGCGCGCGGAATTGTATTCTCCTATTTGCATTGATTGATTGATTTCTGTTTAAGTTAATGATTGCAATGGTTGGTGGCTCTGGTTCGTGTCCACCCCGGAACTCATAGCTAACTACTATGCATGTATTTTGAGTTTAGCAAAGTTAAGCAATAACGTCTTCTCGCCAAAATCGTCAAAATTTATCTTTGCTTTACGATCTGCACCACTGAAGTCCATTTGGGTTACCAACCCGAAGCCGAATTTGGGATGTTCCACCTTCATGCCCTCTTTCAGACCTGAAGTATCGCTGGGGGCAAAGTCCGCCGGCGCCTTGTAGTTTGAAGGTCTGGTCGTCGGAGCGCTGCTAATGCTCTTTTTAATGCCATTAACCAATGTTTTTGCGTATCCGGAACTTGGCGGCGTCGACTCTAACCCTGCGAATTTTGCACTCACTTTAATGAACGACTGATCAATATCGTCAAGGAAGCGACTAGGCTCGCAGTTTTTCAGCCGCCCAAATCGGTATCGGGTAAGGGCATAGGACAGGAACAGTCCCTTCTGGGCCCGGGTAATAGCAACGTAAAACAGTCTTCGTTCTTCCTCCAGGTCGGCACGGCTACTTAACATCATTTGAGAGGGGAAGAGGTCTTCCTCCAGGCCAACGATATAAACGTTCCTATACTCCAATCCTTTGGCCATGTGAATGGTCATGAGGGTAACCTTATCAGGATCTTTATCCTTGTCTTCGTCCTGTCCGGTGATAAGCGACACTTCCTGCAAGAAAGCTCCCAGCGACTTTTCCTGCCTTTCAGGATCGTCCACAAATTCCTTGATCGCGTTCAGCAATTCCTGGACGTTCTCGTATCGGCTTAGTCCTTCAACCGTTTTATCTTCATACAACTCTCGCAGCAATCCGGAACCTTTTGCTATCTCAAATGCCGCGTCATAGGCGTCTTTGCGTTCCACTTCCAGCGTGAATCGTTTTATCATCGCCACAAAATCATCGATGGGACTTGCGGCCCGGCCCCCGATGAATGAGTTAGCATGTTGGATAACTTCCCAAATGGAAATCGCATGATCATTGGCGGCAACGATTATTTTGTCAACCGTTGAGTCACCGATCCCTCTCTTAGGGAGATTTATAATCCTTCTGAAAGATGCTTCATCCTGCTGGTTGATAGCAAACCTCATGTAAGCCAGGATATCTTTGATTTCCTTACGCTGATAGAATGACAACCCACCGACGACCTTGTACTTGATGTTCATCCGCCGCAAAGCTTCTTCAATTGCACGCGACTGGCTGTTTGTTCTGTAGAGAACGGCGAAGTCGCTGAACTTCAGCTGGTGTTGCATTTTTTCGTGAAAAATCGACGATGCAACCAACCGGCCTTCTTCGTTATCTGAAACAGACTTTATAAGTTCGATAAGCCCGCCTTCTTCGTTTGCCGTCCAGACGTTCTTCGGAAGTTGTGCACGATTTTTTTTGATTACCGAATTTGCCGCGCTCACAATGTTCTTTGTCGACCGGTAATTCTGTTCAAGCTTAATGATCTTCAAATCCGGATAATCACGTTCGAAGTTCAGGATGTTTGTGATGTCAGCGCCGCGAAAAGCGTAGATACTTTGAGCATCGTCTCCCACAACGCATATATTTTGTTGCACTGCTGCCAGTTTACGGATAATGAAGTACTGGCAAAGGTTCGTGTCCTGGAACTCATCGACGAGAATATATTGGATCCGGTGCTGGTATTTGTTCAGTACTTCAAGGTGTTCCTTAAAAAGTTTATCGGTATTGAAAAGCAGGTCGTCAAAGTCCATGGCATCAGACTTATAGCAGCGTTGTGCGTACGCCCTATAGATTTTGCCGACTTCAGGCCGCAGGTTCGCGGCATCATCTCCCATCAGCTCTGCATTGTTCAGATAATCCTGCCAGCCGATAAGACTATTTTTTGCAGCCGATATCCTGTTGAACACGGTGCTCGGTTTGTATGCGGCATCATCGAGACCCATTTCCTTGATGATGTGTTTCACCAGAGTTTTTGAGTCATCGGCGTCATAGATGGTAAAATTGTGGGAGTAACCGATGTGGTGCGCTTCTGCCCGGAGGATACGAGCAAAGACCGAGTGAAATGTTCCCATCCAAAGATTGCGAGCATCGTTGCCAACAACCTTTTCAATACGGTCACGCATCTCCCGAGACGCCTTGTTGGTGAACGTCAGCGCCATAATATTGAAGGGGTCGACGCCCTTGCTCATAAGGTGAGCGATTCGATACGTCAATACGCGCGTCTTTCCTGAACCTGCTCCTGCAATCAGCATGCAGGGCCCTTCTGTATTCACAACCCCTTCGTACTGAGGTTCATTCAAGCTCTCCAGGTAATCCATCATAATTCGCCACAAGTTAGATCACAGTTTTTCAATCCCGAATTAACCTTCAAAATTTTTAATGTTTTTTCAGATTGTTTTTTCCGGATCTTTCAGGTACAATTAACACAACCTACTTTTACGCCGTAGGAAAAGTAAAACGGCTAAACATATAACTTTTTGAACTTAAAATCGAATGCTTCAGTTCCCCACTTTCAATCCGATGGACAAACGATCACTGCCACAGAACCCTGGTTTAAAGTAAAGGTTAAACTCATCCTGAGTTACGCGCAGGCCTTCATAATGAATGCATCCCCAAAATCTGACGAGTTAATTTTTGTTGACCTATTTGCCGGGAGTGGTTTATATTCTGTTGGACATCAAAAAGAAGTTTTCCCTGGCAATTCCTTAGCAGCGCTCTCCTCGAATCTCCCATTTCAGAAGTGGATATTTTGTGAAGCTGACGCGGAACAAGCACGAACCCTGGAAAAACGAGTTCGAAAAACTTTTCCTCAAAAAAATGTCGAAATATTTAATGTTCGGGAGGATGAGATCATTCAAACCATAAATTCAACAATTCCCGCTTCCAAGTCTGGCAGGCGAGTCTCTGTTTTTTGCCTCATAGATCCTTTCTCATTGAATTTTTCGCTAAGCACCGTCGATAGTCTTGCGTCAATGGGTTTCAGCCTATTGATACCCTTCACGTTTCCATTGAACGCAAGACTGGACTGCCGCTATTATTGTGACGAACAGGCTGAACTGATTAAGAAATTTTTAGGGGCAAACAATCATGAAAAGTTGTCGACATTGGATAGCAACATTCACTTCTATCGCAAGCTGGTACAACTTTATCAGACGAATCTGCTGGTTAAGGGATTGAATTCTGCGCTGTCGAGCCACAAACTGGATTCAAAAATGATGACTCTACAGGCTTATACTATAGGTTTCTTTTCGCGGCAATTTTCTACGCAGTCCGTTCAACGTGATGTAAACGTGAGCGAACACCTGCAATTCGAATTGTTTCCTCGCTAACCAGAACATTATTTAATCTTACTTTGGCAAGGAGAAGTAAATTGACCTCTTTCCATTGAGAGCATACTAATCATTTTTTAACGCAGAGGTTTTTAAATGCATCAGTGCTGCTTCTCCGAGTGTGCCACCGTGCGCCAAATTCAGCCGGCACACATGGTTCACCTAGACGCGGAGGGCGCAGAGACACGCACGCTACGCTTGCAGAAGGCGCATCAGAACTTTCCACATTATTGGGCAACTTGCCGCGATAGTTCTGATGCATTGCAACCAAGCAACGCGCGACTACGCCTGAAAAGACCTACGCTCTGCGCCCTCCGCGCGAATCTGATAAAATAAGCTAACAGATGACTTTAGCCCGCCGTGCCTGTCACTAACTAGCGGCAGTCGCATTACATCTCTGCGGTAATGCCTTTAAAGAATCCAGATAAGACCTTCATCGTACAAAATTGTCTAACATGACAAAGCGGGATTAATTACCTTTGCACTATGCTGAAAGTCGGTGATGTATTAGTATCAGACGAGATTCGTGACCGCGAGTTTGTATGCAATCTTGAAAAGTGCAAAGGTGCTTGTTGCGTTGAAGGTGATTTTGGCGCGCCATTGGTCGAAGAAGAGCTCGCGATTCTTGAGGAGATCTATCCAAAAATAAAAAAGTATCTCAGCAAAGAAGGAATTGAAGAGATCGAGCGGACCGGAACGCACACCGTTGACGACGAGGGCGAGCTCTGCACACCGGTCATAGGTGGCCGTGAATGTGTCTATGCTATCTATGACAAAAAGGGAATTCTCAAATGTGGTATCGAACAAGCTTATAACGACGGAAAGATTTCCTGGAAGAAGCCCATGTCATGTCACTTGTACCCCATCCGCATCACGAAAAAAAAGAATTTTGAAGCTGTTAACTATCATAAATGGCACATATGCTCCCCCGCTTGTGCATTAGGTAAAGAGCTCCAGGTACCGGTATATAAATTTCTTAAAGAGCCGCTTATAAGGAAGTATGGTGAGGCCTGGTATAACGAGCTTGTCAATCTTATAGAAAAGAATCCTGCTAAAGCTTAGGCGTCAGCCATAAGAAACCCGCCGCGACGAGAAGTACGGCGTAAAACAATAATGGAGGAATGAGTCTTTGTTCACTGCTTTCCCTTACGATGTGTGATTGATCCCCGTTGAAATAATTTTCATTCATCTGATCTTCGACGGCCATTGAACGCCATTCTGTGATCTTGGAGGCATAATAGTCAAGGGTTCTGCCGTCACTCTGCAGAGTATGCCAACCTGCAGTATTTGGCCAGATCGTTGCGTGCCACACATCATCAAGCATTACATCCTCACGAAGGGGAATGCGGACGCTGTCAGCCACAAGAGTAGGGGAGTCTTCAGCAGAAATCAATTTTAGATGAAGTGGTTCATCAACGTAATAAGGAAACGGATCTGTGATTTCCAGCGATGCTGATTGATCATGCGTTCTGGCGATGCGTTCAAGCAATGGAGACCATAGATTACCGTAAGCGATGGTATCACCCGCGAGCATTAACCGATAGGTTTGTTGTGTCAGCTGAAATCCGATCTTTCCCTTACCCGACAGCGTGTAGCCAGAGAGTATTCCACTATCATTTCTTAAAACCGTCTGCAATGGCGTTTCGTTTAGTACCCTGAACGGCAAAACCGGCAATGTGTATTTATTTGATTCCCCGCTTATGGTAGTTGTGTCACCCTTCACTGAAATTGTCCGAAATGGGAAAAAGTTGTTTTCTGTTTTTTCTTTTGGTGCCCGGTAGTAGAGGGCTAACAAACCGAGACCATTCTGAATGGATTGTTTCAAAACCATCGATTCCTGATTTGAAAGTCCTTGTAGTGTAGCATGATCAGCGATCAATAAATCAAATTCGTCCAATAAATTTTTTGTAAGTGCCGAGAACCTCAACGTTTGATGGTTCACATACTCGAATCCAAAGTTGTTTCTGGACAGCTGAGATCGCAGGACAAGCTTATTTCCTTTCGATCCGATAAAGTTTTTCAAAAATTTGGTTTCAAATGTTGGATAACTTAGAATGATAAGTACCGTCAAAGGCGAAAAGTCATCGACGACGATCGGAAACCTTTCTTCGCGCTCATTTCCCGCACGATCCTTAACAGTGATGGTGTATAATTGCTTTCCAGTCTGTCGTGGGATAAATGAAAGATCAAACGACGTCGTTCCTTTAGCAAGAATTGTGACGGAATCTTCCTTGCCGCCCGGGCCTATCAGGAGGATCGAGTTTGTATCGGAAACATTTCGAAAGGTACCCGTCAGCGTGCTTCGACGATTCACAATCATTTGCTCCGGGCTTGATAGGTCGACAATTCCAGATGGCCCCTTACCCGGAATGAACGTGAAATTTTTTTTGTCTAAAAGAGCAAGTGCGTGAAGCGGCAAACCTTCTCCGGTAACGAAGTTGATGTTCCTTCCGAGCTCCCTTATTTCAAAGTAGGAGCTAAGTGGACGGGAGCCTTTGTACTGTTCTGTTTCTAGTGTATGCATTATTCTCAGATCAGGGTGTGCCGTCAACAGACTATCAATTTCCCCTAGGTTATAGCCGGGGGTCAATAATAGAATGCGATCTGATTTAGCCAAGTTATTGGATGGTCTAAGGAAGATAGCCGCAAGCATTAGCATCATTGTGAAAGCAGCAACAAGTCGCAGGGTGCGAAACCTGAGTTTCCTTTGCCATTCTTTCCATAGGAGGAATGTCGTTGCCGGAACGAATAACAAGACCAGCAACCAAACTGGCACAGATGGGTCAAATGTTATCATCCCTTCATTCACGTTTCAACAATTCCAGATTTTCTAAAAACTTATCGTCAAGCTTATGTGGAGTCCTGCCTGATGATTGAGGAGATTGAATTTCGACGGGCAATCGTCGCCATAGTTCACGACGAACATCAATAAGCGTTGATCGGATCTTTGAGCTTTCTACATCGTTTTCCGCCAATGCTTTCAGTGAAGTGAGGGTTTTAAGGTAACGGCCGGGCTGTTGTATTGCTACAGCAGCCAGCTCCTGTCCTGCATTTTCGAAGAGTGATTGGGCCGCGGGTGTTAACGAGACATCCTCGAAAGCAAGAAGGTGCTCAACCTGGCGTATAGCCTGGCGGATATTCGGATAGATGTCTTTTTTTGTCCTATCACTGAAAGCTGTGGAATTTTTGATTTCCGAAAGGTCACCGGTAAGCCGCTTTTCTTCTTTCAATGGGGGAGGTTCAAACCCCGTGCGATGCACGTAGATCCTTGAATCCTGACTTATTTCCTTCAAAAGTTTCAGTGCGCGATACTGATATGGCAGGGATTTGTCCGGATCGTATAGGCGTAAATGAAGTTCTGCATCCCACATGATCGTAATCGCCGCCTTTAATTTTGCCCGGATTGACTGGGTAAAAAATGTAGCTTCGTCTTGACTATCATGTGAATGCGTAAACTCTTTGATCGGATCGTCCTTGTCTTCATTGGAATGATCGTGCACGTCTTTAGTCGCTGATGTTTTCTCCTGGACAAGATTGTGTTCGTTATCCTTGTCGTGCACATGCCCATATTTCTCCGTGACGTTTTCATCCGCGGAATGATCTTGATCGGTAGTTGCCTGGGGTCCGATCCCTGACTCGAATTCTTCTCCAAGGAATTCGCCATACCTCAGTCGTAGCACCTTTTGATCGTAAGCAAGGGAGTTACTCCTGGCATTAAATGTCTCTTTGGCAATCGACTTCTTTTCGCGAAGAAGTTTTTCGCTGTCAATAATAATCTGACGTTGACTTCTGAAATATTCGGGCATGAGATCAACACCCAATCCCGCATCAACCGACGTCGTCACGGATGAAGTATCTTTCAATGCAATAAAAAAAGTTTCTGTACGGGAACGGTTGGGCAGAGGTGCTTTATTGTCGAGTGCTTCAATATAAAAGTATAACTCATCACCTGGTTCAAGACCTAGTTTGACGATGTCGAGGGTCAACGAAGGCTTCACTAAAGCACCTTTGACTGTCGAGGGTTTGTCAAATGACATCTTCAATTCCCGGAATTTGATCGACTCTCCGCTTCCTTTGCTTACAGTTGCAATTATGTATGCATCCTGTACACTGTAGTCGTCGGTCAAGGTCGGACGAAGGTCGACTTTTAACTTCTCGTTAAGGCTGAATTCTGTAAACTGGTTAAGGTTAGGCACGTTGATCGCCGGGGGTTGATCCTTGATTACTTCCAGTTGGTAAAAATCCGATGACTTCTTCGATCCATCTTTGTTGCCCCAGGCGATATTGTAAAATGAAGATGCGTTCGTAATGCGCGTTATGTTGAAGTTATTGTTACCCTTCACGTTAAGAAGAGCAGTGTCTTTTCCTGAAAAGATGAATTTAGGATCAATTGCGTCACCTTTGAAACTTAAGTCCCATTGTATGAGCGAGCCTTCCGGCACACGAAGGTTGAAGTCGTTGGTGTTGCGCGGTTTTATGTTTGTATAGGCTGGAGGTGTTACCTGGATGTTCAATTCATTAAAGAATGCCGAACGATCATCGTCAATCACTGACGACGAAGACGCTGTGTCAGTTTTAGATTGTGATGGTGTTTTGGCAAAGTAGTTGACAAGCATGTAACCCACTATGCTGATTGAGAATAACAATAAGGTCCGTCCGATCTGACCAGGCAACTTGATGGATGGATAAAGCGACTCCAGGTGCTGAACCGATCTGGTCTTTTGCAGCTGTTGAATTGAAGTGAGCTCTTCATCTTCTTTAAGGATCAGATCCGCACTCTCTTCCAATGCAGGATAGTGTCTGTTTAAATAACTGGCGACTCCGGAATTTGTTAGTTGGAAGATGCGAAGGTGAATCGCACGTAATATAAAAAAGATCAGACCACTGCCGATTGCGATAAAAAGATTCCACAATCCGCTTGAAGGTGTTATTTGCAGAATGCATAGGACCAAAAAAGCAACAGCCGCAGCGCTTAAAACCAATTCCGTTACGCGGATTAAGATGTACTTACGTCGTGTTTTGTCAAGATAATATCGTGCCTCATCAAAACTCATGCGTTGCGTTTGGATGCGATGAATCTTTCAATGACTAATAATGCGATGATCGCAACGAGCAGGTATTGATCGTTTTGGCTATCCGCCAAACGAATGGATGCCGATGATGTATTGCTTTTATCTCCGGACCACAACAGTTCTTCGGGTTGGATTGTCTGGTCAAGGCTGTCGGCCCTTGCTTGAATTAAGTCTTCGTTCAAAAGGATGTGGGACAGACTTAAGGGCAATTGTTCCTTTAATGCGTTCTCTTCGTTCAGATGATTCATTATCTGCCACTGTACCTGGTCTTTGCCCTTCACTCTTTTTAGGAGAGCGTTGCTTCCAAGATCTTCCCTGAAAATAATGCTACTGGCATTCAAGGCTCCAGGATCTTTTTGCGAAAGCCAAATAATCCAATCACTATGATCGTCAGATTGGTTTTCTGCCGGCGCCACACTGGAGGTTTTGAAAATTATTGGGATCGTTTTTTCGATCGCCCGCAAGGCTGCTGTTATTATTTTCCGGTCATATTCGAAGTCTGTGTCAGCATATATTGTGACGCTTAATGTATCTGGAGGTATTGGCGTAATTTTTTTTTCCGATGAGCTCTGACTGGCCAATTGATCTACCCGTTCCGTTTGATTTGTGAAGGATGTTTGCAGGGCCGACGATTTACCCATACGTACCAGAACCGAATCGTTCGAAAACTTTATTCCACTGAGCGCGAATTCTTTTTGCTCAGGTTCTTTAGAGATCCATGTTACGTTTTCCGGGAGGGACAAACGTTTTCCTCTGAACTTCGACGCAAAGCTGTAAGATACGATAATGACCTCATCTAATGATTCAACAGGAAGCTTGTCTACCAACTCCCAATAGTTCGTAAAAGGCTCCGTTTGTTCACCTGAAACATCGGGGAATCCTTTTTTCATGCTCTTGACCTCGAAGCCTTGTTGCTTGAGGCTGTCAACAAGCGACTTTATTGAAGTATCACGCTCCAACCCATCCTCAAGAACGAGCCATTGACTTTTTTGAGATTGAAAGAGGTTAATACTTAGTCCGCATAAAAGGATCACAATAAGAAATATCAACACACATCTCAGCATCAGAAGGGCCACTTCATTAAGTCTGACTTTGATGGATTGTTTTGTTTGCGATTCTTCCAGGTGGCGAAGACTTCCGAATTTGATGATCTTTCCTTCCTTCCGGCTTAGCAAATGAATTCCAATCGGGATAAGTAAACCCGTCAGGCCCCATAACCATATCGGATTGATGAGCTGCATTAACGAAGGACAGTTTTTCTGACTCTTAGAAAATTTCGCAATGATTGTTCGAACGAATTGTTCATTTGAACAAGCTCGTAGTTGATATGTCTTTCAAGCATCCACATCCGTGACTCCTGAACCCATTTGTTTACGTGATCCGAGTATTGTTTTTGTTGAAGCGCGGTGTCAACCTTGACGTGAGCGCCGGTTTCAAGATCCTCAAAGGTGAAAGAACCGTTGAACGCCAGGTCCATTTCGTTCTTTCCCATCAAATGAAAGGTTATCACTTCGTTCCGCGGAGTTTTCAACCTTGAAATGAATTTGAGAAGGTCAGCATCCTCGTCGTATAGATCGGTAAAGAACAGTATCATTTCTTTCCCGTGATGGCCGAACAAACCTTCCAGTCCATTATCGCGCTTCCAGGTTCCTTCGCTCTGAAGATTTACGAGTGCGGTGAGGAATCGTATGAATTGCTGTTGTTCAAACCGCGGTCGTATCGCAGTTATGGTTTTATTATTTACAGTGAACAGCCCGAAAGTATCGCTCTGCTTTCGTGCCAGATATGCAAGTGCCGCAGTCATAACCTTCGCGTACATCAACTTGCTGGTACCGTTTTCGGCATATCCCATGGATTCGCTGGCATCAAGAATGAATTTAACGGTAATGTTCGTTTCGATCTCTGCCTGCTTAATGTAATAACGTTCCGAACGCGCATACATCTTCCAGTCCAGTTGTCTCAGGTCATCACCCGGTTCGTAGGTTCTGTATTGACTGAACTCCTGACCTGATCCGATCGTCTGACTTTTGTTGCTGCCACTCATAAAACCTTCTACCACAATGCGGGCAATGAGTTCTAATCCACTGACAGTGTTGAGGATTTCTGGTTTTAAGAGCTCTTTGATCTCGGCATTCACGTTCTAGATCCTGTTGCTTTTTAGACTAATGGTTTCGAGCAGTCTCGAAGTAATATTATCAGGTGTTACGCCTTCAGCTTCGGCTTTGAAGTTCATGAGTATTCTATGCCTCAACACAGGGAAAGCGACTTTCTGTATATCGTCAGGGGTGACGGAAAAATTTCCACGAAGTAAGGCTCTTGCTTTTGCTGTGAGAATCATTGCTTGTCCCGCGCGAGGTCCCGCGCCCCATCGCACCCAATCTTTCACAAAACTCAACTCGCTGTCACCTGGACGGGTAGCTCTTACGATGCGACTGACAGTCTCCACAAGATCGGCATTAATGTGTACCTCACGCACAAGCCGCTGCGCGTCAAGTATGGTCGCACCCTCAATTACCTTATTGATCTGATAGTTTTTTCTACCGGTAGTATTTTCAAGGATCGAGCGTTCTTCCTCGGCTGTAGGATATCCAATACGGATGTAAAGTAAAAAGCGATCGAGCTGAGCTTCCGGAAGCGGAAATGTTCCTGCTTGTTCAATGGGGTTCTGTGTAGCGAGTATAAAAAACGGTCGTTCCAACGGATACGTTGTACCTGCATAAGTGACCTCGAACTCCTGCATAGCTTCTAACAGCGCAGCTTGTGTTTTTGGCGACGTGCGGTTGATCTCGTCAGCAAGAATGATATTCGAGAAAACGGGCCCCTTGTTGAATTTAAAGAAGCGTTTGCCAGTCGTATGATCTTCTTCAAGGATTTCAGTACCGATTATATCGGACGGCATCAGGTCAGGCGTAAACTGAATTCTCCTGAAACGAAGGTCAATAGCATCGGCAAGCGTTCGGATCATTAATGTCTTTGCCAGCCCAGGCACGCCTTCGAGCAATGCATGGCCACCGGAAAGGAACGTGATCAGGAGTTGGTCGATGGTTTCCTCCTGACCGACAATTGCTTTTTTAATCTCCTGACGGAGTGCGCCAAGTTTGTTAATTATATCCTGTACAGCCTGCTCTGCTTTTTTTAGATCTTGAGTCATGTCGTGATTACTTTGTGCCATTTGCGCGTATTATCAACGCAGCATTGAATACATTACTATGTTAACGCTAAAGCGCGTGTTATCGATTTTGTAGAATCGTTTATTCCGGAAATCATAATCCCACTCGCAACCATAATCCTTGTTGCTGAACAGAACACCTATTCGTCCATTAATTTCAATTGCCTTGAGATAATCATGCACAATATCGTCGCCCCAACCATTAAGTTCCTGGGTAGTTGTCGGGGGACCATCGAATTTGAAAAAAGCGGAGTATAACGGGTGATTATTGGGTATTTTTTTCAAGGCCGAAGGTCCGAAGATCCGTTGCATTTGTGATTCGAATGACTTGGAGAATAATCCATCTATATCATGATTACAGTCGTCGACAAAGACAAATCCGCCGTTGCGAACGTATCTTTCAAAGTTTTCTCTTTCCTGCGAAGTAAACTCAACCAATTTGTGACCACTAAGGTAACAGAAAGGACAGTTGAATATTTCTTCGTTGTTCAGGGCCACAATATTTTCCTGGGTATCTACCGGCAGCGTCGTGTACTCGATCAGTGAGTTCAAAACATTTACAGGCATGCGCTGATCTACATCCCAGTCTCCCGATTCATATTGCAGGCGGGTGAAGAAGAATTTGTTCTGATCGCGCATAATTAAAATGTCCGCCTTCGCAAAGCCTTTGGCGGACGTTGCAATTTCATTTTTCTGCGCTTAATACGAGAGGAGAAATTATATAAGCGGAGATAAATTACAAAGTCACAAATTTCAGTCAATTAAAAGGATGCGGATTTTGGTAATAGTATATTAAAAAAAATCCCTGACAATACGCCAGGGATTTTTGAGGTCAAATGTTGCAGATCAAACTGCATCAGACAGACTTGAGAATGTAAAGTCACGGATCTTCATAGGAGGAATAAGGTAGTGAGCGAAAGATTCGCCACTTACTGTTCTTTCCACCTTGCCCAGCTCCTCGAGATTGTTAAGCATTATCACGGGACTTTCATTAAAGCGCAGGTTCTTTATCGGGTATTTGATTTCGCCATTCTCGATATAGAAAGTACCATCACGCGTTAATCCAGTTAGTAACAAGGTTTGCGGATCAACGGGACGTATGTACCACAGGCGGGTTACAAGTATCCCTTTCTTTGTCTCTTTGATCAATTCTTCGATCGATTTTGTTCCGCCGTCCATGATCACACCGTCAGGGGCCGGAATGGCTTTGACACCTTGCTTTTCTGCCCAGTATCGGGAGTATGTCAGATTCTTGACCACACCTTTTTCGATCCATGAAACCTTTTCCTGACGTCTTCCATCACCAGTCCATGGACTTGTGGGAAGTTCCGGGTTGAGCGGATCCGAATAGATATTGACACGTTCGTCGACAAGCTTTTCTCCCAGTTTAGTTTTTCCACCCGTTTTGCTGAGGAAGCTGCGGCCCTCATCCGCCTGGCGTGCATCAAGCCCAAAGAAAATATTTTCCAGCAGTACTGCCCCGGCAGTCGGTTCAAGAATTACTGTATACTTTCCTGGCTCGATCGCTCTTGCCGTAGCCGACTTTATTCCTTTGTCGGCTGCAATTTGAGTTGCCTTCTGTGTGTCGAGTTTGGTAACGTCGTTGTAACCTTTCGTAGAATACCCCGATCCCTTTCCATCTTCAGTGCGCATGGTTACAGAGAAGTTCACGTTGGTAGCGGTGTTATATGCAAAGAGACCTTTGGAATTCATCATCGCGGCGAATCCAACAGTATCTTCGAGGTAGCCGGCGCTGACGAGCTTAGAGTCTTTTGCGACCTTCAGGCTTTTCTCCACCGATTGAGCGCGTAGGGCAGGCGTTAGAGCTGCTGTCGCTTGAGAAAATGTGTGTGATTCGTTATAGGTTTGAGGTCCCAGAAAAGGAACAAATTCCGGATTCTCTGGTGCTAGCTGTGCGAGCTCTTCGGCGCGTCGAACCACTTTTTCAAGGGAAGCATCATCGTATTCATTTATGGTCGCGATCCCTAATTTTTTCCCGAAAGCTGATGAGACTACGAGACTCGTCTGATTCACAGTTCCACTGGTTGAAACCGCATTGCGTGCATACCGGACGTTACTTGTGTTGGTTCCGTTCAAATTAACCTCGCATTCGTCTGCTTTTGAGTAGCTAAGCACTTTTTTCAGGAGTGCAAATGCTTCATCTTTTGTAAGTATTGCCATAGTATTATCCGATATTTCTTGCTGTGTTGATAACATTTACTCCGTTGAAACGCGTCGTTGCCGATCCGTGGGACACTGCGCTAACCTGTTGGGGCTGTCCCTTCCCGTCGAAGAACGATCCGCCAAGCCGGTAGTCGCTTTGATCGGCCATGTCAGCACACGAATTCCAGAATTCCTGCGTGTTGGACTGGTACGCAACATCTTTTAACATTCCTGCAATCTTCCCGTCTTTGATCTCGTAATACAGCTGACCACCGAACTGGAAATTATAACGCTGTTGATCGATAGAGAATGAGCCATCGCCAACAATGTATATACCTTTTTTTACGCCTTTGATGAGGTCGTCTATGCTTCGTTTTTCTTTACCTGGCTGAAGCGAAATATTTGGCATGCGCTGGAATTGCACACTGCTCCAGTTGTCAGCATAACAGCATCCTTGCGACGAAGGAAGTCCCAGTATATGCGCCTGATCGCGTATAGTCTGATAGTTAACCAATATGCCTTCTTTAATGACGTCCCACTGACCACATTTAACACCTTCATCATCATAACCCACGGCACCGAGAGATCCCACCTGTGTTTTATCGGCAACGATATTTACAAGTTTGCTGCCGTAATTGAATTTTTTCGATTGCCATTTATCGAGCGTGAGGAAGCTGGTGCCGGCAAAATTTGCTTCGTATCCAAGTACACGATCCAATTCGGTTGGATGGCCTGCAGATTCGTGGATCGTTAGCCAGAGGTGTGAAGGATCTAGAATGAGGTCATATTTTCCGGGCTCGACTGATTTTGCAACCAGTTTTTCACCAGCCTGAGTGGCGCCGGCCTTCGCGTCTTCCAGCATATCGTAACGACCTTTGTAGAGGGTTGTTATTCCCTTGATCTTATCCTGAGGTCTCGCATAAAGATATTCATAACCCATTCCCATGGGTGAGCTCAATGCATTTCTTGTTTCGAATTTTCCGGATGTCGCGTCGATCTTCGTGATAAAGAACGTCGGCCAGATCCGGTGAATGTCCTGGTCGATATAAGAACCGTCGCTTGATGCGAAATACTTTTGTTCGTTGACCATGAACAGGATCGATGTGATGTAATTCGCTCCCCCTTTCATAGCGGCATCGTTCACACCCAGAAGCAGATCGACTTTTTCTTTGATTGGAACTTCGAACGCATTCTTTTCGATCGGAGCTTTCCAGGTCACTTCGCCGTAACCTTTCTGAGGAGCAAGCTTGACGGGCTCTGCCATCAGCTTCGAATTCTCCTTCGCCATAGCGACGGCAGTTTCGGCAGCCTTCGCAATGCTTTCCTTATCAATCTTGTCTGTGGCTGCGAAGCCCCAGCCTCCATTGGCGACGACACGTACTCCTAGGCCGTAAGATTCGGTGTTGACGATGTTTTGAACTTTGTCCTCCCGGGTTACCACGAATTGATTCAGGTAACGTCCGATCCGGACATCGGTGTAGGTTGCACCTTTGGAGCGCGCTGCATTGAGCGCAACGTCAGCAAGCTGTTTCTTCAGCGCAACGTCAACGTACTCCAGGGCTTTTTCCGGTGCAATAGGATGGCCCATTCCCGGAATGCTTGTTAGCATTGCGGCCGCGGCTCCCATGCCTGATGTGTAAATAAAGTCTCTGCGTTTCAAGATGTTTGGGATTAATGAGTTTCTGATCTTTTTAAAATACGTGAGGCCAATATCCAAAAGTTTTACATCTTAGGAAATCCCGAATTCCGGCTTTCTGTAAGCCGTTTAAAAAAATCCCTGAAACAGGGGATTTAACAAAAATCCCCGACTGTGGGTCAGGGATTTCATGTTTTTTATTGAGACGTTTGCCGGTTTTTCAGACGGCATCGGAAAGGCTCGTAAAGGTAAAGTCACGAATTTTCATATATGGAATGAGGAAACTCGTTCCGCCTCCACCACCACCGGCCACATCGACCCTAACTTGTTTGCCCAGCGTTTCAACGTTATTGAGCATAATCACGGGACTTTCATTAAACCTGAAATTTTTTACAGGGTGTTTTATCTTCCCGTTTTCAATAAAGAAGGTTGCGTCGCGGGTAAGTCCTGTGTATAGTTGAGTTTGAGGATCAACCGAACGGATGTACCAGAAGCGTGTGACCAGGATTCCTTTTTTGGTGTCGCTGATGAGCTCTTCGAGCGAAGCATTGCCTCCGTCCATAATCGCGTTGCCAGGGAAGGGT
>Ga0193738_1000018_pt1 | contig 127921 bp, 100 predicted proteins | sample L2a1metaG_FD_144927 | JGI IMG/M metagenome (GOLD analysis project Ga0193738, IMG submission 144927) | Soil microbial communities from a riparian zone of the East river system, Colorado, United States - L2a1 | ecosystem: Environmental > Terrestrial > Soil > Riparian zone | place: USA: East... | reverse complement strand
CCTTGCTTGCTGTTTCCTGATACCAGTTTACCTTTTAGGATAGCTATCGGTTTGAAATTGGAAAGAACGAACGCAGGATAGCTGCCCGCCACTAAACCGATAATGATCACGAGCAGAACGGCCATAAAAACAGAAAAACCATTCGGTTCGAATAAAAGCTTTTTACCTGATAAGTCGTTGAACAACGGAAGTGCTAAAACCGACACAACAACTCCGACCGCTAACGATATCATTGTCACAATCAACGCTTCTCCGATGAATTGAAAGATCAACTGCAATCTTTCGGCACCCACAACTTTTCGGATACCTACTTCTTTTGCTCTCTTAATGGATCGGCCCACGGACAAAGTCACAAAGTTTATGCATGCGACTGCCAGGATAAGGATTGCGATTGCTGCAAGAATGTAAGAATATTTAGGATCGTTCACTTCAGCAAGGCCCGCAGGGAACGCGGTGTCGAGGTGAATCGCTGTGAGAGCTTGAAGGCCGGCCGTGTACTTACTATTTGTGAAGGCCTCCTCTCCCATTGCCGTTTTTAGCATGGACGGGAACTTCTGGACCACTGTGTTTGGATGAACACCTTCCCGCAGTAACACAAATGTTTCCGGAGTTACATTAAACCATTCCGAATTCAATGTCTGCTCATTGTATAGTTTTGGATAGTTCAGGTCAGAGATCAACAAGTAGAAACGGATGCTTGAGTTCGAGGGAAGAGTCTCGACAACAGCTTTCACTTCAAAGTCTTCAAACCTCTCACCTAGCTGAATGGAAATTGTCTTACCTATCGAATTGATGGTCCCAAAATACTTTTGCGAAGTGTAACGATTGATCACTACGCCGTTCTGGCTTTTCAGCGCATCAAGGCTTCCGTTCACCAGCGGAAAGTCGAATACATCAAAAAAGTGTTGTCCTCCGAAAGTCACCGTTTCTGAAAACTGGTCCGCTCCCACTTTCACCTGCGTACCCTGTTTGTGAATTCTCACTTGTTGTTCGACTTCGGGAAAACTCTCCTTGAGGGCAGGCCCTAATGGAAATGGCGTAACCGTATTAAAAAACTGTTGGTCCTTGCCCCAGTCTTCTTTCACCCAAACGCGAAAGATCCTGTCTGCCTTTGAATGGAACGTGTCGAACGTCCACTCGTCCCTGACAAATAGAACAATCAGAATTGCACAAGCAATACCGATACTGAGGCCGAGTATATTAATGACCGAGTGCGCTTTACTTCCCCACAGCGAACGCAAGGCAATTTTCAGGTAGCTTTTAAACATAGTAGAAGTCTTAAACCATAATTTCACATCTCACAGTTGAAAGATAAATTACAATGCAATCATCCTTCAAAGTGATGTAGTGAAGCGTCTGAAAGTTGTATTGAATGATTGAAGAAGAGGTTTTAGTTTTTCTCCTTTGAGGGGAAATCAACCATTCTGTGGTAGAAGTTCATACCATACCTCCACTTCGTAGCCATCCGGATCCTCAAAAAATACATATGGCGATCCTGGCACAAACTCACCCTGATCCTTGATCCTTCCCCCCGCTTGTTTTATTTTTTTTAGAACGCCATCGATGTCTTCAGGCCGTCGCAATCGAAAACCAAAATGAATGATCCCACCTGCATTACCAGGCTTAACCTTTTCATTTTTTTCAAATACCAAAATGTCATTGCAGCCGGGTGTCGTGAGCTGAAGTAAGTCTTTTGTGTCATACATGACTTCCATATCGAACACGTGTGTATAGAAGTTTTTTGTGTTGTTCAGGTCCTTAACAACTATAGCAAGATGTGTCAGGCCATACGTTGCTGTTCGGTTCATATAATTAATGAGTTTGTTTGATATCAAAGGCCTCAAAAACCCTGGAGACGGTATCTTTGTTGTCGGCCATAACAAGCAAATGGTCTTGCGGCATGATCTCAGTGTCCCCGCTTGCCGTGATATATTTACCGTCACGGTGAATGAGCACAATAAGCGCTTTTTTAGGAAGATTTAAATTCATTACCGCCTTACCAATAGCCGAGGACGTGGATGGAATGTCCAGCTCGATCAATTCTGATTTGAAGTTGTCCTTTAATTCGAGGTCAAGAGGAAATTTTCGCTTGATCTTTTCAGGGACGCTCACGTGCAGCCACCTTGCTACCATGGGAAGAGTTGTTCCCTGAAGCAGGACCGATGAGACCGAAATAAAGAACACGAGGTTGAATATGTCTTTGGCAACAGCCACACCCGCCAACATCGGATACGTTGCAAATATGATCGGTACCGCTCCGCGAAGGCCGACCCAGGAAAGAAATAGTTTCTTACGGATATTCAAATCCTTGAAAAAAACCAGTGAGATGAGCACAGCAATAGGGCGCGCGATGAATATTAGGAACAGCGCGATGAGCACGCCGCTGCTTAGTACCGGAACGATTTCGCTTGGATAGACCACCAGCCCAAGGGTAATGAACATAACGATCTGCATGAGCCATGCCTGACCGTCATAAAATCTTATGAGGCTTTTCTTATGTAAAAAGCTGCTGTTTCCCAGGATAACGGCTGAGATATACACAGCCAGAAAACCGTTTCCTCCCACAAAATCCGTAAAGGAAAAGGTGAAAAAGACCATGGCAAGTATCAACACCGGATACAATCCATCGATATCAAGCTTTATATGATTTATGATCCAGGTCATTGCTCTCCCGAACGCGTAACCCGCAATTCCTCCCAACACCATTCCCCTGAAAAACTTTGGAACGAGTGATACAATGGAGGCATCAGGTTCAGAAATAAGATAGATCAGGCTAACCGTCAGGAAGTACGCCATCGGATCATTGCTCCCGCTTTCCAGCTCCAGCACAGGTCTGAGGTTTCCTTTTAATCCGACGCTTCGGGATCGTAAAATTGAAAATACCGCGGCAGCATCCGTCGAGGACACGATCGCACCTAACAACATACCTTCCAGCAAAGTGTAACCCAGCAGGTAAGAAGTAAAGATTCCAACAGCTAACGCTGTAATGAGCACGCCGAGCGTAGCCAACGACACGCCCTGCCAAACTATAGGCTTTATACTCTCCCATTTTGTATCCATTCCACCGGAGAAGAGTATAAAATTCAATGCAACAACTCCCAGGAGTTGAGCGACTTCAAAGTCATCGAAAAATATTCCACCAGGACCATCAGAGCCGGCGAGCATTCCAACGAGCAAAAAAAGTATGAGCGTAGGAATCCCAAGCTTGAAGGATGTCTTGCTTGAAACGATGCTCAGGAATAGCAACAAAGAGCCAAGCAGAAGTATATTTTCAACCGAAACCGTCATTCATATTCCGTTCAAAGATTCTCGAAATCTCTAAGATATCGATTTTAAACGGAATCACGATCCGCTAAGAGGCGGATTACGATTTGGTTTTATTGACTACTTCGCCAAGAAAGCGGACAGCATCCAGTGATGCTTCTCAAGGTTGTGAATAAATACTTTTATCATCTCCTCTGTGCCTGAATCGTTCTGCTCAGCCGCAATTTCCACAACGGCGAACATGTGCTCAAGCAGGATGCGATAGTCGCTCAATATTTCGCGCACCATCAAATCAGACGTCAGCGATGAGGTTGTCTCTTTTATTTCTGATGCCTCGAGATATTCCTTCATCGTGCTAAGCGGCGTTTCCTGAAAGATCCTTATCCGTTCGGCAATGTCGTCTATGTTCTTAAGAGCTTCGGTGTATTGCATTTCGAATTGCTCATGCAAATCGAAAAAGTCACTACCCTTAACATTCCAGTGATAGTTTCTCAGCTTTTGATAGTGAACGGAATAATTGGCTAACAACTGATTGAGCGCTGTACACACATTCTGAATCTCTTCACTTGTCCACCCAAGCTTTGTCGGCTTGGCTTTTGCCATTCGGTTATCGAGTTGAGTTTGTGGAACATTTTCCAGTTCGACATCCTCTATCTTTTTTGTGTTCTGTGATTTAGTCATGTCGCATATTGTTGGTCTTGAATTGTGAATCTTCAAGAATCGACCCATGACAAATACTGGCATTAATTGCTGATTAACAATTAGTTATGTAAAAATGTGAGTAGAAGAAATTTCTCCATTCGGGGAAGGAGCACCACAGAAAAACATGGCGATCCGGGTGATACCGGTTATAGAAGAGCGACGGAAAATAGTGCATATGTCCAACGCCCAATGTCCAATGTCCAATGTCCAATTTCGAAAGCAACAAATTGGAGAGTATATGTGACGAAATTTTCTTGAACGGAGCTTTGAGTTGTTGGGACCATCACGTTTGAACCTTGCATTCTATCGACATTGGGAGTTGGACATAGGACGTTCAAAAACCGAACGAGGTGTAGTCTCTGTGGCGCAGGTCAATGTCCAACGCCCAATGTCCAATTTCGAAAGCAGCCTATGGAAGGTACTTTCTAATGACATCTACCCAGATCTCATAGCCCTTCCGATTCATGTGAAGGCCATCTTCGAGAAATATATCTTTCACGACATTGCCTTTCGCATCCAATGCAGGTGTCCACACATCAACGAAATAGACTTCCTTTTTCGACGAGGCCCATTTGCTCATGCGTTTGTTGAATTCTATGTATTTATCCTTTAAGTGCCATCGGGAAGTACTTGGCTTCGGTGATATCACATAAACAGGAACAGTTGGAGAGACTTTTTGGCGAATCAACGTAACAACACTATCCATTGTCGAAAGGATCTGCTCAGGAGATTTACCTACGCTCAGGTCATTGTCCCCCTCGTAGATAAAGATTTTTTTTGCTTTGTAAGGAAGTATCAGCTTGTCGAAATAGTACAGGAGATCAGAAGTCTGAGATCCGCCAAAACCTCTATTGACAATATTGTACTTCGGGAAATCAGTTTGAAGGCTTTTCCACATCCTGACACTTGAACTTCCTGTAAAGAGAATAATATTCTCTTTGTTCAAAGACCCGTCGTTCGCGGTCAGTTCGGCGACCTCATCCTTAAAGCGAAGCGGACCCTGGGCATAAACACTGAACGCGCACTGCAGGAATGCAAATACGAACAACGAATATAACGTCTTAGTCTTTTTCATTTGAAACGGTTGTCAGCGAATATACCAAAAGCAACGGGAATGGCAGGCGCTTTTTTTGTTGGCAGCCATGTATTATCGATTCACCAGAGAGTGACAACTTGTTGACGCACCATTATGCGAAAAGGTCGGAGCTTAGATAACGGTCGCCCCGATCGCAGACGATAAACACGATCACGCCGGACTCTATTTCATCTGCTAATCGCATAGCGGCACTAAGGGCTCCGCCGCTGCTCATGCCCGCCAGAACTCCTTCTTCCTTAGCAAGCCGTTTTGTGTAGATGCGCGCATCGGTTTCCGCCACATCCATTACCCTGTCCACGCGTTTAGCATCAAAGATCTTTGGAAGGAACTCGGGAGACCATCTGCGAATGCCGGGTATACATGAACCGTCCGTAGGCTGAGTTCCGATAATCTGGACAGCTGGGTTCTGTTCCTTTAAGTACCGCGACACCCCCATAATTGTTCCGGTGGTTCCCATAGCAGAGACAAAGTGGGTCACTTTGCCATTTGTGTCACGCCATATTTCTGGGCCGGTAGTCCGATAATGCATTCGGTAGTTATCCTCATTGGCAAACTGATCGAGCATGTAATAACCATCGTTCCGCGACATCTCTTCAGCCAACTCACGCGAGTACTCAATGGTTCGGGAGGCAGGTGTGAGAATAACTTTAGCGCCATACGCTTCCATGGCCAGGACGCGTTCCCTTGTGGAGTTGTCAGGCATGATCAATGTCATTTCCAAACCCATTATTCTCGCGATCATAGCCAGCGCAATACCGGTATTTCCGCTTGTCGCTTCCACCAGGCGGTCGCCGTTTTTAATAGCACCACGCTCCAGCGCAGCCGTTATCATTCCGTAAGCGGCCCGGTCCTTGACGCTGCCACCGGGATTGTTGCCCTCGAGTTTACCAAGGATAGTAACACTCTTTTTTCGGGGGATATGCTGAAGCTCTACCAGAGGGGTATTGCCAATTAATTCCGCAAGTTTCATGTGTTAATGATATTAATTTTTTAAGGGAACACATGGAATATCCATGCCGATTATCATGCTCTTTGGTACGAGCAGTGAAAGGATATTTCATCTGCTGTGTCGTGATCAGGTTTTATTGAAGGCCTTCTTTGAAGATGACAAGGTCAATTTCATTCGTATTGCCGTTATACATCTTCGCCTGATAATACATTTTTGAATTTGGGGGAATACTGGAGGTTAGCCACACGTTGCCTCCAATCACACTGCCTTTGCCGATGATAGTGTCGCCTCCGAGAATAGTAGCTCCTGCATAGACCACCACATTATCTTCCAATGTTGGATGTCTTTTCTTCAATGCATCTTCCTTGTTGACGCTCAGCGCGCCAAGAGTAACACCCTGATAGATCTTTACATGATGACCAATCACTGATGTTTCTCCAATTACCACGCCCGTACCGTGATCGATGCAGAAGTGATCGCCAATCTTTGCAGCTGGATGTATATCGATGCCTGTTTTGCTATGCGCATGTTCTGTGATGATCCTTGGAATTCCCGAAACTCCCAATGAATGAAGCTCGTGGGCAATGCGGTAAGCTGCGATCGCATAAAATCCAGGATACGTCCTGATGACTTCTTCTCTGCTCTTTGCTGCCGGATCGCCCTCGAACATTGCATCGATATCCTGACCTAGCTTGTCATAGATCGTCGGCAATGCATCAAAGAACTGTTCTCTGAGCTTAGCAGGATTCACCTCTCCACGGGTTCGATTGTGGCGCAGGATACGTTCCAATTCCTTTTCCAACCTGGCAATGTGATGTTCGAACTCGGCCTCCGATAACGAGGACATTTGGGTAAAGTCGGCAAAGAGAGATCCTAACAGGTCCACGTAAAATGCTGAAACTTCCGATGGTGCTGGACAAGTCGGACAGCTTTGGTGGGACTGGTAGAGTCTATGTACGAAATTCTTATCCATAATCCATTAAATAAAATCTCGGGCCATTAGGTTCAAGTTCGCCTCCAAAAAAACAAAGTTATAAGTAACGGGTGAATGTTGCTCATCAATCACGGGTACTGACCCCAAATGGTTATCTTTTTTTTGTTAATGAATTCATAATTCTGCCCTATTTGACACAAAATGGAAGTAAATGTGTCATACGAGCATGAAGAATGCCGCGATTAGGGTCATTACAATGATAAACCACCGGTACGTCCTTTCCGATAATTTCTTTACAATAACGATCCCCAGGTAAGCTCCCAATATTATCAGGGGAAGCGTACACAAGTCGAGCAAGAGAGTGTTAAAGTTAATGGTATGCCATGCGAATACGTGAAATGGAACCTTGAACCAATTTGTTGCCATAAAGAACCATGCGGTCGTTCCGATAAAAGCATTTTTTGGCAACCGCATGGAAAGTAAATAAACAGCCATAACAGTTCCGGCAAGATTCCCGACCATCGAGGTAAATCCTCCCAATATTCCCGTTGTTATACCAAACGCTTTGTTGTGCGGCACCTCCTCTTTGTGTCCGCGCTCAAGCCATAACATGGTTATGACGCTACACACAATGATTATAGCCATGATGATCTTGAATATCTTGTCATCAATGTAACTACCTACCACAGTTCCCATGAGCACTCCAACAGCTGACCACGGAAAGAGTATTTTAAGATGGTGCCAGGAAGCATGGCGATGATAATACCACACGCCCATAACGTCGGCAAGTACAAGCATGGGAAGCATGATGCCACTCGAAAGCTGTCCTCCGAAGATGTTTGCCAATAATGGAACTGCGAGCATACCCGCACCGTGGACTCCTGTTTTGGACATGCCGATAAATAAGGCGACGGTAAGCAGAAGCAGGAATTCGACGTAGGTGAAGGTATAGGAGAAGAGGGAGATCAAAGAAGCAGTTAGGAGTTAGAATTTAGGAGTTAGAATTTAGAAGTTACGTCAGTGGTGGTGGATACCTAGCTACCCAGGTACCTAGGTAGCTAGGTACCTGGGAGGTGTGGGCTATTTACCGTCGAGGGTTTTGATGGTCTTCCACATTTCGTCGGCGACGAGTTGATTACCTTTTTCATTCAAGTGAACCCGGTCAGTGGTTAAGATGCCGGCTTCCTTATTATCCGTATTGTATTGTTTGTTGTAGTCCAGGAAGGCCTTGCGCAGGTCGACAAGCGGAACTCCGTTCTTCTTTGCGATGCCGCGGATGATGGTGCTATAGTTGTTCAGGTCGCCATCGAGCTCATTACTGAAGTCAGTTCGCTCCCCTATCGCTGCGGGTGTACAAAGAATGAGTTTGATATTCTGTGCCTGCATCTTTTTAATAAGTGCATTGTAGAACTTTTCAAATTTATCGGGATCGGTACCTGTGCCATAAGTGCGCTTATGCCACACATCATTTACGCCGACGTATATAATCACTATATCCGGTTGCTTACTTAACACATCTTCTTCCATTCGGAGGTAAAGATCGTAAACCTTGTTGCCGCCGATGCCCGCACCAATAAAGTCGTATTGCGTGGCAAGGTTTTCTTTAGTTGCAAGCTCACCTATCTTCACAATATATCCGCCCGGATTCACACCGGCTTGTGTAATCGAATCTCCGAAAAAGATAATTTTCTTCTTTTGAATCATAGTAAAAGAGACAAGTCCAATCAATAATAATCCAAGGGTAAATCCAGCAAAGACTTTCATAGGTGTATATTAAGCCGTGTAATATAATAAAGTCTTTGCAATGATAAGTTGTCTCCGGGGATCGAAGCAAGGATTTTCGCGACGCTTGTATAAGGATATATATTATCGATCCAGCCTAACTAATAACAGCGTCATCTCAACTTTGGAAAGGCGCGCCCTCTTTAGTAATGTCTTCCAGAGCGATTACCTTCTTATCACCGACCTACGCAAAAGGAATGGGTTTGCGAACGAAATTAATGCCGGCGGACCTGGGCGCGAAGGATCTACTGGAAGGATCAGTGAAACGTCAACCTTGCTGCTCTTGTTCTTAGAGATCCTTCTCGTGAACGATTGTAGGTATCTATACAATTCACAAAACCCATTCCATTAGCCCAGCGGTTTGATCGCAAAGCAAGCGCTCTGGAGGACACCACTAAAGGAAAGTGAAAGGAAACATCGCCATTCAGAATTTGCCAAACTTCAGTGTGGCATTGTAAGAGATGTCACTCAACTTGTTATCTCCAAGACCACGCGCGTTACTGTTGAACGCAGCACGATAGGAAATTCCGGGACTGAAGCGCATCCATTTGAATAGATTTATTTCAAGCTGCACTCCAGGCTCGGCCACAAAGAACCAATCCTCATCGCGACTTCCTTCCCAGTCATCGTGATCGTCGTGCCATTCCTCCCGTTCATATTGAAAAGTAAACCCTGCACCAGTAAAGAGATTAAAAGCCACATGCACAGCCCTGTTGGACGCAACAACATATTCAGTCATCATTCCCACCTGTCCGTACATATAGCTGAGATTATCAAACGCATCTTCCCGATATTCAAGGGGAACTTTCAAGTCATTGGTAAGTCCAGAAGCACTTATACCCAAGAGAAAACTATTGTTTATATACCATCCTCCATATACCCCCACCATATTGGCGTAGTGGCCGTCGATATACGTGAATTTATTAGTCAAAGCGCCGTATCCGCCGCAATTCTGGCCATGAGTCTTGAACAGGCTTTGGACTTCGTTATTATTATTATTGGCCGGATCGTCTTGCGCGGCAAGGCCCGTACTGGCTAGGACAAACACAATTAATAAGATTGATGTTAAATGATTTTTCATGGGTTTTTATGGTTTCCTAATTCCAAGACAACTGGCGGTCCGAATACCCCTATTTCGGTTAGATTTATTTAAAGACATTGTCCACTCAACACGGATTTTGGTCAAAAAGAATAAGTAAATGGTGTAAGTCCGGCCCTTTTTATAAATTTTGATAAAATACCCGCCCATGAAAAAAATACTCTCACTTATATGTCTGCTTGCGCTATTCACGCTGGTAAAAGCTCAGCAGCTTCCGCCAAATTTTCATTTAACCAAGCTGAAAAACGGACTTGAAGTTCTCGTCATTGAAGACAAGACTGTTCCCTTGATTACCATAGAAATTTGCGTCAAGAACGGATCATACACAGAAGAGCCCGATTACAATGGACTGTCGCACTTGTATGAGCACATGTTCTTTAAAGCAAATAAGGATCTTCCATCGCAGGAAGCGTTTCTTAATCGAATTAGCGAGCTGGGTATATCGTACAATGGGTCCACTGGTAACGAACGAGTCAATTATTACTTCACCTTAAATAAGAAATTTCTCACGGAAGGACTCAGTTTCATGAATTCTGCCATCCGGTATCCGTTGTTTGATGAAACGGAGATGAAAAAAGAAAACCCTGTCGTTGATGGCGAGTTTCAGCGTGCAGAATCAAATCCAACGTTTTGGCTGTACGAGGACTTACAAAAGAAATTGTGGGGTGATCTGTACAGCAGAAAAAATGGCATCGGTGACCATAACATTATCCTCACCGCTACGACACAGAAAATGCGAACCATTCAGCAGAAATACTACTATCCCAATAATTCGATTTTAGTTATCGCAGGAGACGTCAATCACACAGAAGCGGTAAAAAAAGCGACCGAACTATTTGAAAGCTGGGCTCCCTCCGATTTCGATCCATTTGTAAAATATCCGATCCCTGAATTCAAGCCGCTCGAGAAATCAACACTGTTCCTCACAGAAAACGCAAATACCAGGAATCCATTTATAATGATGGGACTCCACGGTCCTGATACCCGCAACGACATCAAAGCTACTTATGCAGCGGATGTGTTTTCATTTCTCTTAAAACAAAAGTCCTCCCAGTTCCAGCAGGAATTGATAGACAGCGGGCTTGCATTTGGTGCCGACGTTAGCTATCAGACCTGCAAGTACACTGGGCCAATCGTAATTGTTGCCGTGCCTAATCCTCAAAAGATCAAAGAAGTCATTGAAAAGGTGGAAGAGCATATCAACAAATGGGACAGTGATTCCTATTTTACAGATGAGCAACTTGAGACAGCAAAAACACTTTTGGCAGTCAGCGATGCACAAGGCCGGGAAAAGACATCGGAGTTCGTTCATACCGTCACTTACTGGTGGGCCTCAGCGACGATCGGTTATTATACATCCTATGTCGATAACCTGAAAAAAGTGACCCGCGATGACATCAAGCAATACGTTCAAAAATATATCAAAGGCAAACCAAAGGCGATTGGAGTACTTACAACTCCCGCTAACAAATCTGCCCTTGAAGCCAATCTAAAAACCCTGAAATAGACTTATATGAGAAAGTTCACATACATCCTGATAGTTTTGTTCGCTGTTACCACGACAGGTTACCCATGGCCTCCTGATGATCAGAAGGCACATGAGATTATTGTGAATGGAGTGAAAGTGATATTCAAACCATCTGTTAAGGAGATAATAAGTGTAAGATTGTTCGTCAAAGGCGGAACGGCAAATTATCCAAAGGACCAGGAAGGAGTAGAAAGCATTGCACTTTCTCTCGCCACCGAAGGCGGAACAAAGAGCCAAACAAAGACGGAGTTTGCAAGTGCTCTCGAAAAGATAGGCACATCTATTTCAGCCAGCAGTTCACTGGACTTCAGCGAAGTTAGCATGACCTGCGTTAAGTCGTTTTGGGATCCTTCATGGAAACTTTTTGCAGAGGCAATTACCAGCCCCCGTTTTGATGAAAAGGAGTTCTCTATTATTAAAGAGCGTGCCATCGCTTCAGCACAGGAATCCGAAGCCGATCCCGACGAATACTTAAAAAACAAAGCTCTTCAGAATACATTTTCCAATGGCAACTACTCTAAAATCCCGGCGGGTACAGTTCAAAGCCTGGAAAAGCTAACGCTTCAGCAGACCATTGCGCATTACAATTCGATTCTTGGAAAGCAAAACTGCTTTCTGGTAGTCGTTGGCAATATGACGGAAGCGGATCTGAAGCAGAAAGTTTCTGCGGCATTTGCTAGTCTCGGTGCGGGCAAATCGGCCAAACAAGAACCACGATTTGAATTCAAGCCGGCAGCTAATATTGAAAACCGCGATATAGCGACAAACTATATTCGCGGAACTATGAACGCTCCCTCGATAAATGAGAAAGAAGGGGTACCTATGATGCTGGCTATGGCAATATTGTATGATCGATTCTTCCTGGAATTGCGCTCCAAACGTAGCTTGTCTTATGCTCCATCAGCATTCTATGCTACGAGCGCCATGAATAACCCATACGTTGTCTATTATATATCGTCTACGGATCCGAAACAAAGTCTCCAGGTGATGATCGATGAAATCAACAAGGTGAAAAACCAGGGATTTAGTGATAAGGAGTTGAAAGACATGAAGGAATCTTACCTCACCAACCACTTTCTGAAATTAGAAACCAATGATTCACAGACGATGTCGCTGGGTATGTCCGAAGTCGCTGGCGATTGGAGAAGGGCTGAAACTTTTATGGAAACAGTTGAGAAGGCAACCATCCAGGACTTAAATGCTGTTTTTAAAAAATATTCAGGCTCCATTAACTGGACTTATCTCGGCAAGGAGAGCGCTGTGAATAAAGATGACTTCAAACAACCCCAAATGATTCCTGGCAACGAAAAGGTGCTTCCTAAAAAATAAAAGCCAGACCTTACGGGAAATATTTTTCAATAGCGATTGCTACGCCATCTTCTTTGCTTGCGAGGGTAATTTCCTTCGCCACGTCCTTTACTTCCTCAATAGCGTTGCCAACAGCAATGCCGAGTCCAGTGGTGCGGATCATGTCGACATCATTATAGTTATCACCAAACGCCATGACGTTTGAGAGATCCATGTTGAATCTTTTTTTCATGAGAAGCCCAAGAGCAGTTCCCTTTGAAACAGTTTTCGGAGCTATCTCCAGATACGTCGGTCGCGACTTATAAATATGTAAATCGTCGAAGAACATTCTGACAAGCTTGGAGTAAATATCGGCTATTTGGCCCTCGTCACCCATGCACATCACCTTGTGCGCGGCGAGACCTGCTGAGCTCCACTGACTCATAACAGAAGCGAAAGGCAAGATGGTTGCATTTACCTTAGTAATTGTCTGCTCCCGCTGGGTCCATTGATCAATCGTCGGAGCAAACCACTGATCTTCGGTATAAAGACTTATGTGTATGCTCGTTCCCGACGCCAGCTCACCAATCGTCGAACAGATTGACAGTGGAATGGTTACCGAGTTAAGAATTGCGGTAGATGACGAATCACCCTTATCAAGAATAACATAGCCACCATTAAAACATATCATGGGCTGCCCCACAATACCTAATTGATGCTGAAGATGTCGCATCGCGCCAGGCATTCGTGAAGAAGCCAGTATTACTGGGATACCTGCATCGTTGATCCGTTTTACTGCCTGAATAGTGCGATCGGATAATTCTCTTCGGCTATCCAGCAACGTTCCATCGATGTCGGTACAGACGGCAGCGATCTTTGTCATACTAATTTTTTAACTGCCGGAAATTAATACAATTAATGATCTATTGCTCATCACATGAATAATCCTAGTGATTTAACGATCGAAAAAATACGGAGCCTTACGGTAGGGTATTTCAAAAACTTGAGACCGATAAAGGGCGTTTATTACCTCAGTCCCAAACCAATAATTACTATTATGAAAAGATTTTTTCTAACGCTGCTTATTCTCTCATCGGTAAATGTGTTTCTCATCTCACAGCCGGTTAAAAAAGTTGAAAGGATAAAAGAAGATGAAGTTCCTGTGGTCGTTCGCAAGGCATTTGAGAACGACTTTGGTAAGATACCCGAAGATGGAACATGGACGGTCAACTTTACGGTCGTGCAGGAAGGAGGTAAATCAATGGCAAAGCCAGTCTCCTATACATTCCGTAAGGGAAACAAGGCTGATAAAATTGAGGTACGCTACTCGCCAGATGGCAAGCTGGATACCGCCAAAGGATTGAAAAAAATAAACGCCAATTCATAACGGGTCTTCACCGCTACCAATTAAGCCTGTCTTCCGGACCGTCCTATCTTTTTTCAAATGTTAATTCTCTGCACTTACTTTTGCTTAAGAGACTTCCAGTTGGGCTAAAGCCCAATACATTTCTGCATCAATTCCATGGGGTTAAGCCCGTGGCAATTGATAAACATGGCTAGGGCGCTAGCTCCTATTAATTCTGTCAGCCAGAGCGGCCTCTCCTTCTGTTAGGCTTGCTCGCTCGGAATGGAAGCACGCATCTTTTTGTCCCCACTCATCATCCCGCGAAGGACCGACGTTAAGGTATCCTCTAATTAGTATCATTGCACAGACTTCAGACAGATCCGTCGCGTTGACTTTCAACTGTAGCTATACAATGTGCAAATCGCATTCCAATGGCGCAGTTATCTGATGACAATCAAGCGCTTACAATGACGTTGGTCAGTTGTGTTTGATAATCATATCGTTACGGGTTGAAGATCATATCCATACCTCGAAGCTTCTCTCATTAGCATTGCTATTTTTCGGGCTCGTTGCTGTTCGATAGTTCTCTGTAGTCGCGTTTTGTCGTAAGCACATTTCTCTTTCACCATCTTATAAAAGATCACCGCGAGTTTTCGGGCCACAGCCTTTATTGCTTTTTTCGAACCTTTACGCACGGCCAGTCTTTTATAAAGTTGTCCCAGTGGACCTTTGTTTTGCCACATGGTCTGGGCAGCTACCCGAAAGGCCTGCGTTGCTTTGTTGTTGGTAAATCTTTTTTCATGTCCCAAAAGTTTACCTCCGGATATTTTTGGCCTCGGACTTAAGTTCAGCCAACTGGTAAAATGTTCTGATGTTTTCCATTTATTCATGTCGGTGCCAGTGACAGACATGATCTCCAGAACACTGATTTCTTTAAGTCCATCTACGCAAGTAACATCCACACCAAGTATACCCTCCAGATAGGCTTTCAGATTGATAGAGTATTCGTTCTTTCTTGTATGGCTTTTCTTCTTTTTGATTTCGGGTATCGAACCGTTGTGCGCTGAAGGCATCATTTTCTTTAGAACATCCTCAATTAATAACTCATAACTTTTCATTTTACTTTTAAAAAAATCGAATATTTCTAACTGATTCTGTAATACTACTTTGAAATGATTTTTGTGAAGGCCTTTCAGCGATTGCAACAATTCATCCTTGGTGGCTTTTAATTTCGAGGTAGTGACAAGAGAAAGCAATTTTTCCGGATCGGTAATCCCCGAGGCGATCCCCCTTAACAGCTTCATGCCCGCTACTCCTTCTATATCACTGATAATATGCTGTACCTTAATATTCATTTGCGTTAATATTTTGTGAATGCGGTTCAGCGTATCACTCTTCATGTGCTGTAGAATATTTCTTTCGTGGATATATGTTTTTAGCTCCCTGTACAACTCTGGGGCGATATGGGATGATCGCAATAAGCCGTGCGCATGAAGTTGATGAAGCCACTGGCAATCTTTTACATCCGTTTTTTGTGCAGCCACGTTTTTAAAATGCCTTGGATTGGTTAAGGTTACCTTCAGACCCACCTGTTCCAGTACTTCATAAACAGCCATCCAGTAAACCCCTGTGCCTTCCATGGCAACATCAGTTATTCCTTCTGATTTCAGAGTCTGAGCCAGCGCGATCAGATCTTCGCTGAATCCAGTTGACTCCAGTAATTTTTGTTGTCCTGATGGATCGGTGTAGGAAACCATCATAAGCATACTGCCAATATCAATACCTGCAGCATGAGCATTGAGGATTGCCAGTGGATTCTGTGTTGATTGATTTGAGCTTTTTAGCATACCTTTATATTGTTAGAATAATAAAAGCATGGCAGCTCTGTTGCTGGATGAAGAAAGTATAAGCTTACAAACATGGTGTTGTTAATGTTCCCATTAGCAACCCGATAATATTTTTTTCAGAAAACAACAGTCCCAAACTCAGGAACGGGCTCTTCAGGCACCAATCGCAAAACGGGGTTTGTAGCTGCTATGCTTTTTTGCGTAAGCAACATACGTCATAACCCAATTTTTTCCTTGGTCCAAGGTGTTCAACTCAGGATGACGGTTTGGGTGGAGGATGGTTCTTCATGCCCGTCTCTTAAAAATGTCATCCAGAGCGCTTGCTGCATTCTCATAGGACTGCGCCAATGGAATGGGTTTGCAAGTTGGGTAACAACAGGCGAATTTTACGCGAAGGACCTGACTCCGTTCGAGCTGATGTTGATTAAGAAACAGGACAGCTAACCTGAATGATATCCTTCGCGGTAAAGCCCAATGCTTTTAAGCACTTCCGTGCCTCCATTCTTTATGAGCAATCCCTTTATGGAAAGAGAATACGCTCTGGATGACACTTTCACCCATTGAACGTAAACTCCGGCAATGCAATGATCTTCCCTCCCTGCTTAGCTGATTCATGTGCAAGTATTCCCACACAAGTTATGTTTGCTGATTGAACAGCATTCGGGTAGGGTTGTCTGTTTTGAGCAAGTGCGCTAATAAATTCATGTACCAAATGTGGGTGCGATCCACCGTGTCCAGCTCCTTGCGTAAAGGAAAGATGCTGGTGTTCATCGGCATCGTATACGCCCTTTGTAGTAAAGCGTTGAATTGGTTCCGGTAGCAATTTTGCGAAGTCCGGGCATGTTACTTCTTGAGGAATCTCGTGTTCCGGTTTTTTAGCGGTATGCATAACCAATGGCTGCCCTTCTATCAACGGCCATTCCACAGATTTTTTTGAACCATATACTTCAAAACTTTCGCGATACTGGCGGGCTACATCAAACAACGACCGGTATACATGCGCACTGACATCTGAGTCCTTTAGTTTAATGTGAGTGGTCTCTACTGCGTAAGGAGAATTATAATGTTTCTGTAAGTCCTCACGAATCGTACCTGACCCAAAACAGGAAACGTAGGCCGCTTCTTTACGAAGTAAACCTAATACAGGGCCTACACAGTGCGTCGCATAATACATCGGTGGAAGTCCGGGCCAATAGTTCGGCCACCCATCCATATCTTGCTGGTGACTCGCTTTGATGAATTGAACGTTGCCCAACTCTCCTTTTTCATAGAGTTCTTTCATGAACAGGAACTCACGGGCATACACCACTGTCTCCATCATCATATAGGTGAGGCCTTTCTCTTTCGTAAGACGTACTATCTCTTCGCACTCCTCGACAGTGGTCGCCATGGGAACGGTACAAGCCACATGCTTCCCCGCCTTTAACGCTTTGATTGATTGAATGCCATGGTCAGGAATTGGTGTGTTTATATGGACTGCATGGATATCAGAATCATTAAGCAATTCATCATAGTCCGTATATCGCTTCTTAATTCCGAATGCGTTTCCTATTTCATCCACTTTGGATTTTGTGCGCTGGCAGATAGCATCCAGTTTTACACCCGGATATTTCTGATAGATGGGGATGAATTCAGCGCCGAAGCCCAATCCTACAATCGCGATGTTAACAGGGTTACTGCTCATGTGTTAATCGTTTAATAATCTTTTTAAAAAGTTGATCCCTTCCTGCGCAAAACCGTCCTGACTTGGTGCGAGATTTTTCCAGATACAAACTGCACCTGCCAGCTCTTTTATTTCCGGTGTAAAACTCTCAATAGATACAGCTCCATTATAGTTGATATTCGTCAAACCTTTCTTAAAACAATCCCATGGAGTCTGACCTGTGCCTGGTGTACCCCGATAATTTTCCGACACTTGCACGTGGATCAGTTTATTACCCACGGCAGTGATGGCCTGTTCAATATTCCGTTCTTCAATGGCCATGTGAAATCCATCCAACAATACTTTTGCCGCCGGGTGATTGACATCATTGATTAAACGCAACACATCTTCGGCGGTATTGATCATGTCCGATTCAAACCGGTTTAGTGGCTCCAGTGCAATCTCTAGTCCTCTCTCGTGGGCGAGCTTGCTGACTTTGTGCAGATTTGTAACCGCCCGCTCCCACTCGATTTTCCGTTGTTCCGAAGAAACCATTCTGGCTTTACCAACTGCGGAATACATCGGGCCGGCTAAAAACTTTCCATTCCAGGCATTACATAGATTCAGACACTGAATGATATAGCGGAAGCAATTTTCATGAATCGTAATATCGTCATTCGTGAGATCGCGAGTCGGACCAAAAGCGCCGCAGACGACAGGAGTTAATCCGTTTGACTGAAGTGCATCGCCAACCTTTTTCGCGTCAATCATTTCAGGATATTCTACAGGAATTTCGACCGCATCAAAACCCATCGATTTTATCTTCGGAAAGAGCGCAATCGTTTCTGTCGTGAAAGGAGATGTCCACAGCCAGGTACTTACACTATATTTTATATTCAGGCTCACACCGTTGTTAGTTAGATTATAAGGGATTTGACGAAACGACCTTCATCGTTCCATTCATTATAGACCAATGACCTGGGAAGGTGCAAACAAATGGATAGTCCCCTGCTTTAGATGGTGCTGTAAACTTAAGGGTTACGGTTTGTTGGGGATTTACGAGTTTAGTTGAAAAGAGGACTTCGGGAAGATCAGGTACATAGTTTTTCTCTGCTCCTTTCGAATCGGAAGCCAGCTTATCTGCTGCTTTGCCAACAGTTTCTAACTCGCCGACCTGAGTGATCACGAGGTTGTGTTGCATGAAGTCGGGATTTTCAAAAATTATTTCTACAGGCTTACCAGCTTCCACAGTAAATGACTTCAGATCATATTTCATTTCATTTTTTATGACTTTGATCTTTATCACGGTAGCGCCGTCTGATGATGTTGCCGCTTCCGGGGCTGCAGCATGATTCAGGAAGTTATCAGCAAAGACCTTTCCGATGGAAGTACCGTCAAACATACTTTGATTGCGCAAACCGTAAAGCTTTTCAACTTCAAATTTCCAATTTCCCGTCAATGATATTTTCTTCCCACTCACCTGAAGGAACATGTCTTCAGGATTGCCATTCATGCCACCACTGCCCCCAAGATCTTCTACTCTGACTGCAATCACATTTTTGCCGGGCTTCAGAATGCCACTTCCCAGCAGGTAGAGTCGCTTCTCCCTGGGGTTTCTTTCGAGACCACCCACCCTGATACCGTTGACATATGTCACATCCGACTCATTGATGGCGCCTAGTGAAAGCGTTGCGTTCTTTCCGGATCCACTCGCCGGCACATCAACAACATTCCTGAACCAAATGACGCCATCGACGTTTAGACCGGCGGTTTCAATGTATTGTGGTAGTTCCATCGTTTTCCACGAGGTATCGTCGTAGTCTTTTGCTTCACGTTTCTTCTCGTTTGCTTTCTGCTCGTTGTAGTCTGGATTTGCAGCAAGGAATGCGTCGAGGAATCCCTTGCGATGCTGAGAGGCAGCAGCGTACACTGCTTTCGACAGCCACTCGTCTGTCTTCACACTTTCCTCCAGGCTCAACGCATAGAGTGTTTTACCGAGTGATTCTGATGGAGTTACTTCAACGAGCGAAACTATGGCAGCCAATCGCGTGTTGGGGTCTTTGTCGTTCAACACGTTTGATTTTGTTATTGACTCCTCCGTCCAAAGTGATTGGGAAAGTATTTGAATGGCAGCTTTTCTTACGCCTGCGGAAGGATGAATAAGAGCATCCTTGACGATGCCTTCAGCCTTATCGTCCTTACTAACCGCGCCAAGGCCATCAATAGTCCAGAGCGCATGTATCGCCGCATAATTATCACCTGATTCATTCGTCTCCTTATTTGTCACCAGATCAAACAACCCTGGGAGTATATCCAGGTTGCCTCGTTCCACCAGCAGCCTCTGAGCAGTCATTCGCCAAAACATATTGTCGTTGCTTAGAGCGTCTAGCAGGTCTCCAGGCCTTCCTTTGTCCAATGCAAGAGGTTCGTATTCTTTTGCTCCTCTGCTCACCACCCGCCAGATACGTCCGTGCGATTTGTCACGAAGTGGATTTTCGTAAGCATTTCCTTTTCCATTGGTACCTGCAAATCCGCCACGCTCAGCTGTAGGCGTTGGGTTGTGTTGAACAATAAAGTTATACCAGTCAAGCACCCAAACGGCTCCGTCAGGTCCCGCTTTGGCATCAACTGGAGCTACCCATTCGTCGGCGCTGGCAAACAGGTTCCATCCATCTTCTTCCAGAAATCCCGCACCATTTTTTTCGATCCGGGCAATGTGAACCACGTGACCGGTCGGTTCAGTCACAAATGCAATATTGTTCCAGAACTCTTTTGGATAGATGCGGGCCGTGTAGAAGTTATGTCCGGCCGCAGCAGTAAAGCCTCCGAATACATCCACCTGTCTCACCTTATCGGTGACGGAATGCATCGCATAATGCCCGTCAATTTTAGTACTTCCGGTCAACTCTGTCAACCCGACATCCCGCAACGCCTTATTGGGGATACCCATAAAAACACTATGCGTATTGTTTGCTGTTGAAGCGAAGACGTCGTTGCTCTCTGTAAATCCTAACCCCCAGGTGTTGTTGCTGGTGTTCGTCATGACTTCAAAACTTGATACATCTGGTTTGAAGCGATAGACGCCCTGATTAAACTTTCTGTTTTCACCGGCGATGTGACCTTCAAAACCTGAGTATCCGACTACGCCCCAGATATGATTGTCAAATCCATATTTAAGATTGGATGGACCGGCATGTGTGTCGAAGGTACCCCACCCGTCTATGATTATTTTTCTGACATCGGCTTTGTCATCGCCGTCGGTGTCTTTCAAAAACAAGAAGTGGGGTGCCTGGGAAACAATAATGCCTCCGTTTACAAACACCATGCTTGTGGGAATATTTAACTTCTCAGCGAATACAGTAAACTGATCCGCTTTACCGTCGCCATCGGTGTCTTCACAAATTTTGATACGATCGTCGCCGGCACTTTTATCTTCCAGTACTGTATTCGGGTAGTCCACTGTTTCAACTACCCAAAGTCTGCCCTTCTCATCCCATTCCATCGCGATGGGATTGATAATGTCAGGCTCGGAAGCAAATAGTTGAAGATCAAAACCGACGGGTACCTGTATTAATTTCGCAGATTCTTCCGGGGATAGTGGCTCCTGATAACGGGGCGCGGGATCCCGCTTTTCATAATTCGGGATTCCCGCTTCATCGTGGTACGCGAGTGTCGGAAGTTGCTTTCTATATTGCTCCCACTTTTGTTTTGTGTCATCGCCAACTGCCCATAAGATACCTTCCTTGACGAGTTGATGAAATCCTGGATTGTTCCAGGTGCGTTCGTCATGACCATAGGCCGTATAAAATACCCGTCCCTTTCCAAACTCTTTGACCCAGGTCCACGGTTCGTGATGTTCACCTTCCACACGTTCCATTAAAACCGTTATATCCTTCGCGAGTTTGTCATGTTCATAGGTTTCATCCCACGTGGAAAACTCGTGCAATGACTTCATGATTGGATGGTCTTTGTTAATAATGGATGTGGTGAATGTATCCGTCTTATGTCTCAGGAACTGACCTCCTACCAGCTCAATGTATTTTGGTGAGTTTTGAAAACAGAAACTGGCGCAATGCACGGGAATAAAACCTCCTCCTTTTTCAATGAATTTCAATAGAGCGCTCTCTTGTTCGGGAGTGATTTGTTCGTGATTAGCATAGATCATCAGTCCGTCATACTTACTTAAATTTTCAGCATTGAGGTCATCAGGATTACTGGTATAAGTAAAGTTGATCCCTTCTATAGCAAGGTGGGATGCCAACAAAGGCAAGTAGATTGCCGCATTATGATGTTCACTATCATGTCCTAAGAAGAGGATTTCAACTTTACCGGAATCATCTCGTAACAACGCTGATCGCCTGTCGCACGAGTAGAAAATGAAAAGCAGCAGGCAGAATAAAATAGCAAGAAGTCGCATAGCGGTTCTGGTTTATGAGGCGACTAAGTTCTCTCAAGAAGGACGCAATCGATTGCTGTTTTTTATCAAAAAATGACTTTATTTTGACATATAATTTACCTTTCTGTATTTAGGAAGGGTAAATAAGTACCATCAGTGGTTGGTGGTTTAATGAATTTATATGCGAGCCGCTCTCCAAAAATCACCTATTTCAGAAAACTGCGCTTTTGAAATCAAGTACTTGAGTGCACCTTACTTCGATCCTAACTGGCATTTTCATCCTGAGTATCAATTGTTTCTCGTATTGAAAGGAACTGGAACGCGATTCATCGGAGATCATGTGAGTCCATTTAATAATGGAGATCTGGTATTTACCGGTCCCAACCTCCCGCATCTCTGGCAAAGTGATCATGAATATTTTAAGGAAAACAATGACCTGACAACCGAGGGCATTGTTATTTATTTTCCGGAAAATTTTTTCGGAAAGGATTTCCTGCAGAAGAACGAGATGTACAAGATCAAACAACTCTTTCAAAAAGCGCAGCGCGGAATGGAAATCCATGGAGACGCTTCGCAGCAAATGATAAACATTATGCATGGCATGCTGCCCGTCAGCGATTTTGATCGTGTGCTGATGTTACTGAGTCTTTTGAACATTATGGCCAATTCATCAGAGTATAGGTTGTTAGCCAGCGATGGATACTCCAATTCCATGAAGGAAACAGAAACAGACCGGATGAACAGTGTTCACGCGTATGTGATGAAAAACTTCCGTGAGAAAATCAGCCTTGATGAGGTGGCTGCCATTGCAAACATGAGCCCGACTTCGTTCAGCCGTTATTTTAAAGTTCACGCCAATAAAACGTTCTCTGATTTCTTAACGGAGATCAGGATCGGATATAGCTGTAAGCTGCTTACTGGTCAAAGGATGACTGTTTCGCAGATATGCTACGACAGTGGGTTCAATACCCTTTCCAATTTTAATCGTCAGTTCAAGGCAGTAACGCATTATAGCCCGCTGGAATACAGAAAGAAGTACGTAGTCGATTTCTAACTTCCTTAATCCGGACTGGGCGATCAATCGCGCTCTCCCCTAATATTAATCCGGTGTTTTCTGAGGTATAAAATGGGTGATTTTTTAACTTCGGCATTCAATTTAAACCCAATGAAAAACCCAATGAAAAACTTATTAATCATCGCCTTATTGGCGCTATCCCTACACGCATTCGGCCAGGGACAATTTCAAAAAGAAACGGCAGGAAGTCTTGGCTATGTGTCTAGTCAGGTCACGATGCTGGCGGCAGCAATTCCCGCCGACAAATATTCCTGGACTCCAGAAACCGGAGTACGCTCTGTCGCTGAAGTGTTGGCGCATATTGTGTCAGCGAATTATTTCTTTGCCTCCAAGCTTGGAGGCAAAATACCCGAAGGTGTTAAGATGGAAACACTGGAGAAAGACTTGAAGACAAAAGAAGCTCTAGCCGCTGAACTCAAGAGGTCGTATGAAACTATCGTAGGTGCCATTAAGAATGCCTCGGATGCAGCCCTTGCCCAGAAAGTGGAATTTCCATTTCCGGGTGAGTTCACAGGCATGTCTGCAGCGCTAATCGCATTGAATCATACCAATGAACATTTGGGTCAACTGATCGCTTATTCCCGGATGAACGATATCACTCCTCCATGGAGTCAGGCAAAGAAATAAGAATTCATTTTGCAATGTTCAATTGTGGTTGGTGTTTTACCAACCACAATTTTTTTGCGTTGAGTTCACAAAAGGATCGAGATTATTCCTTCGGTCGTCTCGTATACAATGCATAACCGACTCCAATACTAAGCCTTAATCCATCAGCTTGAACTTTAAAAGTCTCACCAGAGGCAGGTGAAATGTAGACGCTGTTCGGATCGCCGGTTGTCAGTTCCATTGGTATATGAAATTCATACCCGGCAGAAGCCTTCAGAAAGATCTTCCTTATCCTTTTGTGCAATTGCAGGAAGGGACCGAGCGCTACGTTAAAAGACTCAAGGGTATACGAAGATGTAGTGCTTTCGCCAAGTATTATTTCTGAATATTCAAATTTTGCCTTGTTAAAGTATGTCATCAGGTTAGTTCCAATAAACAGGTTTCCAATCTTTGTGTTCGCTATTTTTTTCGCGGCTACCAGTCCGTTGTAGTTCATGGTAACTAGTTGGTCGTATGTTATGGAACCTGAGTAGTCTGTTGTGTTAACCCGTCCGCCGGTAGAAGTATGACCCAATAACACACCGACGAAATATGTGCTGTCGTAGAACACGGCGTCAATGCTATAGTTCAAGTATCCGGGAAATGAGTTGGTGATCTTTGCATCGACCGGCATATAGGACAACTGTTCTTCTTGCATTTGCTTAAGATCGGTCATCTTGAAAGTAGCGTAGCCGAAATTCAGCGCAATGTCTACACGCTGCCAGTAACGCTGGGCGTCAACTTCTGTGACAGCCATCAATGCAGCGATCACGAGGTAAGTTCTTATCATCTTCAAGCAGTCGCTCATGGATAATAATATGAAAGTGGTAAAATATGTCCGGGTGTAACCAGGGAATTGTTCATCAAAACGATTGCACCTGCGACCGGAAAGTCTTTGATCTTTTCGTTGTCAGTAAGGCTATATAGATAGAATCGCCTGGGATAGTCGCTAATTCCTCCTATCAATCCGCTTACGGGATCATACCGTAGATTTTGTATTCCATCAAGGGTAATGGTCCGTTCAATGGCCATTGTGCTCAGATTGACAACTTCTACCTTGTTGACTTTGTCGATGAGTACTTTTGCGTCATTCTGAATAAAAATCCGTTGACGAGCCGAGCCTAGAGTGCCAGCGGCGACATACTGGGTTGAATTCCATTTGAGGATGTCATTGCCGCGGACTACGAATGTTCCAGTTGCAGATATTTGAATTGTCTTTAGTTCGAGAGGCCATTGTTGAATCAGGGAAAAATTATTCATATCGAGGACAAAGCTGCCGTGGCCGTTTGAGAGAGCAAGCCTGTTGTTTCCGGCAATGCTGCTAATCCAGTTATAACCGCTATTGGTACCGCAATGAACGGATACATCGTAGGTTTGAATGATTGAAAAATTGAGCGGATTAAGCCGGGTAAAATTATCGCCGTGGGTCACATACAGATACTGTCCGTTATCCGATAAAAGAAACTGGCTGCCGTAAGGAATTTCATATGCCTGCTCTACTTCGTTGGTGACAGGATTTATCCGGATCAGCTCTAGTGTCAGTGTCGGACCCGGCCCGTATTGAAGTGCAAAGTACTTACCCAACTGCTGATTGTACACGCCTTCATTCTTATATTCATCGGCGATGTACCAGGGAAAATTCTTACCCAATTGGATGTCTTCAGAATAATCATAGACGAAGTCAGGATGGTAGTTATCAATCCGGACGGGATATGCCTGAACTAATGCGCTCTTGGTCTGCGCAAAAATAATTTCATGGGGTATTGTCAGTGTGGTGTCATTGATGTTGGTGACGGTAAATGAGCGATCGTCGCCGCTGCCATAGGCAAAGGAAACCAAATAGGAGGTGAAGTTTTTATAGTACGCAGGTCTTCTCCACGTCAGCTTGATGTTGGCGTTGTCAACTGACTCGGAGGTAACATCAATGTCGTAAGGATCATCGAATTCTTTCTCAACACCGTCACTTTCCTGATTGGCAGCAATCACGGAAAGAAAATACTTTACTTTACCGCCGATAAAAGTACTGTCATGCAGTGTAGTCGTCTGGCGGTTGGTTATCTCTTTTATCCAATGAGTTTCGAACTGGTGATAACCCTGATTATAACAATATTTTAAGATCTTATACTTCTGGAAATTTGGTTTCGGATATCGTTCCCAAACCAGTTCAAGAGTTCCATCAGACCTGCGGATTGAAGTGATCTCCACCGGATCGGGTTTTGAATTGTCGATACACAAGACGTATGTTCTCTCGACCTTCAACTCCTCTTTTTCTCTAACATCTGCAAGACTGCCGGTGCCGGACGATGTGATGATTTCTATTCGCAGTGAATAGCACCCGTTGTTGCGACCGAGCGTGTAAAGGAAAACACTTCCCGATGTGAGATAGTGAATGCCGAATTGCTCATTGTTGAGGTATGTTCTAACCAATTTCACGGGCTTGTTTTGTACGATCGCATTAAAGCGGATTTCAGCGTTACCATAAACGAACAAGGTGTCGCTGGCGTCAGTTAGTTCAATAGACATACCCGTGCCGTCCGGCCGCGGGCGAACAACAAAAAATTCGCCGTCTGGCTCGTAGTTACAAGAAAGGAAGAGAAAAAGGGGTACAATTACAGATATCGGTTTCATAGTCGTAAGTAATAATAGCTAATAGTCAAATTATGTAACCGACGGGCTGGTCATTTTCTCTTCAAGAATCGGAAAAACGCAAGAAATTATCAACATTCGCGTGGCAGATTTCGCCTGATCACGATGGTGACGGGATGCAGGTTCTGCGCACACATCATCGAGGCAATAGTGTTGGGTAACGGAACAGGGCACATGATTGATGCCGATCACAGCGCTGCGTTATTAAACACTAGCTGTAGTCTCTAAACCGGAGTGGAAGAAACGCCCTCTTCCGTTCGCTCTGCAACCAAATTTGTTACATAAATCGGCAAACCATTCAAGTTGTTTAGCAGTATAGGCTTTCAAATATGACTCACATGATGAAAAGACGTATTACCTCCCTCATCCTACTTATGACCTTCATTCTCACTGGCTGTCAGGATGATGAGACTCCTATAGCGGCAACAGACCAGAAGCTTGATTATTATATTGAGTCATTTGATGTCGACGGTTTGGGATTTGATCCTCAAATGAAAGTAACGTACGAATATGACAGCGACGGCAAAGTCACGCAATACACGGTATTCACGTATAACCAAGACGTTGGCTCGCTCCAAGAACTGAATAATTTCGTTTTCTCATATGTAAACAACCACGTGGATCAAATAAAAGGCTACTTCGCTGGTAAAGATCTCCCACACGTTGAATATTCATACGTATACTTAGCAGACGGCCGTGTTTCGAAGATCAGTGAAAAGAACACGGCCGCAGGTGTAGATTCCGAAGCGATCTTTTCGTATGACATAGCCGACCACTCAGTGAAAGTGGCTTACACGTTTTCAAATGGAGGAAGTTTTGAGTACGAATTTTTAAATGACAGTGGTAATGTCATAAGCGACAAGACTACACGAGGGTCGCAGCTATGCAGTGATGGAGAATACACCTACGATCAGCACATTAACCCGTTTAACAATTTAGGGTATGTCGACTACTTGCTCACGAATGTGTCGGCCAATAACAAGCTTACGGAAGACGTGAATCACGTGGCTTGCGCTTTTCCCTCACTGGTCCCTGAGTCCTATGTGTATGAATATGACGACAAGGGATTTCCAACCGTGGTCACTACCATTTACAAGTCGGGATCTCCGACAGCTAAAGCAAGGAAAGAACTTTTCTATAAGTAGCTAGCAACTGATGTTATTTCGTATGATTCGAATCTGAAAGCTCCTTCAAAACCTTGAGAGCTTTCTCCCCATCTTTCTTTGGTACGAAAATGTGATCGTGGTGCAATGCAGCAACTACATTACAACTTATTCCATTTTCCGAAAGCTCTTTTGAAAACGCTGCCGTCAGGCCAACCGACTCCAGCGAAGAATGGACTGTAAGGGTAATCCAGGCGGCGACAAAAGCGTACTCAAGCTTTAACTTATCGGCCAATTCTTTTTTGAGAACAATGGTAATTCCCTCCTTTTCACGAAAGAAAAAAACTATGTCGTTAAGATTGAGCCTGGTCAGGTCATCAACAGCACAAAAAACATAATCGCCGGCAATGTGCTTTGGTTTTAATGTTTTAAGGATTTTTGCCAGATCGGTTTCTCCGTTCATTCAAGTACCTTTTTAGTTTCTTAAGCTATTCAATTTGCAGGCTTCCTCTCTATTTAGGTTAAAAAAATTACGATCATTTTATGGAATACCCCTGCCTCCCGCATCATTCCTGCAGACTAAACTTCTGCGCCTATGAGGGTCTTTACAATTATTATTTTATCCTTCGCTTGTCATTCATTGGTCGCCCAGGAGCGTACAATATCGGGAGTCCTGACTTCCTCGGATGACGGCGGGCCTTTGCCTGGAATCAACATCGTGGTGAAAGGCACCGATGTCGGGACAGTAACCGACGCCAATGGCTACTACAGCATCAAGGTTCCAGTGGGCTCTACACTGGTGTTTTCTTTTGTTGGGATGCAAACACGCGAGGTGGTTGTAACAGAGGACAATCTTAAGCCGGTAAAAACAACTACCCGGCAAGACGGCCCTGAACAAAAGCGGAAAGCGAATAGCCTTCGTCCGATCCCCCGTTCATTATATAAGGACTCTGTGTATCAGGACGGAACAGGGATCGCTGTTTTAACCCAGAAATCACCAACCTACAGCACTCCGCCTTCATCTGACCCAGCGACAACAAGACAGATTACGAAACGAGGGAATATCTATCACCTCAAGACTGACTCGGATCCCTCCCACTGGCGTAGATATACGGTACAATTCTCTACATCCCTGGCCATTGAACAGATCAACAAGCTTCCCTCGTTGCAAAATGAGTTTGCTCAGGGTAGAACCGACGGAAGTAAACTTCAATGGAGGGGTGCCGATCAATCTGAAATTTTTTCCTGGGGTCCTTTGCGAAGGACATTAGAGTTTGATGGAAGCAACTATCCATTTGATAAGAACGGTAAACTAGTATCTAGTGGATCGGGAAACGGCAAGGCTGCTAACAATTATAACGCTCTGCCATTTTTCAGATCCGGTTTTACAAATACCAACGAGATTTTGGTTGCAATTCGGTCACGAAGATTTGCAACGTTCACCTTTGATCTCGAGCAGAGAACACGTTCTGGTATAATCCCCAATTCTCGGTATGGCAAATTAAACGTAGGTGCGAGCGTCAGGAATTTGCGCATTGTTGAAGGTGTAAGTGCAAGTGCATCACTTTACTACAATACGTCTGGTGGTAATTTGGTAAATCGTGGCGCGAACCTCGCCACCATTGTCGGCGCAGTCTATCACGCTCCAAATACGTTCGATATTGCAAACGGTCTTTCATCTAAGGAAGCGCGATCTGCAGCAGCATCGTATCAATTCGAAGATGGTTCAAAACGTTCGCACGCACCGGGCATTGCTGACAACCCGTACGGCCTCGTTAATGACCTGCCTGACAACGAAGAGTTCCACCGAATAATTGCGACCACCAATTTACGTTACGCAACTGAGAGTCCCTTCGATTTGGTTTTTAACGGCAGTCTCGACAAACAAAGCAATACCACAACCTTTGGGGTACCACCTGGATACGCTGGGTCCCCGGACGGAAGGCTGACAAACAGAATGGATGATCAGACTTTTGCAAACTCAATTTTGACTGCATCTTATTCGTATGAGCATTTTGACGGCAACCTCAAATTAAGTCTGTCTCACCAAGCCGACTACACGCGACGCGAATTGAATAGAGAAGACGGTTACAGCTTTTTTGAAGGGTCATATGGCGACATGAATGACGCTGCTTCATCAAGAACCCTTCATAAATATCTAACAAGGACAGCCCAGGAGATTGTATTCAATGCTCAATATGAGCTTTACAATTGGATCAATGTACGATTGGCCAACAGGATATGTTTTTCAAACACGTTAAACGACAAACAGTTCACCAATCTTTTTCCATCCGGCAGCCTAAGCGTGAACCTTGCTGAACCGTTATCGATGTCAGTTGATGAAATGAAGTTGTATGCAACGATGTCGCGTACAATCCGCGAGGCGCCACTACTCTACTCAAGTTGGTCTTACGGGTCGACTACACTGCCCGTTGGAGAATATGCTGCTTTTTATGAAGCGAATGAGCTGACATTCACGAACGACATCGTACCAGAGATTGAACGCAAGTTTGAAACGGGAGTAAAACTTCAAAGTGGCGGGTTTAATGTTGACGTCAGTTATTTCAACAACCGCACTGAAAATTTTGTGGCACCGGTTTCCACATCAGAGGGTTTTGATCTTCAAAATGTGGCAAGGATCAAGAATTATGGTGGCGCAATAAGCGCCGGTTATTTCGGGTACATCTATAATGGCCATTGGGGAACTGATTTAAAATGGACAAAGTATAACAGTGTAGTTGAAGAGATATATACACCGGATGATTGGATCGCCACGGCGGGATTTCAGAACGCGCATACTGCCCTTGCAGTTGGCCTGCCCACGGGTTCGATCTATGGTTCATCTTATGTAAGAAACGACGAAGGAGCGAAAGTAATCGGCGCCGATGGATTCCCACTGAAGGATAACAATCTAAAAATGATCGGCAATCCCATACCCGACTGGAATCTGGGGTGGTCATCATATATACAATTGAACCAATTCAGGTTCTCATGGCTGCTGGACATTAAAAAAGGCGGTGACGTATGGAATGGAACCAATGCGGTGTTGGATTATCTTGGACGTTCATCTAATACAGGGAAACATAGAAATACTTCAAACTATGTTTTTGAAGGGGTCGACATCAACGGAGTTAACAATGTAACACCCGTCAGCCTTTATGAGACCGCTAAGCCTATTTCCGACAACAGATGGGTACGCTACGGATGGGATGGTATTGGTGAAGATTACATCGAAGATGCTTCGTGGGTCAGGTTAAGCGAACTCGTATTGTCATATACATTATCTCGTCCCAGGAATGCAGCGATTAAAAGTATTAAGATCTCGCTAATTGGCCGTAACCTTTTCCTGATCACACCATATACAGGTGTTGACCCCTCGTCAAATTTGTTTGGTTACACGACCGGCAGTGGACTAGACCTCTTCAACACACCATCTGTGCGCAGCTACAGCGCTCAATTCACAATTCAAATTTAACAGTATGAAAACGAAAAAATCTCTACTAATTATAGCCTTTGCAGTTTTTGTATGCGTATCAGGTTTCAGGATCGCGGAAGACCCGATATTCTTAAAGAACCTGAAGGAAAGTATTAAGCAGTACAATGAAAATTTTCCTGAGGAAAAAGTTTACGTTCAGTTGGACAAACCTTTTTACAAACCAGGCGAAGACGTTTGGTTCAATGTATTTGTTCTTAGCAGCAACACTCACAAGCCAACACAAGTCAGCGATGTAGTGTACGTAGAGTTGCTTGACCCCAAGGGTAATGTTTCATCCAAACTGGATCTTGTAGTTCACGAAGGTACTGCGCATGGCGATTTTTCCCTGATAGGTTCTGCTCCCGGTGGAATGTATCAGATTCGTGCGTACACATCATGGATGAAAAATTTTGGCAATGATAATTTCTTTAAGAAAGACATTCAGGTGCAGCGGATAATAACGCCAAGATTTCTTCTCAAACTGGATTATGCAAAAGAATCTTATGGTTCAAGCGATCAAGTAACTGCCAGACTTAGCATCAGGGATTTGAAGAATGAAAAAGTTACGCAGGCTTTAATCGAATACACGGTAAAGATCGAAGGCAGGCAGGTGGCCGCGTCAAAAGGTAAATCCGATTCAAGTGGTGAAGCGAACATCGTTTTTGATCTGCCTGACTCTTTATCTAGTACAGACGGGTTACTTCAGGTCGTTGTGCGGGCAAATGGTGTTGAAGAATCAATAACCAGGTCACTCCCCATTGTATTGAACAGGATCAATGTGCAGTTTTTGCCTGAAGGAGGAAACTGGGTAGAGAATGTGAATTCTAAAATGGCGTTTAAAGCGGTTAATGAATTTGGGAAGGGTGCTGACATAACGGGATCCATAATAGATGAAAGCAACAAAGCAGTCGCTCGTTTTGAAAGTTTCCATATGGGAATGGGGGCTTTCCGGTTGAAACCAGCTTCAGGTACAAAATATTTTGCGCGCATTGAAAGTCCTACGGGTAATCATTCGCTGATACCACTGCCAGATCCCGCTCTATCGGATCTTGTGATGAATGTTGATGCGGTGAATGATACAACCGTAACGTGGTCGATTTATTCTCCAGCAACGGCCTATGTGAATCTGGTTGGGCGGTCACATGGTGAAATGGTGTACGGAGAACAGTTTAAGGTGAATCAAGGAGAAAATAAGGTCATGATTTCGACAAGAAACTTTCCCGTTGGCGTAGTGGTGTTTACGTTATTTGATTTTGAGGGCAACGAACGATGTGAGCGTTTGATATTTGCTAACGAAAACAGAGGCCTTAAAATTCAAGTGACACCAAACAAGAAGAGATACCTTCCACGTGAAGAGGTTCACCTTGACATTAAATCCGTTGATGATGATGGCAAGCCCGTCTCTTCAAAGTTATCGCTCGCAGTTGTTGACGATCAGCTCATCACTTATGCGGATGACAAGCAGGATAACATTTTGTCTTCGTTCCTTCTTTCTTCGGAATTGAAGGGCGAAATTCAGGAACCTTCCTTCTACTTTGACGCCAATGAACCCAAAGCTAAAGAAGCATTGGACTACCTATTAATGACGCAGGGTTGGAGGCGATTTAACTGGAAAGATGTTCATGATAATAACAGAACAATCGTTTATTCACCCGAGAAGAACAGAAACCTCAGCGGATCATTACAAAATGGTAAGGGTGCAGGTTTGGATGGCGAAGTTGTGTTGCTTGAACTTAGCGGCCGAAAGAGGCTGGTGAAACTCAAAACTACCGGCGATGGATACTTTGCTTTTAAGAATATTGATCCCACTGTTCCTATGATGTTATTGACAAAGAAGCCGGGAACAATTGTCCTGAGGAAAGAATTACCATTCGCGGTTTCGTTAAATGATAAAGAAGGGACGACGCTTCTTCCAGCTACGCTGGGCGAACAAAATGCCAACTTACTTGTTGCAGAGACAATAGCAAAAAGTGATGTCTCTGTCGAAAGTGGCCTCAATGTCAGTATGGATAACGATGTGCAACAACTTAGCGAAGTGATTGTAACTGGTTACGGAGCGGAAGAAAAACGATCCCTTACCGGTAGCGTCACTGTCATTCACAATAATGCAGTTGGATTGTTTGCATCAACCAGCCCTGAAAACATGTTGCAGGGTCGCGTTTCTGGTCTGATGATACAACCGCAAACAGGCAACCCTGCTTCGCAGGCAAATATCACGATGAGAGGGTTGAGTTCGCTTGGCAACGGAAGGAATGAACCATTGTATGTGATCGATGGTCGCGTGATCGGTACAAGCCTAAATCAAAATTTCTCGAATGGAAGCATGCTCGGACCGGATGAAATAGAATCTATAACGGTACTTAATTCACCGGAAGTGTCAGCACTATATGGTTGCCGGTCGGCCAACGGGGTTATTCTGATAACAACTCGTTCGGGGATTGGGAATTATACCTATCAGACCAGGAACAAAGCTCGCAAATATTCAACCGTTACCGTGCCGACAAGAAAGTATTCCCCCACGCGTGAATTCTATGCAGGGCCTCCATCGAAGTACAAAGAGGAAATACGAAAAGACTTTCGTACAACCGTATATTGGAAACACTCCATTGTTACAGCCAAAGACGGAAGAGCAAAAGTAACTTTTTACAACAGTGACAAAGTGAGTGCCTTCCGTATTACTGCCGAGGGTTTTTCGGAATCAGGTTTAATTGGGAGAAAGGAGGAAGTGTATTACACTGAATTGCCACTTTCGCTGGATGTACAATTGCCTCAATACATCGGCTATGAGGATGTGTTAAAAGTTCCGGTGAACGTGCGCAATGAAACCTCATCTACCCTGTCGGCAAACATTTTTCTCTCGTTGCCATCACAGCTCAATGTTAGTGAATCGTTGGATCAAAAAGTGTCAGTACGTTCAGGGACTACAGAAACAGTTTGGTACACGATTACCTCAAAGGGAATTGAGGGCGACTTTCCCATTTCCATCAAGCTTGAATCGCGCGATCATTCGGATCAGATCAATCAATTGATCACAGTAAGGCCAGTTGGATTTCCTGTTCGATTGAGTTTTTCAGGAAAAGAGCTGGATAAGACGATGAGTTTTTCTATCAATGATGCAGAGCGAAATTCCGTGAAGGCTAAAGTCAACGCGTTTCCGGATGTGTTAAGTGACTTGTTTACCGGCGCTGAGTCTATTTTACAGGAACCTCATGGATGTTTCGAACAGGTTTCATCAAGCACATTTCCAAATATTCTGGTCCTTCAGTTTTTGAAGCAATCCGGTTTGGTCAATGCAGCAAGCGAAAAGCGCGCGTTGTCCTTAATAAAAGATGGGTATTCGAGACTAGTTGCCTACGAAGTTAAAGGCGGCGGTTTTGAATGGTTTGGACATCCACCGGCTCACCTCGGTCTGACGGCCTATGGGCTCGTTGAATTCCATGAGATGAATAAAGTATATCCGCGTGTAGATCGAGAGATGATGAATCGTACTCGATCATGGCTGCTTGGTCAACGGACTGGAAAAGGTGGCTTTCAGCGACCAATGTCGGGAATGGATGGATTTTCAGGTTCCGACGATAATGTTACGAATGCTTATATCACCTATGCTCTTTCAGAAACCGGCACAAAAGATATCGTGCCTGAATATAATCACACGTACAATGAGGTCCGCAGTAGTAAGGATATGTATCGAATGGCCCTCTTGACCAACACTGCATTCAACCTGGGAAAGATGAATGACTATAATGATCTCGTGAAGGCGTTTGAGGACAAAGTGAATTCCAACGGCTTCAGTAACTTGAAAGCGGAACGTTCTATTGTCTGGAGTTACGGGAATTCGTTGCAAACAGAGGTGATAAGTTTATGGGCTGTGGCGTTACTGAAATCATCGTCGCCAAACCTGACGCTTGTAGACAAATGTATCAAAGAAATAATCTCACGCCGTGCTTTTGGACAGTTTGGATCCACACAAGCTACAACCTTGGCGTTGAAGGCGCTGACGGAATATGCCCGAATCGTTCGCAGGACACCAGAAAGCGGAGAAATTCAAATTTTTGTCGATAACAAATTGGTTGATAAACATGCCTATGAAAAAGATGCTCGTGGCCAGTTACAATTAACTGCCTTCGCTAAACATCTCAAGGATGGCGAACAAAAATTGAGAATAAACTTTGATGGAACGAAGGAGCCTCTTCCCTACTCGATGGATATCCAATGGCACACCAAGAAGCCTCAATCCAACGATAAGTGTAAAGTTTCCTTAACAGCAACACTTAGCTCCGGCTCCGTTCGTCTGAATGAATCGGTTCGACTGACCGCCACACTCACGAACAAGACGAAGGAAGGATTACCGATGACCATGGCGGTGATTGGTATACCGGCAGGGCTAAGCGTACAACCCTGGCAGCTGAAAGAACTGCAGGAAAAGAAAGTATTTGATTTTTACGAGATCATGGGCGGAAACCTGGTTATCTATTACCGTGGAATGGAACCCAACGGTCAGCATATTATCAACGTTGATTTAAAGGCCGAGATCCCCGGCTCATACGTCGGTGGCGCAAGTTCTGCATACTTATACTATACGAATGAATATAAGCACTGGGTGAGCGGCAATTCGGTTGTAATTCAGTAACGATCCCGGAGATGCATGTGTACCGAAGGTCACGTGCATCTCTAATTTTTTTAAAGTCCATTCAACATCTCAGCGAAGGTACTAGTTATGATTTTTTCTGTGCCAGGCATGGTTCGTGATGCCATCGGCTCATATCCTCCTTCCACATAAGCTTCGTCGGTGCAGAGATAGCCGCTGCTTCCGTTGCAGTGGGTTAACAGGATCGTATTATTAAACGGCGATTCTTTTTTGATTTTCATTCCAATGGATGTCATCAACTCACCTGATATACCCGCGAAGACGATGGGACCAACTTTCACGAGCGAAAATCTTAATTTTACTGTCTTGCCGGGAATGATTTTTTCGCCGGGCATCCGGGTGGCACTTCTTTCTTTGCCAGGCACTTCAATTTCGCGTTGCATTGTTTTTACGTTCCCCATTTTTTGCGTTGTAATATTCGCGGCAATCTTAACAACCTCCTCGCCAAGTACGAGGCCGACTGCATCCGTCTCGCGAAAATCATTGCCCGGCCCGTAAATCGGATTTATATCACCAGAGGCGCCAGCCGTCACTGCTACAGGTACGTCTTGAAAATGTTTATTGACATAGCGTGCGGTAGAACCTGGCCAATCACCGGAAATCAAATAGTTTTCTTGTCCCCCAACAGTAGCATGACACGGCCAGTTTACAAAAAGTCCTTTGACATTTGCATTGGCATCATCAATTCTGGCCACCGCCACATCATGATCACAAATGCCGTCAGGATTTCGTCCGAGCCAGATACCTCCTTCAGCGTGTCTGGCCCGTCGATTGATGTTCATGGTACAGATTCCTTTTCCGAATCCGATCGATACCGGAGCACGTTGCTTAAATGCTTCAACGGCAACGTTGACTAACTTTTTCTTAAGTTCGGTCAAATAGGTAGCAAGATCATTCGACAAAGTCTCTGCGTATGCCCCTGTAGTGGGCGCACTATGATTGTGCACGGCAACCAGCATTATGTTTGCTTTCGGGATCGCAGTTTGTTTTTCGATGCCTGCGCTAATTTCGTCTACGAATTCAAATGAAAAACCGATGAGATCTGCCTGAACGATGCAGGCTTTGGTCATTCCATCATCGAAGACAAAAGCACGCGCAAAAATTTCATCGTGTACACCTTTGGAAGGTTCGCTCCTGTTTGCATAGCCGCTCATAGGCACCGGGACTGACGGAGTAATGTTGATAGTCGCCGCACCAGCCAGCAAAGTCGATTTTGATGATTGCCCAGTTGATTGGAAGGTTATGAGAGCAAACAGCAAGCTGAACGCAAATCGTGCACTGCGAAACAATAAGTTCATTGATAATTGGAAGTTTGGAAGCGAAATAAAGATAACAATCTTTATCCAGGATTGAACAACGAAAGGCACTTGCGATCGCAACGTTAACTGATCAGTTTATGGTTCCGGATTGTAGATGTGCGTGTTGCTGCGCCAACATCGGAGGTATTGTGACTGGATTCTGTTAGCATTTGAATGTTTGGTGTTAACAAAGTTGATGGTCAGGAGCGAACTTAGTGTTCTCTAAACATCAACCTTATGTATTACAAAATCACCATCACAATTGCGCTCTTATTGTTAACGATCAGCCGATCGGTTGCACAGGACGATCCCAATAAAGCGCTTCAACAGCAAAAATTGCTGAAGTACAAAAATATGAAGAGCGGAGGCGTCGCTTTGATTGTCCTCGGGGGCATTCTTGTAGTAGCGGGCGGAATTATTGAAGTTTCACAGTTTGAAGAATCAATGTCCACAATGTGGAGTTCAGAACCAGAAAAGGAATATAATAACACTGGCACTGTTCTTTTTTGCTCTGGATTAGTTGTTGCTGGAGCAGGAATCCCATTAACGATCATCGGCCATCGTAAATACAAGTTCTATAAACAAAACGCAGACGTAATTTCACTGGGTATAAAAGCACATCCACAATCAACGGGGATCAGTTTGACTTATCGGTTTTAGGAATGTTAAGAACATTATGATCTAAAGGCTCAGTAATATTACGGGCCTCTACATCACTCTCCACACCCTAAGCACAACGGCATTGGCCGTGCGCTCACCGGTACAAATAAAAATCGTGTCATTGATCCAGGCATACTTTCCGATTGGAGCCTCGAAGCGAGGTAAAGTTCTGAAGTAATACGAACCCGCGTCTACAACCTCTCCTTTGGCTAGCCTGGCCGCTACATCGGGGCTGGCTACACGCACTCCAACATTTTTGATATAAATAATTGCGCCATCATCGGTACGGAATTGGTAGTGAGCTTCCAGCTCAGTTACTCCGTCTTTTCTAAGCACTTGCCAGTCGGCGCCACCATCGAGTATTTGACCATTGATCTGTGGTCCAGTCACACTTCCTCCGGTGATATTGATGATTCTTCGCGTGCCGTGTGAAGTTTCACCCACTACTATGGGTGGAGCAAGGGTAACATTAAGTTCACAAAAGAGCTCTAGACGAGGCGCGTCCTGCGCGGTGACGCTGATGCCGTAGAAAAATAGCACGACGGTTAACAACTTCTTCATAAAAAATTGATTGTGAATTTGATGGCCTGCAAATTTAGGATTTTGCGAGCAGCGATCATTGCCTAAAATTCACATTAAAGGCTGAAGGCGCGATTTATCGCGCTCTTGTGTTTCATTTTAATCCCCTTTCGAAATTGAAAAACCTTTCGTTTCTTGCATATAGGCTGGGATTCTGATCCCAAGTATACTATCGTTATTGTAAGACCGTTGATAAGCCCCTCTCTACGAAAAGCAAGATGTAATTCGTGCTATATATCCGAACCAGAAAACATATGACTAAAAGTTTTGTGATTTCCTTGGGGCGCCACCTTATGGTTGGTTGTTTCCTAATGTGCGGCGCATTTTCGTCTTCCGCCCAGCAGATGTTATGGGGTGCAGCTTCTGAGGGTGGTGCCTATGGCCCCGGCGTGATATTCAAAACAAATGTAGATGGCAGCAGCCTCGAGGTTAAAAAAAGTCTGCAGGCAATACCAGGCCGGAGCCCTTTATATGGCAGACTTATTCAGGCCAGTAATGGTAAGCTGTATGGAATGACTTTTCAGGGTGGCGGGGCCCTCAAAGGAGCTTTGTTCGAGTACGACCCAGTGGCTCAGACCTATATTGCACGTATTAACTTTAATGGCGCTGAATTGGGCGCCTATCCATACGGAAGCCCAATGCAAGCGAGTAACGGTAAGATATATGGGATGACTTCCACAGGCGGCGCAAATGGCAAGGGCGTTATTTTCGAATACGATCCGGTGTCGCAGGCCGTCGCAAAAAAGCATGACTTCGATGGAGCGAACGGCAACGCTCCATTAGGTAGTCTGGTTCAATCGTCGGATGGGAAATTGTATGGAGTGACCACTGAGGGCGGTGCAAGCAACAACGGTGTGTTGTTTCATTACGATCCGCAGACGGGCGTATTCACTAAGCGAAAGGATTTCGACGGCGCGACTGGAACGCATCCACAGGGAAGTCTGATGATTGCATCATCCGGAAAATTTTATGGAATGGCCTACGATGGTGGCACCAATTCGAAAGGCACCATTTACGAATACGATGCTTCTGCAAATTCTATCACCAAAAGGTATGACTTCACTGGAGGTAGCTTAAGTGGCGGATCACCGACGGGTAACCTCATCCAAGCCACGAACGGGCTATTGTACGGCCTAACATTGGGAGGCGGAAATGGTGACAAAGGCGTGTTATTTGAATTCAATCCTTCAAACGGAAATTTCACCAATAAAATAGACTTTGGTGGATCTACTAATGGAACTGTTCCCTACGGAAGTTTATTTCAGGCGTCTAACGGCAAGTTGTATGGCACCACTGAACAAGGTGGACTCTCAAATTTTGGAACCATCTTCGAATACAATATTACTTCTGGCACGTTGTCGGCTGTCGTCAACTTCGATGGAAGCAGAACTGGCAATGGTGCCTCATCTCGTTGTACATTGATGCAGGCGACAGACGGAAATCTTTATGGAATGGCCAGCACTGGTGGATTGGCATTCGACGGCGTGTTGTTTGCATACAATCCAACCAATTCGGGGTACGTAGTGAAGCTGAGTTTTAATCATGGTGAAGAAGGTAAGTGGCCAAACGGCGGTTTGGTTCAGGGTGCAAACGGAAAACTCTATGGCACAACCTACCTGGGTGGCGCAAACTATGGAGGTATTTTGTTTGAGTATGAGATCTCATCAGGTGTTTTTACAAAAAAGCTTGAGTTCAGTCTTGAGCAAGGAACAAATCCTGCAAGTGGCATGACCCGTGCGCTCAATGGAAAACTATATGGTGTTACCCGATTTGGTGGGGACCTTAATTCTGGCGTAGTGTTTGAATACGATCCTTCCACAAATCAATATGTTAAAAAGGCAAGTTTTGGCACAGCGATGGGTAGTCCAATAGGGCGCCTGGTACAATTGCCCGATGGCAATTTTTACGGTGTAACCGAATTTGGAGGAAATAACAGCTCGGGCACTTTGTTTCAGTTTGACCCCGCGACTAATAATATTATAAAGAAAATTGATTTTGCCGGGACATCTAACGGCTCATATCCTACAGGCTCACTACTCTACTCAGGTTCGAAACTTTATGGGCTTACAAGGGAAGGAGGAACAAATGACGAAGGTGTGATCTATGAGTTCGACCCGTCGAATGGTAACCTTAGCGTGACTAAACATTTTAGCAGCGCTTCAATGGGGGCTAATCCGTTTGGCAACATGATTAAGGCATCCAACAACAAGTTTTATGGTATTGCGAGGTCCGGCGGGGCCAATAACTGGGGAGTCATTTTTGAATATGATCCGTCAAACGGGAACTTCAGCAAATATGACTTTAGCGGAAACTTAGAAGATGGACTGGATCCTCAAGGAAGTCTTATCGAATCTTCCAATGGTAAGCTCTACGGTACAACGAATCAGGGTGGTGACGACTACAGAGGTGTATTGTACGAATATGACATTGTGAATAAGATTTACACCAAAAAGGCAGACTTCATCGGCTCGAACGGTGGGCGTCCATACGAGAGCCTGTTGTATGTCTCAATGGAGAACCAGACACTTACGTTTGATGAGCTTGAGGCAAAGACAACTACCGATGGACCATTCCAGCTTACGGCCGCGGCTTCTTCGGGCCTTCCCGTTACATATACCAGCAGCAATACCAGCGTTGCGACAGTTAGTGGATCCACGGTCACTATTCATGGAGCGGGAACGACGACAATTACAGCTCAACAGACCGGTAGCATCAACTTTCACGCTTCTCCTGCGATAGCCAGGACGTTGGATGTTACAATGGTCATAGCAACTGAATCATTTGAAGAAATCGGAACTTATCCATATCCCAATCCAGCCAATAGTGAATTCATTATTGAATTGAGTCGTGAAAGCAGCGTTAGCGAGAATGGCATTCGACTCTATGATGTACTTGGACGTTCAAGAATAATCGGTGTAGAAAAACTGGATGGAAAAAAATACCGGTGCAATACTAGCGATGTACCGACAGGCCTGTATTTTCTAATTTGGAACGACACGCAGAAGTACCGGTCTGTACGGATTGAACACTAACCTTTGGGCCTTTTGGACGTGTGTTACTGCTAAAGATATCGGCCAGCATGATGTCGATGAAAAATTTCATTATAATTCCGCCATATCCACCAGTTTTTTTTACATCAAGACCGTGATCAAACCGCTTTATGATTTTTGACTATATTTATTACCGATTTTATCGATTTTTTGTTACGAGAGGGCACTCTCCGCAAACATCAGCATCATTGTTACTTTCGTTAGTTCAGTTTTTGACATTGTTTGATATACTGTCTATAACCCAATCAATATATTATTTTTCAATTCCATCGAAATATTATTTTCTTCCAATAATCGTGGCGTTCGCTGGCTTAAATTGGTATCGATATGAACGGAAATTCAATATTAGTCCGTTTGCTGACAAATGGGACAATGAAGACAATCGTAGTAAAACAAGAAGGGGCTGGTTGATCTGTGTGTATGTTGCGATGACTTTTCTCTTCCCATTTGTACACGGGATCTTGAAGCAAAATCTTATCCACACATAGTCTCAAACTTGTTGAATCGGTTTACCAAAGCTAGCTTTTGGCTTATTGTGGGCTGAAGTGAAACTTTGAAAGAACAGACGAGACTAGTGAGTTGAAGAAAAGTAGAATTGCTTCATTTTGTTATTCGGTTCACGGCTAATTAGGGAAAACGAGTCGCGTCTTGGCAACAAGAATAATGAGATGCAAAAAAAATTATCTCTGCTTAACAAGCTTCTATGCAGTAACAATCACTCCCCCTGAAGGGGGCCAGGGGGTTGCTCTTTCCCCCGAAAGCGGGATTGATAATTTCTCGAAACTCCTCTAACTTTTGTCTTGCAATTCCTTTTTCTATGACAAAACTGCTTCTCAGTCTGTCGCTGGTCGCATCGTATATAGAATCGTGCGGTCAATCTGCGGCGTCGTTTGACTTCAGCAATTACAGCTACATAGTACCTGACAAGTGGCGGTCGCAGAAAGAACAGGATTACATCATGCTGGCGCAATCACTTACAACAGAACCAAGCTGTATCATCCTGATTTTCCCACCACAGCCCTCGACGGGAAATCTCGAGCAAGACGCACAAAATGTTATTCAACAAATGTACCCCGGCTGGCAGTTCAGATCTGTGGGAGCGAAACAATACGATCTCACGAAAGGTTTTACAACGCAGGGCCTGGAATATTGCATGCTGGAGGCCGGCATGAGCAAGCTGGCCGCAGATGGCTCACGTTATGACGGATTCGAAGATGGTGGCGCGCTGGTTATCAAAACGGGCAATCAAATTGTGATCATTGCATCTCGTCATACTACAATGCTTGCGCATACTGACTGTGTGAACAAGTATGAAACATGGCGAAGGTTTTTTATCAGCTTCACCGTAAAAAATGCAATTATTCCCAAGCGTGTAGACGACCCTCCCAAAAGGATCATCGGTGTTTGGACCCTATCGGGCTACGGACCTGCATCCGGCGAATATATCTTTGCAGCCAACGGCAACTATCAGCTTACTGGTGGTCTCGGAACTTCATCAACGACGAGGGATCAGAATTACGAATACCTGCACATCAAGACGTATGCATTCCAGGGCGACGGTGGTTATTCGATGACTGGAAGTCAACTCTCTTTAAAAAAACGAAACGACAAGAATCCTGAGCAGGCCCAATTCAGATTTGAACAAGTAAATCACGGTGGCACTGGATGGAAAGACCGGTTGTGTTTATTAAAAACTGATCCTACGCTCCGGACTAAATATGAAGTGTGTTACGAAAGGAAGTAATGTATGTCTATAAAAAAGAAGCTCTTATTCTTCACCTGCATTTTAATCACAGGTTATTGTCTTGCGCAAAAAGATATGACTCAGTATTATATCGAGCAGTCAAAAGTGTGTGGCGGCATTGATTCCGTGTTGAGAAGAACTGGCAACTGGAAAAAAGAGAGCGATGATCTCGTTTTCCCCGATAAAACTTTCCCGAAGGATCAATATAAGTTAGTGAACACCCGTGTCGACGCAATGTCTGATCTTTTTAAAGAAGCGTTGCCCCAGCTAAATGGATTCGAGCCGAGGTGGAGCAGAGGAATGCGTGGAAGTTCTTACATGGCCAACGGCGCGCTACCTTACAGCCTCCGAACCTCGTATTTTGGTTACTACTGTAATACGAATTACAAGAAAATCTTGCTAGGCGATGAAACCGGTACGTGGGCTTACGTGTTCGTGAATCATTTCAATTGGTTTTGTGATGAGGTAGACAGCTGGGATATTCACGGAGATGGGAAAAAAATAACGATCTACCAGCTACCTCCGAAAGTGGGAAAATGGAAGGATGCAACCATTTATGAACCGCGAGCTCACGGAAAAGTATCGCGGGCGATTGTTATCGGGCATGATGGAAAGGTTCCGTGGTTTACACTCTCGCAGAAGCAATATTTAACAGGACTAAAGACTTTATTGGAAGCAAAGAAAAAGCAAGCCCTGGATCATCACGACAGCTATGAAGAAAGGACAAAGAAGGGTACCGAAAATATTCTGAAGAATAGTACTCCGGAGCAGGCCGAAAAGATAAAATCCCAACAGGACCAGAGCTTCAAGGCGAACCAGAAAGGCAGAGAAACAACAGAAAAGTTCTTCAGCGAAAAGCTCAAACCCATTGACGACTATCTCGCTGCCAATTCCGAGGAAATATTAAGCAAGCCTGCTATACTTGATCCTCGCGCAGGTATAGAAGGATTTAAGGGCACGTTTGGTGATGAGGAGAACGGAGGAATAAAATTGATATCGCTCGCCGGTAAATATTTCAATAAAGATCTCCCTCGTTATGCGCCGCAGTTTATGGTGTTGTATTGGCGATGGACCGAGCATCCCTCCTCATTAGGTTTCAAGAAACAATTTGAAGAGAATTTTCCTCTCGATAAGTTAAAGGCGATGATTGATAAGTGAGAGGCGTTATCCGTTATCCATTAATCGTTATCCGTGAAGGGTAACTCCCCTTCGACATTCGGAGTTCGACATTCGACATTCGGCGTTCACACACGCTCTCGCCCACACCCCTGAATAAAATCACCCTAATACCGCTATTGATTTGCATTGTGACATTTATAGTTTTACTGTGGAGGCAGGCCCACTCCCAAAACAACTACTACTAACTCCTAAATTCTAACTCCTAACCCCTAACTCCTACCAACATCATGCGCTTAATCTTCAGTATGGTCCTACTTTCCTTAGGCAATGTCGTTTCCGCGCAGATAAGACCCTATGCACCGGAGATTTTCCCAGAGAAGATATCAGGCGCAGTTTGTGGTTTCGGTAACAACGGAAAGACTATCTACTTTGTAAGGGAGGATACAACTGAAAAAAAACTATTCCTATTTGAGGCGGATTGGGATGGAATGAAATGGAACAATGTAAGACGGTTGTCATTTTCGGGTAAATACAATGATTACGGTGGAAGACTTACAACTGATGGCAACACCTTTTATTTCGCGTCGGACAGGCCTGGCGCTTCCGACAATGCAAGGGATGTTTGGAATATTTGGAAAGTGAGACGGTCGTCTTTGGGCTGGAAGGATCCTGAACCGCTTCGCGCCATAAGTAACAAAGGTGATGAATGCTGTCCCGTGCCATTGACGAATGAAGTAATTCTGTTTTCAGCGACACGAGGAAAGGAAGAATGGCAGATCTTGCAGTCTGACAAGCATTCGGCCCAGGGAGACCTTAACTCGACTTCAGCGTGGCAGTGGCCATCATACTACGACGCAACAAGCAAAATATTATTGTTTAACAGCATGAAACGTTCAGACTCAAAAGGAATGGATGATATCTACATCGCGCATTTTAGCGACGGCATATGGAGCAACGTTCGCAATATTGGTGAAGTTATAAACACAGCAGAGTATGAAGACGGTGCAATTCTTTCGCCCGATAGGAAGTTGCTCATCTTTTGTCGACATGAGACAGGTTCAACACCATCAAAAGTGCTGTGCGTTGAAGTCAATAAGATTCCGATGATGGCGGAACAGAGATGACTTTATTTATAGAACAAACTCAGTTACCAGGATCGCTAACGCTATAGTCAGGACCAGCCAACCGAATGAGTCTCGTACGCGCTGAATGGGAATCCTATTGGTATAATTATTACCTATTACCATCCCGGTAATGGCAAGCGCTGTGATCACCAGGAGAAATGACCAGTTGATTTCATAATTCAAAACATCTCCAACAAATCCGATAAGTGAGTTCATGCCGATAACAAGCAACGTAGTCCCTAGTGCTATCTTGAAGGGCAGGCGGGCGAAAAAACTCAAGGAAGGAAGTATGAGGAACCCTCCTCCCGCTCCGACAAATCCAACAAGTATTCCAGTGCCGAAGCTTACCGGAACCAACATTTTCAATCTTGGTGGCTCCAGTTTTTCAGTCTTGTAATTGCGCTTAAGAAGAATAGCCATCGATGAAACAATTGCAAGAAGAGCGAAAACTCCCAGGATCAACACACGTTTGGTTAGCGCTACATTACCATAAACAAAAACTTCGTCGGGAATCGATGGCACTATCCATTTGCGCGTGGAGAAAATCGCGACTACTGAACAGGCGGTGAAAATGATTCCTGATCGAATGTCTATTCGTTGGTCCTTCTGTTTTAACCATGCACCAAACAAGCTTGTGGTTCCCACGATAAATAACGAGTAGGAAGTTGCAGTAACGACATCAAGAGAAAAGAGATAAACCAGGATGGGGACTGAAAGCAGTGATCCTCCTCCCCCGGTCAGCGCGAGCACCATTCCAATTCCAATCAATGCGATGTAACCAATGATTTCCAAGCTAAAGTTTTTATTATCTGAACAGATCAGTAGTAACGAATACGTTTTGAATAGAGATGTTGCTTACCGTCGTTTTAGTTGCAATCTAATCAAACAATTATTTTTTTTCATTGCCTCCGATATCGAACCGGACAATCAACGACATGAAAAAAGGGTGTAATTGACTGGTGAACGCGAGTCCACGAACTCGAAGTACTTCGAACAAAAGCGCCTACACCATTGTACTTGACAGTCACATTCAGTTCCATATTCGGGTGGCAATTGAAACATGTCCCACATGTAGGAAATATCCTGCCGAGAATAGCTTGGGCGTTACAACCAGAGAGTAAGACCGGCTATCAGCCTTACTCTCGGATGGCAGAGGTTTTAACCGGTGGATCAGCCCGCGAAAATGTAAGAACAACTTGCTTTTTGTGCGCGCTCCAATGCCCATATACCGGCTGGAACGATTTGAATACCAGGCAACACACCGCTCACCCATTCTTTACGAACCGTTTCAGCGTCGAGACCCATTTTTTTTGCGACCATTCCACTGTAAACTGAAATCGCCAGGTTACAAACACAGAACATAGCGCCTCTATCCTGCATTTTTTTGATGCCGTCAACTCCGTTGAGTGGAAAGTCGCCATCAGTGGCTTTATAGTATGGATTACGCACCGCATGAGCCTTTGTCCTGTTGTCTTTGATGTTGAAAGTCTCGCCGAGTTTATACTTGTTCCACAAACCATCGTCGAGCGCAAATGGCATCGCATTGTGACGGAACACGCATACCGCTGTTATGTCGTTGTCTGGTGATCCGGTTTGATTGTTTGTGGCATAAAAACCCCACGTCCAGATAATGCCAAATGCGTCGTTGGGTTCAGACGCATCAAAAACAACCCGGTGGTTCCCCTTGATGTTTTTGAACCAGGCGTCGGAGTCGTTAACACCAGGAGTAAGTACTGTAACACTTTCCGCAAAGGGGCCAGCCATAGCAGTCATTCCGGCGGTAGCGCCAAGAGCAAGAGTTCCGATAAATTTTCTTCTTGAGTTTTTTGTGAAAGTTTTCATTTTGTTGAGGGTTTATGTGTGGATAGTTTATTTATTGACAGCAGGAACTGTTTCGGGTTTACTTGTCTCCATTTTGTTTACGTTTGCCTATCGTCATGACGGAGCGATAACAGTGGCAAAGTTGGAGTCAATACATCGATTTGATGTACAAGGGCTGTTGCAATGATTTTAAACTTTTTTTTAAAGCTTAAACTCTGGTTGAATTCTGCTTTAAGGTATGTTGTGGAAGGATGGAATGGCAGGATTATACAATAGTATGGTACAAATTGCCATGTAAGTCATCCCTGATTTAAGCGATGAAAAGTTCGAGCAATCGGTAGTAAAAAAATCAGCCCTTTGACAGCTTGTGGTTAAAACAAAGATCAGAGTTCTCCAGCAAGTTGGAGATGACTCTGATCAAACGTTCGATGAATCGTTGCTCAATTGGAGGAAAGTGAATCCGCTTACCCAGGTACCCAGGTACCTGCCTACAGCCTCCTTTGCACCATAACTTCTGCGAAAAAAGGAAGTGTCGGATTATCTTCGAAATTCTTTCCAAAATGTTTGCCGACCGTTATGAATGTGTTCCATGATTTATAACTGATTTGCCCGCGCACACCGAACTTATAATTGCCCCCCGATTCATCATACCAACCATCTTTTATCGCCGGATAGTATTCCTTAAGCAATTTGTTTTCAACGTGTGTCACGATCGGTTTATCGAAGTTAGCGAGCGCCACCACACTCCATTTCGGCTTCACATATCCGACGTTCAGCGTGAAATCTGATCCTATGTTTAGCAAAGTTGCTAGGTCGGAGTTATAACGCCTGAAGGTTGATGAAAGCCTTGCACTGATGGAGAAACTATTGTAGTGCCATAATTCCGCTTGCAGACTCGTGCGTGATTTCCAATCGTCTACAAGATTATTTCCGAATGGGACGGTAAACTCTGTACCAATAACTATCGGTGTAAGTCTGTTTCTCCAAACGTAACCGTAGGATATCCCGTAGTAAGAGCCGTAGTCGGCGCCGGATTGAACTCCGATTAAATGTTTTGTGTTATCAAGGCCGCGGAAGTTTACTTCCTGTGCAAACAATGAGCAATGCGCAAATGCAGCCAAAATGATTAAGAGGAATTTCTTGATTTTCATTTCAATTGATTAAAATAGTTTAATGCTTTTGGATACAAATCTGACCAGCCAAAGTAGAACATCTCATGGCCGCAGTTCTTCACTACCTGGAGATTAACGGTTGGATATGGCGCCGAAACTTGTTCTGCCCAGCTACGACCATACGCCTGGTTTCGTTCACTGTATAAGAATAGAACTTCAGTCGTGTATTGGCCCAGGTTGGAGGTAAAGACAAAACCGTATTTATCCGCATACTCATTCATCGCTTCGCTTGACACCGCGCCGTTCCGCCAGAATGGGTATTCGCCTTCATTTCCGATTGTGTTGCCTGGAGCATTCTCGTAAGAAGAAAAGAAAGATGCCTTGTAGTCGAGGATCTCATGTTGTGATTTTCCTGCGATGATCGCTTCGGGAACCAGTGCGTTGTTGATCGCCTCCCTAAATAGCTTTACCTCGTTGGAGCGTGAGAGGTAGTCTTCTGTTTGGGGCCACGTTAATCCACCGGGCTCCGCCAGTACCGCCCCCGTTATATTTTCGGGATGCTTGTTGATATACGCCGTGGCCAGCATAGCACCCCATGAATGCCCCATGAGGAAGACCTTTTGTTCAGGGCCGAACCGATATAAACTGATGAGTTTGTCGAGATCTTCGATGAAAAGATCGATGGCGCCTTTGTCTTCAAACTGCCCGCGGTCTTCGCGTTTAGAAAGTCCGGTCCCGCGCTGATCGTAGAACACAACATTAAAGCCATCGTCTGCGAGAACTTTTGCATTTAACAACGATCGAAAGTCTCCGCCCGGGCCGCCGTGTATCACAACGATAATCGGATCGGTTGGTGTTCCATAGGATTCAACATGCAGGAGCGTGCCGTTGATTTGCTGTGATGGAACGCTGGCATTCTGATCGGCAGTAAGGGGAACAAGGTTTCCTGGTTTAGACCAATCTTCCGGTTCGCATGCGGCTGAAAGGAAGAGCAGAAAAAAATAAATTGACCTGTGCATAATTGTTTGGGTTTTGTGACATTTCACGGAAAATCCAGGTTGCCAGTCGTGCGTTCCTACAGGCGTGGACGTGAAAGGGAAGTTATTTTGGGGCCTGGGTGCCTAGGTAGCTAGGAACCCAGCCACCTGAGTCGTCAGGCTATCTCGCTGGCTGTGACGCCGAAATACTCGGAAGGGGTTTTTCCGGTTTGGAGTTTGAAGTATTTGTTGAAGGTCGTCTTTGAGCTGAACCCGCATTGTTCAGCCATACCCTGATAGGTAAACTTTCTATTTTCGGGCAAGGACGACAACTTCAGGAATTCACCTATTCTATATGTATTGATATAATGGTAAAAGGTCTTCCCACTCAACGTATTTATTACCTGAGAAAGGTGATTGGGCGATACGTGGATGGAGTTTGCCAATTCATTTAAAGTAAGATCGGCGTTGGTAAATGGCTTTTGGTTTGACATTATTTTTTCGAGGCGGTCCATTACGGCGGACGCCTCGTCGTCCCTAAGTTTGCTCTTGGTGTATTTTTCAAGGTTGAGGTCTGCTTCTTCAGATAGAATATCCCTCAGTGGAGTTTCTGGCTTTACGTTGGCTGAAGATACTTCGGGTTCCATCAGGGAGTAGAACACAGGGTATTGATTAATACCAAAGAATCCTATGAACAGTACAAATAATACAACTGCATCAAAAACGATCTCATCACTAAAGAAGGCTGAAACAAGCCAAATGATTGCTAGTCCGATTGCAAGATACTCCAGCCATCGTAGCATTTTTTTATCAATGTTTGAGAAGTTATCGGGAAGCCGGCGTCGGCATTTTCGTATTTCGATGATCGAGGCAATTGAATACGCGAAGCCAAAGAGCATTAAGGCAAAATTCTGTATCGTTGTGTACCATTCGAAACCGCGGCCAGCCTGACGATACACTTCAATTTTTTCTTCGCCCGTTAGCTGGTAAAACGGAATCGCAAGTATCGCAAGCACAAAAAAAGGAACCAAATGCGGCAAGATCTTCTTGAGAGTGATTTGATTTTCCTTTCGAATCAACTCCAGGGTGTAAAAATATAATAACACGCCGTGAAGAACTGGGATTGGAAGACTCACACCCAAAAGATGGGGATACTGATAACTGACTTCGCGGTAGTCAAGGTAGAACAGGAGCATATGGATGACCATCACCCCTATCCAGACCAATAGAATATAGTCCGGTCGACTTTTGTTTTTTTTGATGAGAATTAGGGCAAACAGAAAAAATGCGACCGAGAGCCCGAACAAGTAGATCATAAATGAATCGCCTGGATAATGTTTCGACAGAGTGGTGTACGAAGGTCCGAATCACGGTGTTACAGACGGCAACATTGAAAATGCGCTCAGGGAACTCCTAAAATGTCGAGTCGCTGCTGAAATGTTGAGTCAGTCTCTCAAAGGAAGCTGGAGACCAAATAAGCCACACCTGCAACTGCGCCAAAAATGGCCCATAGTAAGAGCTCACCTTTGATAATGAAGAGAATTACCTTCTTAAACATGGTTCAAATTTAAAGATTTACTACGTTTTCTCCTAGAAACGTCAAACCCGGATTAAATGTTACAACACTATTTTAAGTACTAATTGATTCATTCTCCCACCGGAATTTTCCCAGTTCGACTTCCCACTCCCCCACCCACACCCCTACTAACTTCTACCTTCTAACTTCTAACTTCTAAACCAGTAACATTATCTTTATAAGGACGTCTTACAAAAAACCTCCTATGCTACTCAACTACATTCGCCTTGCATTCCGCACATTTTTCAAAAACAAGACAGCATTTATAATTAACCTCCTTGGACTGAGCATCGCTCTTGGTTGTTGCATCACCGCATGGGTGAACTATCAATACAATATTGAATTTGACAAACAACAGTCCAATGCTGCACGATTGTATCGAATTGCGTTTTGGCAACAGACTGAACGAGGCAAGGTTCCTTTCGGGGTTTGCCCAATGCCGGTGGCTAACCTGGTACGGGAAACGCTGCGGGATGGTGAGCAAGTGATCCAGTACATAAGCAAGGACTCCCAGTTTCGGATTGGCAATGAGCTATTCGAGGAAGGGTTCGTATACGTCGACCCTTCTTTCACCGCGATTTTTAGCATGGAGCTGCTTCATGGTTCGCTGGATCTGAATGACAAAGGCCGGATAGTAATAAGCGACGAGCTTGCAAAAAAATATTTTGGAAAGTCGGATGTGGTAGGCATGCCATTGACGCAGCTTATCTCTGGTGAACCCCGTGAATTTGTGGTGGGCGGTGTATACAAAAAATTCCCTGCTAACTCCAGTTTTCGTTTTAAGTTGATATCAACCTATGATAACTATTATATAGATCCGTCGAAGCGTCAGGAGCTCGAAAACGACTGGTCACGCTGGGCAACAACTTTCCTCTATTTAAATAACACTGGATCAATTGCTGGTATTGAAAAACAATTAAGTGGCTACATCAAGACGCAGAATGACGCGAGACCGGACTTGAAGATAGAGTCATTTTATATCGAGCCCTTTAAAGGTATGGCGGCTCGTGCTGCTCGTGAGCGAGTTCAGGGTCATTGGATGAACATGTCAATGCCGCCCGCTGCTGTCATCGCTCCTTTCGCCATGGCTGGATTCCTCCTACTGGTCGCGTGTTTCAATTTTATGAACAACGCGATTGCTGTGTCTGGCAGCAGGCTGAAGGAGATCGGCATCAGGAAAGTGATTGGTGGAAAGCGGAAGCAATTGATATTTCAATTCCTTGCTGAAACGATGGTATTTTGTCTTTTTGCCCTATCCCTGGCGTTGATCCTGGCCGAATACTTTACCGATGGTTGGAATGGGATGTGGTCAGGCATCGAAATGGAACTCCGTTACAACGACAATATCCCGTTTTTCGTCATGCTTACTGCACTGATGGTATTTACAGCACTGCTTGCAGGCGGCTATCCGGCGTTTTATATCTCCGCATTCAGACCCATTCAGATCTTAAGAGGCACAACGAGATTCGGTGGAGCTAACTGGCTGACGAAAAGTTTGCTTGTGTTTCAGTTCAGCATTTCGCTTGCAGCTGTCATTTTTGCCCTGGCATTTTATTTCAATTCGAAATTTCAAAAGGCATACGACCTCGGATATTCATGGCGATCTATTGTACAAGTACCATTGGACGATCCTTCAAAATTTGATTTGCTGAAAAATGAAATCGAATCAGGCTCCGTGGTTCAATCAGTTGGTGGAAGTGAGCACCAGATCTATTCAAATTCATATAAGGCCGCGGCACGTGCTGACAATAGGGTCGAAAAGGAGATTGATGTCTTGAATGTTGGTGAGGGTTATTTCAAGACTGTGAATATTCGTGTTCTTGCAGGCAGGGAATTTCAGCGCGATCAGACATCTGATAAAAATGAGTCAATTGTGGTCAATGAGGAATTTGTACGTGTTTTTGCGTTGGGTGATCAGCCCGTCGGTAAACGGATATTATTGAATGACACGTTGCAAGTGTATGTCATTGGCGTAGTAAAGGATGTTTATCTGAGAGCATTGTTTCAGCCGCTGACTCCCGTTGCATTCAGGTATGTGGCCGCAGACGAATACAGGTATCTCGTTGCATCAACTGATCCGAATGACCTGGTAAAGCTGAATTCCCACATCGAAGAAGCTTGGCAAAAACTTTTCCCCACTCAGTTGTATCCGGGGCGACTGATGGAACACCAGATGTCCATGTCGCTCGAACATTTCGACAGCGTTGTGATATTATATACTTTTATGGGATTGGTCGCCATCATCATGTCGGTGTCTGGTCTTTATTCTCTTGTTTCGTTGAACCTCCAAAAGCGTACAAAGGAATTGGGTATCCGCAAGATACTCGGAGCGTCGCTTCCGCACATGGTATTTCAGATTAGCAAAATGTTTGTCGTTATCATGGTGTTCTCTTTTATCATAGGCTCAATGCTCGGAACTGTGATGGTGAACAGCTTGATGAACAGCGTATGGGAATACTACGAGGCCGTGAACGTTTCCGTGATCTCGCTGGCTCTCATCATTCTCCTGTCGATAGCAATGACAACCATTAGCTATAAGATCAGGCGGTCTGTGACGGCGAACCCGGTAGACTCACTTCGATATGAGTAAGCATCGTCTTGAGTGTTGAGTGTTGTTTTGTTGAGTGTTGAGTGTTTAAATGGAGGACTAGGGTAACAACAAATTAATTCTGATCAATCTTGATCGTGACCTTCATCCATTTGATGATTAATGCAGGTCACAAAGGCCACGAAGAACCACTAAGTCCACAACGCGTTTCTCTTTGTGATCTCCCGATAGCTATCCGGAGTGCAAACTTAGTGTCCATCGTGACCCCGCATTTTAACTAGCGGTGCTACTCCAAATGCATGTTGCAAAATTTCCTTGTTTGCACACTAGGACCGTCAAAATAACTCTCAATAAAGCAACACTCAGGTATTTTCTACTTACTCTTTGAGCGGCGTTTTTTTATGAATGGAGAACAACATGTGGCTCAATCTTTCTAATTTGATTCCATGAAGCACATCCATAGATCCCTGTTTATTATTTTGTCCGGACTTCTGCTAATGATTGCGACGTCCTGGTCTCCGTCATTGGAGAATAAGTCAACAGCAAAGACAGTAAAATACCTTTATGTCGCCGTTCCGGGTATCAGGAATTATCTTGAGTACGGAGGACATGGTATTCTAGTTTACGACATCAGTGATGGATATAAGCTTGTAAAACGTATTCCTACCTCTGGGCTGAAGGCGGATGGTACTCCGTCGAATGTCAAAGGCGTGGCAGTTAGTCTCGCTACAAATAGCATTTATGTTACGACACTTGAGGCGTTGCAACGAATTGATCTCGCTACTGAAAAGATTGTGTGGGAAAAGCAATACGAAGGCGGTTGTGACCGGCTTTCCATCTCACCCGACGGGAAAGTAATTTACCTTCCGACGCTGGAGAAGGAGCATTGGAACGTCGTTGACGCCGAAACGGGTGAAGTAATAAAACAGGTACAAGCGAACTCTGGCGCGCACAATACACTTTATGGTCCCGATGGAATGAACGTGTACATGGCAGGACTGCGCACTCCCACGCTTGGTGTAGCGGACACGCGTACCCATACCGTGATTAAACAGGTTGGTCCGTTTGATCATGCCATCCGGCCTTTTACTATCAATGGATCGCAATCTTTATGCTACGTAAATATCAACGGGCTACTTGGGTTCGAGATCGGCGATATAAGAACAGGGAAAAAGTTACATCATGTGGAGGTGGAAGGTTTTCAACAAGGAACGGTTAAGCGACACGGTTGTCCCAGCCACGGTATTGGATTGACGCCGGATGAAAAGGAGGTCTGGTTGTGTGATGCCGCCAATCAACGAATGCACATTTTCGACAATACGGTAATGCCGCCGAAGCAGGTGGCGAGCGTTGAACTCCGGGATCAACCGGGATGGATTACATTTAGCTTGGATGGCAAGCATGCTTATCCTTCAACGGGAGAAATTGTAGATATAAAGACCAGGAAGATCATTGCAACATTGAAAGATGAAAAAGGAAATATGGTTATGAGCGAGAAGGTCGTAGAAATTCACATGGACGGAACGAAGGCGGTGAAGATCGGCGACCAGTTTGGAATTGGACGAGTTGGGAAGTAAGGTAATAAGGCAATAGGGAGATAAGGTGACAAGGAAATAAGGTATCGGCAACTTCTCTACTGCTTATACTTTCATCGTGTATTCCTTATCGCCCTATCTCCTTATCTCCTTATCCCACTATCCCCTATCCCGCTTCGGTTTCCGCCAAGAGTCCTTTGTCCGCAAGAGCCTTCTGTTCATCGCCGGCGATGTAACTGAAGATCTTCACCTGGTCACGGGTCGTGACAAAATAATAGTTTGTAAAATCGATTGTACCCTCCCGTTCGTCCTTTACGTACGAGTACTGCCAGTAGATCTTCGCCAGCGCATGGAGGTCATCAAGCAGAGTGATATCCTTTGAAACAATAGTCATGGACTTCGATCCAATGGATTTGTAGAAGTCAAATCCTGATTGAATTTTTTCTAAGAACTGATCGTCGTTCTTGCCGCAAATCACGCCCGCCGGACTGGATTCGACGAAACATTCTTCGAAAAATTGTGACATTTCTTCGTTTGTAACATGCTCATTGGAGAGTGACTTGTTAAACAGTGCCTCGTAGGCGGAAAAAAACTCCTCAATATTCTTCTTTCTCTTGCTCATGGAATATGTGTTTAAATTGTTTTATGATTCTACTTTTTATTTGACACTTGGAAGGTGTTCATTATGCAATTTTTAAAGTTGCTTAAATCGATCTTTGGATGTTCATGCGAGTTGTACCTCCATCAGATTGCGACATTCTTCGACGCACTTGTAACATTCCCTGGCGCACTGCGCGCAGTGTTCCAGTTCTGAATTCCATTCGCATTCATGTGCACACACTTCGCATATGGTAGCGCATTCGCCGCAAAGCATCATTGCGTTGTCGCCACCTATGGCCAGCAGCTGCGCATTTGCCGAGCAGATCAGCGCGCATTCGCGGTTGATGGCAATGCACAAGGACAACATCTTGATATCATTTTCTTTGAGACACTGCGTAGCACAATGCTGACTCGCCGTTACAACTGAGAGGCAAGCGCTGATACAATCTTTAAAATCCTGACTTGTCATGTTGAAGATGATTTTTGTCGAAAAGATAATGTACAGGAACATCAATCGAGCGCATATAAGAATGCAACACGCTCTCTTCCCGGCGTATGATAACCGGACATGCAAAACTCTCCTCACCTCTTCAATGAAGCGGAGAGTTATTTTCACTAGAGAGTCTCGAAAAATTATGCCAAAACGCTATGTGCTAAATCTGAGCTCATGGCCCTATGCGGTGTCTGGCGTATGTGGGCAATTGCCATTGTGTGTGACTTAAATTCCACCTTGATCAATCCCCCCACTTGCGTGGTTTATGATTATCTCCTTATTTTCTATTTGCAGGTAATATCGAAATCGATTAATTTAATCTGCAAATAGAAAAAAATGTCATTGAGAACGAATATCGGGGAGTTTGAGGAAATCGTGATGCTTACCATCGGCATACTTGGTGAGAACGCCTATGGCCTCGCTATCAAACTGGAGATCGAAGGACGATTGAAACGTTCTGTGAGCATGGGTGCATTACATACCGGCTTGTACCGGCTTGAAGAAAAGGGATACCTTAAATCCCGTCTCGGTGAGGTGACCAACGTGAGAGGCGGAAAACCCAAACGTTTTTTCAAAGTTACAGCCAGCGGCCAGAAGGCTGTTAAGGAAGCAATGGAAAGCAGACAGAAATTGTGGAAGAGCATTCCGGAAGGCGTCTTCAAAATTTTTCCTGCAAAATGACACAGCCTCCAAAAATTTTACGTGCATTCCTGGATTCAATTTGTCCAGCAAATAGGCAGGACGTTAAGGGCGATTTTCTGGAGTTGTATCAGCACCGGCTCGAGATGTCCGGAAAACGTAAAGCCGACATCCGATTTCTTTCGGATCTTATTACTACCCTCCCACTGCTGTGGATCATAAAAAATGAAAATGCTACCCAAAGACCCAAGAATATGCTTATCCCTAATTTGAAGATCGCACAGCGCACCCTCCTTAGGAACAAATTATACACAATCATAAACCTGGGGGGTCTGTCAGTGAGTCTGGCCGCCTGCTTGCTGATTGCATTATTTGTCCGTGATGAAACAAGCTTTGATCGCCAGTTCAAAGATTATGAAAGGATCTATCGGCTTGGGGGTAATTATCAGCAAGGCGGAGATGCAAGGATTACAGATGCAGCAACTACATTTCTGTTACACCCCCTGATCGAGGAACAGGTGTCAGGAATTGAGTCGCTTGGCCGGCTCGATTTCGACATTCAAACCATCAATATTGACGAGAAGGACTACATTGAAGAAGTCGCTTACGTTGATTCAACGTTCTTTGATATTTTTTCGCTGCCATTTATTCAGGGCGACCCCGCCTCCGCGCTTGACGAGCCATCGAGTGTGGTAATCGACAGACAAACTGCTGTTAAGTTTTTTGGTGATGCGAACCCGATGGGCAAATCTATAGTGATGAAAGACAAACTTTTTACAGTATCTGGGGTGATGGACGACATGGCTGGGAACGTGCACTTTGAAGCTCATATCCTTTTTCCTGTTTCTGGAATCAAACGGTTTTATCCCGATTGGGTCCTTACAAACATTTCAGCTCGCAGTGTTTACACATACATCAAAACAAACAGGGACATCAATCCTTCCGATATCAAAGCTCAATGTGACAACGTAATAAAAGCTGCCTGGCCAGTAGATACTGGTGTTCCTCAGTTGTTTCTTCAGCCAATTTCAAAAATACACCTTAGTCCGCCGATGCAGGGTGAACTAAAACCTAACGGCACAGAGACCGACGTTTACATCTTTTGTATTACGGCGTTTATAATCCTTTGCCTTGCTTGTATCAATTACATTAATCTTTCTATGGCTGCGGCATTACCGCGCAGCCGCGAAGCAGGAATCAAACGCGTTTTGGGATCAACTGCGCGAATGATCATAAATCAGTTTCAGACAGAGTCATTTCTTGTTCTTTTGATCAGCGGACTCCTCGCCTTACTCATCGCGTGGTCTTTTATGCCAATGCTCAACGAGCTTAGTGGCAAACACCTGACGTTCGAGCCATGGGCGGATCGTGTGATCGGATTCGGATTCGTTGGAGTTATTGTATCCATAGCATTTGTCGCTGGTATTGTGCCAGCCCTTACGTTGTTACGGTCAGGAACAATTCGGATGTTGTCAGGCAAACTTGAATTTAAACCGGGAAGATACCCTATCAGCAACGTCTTGATCGTTTTTCAATTTACCATCGCCGTTGGTTTGATAGCATCTACCTTGATCGTAATGGATCAGATTCGGTTCATTCGAAATGCGAACATCGGTATCAATACCGAGCAGCTCATCATGATACCCATGCAGACAGGTGAGATTGCATCAAAATATGAAGCGTTCAGATCCGAACTAATGAAAGATCCAGGTATTCTTTCCGTAACAGGCTCCACAAACAAGTTAACCGGTGGCGTGCATGGATGGCGTGGTTATAAAGTCAATCCGGCGAAAGACATGATCACAATACCTACCGTGACGGTAGCGCATGATTTTTTCGAAACGTTGGGCGCCCAGGTGCATGATGGACGTACTTTTTCCCGTGACTTTCCATCTGATGGAACCGCCGCGTATGTGGTAAACGAGGCAGCAGCTGAACTATTGGAACTCGAAAAACCCGTAGGCGCTTATATGTTCGGACTGGCTTTTAACAATGTTGACAAATGGACCGAAGTCAATGCGCATATAATCGGTGTGGTAAAGAATTTCCATTTTGCGTCGCTTCATCGACGTGCCGGGCCGGTAGTCTTTTCTCTTGCGTCGGATATTACACCGCCTGTGTCCTGGTTAGAAGTTCGTATCAAGGGTGATGATGTGAAGGGAACCATTTCATCCATTGGTAAAGTCTGGTCGTCCCTTGCTGCCTCCCGACCGTTTGAGTATGAATTCATGGATGAAGCACTTCGAAGGTATTATATCGCCGAAGAACAGTTCATGAAATTGTTTATTTCTTTCTCCCTGCTTTCTATTCTGTTGGGCGCGTTAGGATTATTTGGTTTGACAGCATTCATGACGAAACGCAGGACTAAGGAAATCGGGATCAGAAAAGTGATCGGTGCCTCCACGTCAAAACTTATAAGGCTGCTCTCGGGGGATTTCCTTAAGCTGGTATTGATTGGAAATATTATTGGCCTCCCCATCGCATGGTATTATATGGACCGGTGGTTGCAAAATTTTGTGGTTCATGCAAACTTCAAGTGGTGGATATTCGCAGGAACAATGGTCGCAGCAATGATGATTGCGTTCACGGCGATACTATATCATTCGATGAAGGTGTCAAAAGCAAATCCAGTGAAGGCGTTGAGGACGGAGTAAAAACAGTGAACAATTAACAATCAACAATCAACAAATTTTAATAACCACCTTGCCTTTAAATGCACCACTGGCAAAATACCTGAAAGCCTCGGCTGTGTCTGCCAATGCAAAAACTTTGTCGATTACAGGAATGACCTTGCCTGCGAGAAAGTATGTTGACATGTCATCCAAACCGTGATTAGGCTTATAGCCCATCATTGTAATACGCCGATCCGAAGGCTTAGCAGCTATCTTTCTTATTTGTGAGACCAACGACCCCAACGTCATCATTTTTAATATGGTAGATGTCGTCCCACCTATCATTACAAATTGACCGCCCGGCGCTAATGCCTTCTTGTAGCTGAATATTGGCCGGTTGGCAACAACGTCAACCACGAGATCATACATCAGTCCGTTGCTGGTAAAATCTTCCTTTTGATAGTCAATAAAGTGATCAGCTCCGAGCGTTTTTAGGAGGTCTAATTTGTTTGCGCTGTCCACTACCGTGACTTCTGCGCCGAGCATTTTTGCGATCTGGACTCCCAATGTTCCCACGCTGCCTCCGGCGCCGTTAAGAAGCATTCGCTGACCTTTCTGCAGCCTTCCGACGTCTCGAATGCTTTGAAGAGCAAGCAACCCTGCCTGCGGTATCGCCGCCGCCTGTTCGTACGACATCGAAGCAGGTTTTAATACGAGCTGATGTTCGTGGGCGCAGGCATATTCAGCGAACCCTCCCCACCCGTGTTCCACAATATCTCCGTAGACTTCGTCGCCGGGCTTGAATTTTTTGATTGAGCTGCCTACAGCTTCGACCTGACCGGCGATATCGGATCCGGGTATCTTGTGTTTGGGTTTGAACATTCCCCATAGCCTTACGAATACGGGTTCGCCCCGTCCCAATCCCACGAATTAATTGAAGCCGCATGTACGCGAACAAGGACCTCGTCATCTTTGGGTACAGGTTTGGGAATTTCGGTTAGTGTGAGGTCATCAGGTGTGCCGTATCGATCGTAATAAATAGCCTTCATTGTTGTATAGTCGACTTAGGTGTACGTCGAAAAATGCTAACAGGTTGGGTGCGTTGATGGAATTCGCAGTTCCGTCTTCCTGAAAGTTAAAACCATCTGCTCAAAAGTCTCCTCGAGTGCTGTCGACCAGAGCGGTTGCTTTGCTATCAAATAACAGGACTATTGGAATGGGTTTTGCGAATTGCATAAGTACATGCGATCCTTCACGCGAAGGATCTGTAAGAACAAGAGCAGGATGGTTGACATTTGCACATATCCTTTCCGGCAGATCCTTCGCGCCCAAGTTCAGCTAAAGAGGAGGTAGACACCTGAAGTACAACTTCGCGAAATAGACAACCATTAATTTACTCGACCCCTTTCTTCTTCCGACCCTGAGTTTACTTTCAGGGATTGGACAGATTTATTGCCCATCGTCCACGTATAGGTCAGTCTGACGTACCTGTTGTGCCAATAATAGTTGAAGTGGGAGTCGATATGATTTTCCATTGAATATGTTTTGATCCTCCAGTTATTAGTATTGAACATGTCGTCGATTGAGAGCCTTAGTATCCCTGCTTTTTCGAAACTTTTCTGAATGCCCGCGTTCAACGACCCGGACGGCAGATACTGAGAAATACCGACCTGTGATTTGGACTGATACAATCCTGAGATCTCAATGGAAAACCCCCTGGGTAATTTCAATTGGTTTTGAACGCTGACATTAGCATTTAATAAATGAGCATTTATATCGCTGGATAAATGCTCTGCCTTCGCCACCTGGTATTGCACAGTGAAGTTAGTGTGTATGTCCCAAAATCTGGTTAGTGAAATGGAATATGAATTTGTGAGGCCCAATGTGTTAAGATACTTTAGGTTCTGTGACCGGTATATGAGATTGTTTGACTCATCAATTTCCGGCTGAAGGAATGTGATTTCTTTTTTCGCATGAGTAAACTGTAGAGAAAGTATCCATTGCTTTTTATGATAACCCAGGGTCAGTGCATCAGACAGTGAAGGAAAAAGTGTTGTGTTCCCCGCCGAGAATGTATTTGGTCCCCAGAAAAAAACAAAAGGAGCGATATCATTATAGGTTGGACGTGTAATCCTTCGTGAATATGAAAACTGTAGATCCCTTTCAGAATCAAAATTTCTCCGGATCAAAAACGACGGGAAAAAATTACCATACCTCCGGTCTGTCAACTTTTTTTGAGTGGCTGTTGTGATTGTTGTATTTGTATGTTCATAACGGAGCCCTCCGGTTATTTGCCATTTTCCAGTTGACCATTTTGTCGAAATGTAACCTGCCGTTATTTGTTCCCGCAATCTTGAATTGGAACTAAATGTTGTGTCGACGGTCCAGACATTGTCTATTGCCCGTTTGACTGTTACATCGTTGTGAAGAGATGATAGTACTGTTTTAGCGCCGGCTTCGAATGATACCATTGGAGAGACATCGGTGGTATAATCCAGCTTTGCAATGTAGAGCTGAATTGGCGTGGATTTTTCCAGGTCTATCAAATACGCTTGAGGCGGAATACGTTGTAGTTGAATAGTAACATCATATTGCGAAGGATTACTGTTTCGATAATAGAGATAATCGATTGTTGCGCTCACCTTACTTTTCGAATTAAGATTTGTTGTGAAACCTAAAGAACCGGTGGCGCTTCGCCAGATATTGGATTCTTGAACGACCATATCTGTTGTTGAAAGGGAATCGGCCGCGACCTGATGTTGGTCCGTAGCGCTGGCCTTCAGTTTCCAATTTCGGCTGTACCCCGTAAGCAATACGTTAACGAATGTATTAGAACCTATTTTCCATTCAGCTCCCATGTTTAAATTTTGTTGAGTCGTGAAGTTTTCTCTTCTGCTGTAATCATTTACCGTCTGAAGAAATTCCTGAGTATTTATTTTTCGTTGCGCTTCGAGGCTGTGAAGATTATGACTTCGAAGCACCGAATAGTCAATAAAGTAAGCCACATTTTTACTCCGATGGTGTATGTCAAAGTTTCCACCAAATGTTTCTGCCCACTTTGCTCCGGCCACCAGGCCAAAGGATGCATGCGTGCCAGTTCCTTCATACTCAGTCGTGACGATATGGATTATACCGCCATTTCCCTCGGCATCATAATTTGCCGGAGGTGTGACGATGAGTTCCAGCTTTTCCACGTTTGAAGCGTTCATACCTTCAAGCATCTGAACCACAACTTCCAATGGTAATTGCAGAAGCTTGTTGTTGATCATTACTCTTACGGGCGACTTTCCATTCATGCTGATGCTATTCGTCTGCCGGTTTACTACTATACCAGGTGATTTCTGTAGCACTTCAAGGACGGAGTTCCCGGATGATAAAATGCTGTTCCTGACGTTTACTACAACCCTGTCGATCTGTTGATCAAACAGCGGTTTTTGTGCAGTTATTGTCAGCTCTCGAAGTTGTGTAGCAGTTTCCTCGAGAATAATTTCATTCAAAGCAATATTTGATACACCAGCGTGTATTTCTTGCGACACGAATCCTGAATACCCCACCATAGATGCCGAGATAAAATAGGAACCAGCAGCGACGTCTTCGATCCGGAATTGACCAGCTTGATCGGTAACCGCTCCTTTCACTATTGTCGAGTCGAGGTTGAGTAGTAATACCGAAACAAGGGGGAGATCCTGTTGACCGTCCCCTATACTACCGGTTATAGAGATCTGACTGAAAGCAATGGTTGCGTACGTGACAGAAGTAAAGATGAGTAGGGCCCGTTTCATTAATCGTTAGTCCATGGCAAAGATGGATTCACAACGGAAGACACTGGTTCAACGGCTGTTTCAAAGACTTTAAACTTTTTTTTAAAGCTTATAGCCACGTTGAGTTGGATTGAAAAAAGTGGGAGTTCTGGAGAATCGACTTGAAATCAGGCCACAAGGAAATTATTTGAATCCTATTTCCCTGGCAATCTGCTGAAATTGTCTTTCGTCGTGGAGGTTGTAGAATTGAGGTTCAGTCATGAGCCACGGCATTTCCATATCGTGGGATTCGTATGCAGTCTGAAGCCACGAAAGGGCGGATTTTTTTTCTTCCAGAGCAGAATAAATTACGGCGATAAAAAATGCAATTGACCCACCCTCTTTGTTGGAGAGACGCTGTTTGAGTTCCTCAATTATTTGCAAAGCCTCTTTTCTGTCCCCTGATTTCGCGTATGCGGCTCCCATCCAACCAAGCATTCTGGGAAATCGGATATTTTCCAGTGCTATTGCCTTTCCGAAATAATAAATCGCGTCGTCGTACTGTTTTAACTGAAGCAATAGGAAGCCGTGCGAATCCATCGATGAATAATTGTTAAACATCTTCAGTCGCGATTTGGAAAATTCCAGTGCTTCATCTAGTCGATTATTATAGAAATATGACAAGATCATCCGGGAATTGGGATAGTATGGATCCTTGATATTTAGTCGCTCTGCGATAGTCATAGCCTCTTCATGCCGTTTCATGAAGTTGAGGAAGTCGGCATAAAGTGCCAGCGCATCAGGGTGGTCTGAAGTAATAGACTGCTTGTATTCCGATTCGGCTTTTTGAAAATCCCAATCGCGATATAAGTGGAAGAAGCCCATGAGCATATGCGCCTCATCAAGGCCCGGATCCAATGACAATGCCTTGTCTATATAGGGTTTACCTTTATCCAGGGCCTCCAACGCACCAAGTTCAGCCCCAAAGATCGTAGCCAGGCCGATGTAGCTGTTAGCAAGAAAAGCATGCGCCCTGGCATAGCTGGGATCCAACGCAATCGCCTCAGTAAGAAGGTCGATAGCGTTGTGTATCCCTTTGTTCGTATAGGTCCTGTATTCGTAAACGCCTTTCAAATAGAGATCATACGCCTTTGGATTTTCGGTATCAGATTTTGAAAGTTTTGTTTTTTCTTCGGGAGATAGTGTTGCGTTAAGCTCGTTTGCTACCTGCTGCGCGATTTCCGTCTGGATGGCGAACACATCCTCAAGCTCACGATCATAGCTCTTGGCCCAAACCTGTTGTTCAGTCGCTCCGTCAACCAGGCGTACTTCGATTCTGACTTTGTTGTTGTTGCGTTGAATGCTGCCTTCCAGCAACGTGGCTACACCGAGTTCGCGGGCGATCTCGCTTGCAGGTTTGGCGCTTTCACGGTATTGCTCGACGGAAGTTCTTGAGATAACCCTGAACTCCTCGATCTGAGACAGTCCGGTTCGGATTGCTTCAATGACACCTTCGCTGAAATATTCATTTTGTTGGTCTTCGCTTAGGTTTTTAAATGGAAGGATGGCGATAGACTTGTCTCTGCCATCACCTGTAATTCTTCCACCGTCTTCATACTTAAAATAGAATATTCCGATAATAATGAATATTGAGAATACTGCGATCCATTTAACGTAGGACGTCGTTGAAGAATGTGATTCTCCGCTTACAGCTCTTATTGGAGTGGCGACCTTTGCCTCACCAGTGCTTTCAGCCATCTTATTTTTGACCTCCCCCGGCGGAAATCCATAGTATTCATTAAAGCATTTGTTGAAATAAGTAGCGCTTCCAAATCCAATTCTTTCAGACACTTCGGCGGCTGTCAGCTCCCCTCCTTTTAATAACTCCATGCCGAGTTGAAGGCGATACTCGCGAATGAACTGACTTACGGATTGGCCCGTCGCTGTAACGAGCTTACGGTGAAGTTGTGAACGGCTCATACCGATATTCCTGGCGAGTTCCTCGACACTGAATTGGTCGTTGGTCAGGTTATCGTCAACTTCTCTTCTAAGTTTTTGAAGCAACGCATTCTCCGCGACGTTTGTGGTTTCCATAGCGAATGATAAACGGCCTATGCGGTTAACACCTCAAAGTTAAAGTTTTCACAATGATTTTAAGTACCCGCTTTCGGGTAGTATATAATACTGCTAAACCCGTGCTAATCTCGTTGGTGCCTGGTACTGAAAGATATATGAATTGTTAGCAAGATGCGGCCTTTTCCCAGCCTAACCTTAATAAACTTCGGCTGCTGAGGAATTTTCTACACATGAAGCACTTTCAGAGGGAGAAGGTTAAGCGCTGGAAATATATTTTGCTGTGAGTCCCTGCCCGTGATGAAAGAAAAAATGAGTCCGAAAGATCTTTTCTCATTTGTTACAATGTATATCAAATAAAATCAAGATGCCTTTACTTTTTTCATTTTTTTCGAAGTCGAAATATTCATTGTCAATGTTGAAAAAGTATTTTTTCTTTCGAGGTTTATTCGTCCCCTCATACATTGATCCAAACTGAATGAGGGCGATTGATAGAAATTTTGTATGAATTTAGATTCTTTCCCTCACCTTTAGACTTAGTTGGTTGAAGGAGAAAAAACTTCTTCATTTTGTCCTCCAGTCCGTAGGTTCCCTGCTCATCCTGTGAGCAAAGGCTACGGTTGACACTAGCATTCTGTCACAACTCAAACAGTCAACTCTATTGCGAGATATTTCTACTGCTGTTATTGGCGTAGTTAAATACTTCCTGTGAGTGTGTGAAGTCTGTGTGTGCAATTAGATTTTTGACACCTAACTCAAATCGTCAAACACTTTACTGTCTCAAACAACTCAGCCGAAAAAGTCAATTTTCTGTAGAAGGCTTAAGTGGATCATATCGTTTACAATAAATCACAAGAATTTATGGTAAAGAAAAGAATTCTACTTAGTGCTACAATCTGCATCATTTTATTGATGTCGATTTGCAACGCTACAGCACAGCATCGGGATCCTGTCAAGGAAAGTTTGTTTTTTCAATTGCCAGAGTCCTCAACAAGAACGCCTGATCCCAACGCGACAAGCAATCCAACGCTGAGAGAGTTATCGTCAAGAGAATCTTCACTTGTCCCACAACGATCTCCCTATCGTTCCTACGACGGAACTGGTAACAACCTTAGTCTGGATAAAAAAGCTTGGGGCTCGGCAAACATACCGCTGCTACGGGAAATGCACGCAGTATACGGTCCCAATAATTCGTTAAATGGCGCTAGCCGTCCTTCTCCAAGGGCGGTGTCAAATCTGGTCGTTGACGAACCGGTCACCATATTCAACGCGCGCAATCTAAGCACCGTCGTTTATCTATGGGGACAGTTCCTCGACCATGATATTACGCTTACACCTACGGGTACAACTGAGTCAGTGCCGATTGCATTGCCTGCGGATGAGGAGTTGTTCACCGAGCCGATCTCGTTTTTCCGAAGTGCCGTTCATCCGGGGACAGGGATTACAAGCGTGCGTCAACAGACCAACCTTAACACGGCATGGATTGATGCTTCTACGGTCTATGGTTCTGACCCGCAACGTGCAAAGTGGTTGAGGACATTGAGAGGTGGGAAATTGAAAACCTCCGCAGGAAACCTGCTGCCCTGGAATACTACGACTGGTCAGCGTGATGCGCCAATAGATCCTAATGCGCCGTCGATGGCTAACGATGGGAACAAGACCATTAAAACCTTCGTCGCTGGAGACGTGCGCGCATCAGAGCATCCGGTACTTGCATCCTTCCACACTCTTTTTGTGAGAGAGCACAACCGTATTTGCAACATGCTTATCGCCCGGGGCCAACGCGACGACGAGTTGAACTATCAGGCAGCTCGCAAAATGGTGGGAGCACTCATCCAGAACATTACATATAGAGAATTTCTGCCTGCGATGGGTATAACGCTCAAACCTTATCGCGGGTACAACAGTAATGTCAGGCCGGACCTTACGAACATATTTGCTACTGCAGGTTTCCGTCTTGGACATTCAATGGTAGCGGACGAAGTCCTGCTGTTCGATAACAGATGTCAACCAATGGATCCCGAGGCATTGGAACTGGATGAATTATTCTGGAATCCTGAACTTCTGGTTACTCTTAAGCCCGAGGCGTTCCTCAAAGGCATTGCCGCCCATACGCAGTACGAGACCAACATCAAAATCAACGGCGTATTGCGGAACTTGCTCTTTGGTGATCCAGCCAGTCCCGTGCGCTTCGGCGTTGACCTCGCGAGCCTGAATATTCAGCGCGGACGCGATCACGGCTTACCGGACTATAACTCCGTAAGGAAGTTTTACACTGGAAGTTATGCGACTCGTTTTTCAGACATCAATCGGAACGACACGCTTGCCAGAAATCTACGCACGTTGTACAGAAACATTAATAACGTCGATCTATGGACAGGTATCCTTGCTGAAGACCTGATGCCAGGAACCTCTATCGGCAGGCTTGCACATGAGATACAACGCGTGCAGTTTGAAAACCTAAGGGACGGAGACTTTTATTACTTCGAACGCGATCCCTACCTACCGCTGGACGTTCGCAATTCCGTAAGGGAAACAAGACTCTCGGATATAATAAAGAGGAATACCGCAATAACCAACCTGCAGGCTAACATGTTTTTTGTAAGGGCATGTCCCGGCTTCTCTCCTACACCTACTGATGAGGAAGAAGAGGAAATTGCAGGTAGGTCGGTTCAAACAGCGGAGCCTCTTGGCTTAACGGTTGCCGACCCAACAATCTTTCCGAATCCGTCGTATAATACCGTCACCGTGGTGGTACACAATTCAGGTGAAGCTGGAATGATCCAATTATTCTCCGGAAGAGATGGATCGCTGGTGAAAACCGTACCCACCAGCGCTAATGACACGGAGATCAGAATTGATCTCAGCGACCTTCCGAAGGGTGTCTACACCGTTAATATTAAGAATGGAGAAACAACAAAATTTATTAAACTGGTGAAACTGTAGAATGTTAGGCACCCCTATTGGGGAAATTATAGCGATGTACGATAACAATGCCACGAAAGAAGGACGGAGAATGTATGAATATTTTCGACCCTACTTTCGTGGCTTGTCTACCTGAACACTCCCGGGCAATTTTCAAAAAGTATTCCACTCAGGGATTAGGATCCGGCTGTTACTTGGCCGCTGTGTTCTTTAGGAGCAAACCGACAGCATTTGAGTGCTGATATCTCGGGTGTTTTTCTTGGCACCGGGCCTGAATTACTACTTCCGATGCAGGTATTTTTTGTCATGCAGGTTTTGTATCGATCCTTCCCCTTTACCCTATACCTCATTCTTTCATACTTTTGTGTTGCGGGTTATTATTTATTACAGCGTGTCCAAAATAAAAAAACGTCTTCTCCAGTTAGCGGCAGACTTCGAAAAGAACTTCGATGAACTGGCTTATGAATTCAGAAAACGGCTGAATGCGGATGACCCCTTGCAAATCATCACTTACCGTTCCTATGGAACTGCAGATCAACTGTACGTGAAGGGTCGTGTGCTCAAGGATAAGGGTATTCTCAAGCCAACGGACAAAGATACTGTCCTGAAGAATTTGATCAGTATGTACAAACGCTTCACCACCGACGAAGTGCCTAATGCTCGGCTGAGAATTAATTTTCGGAATCGACAACATTTTGCTGTGACGGATGATGAGGGCTATTTTACGCTGAAGTTAAATTCAGAAGGCAGTTTCAAACAAGACGACTTGTGGCATGAGATCGAGGTGGAATTGGTTGACGCTCCTTACGCGTTCACAAAAAACATCAAAAGTACAGTGAACATCCTTGTTCCTCCCCCCGATTCAGAGTACGGGATCATCAGCGATATCGATGATACCATCGTTAAGACATCTGCAACAGATCTTTTTGCCATGGCCCGGATCACGTTTTTGAACAATGCACTCAGCCGGCTACCATTTGCAGGTGTTACGGAATTTTACAGATCGCTCCAGCTCGGAAGGAACGGCAAGCGTAATAATCCATTCTTTTATGTTTCCAGCAGCCCCTGGAATCTGTATGATCTTCTCATTGATTTTCTTGATCTTAATAATATTCCCGAAGGACCTTTGTTGCTTCGCGACTATGGCTTAGACGAAAAACCCGAAGACGACAATCACTCCAGTCACAAAATCAAAGAGATCACTAATATCTTATCTGCTTACCCGGATCTAAAGTTTGTATTGATTGGCGATTCCGGGCAAGAAGACCCAGCGATCTATAGCGAGATTGTTGGACTTTTTCCAAACCGGATACTGGCAATTTACATTCGGGATGTTCAGTTGCCTGAAAGAGAGAGAGTCGCGTTCAATGTGGCGAAAGGATTATCTAAAAGTAAAGTGGAAATGGTGATCGTAGATAACACCGTTGAGGCAGCCGAACATGCCTCAAGAATTGGATTGATCAATTGGGAATCCATTCCTGAAATTGAAAAAGATAAGAACAAGGACAAGGGAAAAGCTCCCGGCAAGCAAAAAATTTGACGCTGTTATATCCCTCTTTTGAGGACTCCTAAGAAAGCTTTCCAGGGGCCTACAGCCTCATGGTACTGCTTTGCAAGTACCCGCGAGATCTGATTGATGTGGTCCAGGTCGTGAACAGTCCATGTGGACAACAACTGCGACAAAGTCACTTCACCAAATTCGGGATGTATTCCTTTTCTTGAAAGCGTTTTTTCATTCAATTCGATGGATGAAAGTTCTTTTAGAGAATTCTTACGTACTGCAGCAAATTTCGTCAACAACTCCCGAATGGTTCTGTCATTGTAAAGATCGAATTGAGCCTGGCGATTAAATGGTTCAAACCGGTTATCGACATCGGAAAGTATCTTTCTTGCCCTGGCTATCCAGTTCGTTTCGTCTCCATAAATTAAATGGCCTACGACGGTATGAGGACTCCATGTATTTTCTCCTTCGTTGCTATACAGCCAATCATCGGATAGGTCACTCAGCAACTGTTCCAAAACTGCTGGAGTAGACGAAAGAATTTCAAGCGAGCGGTTAAGATTGAATTCCATAAACTTTTTTACTAGGGTTATTTGATGCGCAAATTAGCGTGTTTAGACTCCTATGTAAAATGAATTATTTGAATCATCAAAATGAAATAATTTCATAGCTATCCCTATTTCCTTATCTCCTTATCTCCCTGTCTCCCTATCTCCTCACTTCACATTTATCCCATTCACATAATTGGGCTTGCCTCCTTTCAAAGATTACGCTAGCTTCATAAGAAACTGGAAAAGTTATGGAACTGCTGGTCAACAATAAAAAGCACAACGTCGCTGCGAAGGAAAATGAGACCCTGTTGAACGTACTGCGTGAGCAACTTCAGCTCACTGGGAGCAAATACGGTTGTGGCGAAGGCGCGTGCGGTGCCTGTACAGTAATAGTTGATGGAACGGCAACTCGTTCGTGCATTACAAAGGCATCATCGGTTGTGGGGAAAAAAATCATCACGATTGAAGGATTGGCTAAGGACGATCGGCTTCACCCAATGCAGCAATCCTGCCTGGATGTCGACGTCTTTCAATGTAGCTACTGCGCTTCAGGCATGATCATGTCGGCCGCGGGCCTGTTAGGAAAAAAATCGAACCCAACAGAAGACGAGATCATACAGTCAATGCAGGGAAATATCTGTCGATGTGGAACGTATGTTCGTATAGTTAAAGCAATTCAGCAGGCAGCAAAAATGTAGCGTATGAAAGCAATTAAGCAAACGGACAAAGAAGCATTGGCGCCAGAACAATATGAGCTCATTACGCCATTAGAGTATACTTTTCAATTGAACCGGCGAGCTTTTCTTCAGTCGATGGGGAGCGGACTTGCTGTGATGTTTACCTTTGGCGATGCGCTTGGCGGTGTTTTAAAAGGAGATCTGAAAGATAGTGAGGATCAGCTAAGCGCGTGGATCCATGTTGGCGCTGATAATATCGTGACAGTCTTTACGGGCAAAGCGGAAGTTGGCCAGAATATCAGAACATCACTTGCGCAGATCGTGGCGGAAGAATTGGAAGTCAGCGTTGACAAGATTGTGATGGTGATGGGTGATACCGAACTTACGCCCTATGATCGAGGCACCTTCGGCAGCCGGTCAATTCCTTACATGGGTCCTCAACTTCGAAAGGCCGCAGCCACGGCCCGTGAACATTTGATCGACCTTGCAGCCGCGCGCTGGAAAACGGACCGATCCTCGATAAGAATAGAAAATGGAATAGCTACCAACTTAAAAGGCAAAGAGAAAATCAAGATCGGACAGTTGACAGAGGGCAAGAAGTTGGTAAAGGGCATTAACGACAAGGTTGCCTTAAAACCGGTGTCAGCCTGGAAAGTAGCCGGCACTTCTGTAAAGAAAGTGAACGGCAAAGATTTTGTTACGGGGAAACACAAATACGTTTCGGACCTGACACTCCCGGGTATGTTGTATGGTAAAGTGCTAAGGGCTCCCGCATATGGGGCCACGTTGACGAGTGTGGATACTTCAGTGGCAAAGAACATGAAGGACGTTGTCGTTGTGCAGGATGGAAATTTTGTCGGGGTTGCAGCACCTAGCCTTACCGTCGCAAATGAAGCTCTTGCAGCGATAAAAGCTGACTGGAAGACTACACCTCAGCCTTCGCGCGAGGAAATTTTTAAGCTACTGAAAGAAAAATCGGAGAAGGGCAACGACGAAGGATCGTCTGGAAATGTTGAACCATCTTTTAACACATCAGATCAAAAAATTGAACGCTCGTTCACCATTGATTATATCGCCCACGCACCTCTCGAGCCGCGTGCGGGGGTGGCGCAATGGACGAATGGAAAGCTTACCGTATGGACGGGTACACAAAGGCCGTTCGGAGTTCAGGAAGAGCTTGAGCAATTATTTCATGTTCCGAAAGAAAACATAAGAGTAATACAGCCGGATACTGGATCTGGTTATGGAGGCAAACACACTGGTGAAGCAGGCATCGAAGCCGCGAGGCTTGCGCGTGATGCAAAAAAACCTGTCAAAGTTATTTGGACACGCGAGGAAGAATTTACGTGGGCGTATTTTCGTCCAGCTGGTGTCATAGAAGTAAAAGCCGGAATTTCCAGCGACGGAAAGTTGAAGTCGTGGGAATTTCACAATTACAATTCCGGCGGTTCGGGTATTGAGACACCGTATGCTGTAGCGGACAAGAAGATTCAATTTCATCGTTGCGATTCACCCCTACGCCAGGGCTCTTATCGCGGTCTCGCAGCCACGGCAAATGTATTCGCACGCGAATGTATTATGAATGACCTGGCAGTTCAGGCGAAAATAGACCCTCTAACCTTCCGTCTGCAAAACCTTGAAAATGAACGTATGATCGCAGTTCTAAAGGCAGCAGCAGAAAAGTTCGGATGGGGAAAACCAGTTGCGCCTGGCCACGGAGTTGGCATTGCCTGTGGAGATGAAAAGGGAAGTTATATTGCGACCTGTGCCGAAGTAGCGATCGATCCTGATCCGGAAACCGACGGCGTAAAGGTTATTCGTGTAGTGGCAGCCTTCGAGTGCGGACCTATAATTAATCCGAATCACCTGGAAAATCAGATTCAGGGATCCGTGATCCAGGGAATGGGAGGAGCGCTATTTGAATGGATTGATTTTAAGAATGGAAAGATCGTTAACCCCGCTTTTTCAACCTACCGGGTGCCGAGATTTAGCGATTGTCCCAAACTTGACGTCGTCATGGTGAACAGAACGGATATTCCATCCGTTGGTGCAGGCGAAACTCCGATCCTTGGTATTGCTCCGGCTATTCGCAATGCAATTGACAATGCAACTGGTAAAAAGCTTTATGCATTGCCATTAGTTCCGAACGGTTTTCAGGCGGACAAGGAATAGTCTTTTTACTTTTTGAACATTACAGGAGTTCCCTCAAAGGGATGTTCCTTAAGAAGTTTGTACATGGCTGCGCCTGCGATCAAAGTGGAACCGTAGCCATGCGGCCCCGTTCCGACTGGCCGTCGATAATAGAAGGCCGCATCAAATGCCATAGATGTTCCTGCACTTGTTCCCTCTACCTGTCCCTTTGCGTTTACTTTAGTAGCAATCGCATTCCATCCCAGTAATGCTGGCGGTCCGTAAACCTGAATATCAAGCCAACCTTTATCAATTCCATGCGCAAAAGCATAGGTGAACATCGCTGTCGCGGACGTCTCCAAAAATGAATCGTTACGGTCCATCAGCTGGTGCCAGAATCCCGTTCCTGACTGGAGTGTAGCCAACCCGTGACAATACGCACGGAATAGTTCCAACACCGGCTTGTGCTGATGATGAGTGTCCGGAAGAACATCAAGCAAGGAAGATATTGCCAAGATAGCCCAGCCGTTAGCCCTTGCCCAATAGAATGCCGGATGTGACTGCATGCCCTCGACCCATCCATGCATACAAACACCTTTAGTTCTATCGAATAACAATCCGGAGAACGCAAGCACCTGGCTTACGGCTTCATCATAATATTTTTTGTCTCCTGTAAGCTTGCCCATTTCTGCCAGTGCCGGGATACCCTGATACAGATCGTCTACCCACACTGAATTAGGCATGGGACGGTTCCTGGCAAAGGTACCATCAGGCAAACGGTGAACTTTATTTAATATGTAGTCGATGGAATTATCGATCTCGGGCCTTAGTTCCTTAACCAATCCCTTTCTCAGGGCCTGTATAATGGCAGCGCACATTGAACCGGTGTCGTCCAATGACTGAGGGAACAGGAAGTGTTCGAGAGGATTCGGTTCTTTGGGAAATGCAGTTTTATAATTTCGAAAATAGACGGATGCCTTCGCCAGGAATTCAAACCGATGGATAACATAATCTGCGTATCGTGAATCCCCTGTTATGTCCCTCGCAGAAAGCATGGATGTGTAGGCAAGGCCCCACTCGTGCGAGTAAATATTATATTCGGATTTCTTCAGCGTAGCTTCCTTCAGCACTTTCTTGAGATCAACGATCTCCGCGCCAGTTTCACGATTGACGATGACGAAAGGTGTTACTTCATCCACATACACCAGTATCTTGTCCATCACCCGTTTAACATCATCGGGGGTTGTGACTCCATATGGTATCTCCGGCGGGTTCTGCCCTTCTTTCTGCTGTGCTTGTGATTGAACGGCGAGCGCGATAGGAAAGAAGAGTACTATAAAACGAAGATGTTTCATGATATGAAGATAACAAATCGCTGCGGACGAAGATCAGCCTACCCTATTGAAATAACCATCGTAGCAAGTGATCAACAATTAACTACGCTTGGTCAAGTTGGCCCTTTATGGGGTATTTGAAATCAGGCGAAGGTGTATAAGTATTGTAACTGTCGGGCATATCGGCAGTACAAGAAACCATAATTGCATACCCTATACCCTATACCCTATACCTTATACCCTATACTTTATACCTTATTCACCAACTACCCATGAGAATCTTACCATTTATAATTCGTATAGCCTCTGCCCTTCCGTTGTGCTCACAGGACCAACATAGATCGGAAGTCTTTCCAGGACCTGTGAGCGATGCTTCTTTTTTGTATGATAACAGATGTCAGTGTCTCTTGCTCGTAGGAGGATCTCCGGTTATTCACGACTCTGTTCGAAGCGACGTTTGGCAATGGAACGGAAAATTGTGGATGAAAATAAGCGCAACTGGTCCCGGTTCCAGAAGTTTCTTTCGGGGTGACGTTGATAGAGGTCGAAATGTCGTTTCGCTATTTGGTGGTGTTGCCGAAGTCGACGGAAAATTGAAGGGTGACTTGTGGTCGTTTGACGGGAACAAATGGATCAAAAGATCAACTAACAACATTGGTACCCGGGATCATCATAAGATGGTTTATGCCGATCATCTGCATTCATTCGTGCTATATGGCGGACAATATGATCAACATCACAATCCCGACTCTGTCACATGGTTGCTAAAAGATGGAATATTCACTCCGTTGCGAATGCCCGGTCCTGGGGTCAGATATCACTCTGGAATGACGTATGACCGCTTACGGAGAAAGATTGTTTTGTACGGAGGAGGCACGAGGCCGGCAGAACATTGGGAGTTTGATGGCATCAAATGGGAAAAGATCGTAACCACAGAGAATCCAGGGAGGAAGTTGTATCATCATATGACTTATGACGAAAACCAGAAAGTTGTAATTCTTCATGGTGGATGGATTAACCAGGACCCACGCGACCCTGCAAATTCAAAAACGCCGATAACGTGGACATGGGATGGAAAAACCTGGACCAGGATCGCTGAGGAACGAATCTTTCCAATTGCCATGGGTTACGATAGAAAAAGAAAGGTCACGGTTGCCTATGGCTTCGACGACGTGTACAGCAACTCAAGGCGCCACATTGGAATATGGGAACTTCATCAAAACGGTTGGAAAAAAGTTGCCGACTACGGCGAATGGAACACTCCTGAATACCTGAAGAGGCATACCACGCTGCATCCAAATGACGTGCAGGCATGGGTGACGTATGCAGATGTCCTTCAATGGCAGACGCACGAATACCCCGAAGCAGAAACGGTTTATAAAAAACTCTTAAAGACCTACCCGGAACGAAAAAATATGGTCGGGGATCTTGTTATCGTATTGGCCATGCAAGGCAAACTGCACGAGGCTGATGCTTATATCGACACGATCCGGGTATCGGGTCTGCTGAACAAAGGATTCTATAAAAGATTAGCGGGACTATTATTTCAGCAAGAGAAATACCAGGAGGCAATTCATTACTATAAGGCAGCCCTGTCAATCCAACCTGAGGGCGGCGATTATTACGAGCTGGGTTGCGCTTATGTTTTAAGCGGACAAATTGACTTGGCTTTTGCATCGCTACACAAAGCAATCGATAACGGCTATAATTCCAGCAAGCACTTTGAATCTAACGATGGCCTGGAATCATTAAAATCTGATGCCAGGTGGAATGAATTAATGTCGAGACTGAGATAGAGATTCGTTGAACGGTCGCTCACTCGATTGCGCTCGATTTTACCGGCTATTCTACCGTGTTATAGTTCATTTCTGAATTGCAAAGTATGAATTAAGTATCTCATTATTAATAACATACAGCGTTTAACTTGTCATAACAATTAAGTTTTTTTAGAACCCTATTCACGCTACCTTTGTTTAGACAAATCACGCGAAATGGGTTCCGGCAAGGGCGTTCTGGTATTATGTGTACTCTTTCTTGTGGGCGCCACCACGTTAGCTCAATCTAGTTTGACAGACAGCCTGGAACGGGTCCTTACGTCTTCAAATAAAGAGGAAAGAGTAGATCTTCTTAATCAACTCACTTACGAATTCATCTCCGTAGATAACGATAAGGTTGTCGAATATAGTGACGAGGCTATCGCGCTCAGCCGTAGGCTTGGGTACGTGAAAGGCCTGGCCGTCGCCCATACCTACCGTGGTGTTTATGAATACCTTTCGGGGCAGTTCACAGAAGCACGCAAAAATCTTCACCTTGGACTCAGACTTTCAAACGAAGCGGGCGATATTGGAAACAAAGGATACACACTTCTTCAACTTGGGGTATGTAGTCTTGAGGAAGTCGAGAACGATTCCGCCTTATTCTACTTCGGTAAAGCACACGAGATCCTCCGGGATAGCACAAATCCTGTAACCCTTTCTAAGATTTACAGGAACATGAGTGCCCTTTACGGGCAGCGCCATCAGTATGATAAGCAGGACTCTTATTTGGATCGGGCAATTACGATAAGACGATTGCTCGCAGATAAAGCTTTATTGATTGATGCGCTGGCGTTAAAGGCCAACAACAGACTATCGTCTGGCAACCTTGCCGAAGCGACTGCGCTACTCGATGAAGCCGAAACCATTGTAAAAAACTATCCGGGTGATGAAGAAGACCACAACGACATACGACACGTCCGCGCACTGATCTTTTTTCAGCAAGGTCGTTTTGAAGAAGGAGCCGTTTTGGTTGATTCCGCAAGGAGTTACTATTTCAAAAAAGGTTTAACACGCAAGTATGTTACACTTCTGAATGATCTTGGAAAAGTATTTGCGGATCGAGGCGATTACGAGCTGGCCTTAAACAATCTCTACGATGCGTTAAAGATCGCGAAGCTACATGGTTTTGATACTGAAGCTTTTGGTATCCGTAACAGAATCGGTTGGGTTAATTTTAGTCTGGGTGACCAGGCACAAACTCTTCGTTTGGCAGAAGAAGGGCTCCAATCTGGTAAGAAGAGATTGATTGGTGATCTTGCCAATTCCCTCACATTAAAAGGTGTGGTGCTTACTGATATGCGGGAATTCGGTCAGGCGAGAGTTTGCCTTGATTCTGTCTTGAAAATCAATATTAAACTGGGCAATACACGTGGCGTTGCGGAAGCGCTGATGAACTTGGGATTCCTTGAGTCGCGGGTAGGTCATTACGATGCGGCGCTTAAAAATTATCAGGAAAGCGTGCGACTCGCTGAAACCACTAGCTATGTGTATGGCCTGGCGTGGTGTCAATGGGGAATTGGTGAGATATATTTCAAACAGGGAAAGTATGGCCCCGCGAGTGAATATCTCGATCTTTCAGAAAAATATGGCAAGCTCACAAATGCCAACGAACTACTCATCGTCAACTATAATACTCGCCGTGATCTGCTTGCGGCACAAAACAACTTCAAGGAATCACTGGAGTATTCCATTCTGGCAAGTCAGCTCAAAGACTCAATCCATCGGACCGACCTTGCCCGCAGGTTTGTCAACCTTGAAAAAGTACAGGAGATCGAAGAGCGCGACCGTGACATCAGGATGTTGCAAAAAGACAAGCAGCTGGCCGAGGACAAGATCCATTTGCAGGAATCCAAACTCCAGCAACAATTTATCTTGTTGATAGCCGGCTTTGTTGGCATCACTCTATTGGGAGCTTTAGCGTTGGTTTATTACAGGTTTTACACGCGCATTAAGATACTTAACGTAACAATCACGGAAAAGAATACGCGAATACAGGCACAGGCTGACAAGCTCCAGGAGGTGAACGTCGAACTTCACAATCTGTACAACGAGGTGTCTGAACAAAACGAAAAGATCAAAGCCCAGGCACATAAGTTAACCGAGTCGAACAGGAGCATAAGCGATCTCAACCGAAGCCTGGAACTTATCGTTGCCGAAAAAACGCTTGAACTTCGCACAACAAATGAAGAGCTCGTGAAGCATAACAATGAATTGCTTCAGTTTTCGTATACCGTATCCCATAACCTGCGTGGGCCTGTCGCTCGCCTGCTCGGTTTGTCCGACCTCGCCCAGGCTGAGGAAAACCTGGAGCAGGCAAAAAGGTGGGTTGACTTAATGAGCAAAACAGCTTCCGATCTTGATGCCGTCATAAAGGATCTCAACAAAGTACTGGATCTGCGAAACGAACCGGATCAGTATCTCGAATTAGTAGATCTTGCTGCCGAGTGGCAGCAAAGCATCAGTCTACTCCAGGATAGCCTTACCGGGCAGGAAGAAATTGCCGCCAGCTTTGATGCACTTCCACGAATAATCTCAGTTCGCGCGATGCTGCAGAGTACTTTCTACAACTTATTAAGCAACGCGATCAAGTTTCGTTCCCCTGAACGAAAACTCAGGGTAGTAGCAACCAGCCGCGTTATTGATGGAAAAGTAATCATAGAGGTCGCGGACAATGGTCTTGGATTTGATACCCGTCTACACAAGGAAAACATGTTCAAGCTATACAAGCGTTTCCATACGCACGTAGAAGGACGAGGCATCGGTTTGTATCTTATCAAAGCTCAAATAGAAGTACTTCACGGAACGATTGAAGTTGAATCTGAGCTGGATCATGGATCACTCTTTCGTGTAACCTTACCGTTGGTGATTCAGGAGTCCAACTCGCATCTGTCTGCACGTGAAAAAATAGAGATTCAGATTCCCCGATCGGGTGCTAAATCGGTTAAAAAATAGCTCATTTTTGCCTGCTATTTTCATCCTCGATAAATTGTAACATATTCCCGTTTGGATCCTCCAGGATAAAAGAGCTTGTCGCAGTCTCTTTATCATGAAACAATGGATGTGGAATGGCAATTCCTTTGGATTTGAAGTACTGCTCCACTTTCTCCGCATCTCTTACAAACAATCCGGCCTTAAAGAACCCTTGCAGCAGGTGAGCCTGTTCCTGTTTCAGATTGCAATCAACAATGTTCCTGGATTCCTTCATCTCCAGAATTTCAACCATTAGAAATTCATTTCCTTCGATTCTGATATGGACCGAACCATCAGCTGGCTTTATTTCTTTTAGAAGCTTCACACCGAACATATTCTGATACCATTGCGAGGTCGAATCGGCATCGGATACTGTCATCGCTAAAAAATTCTTTCCAACTACACCGGGAACATGCGTCTGTGCGCAAAGATTGCCTGCAAGCAGAGCAAAGAATACAGCAGTTATCAGCTTGATACTGTTTGTTTTTTTGAGGGGTGATTGGGGCATAATTTGAATGATTGGGTGGCTTCAAAGGTGCCCGAAAAGCGTTCACTAATCAACCTCTACCGACAGACTCCCGATGCCTGCTACCGAATAACTTTTAGTTTGGAATTACAACGGAAGTACAACCTAGTCAAAGGTGCTGTTTGAATTCGATTGACTAAATTTGGGCCTTTCGGTAACCTTATATAACACCATGAAATCCCGGTCATTTGCAATCAGCCTCTGCGCAGCAGTTGTGGTCGCATCCGCTTGCTCCGTTCTTCGAAAGGAGGATCCAGAAAAGAATGTCAGGAGTTTTCTTACAGAATTTCAGGAAGCGCTCACCAAATCTGACGACGAAATACTGACCTTCTTCCGGGCAAGACAAACTCGTGATGCTATTCTTTCCGTGGTTAATATCCTTCAGAACCAGGATCCGTTTATCGTGTGTGATGCTGCATTCGCCAACGCGAACATTACCTTCCACAATAATCAAGTGAAGGTGGAGGTTCCTATGACATTCAAAGTCAAAGATCTGCCGTCGAATGATAAGGAAGCGTATACTTTCGAAATTTGGTTAACCGCGGATGACCGCAGCTTTAATATTACACAATTGGATGGTGAAGGTCTTTACCAGGCGTTTGCGCGAATCAAGAACAGGAATGAGTGGGAAGCAGATCGAAAACTCGCGTTGGAAGAACGGCTTTGGATTTATGAAAATGCCAGGAAGCTTGAGGAAAAATTTGATTCAGTGATATGGTTCAGTACTTATAATTCACAGAATTACTTTTATGTGGTTGATGGGGCCTGGACGAATTTTTTTCTCGATTACGATACTCGTCATCTTCACAATGACGGAATAAACATGGGCCTGGTGGACTCAAAAGGTGATACCATAATCCCTATTGCGTATGATCTTATTGGATCAATAGGCTTCGAGGATGAAGGTCTCGTTGAAGTGATAAGCGATGGGAAGGTTGGTTATTACGACATCAACAAAAAACAACTTTTGGTGGAGCCTTCGTTCGACCTCATTATTCCATACGGACGTGATCACGTCTGGGCAATAGCCAAACGAGACTCGGTTTATGGTTGGCTCGACGGCCAGTTTATGTACCATTCAGGTTTTCCTTCAGAACAAATTAAACAGTGGGTGAGCAAGTTTGAGTTTTTAAAACAGAACATCAGACTAAAACCTGACATGCACACATTCTGCGAGATACCGTCGCCAGATCAGACAGGTAATGGTTTAATCGTTCCCCCATCCTACCTGTCAAAGCATGGGATCTTTGACGAGATCGAAGGAAACATTTCTACCACCAAGGTTCCAGTGAATGGCTGGACTGACTACAAAGAAACCACCGGTTCTTTTCTCGAATCAATTACCGAGGGCATCCAGGCCGTGGTCACAACTATTAGAGAGCGATACCTTGATGGAAGAGAAGAATTTTATAACTCCAGCACGTTGGTTTTTGTCAATGAAAAGCTTGACACTCTTCACGTGGCCACGATTTCCGGCCAGGAAGTAAGTATGCATCCTATCGACAGCACTTTGTTGGAGGTTCGGACCCCACATGATTTTTGGTTTGGAGAATATGAAGCCGGCGATGAGAGTAACCTTTATCAGCACACCTATTTCTCTATAGGAACCAACAAGGAGATCACTCAGCTTAAGTCAAATCGACTTTACCCGCAAACGCAGTTTGTTCTGCTCGACAGTTCTTATTTAACGGGAAATTTCCTTGTTTACAGCAATGTCACTCAGAAAGAGGAGTTAACAACGTTTCTCTCTATTCGCGCGCTGACTTTTATGCGAGATGAGATACTTGCGTCATACGGCTACACATTTCAGGATAAAGAAAAGATAGCTCGGTTTCAGCAGATTGGTACTTGGTACAGCCCACGATTTAGAAAAGTTGAGGAGTTTGAAAACGAGATGACCTATATTGACAGGTACAACCTGAGATTTCTGAACATGATTCTGGATCTTATTCAAAAGCCGTTATCCTAATTTCACCGAAGAATGAAGCTGCCGAGGGGTTCGTTTTATGTCGTACTGTTATTACTGGCACTTCCTCTCTCGATCAATGCGCTTTCGTATTTAAACCTTGATTCCGAATATGGATTTCTCCGCTTAAAGAAGGACGCCATTGCAACGGGATGGTACCTCCCAGCCTACTACGCACATGTACTCATCGCTGCAGTCATACTATTGATAGGTTTTTTTCAGGTTCACCCGACATATGGCTTGCGTTGGCGAAATACCCACCGGCTGCTTGGAAAGATTTACGTCGGGGGCATACTTTTTTTTTCTGCTCCTGGCGGATTAATCATGAGCATGTTCATTAATCGCGGTCCTGTTGTTCAGGCAAGTTTTGTTCTTCAATGTTCGCTTTGGTTTGTATTCACCTGGCTGGCTTACGTACGCATACGTCAACGCGACTTTCAAGCGCATCGGCAGTGGATGTTACGGAGCTTTGCCCTCACCCTCGCAGCGATCACGTTGCGTGTCTACGTATTTCTTGGATCATGGTCTTTTGATTTGGCGCATCCCACGGCATACGCAACCATCGCATGGTTGAGTTGGGTACCGAATCTTCTTATCTGCGAGTTGTACCTTAGATCCAGTAACCGCCCCATTTATTCCTGAAATGCCCTATACATCTATATTCCGAATAGTCAGGTGTTTGTCAATCACAGCGATCATCGCGTTGGGTTGTTCCGCCGAGTCAAAGTACCTGCCTATCGACGAGGACTTTTGCGCGCAGATCCACATCGATCGTCACGTGGGCTTATCCCAGCAATTAGCGCCTTTCGCAGATCTTATGAACACGAAAACCGGCGTCTATACACTTGAAGAAGGAGACATCTCAATGACAGCGCGGGCGTGGCTCAGTGAATCGGCGGAGAAGTCTATCGATATTCAATATTTCATTTTCAGTGCCGACAACGTGGGACTTATCGCACTTGATTATTTACTTCTGGCCGCCGACCGTGGCGTTACGGTGCGTCTATTGGTCGATGATATCATGGTAGAAGCGGATGCTGATGAATTGCTGGCACTTGATGCACATCCCAACCTGGCCATTAGGATATATAATCCAACAGCGAATATTGGAAAAAACCTTCCTCAAAAATTACTTAGCCTTACCTCTGATTTCAGAGGCTTCAATCAGCGAATGCATAATAAAACCTTTATTGTTGACGGGAAGGTGGTGATTACCGGAGGTAGGAATATCGCCGATGAATACTTTGACTACGATCACGAATATAATTTCCGCGACCGGGACATTTTGTTGATTGGAAAAGCCACACAAAGTGTCGGGAAATCATTTGAACTGTTTTGGAATGATCCGCTTAGCGTACCGGTGACAGAAATAGTTGGCACAACCGAATTAGCTCTTGACACAGCGACAGCTTACAATTACCTGCACCAGTACGCGTGTAATCCCGCCAACTTTTGGCCACAGGTAAGGGAAAAAATCAAAACAATCCCGGCGACCTTTGAACAGATCCAACAATCTGGTGATTTTGTATGGTCTGACAGCATAGCTTTTATTTCCGATGTACCAGGGAAAAATAAGGGTGATGATGGACTTAGTGGTGGCGGCGTCAGTACAGACTCTCTTATCAGTCTGATCAAAAAAGCTAAACGAACCATAAACATTCAATCACCTTATCTGATCACCACTGAATTAAGTCAGCAGCTTTTTCTTGATGCTGTAAAACGTGGCGTTCGGGTAAACATTTTGACCAACAGCCTTTCCTCGACGGATAATCTCGAGGCTTTCAGTGGTTACAAACGCGAACGAGACGCACTTCTGAGCACCGGCATTCATATTTATGAGTTCAAACCGGATGCGGAAATAAGGTACAAGCTGATGACGGGAGCTCTTCAAAAGGAGATCAACTATACTCCTACCTTTGGTTTGCATGCAAAGTCAATGGTCATCGACGATGAGATCGCCGTAATTGGTACATTCAACCTTGACCCCCGAAGTGCAAATTTGAATACCGAATGTTTTGCAGTGGTTTATAATTCAATGATCGCGGCGGCGTTATCGGAAGCTATGCATAACGATATGAAACCAGAAAATGCATGGGAAACCACATCATCCTATAATCCCGACCAAGAAGCCGGCTGGTCAAAACGCGTTAAAGTGTGGTTCCGTGGCATCGTGCCTAAATCGGTTTTGTAGTCGGCCTTTACCACGTGCAGGGGCCGCATCTATTGAACCTTGCGCTAAGTCGAAGAAGTGATTCCTCCCATTCAACATGTAGTAAATCCACACTCAACGAAATAATATACAATTTGAATGCAGGGACAAATGACGATCGGATATTGATTTCTACATTTGTAAACACGATATAAAAACTAAAAAGACCATGACCAATATCACATTCGGCGTCGAATACCTAAAAGAGCTGGAAGCAGAAGCTGCTGCCACACGCAAATGCATTGAGAGGGTACCTGCAAGTTTGTACGAATGGAGACCCCATGAAAAATCTATGGCGATGGGATACCTGACCCATCTGGTGGCTGAAATTCCAAATTGGATAACACACATGATTCTAAAGTCTGAAATCGATTTTGCTACATACCCTCAATTCAAGGCAGGCTCTGCGGCCGAGTTGGCAAAACATTTCGATGAGAACGTCGAGGTTGCGAAGACAGCCTTGAAGAATGTAACGAACGATCAGCTTAAGGAACCGTTCTTTCTAAAGCACAATGGTCAGGTTGTATTTACTTCACCGAAAAAGGAAAATATAAGCTCGTCCATAAATCATATGGTTCATCATCGCGGCCAGCTTACCGTTTACTTGCGTCTCAATAATTTGCCGGTGCCTTCAATCTATGGTCCATCAGCGGATGACAAGGCGTTTTAGAGCGTATAGGTACGCCCTTTATTTACTATTCTGTCGGTTATACTTGCGTATAGCTTTTTCCAGTTCAGAATTTTCCGCCAATGGGTAGGCGTCCGAACCGGGTTCGATCATGGTTAAAAGATTGTCGCGTGATAACACGACAATAGGGCCGTCATTTTTTTGAATCGCAGCGATATTCTCATATTTTAATTCGGCGTCTGAAAAAAAGGAATAAACGAAAATTGGTCCTTCGTTAATTTTGAAGATCCAAGCCTTATCGATCGGAATTCCAGGAATGTGTTTACCGGTGTCCAATCTGCGGTAAACATTTTTTGTATGTTCTGCTTTCACCACGGTCATATCCTTGCCGCTTCCAACCATCATTATAAAGCGGCCGAGAATTAGCTCCACATTTGTTTGAGTAACTATGGAACTGTCGTTGTTAAATACGATTACGAATGTGTACTTCTGAACCTTTTTTATTCTCTTGGCGTGTTCCGGCGCCCACACGTCCCGAATGTATGTTGTCAACGCCCTGTAGTTGACTACCTCTTGTGCTTTGGCGTCTAAGGTTAACGCGAAAAGTCCGATAGCCATGACAGTTCGCAAGGCAGTGCCTAAGGTCAATTGAGCTAACATTTGAGTCCTACGACTTTAAAAACTTTATGACTGATGCGGAAGTAACACGCTTATACGTGAATAGCGACCAACTTCAGAGTCAACGCTAATCTTGCCATATAACGCCATCACAGATTTATGGACGGCGTATAGACCAAGTCCATTACCTTTAGCGTGTTCGTGCCCCGTGAAAAACATATCAAATAACCTGGGCTTGATAGCTTCGTCAATGCCAACGCCATTGTCGTAAACGCTGATCTCCATTCCATTGCCCTTTACCGCCGCTATGATATCTACCTGCGCGTGATGTGGATCTTTAAGCATGCTAAAAAAGATGGCGTTCTCCACAAGGTTGGTCAGAATGTTTTCCAGTAACGCGGGACTTGTTCGCATGCTTATATTTTCCGGACACTCGATATTGATCTTAACACCGGTATCCCGGATCGTGTCGCCCAGTCTGGTTTTAACTTCATGAATTGAACTTGCAACCTGCACCGTTGATATATTCGAAGATTGCTGACTGATTTCACTTATATAAATCAGTTTCTTAAGCATTCGGTCCATGCCCAACGTGGTGCCTTTCATCCTTGTTAGCAATTCGGAGGGCGGAATGCTGTCCATAATATTGCATAGGCCTAATATGGAGCGAATTGGTGAACGTAGATCGTGTGACGCACGATAGAGGAATGTGTCAAGTTCTTTGTTTGTCTCTTCGAGTAGCTTTGTGCGTTTGACGACGATCGCTTCAAGGTTTTCGTTAATGGTTTGTATCTCTTCGTTAGCCATCCTTAGATCTTTCGCCTGTTTACGTACCCGGGCGCTGAAGGAGATCAATAGTATTATGAGCGCTCCAAATGCAAGCAATATCCCTGCCCCTATAAAGATTTGTTGGCGAAATAACCGCTGCTCTTCGTTTCTTTGTTTTTCAGAATCAGAAAGCTTTGTCTCCAAACTCTGTATATCAAAATATTTCTCCCTCAAGTCACTAATAGCAACCTTGTAATCGCTTTGATTTTTGAAGAATTTGCTTTCATTGTCGATAAGAAGTTTCTCAAGGCGATCGAGGTCGGTGAGCAAACTCAGGCGCTCGGCAGACGAGAAGTTTGCAACCCCTTTTTCAAGTTTGCTTGAGATCAATCTCATCTTTTGATCAAATTGGTCTCGATTTGCTTGAAGGGCTTCACTTTCCATTGTCGTGTGTGCAACGAGGCTCTCGATATCTTCAGTTATAAAGGAAGAGTCTGAGACAGTACCGTAGAGTGGACTCATGCTGCGAGCGGCAGAATCCTCGATCTGCAACACCAACTCATGGAATTTGTTGTCGAGCAATTTCCGTTCCTTGGCGGAGAGGTCTTTCATTGAAATACCTTTAAAGACGGAATAAAACATTGTAATCGATCGAATTGAATCGAGCATTGAGATGTCGAAGTCGCCCAATTGGTCTTGAAGACTGCTCTTGGCTTCCTGAACGCGCGGTTTGTTCACAACGATTACGTTTCCCTGGGAAGAAAGATTAACTCTGTTAACCTGAACGCCTGGGATAAAGATCTGGCTCGCGCCCGTGATCTTCTCAGTTAAGGGCACAGGAATGTCGAGCTCGCCGGCAGCGTCCGTTTCCAGGGTAACTGGTTTTGATCCTTTGTAGGTTACCGGTGATTTCGCCAGTCGCGTTCCATCCGGAAACTGTACGACAAAATGGACCAATGTATAGCTCTTCGGCCGCACGATGATTTCGATAACGCCTTTCGAAAAATCCCATGACGCCGCCTCGAGTTTTTCGTCTCTTATTTTTACGGACTTAACAGGCAGGTCACTGGCGTTTACCTCTACAATAGCGACAGCTTTGTTTCCGACTGAAAAGTAATCTTTGCCATTTAGCGAGACTTCAATATTCCGTAAGGGCTGGAGTTTTTGATCAAACGTCCTCACCTGGATAGATTGCTTCTCCTGCGCGGATGCATTCAATATCCAAATGATGCTAAGAACAATTGTCAACAGTTTTCCAACCCACGTTACACCAGACCGTTGAATTGTCGATTGTAATCTAAAATTGGCCCGCTGTTCGGTCATGTTAATTCTTCACGTCTTTCTGGTTGAAGATGTCCTTCACCACGACAATTTCGTGGCTGCTGATTTCAGATCGGTATTTTGCGAGCTCAAGGCTTGCCTTGTGCTCATTACCGGAAGGATCAACTATCTGAAGAAAATATTTGCTAAAGTATGGAATAGTTATAGAAAATCTGCCATCTGCCCCTGTAACGCCCTCGAACACGCTTTTTCCGTATTTGCTGTCAATTAGATAGAACTTAACATTCGGCCAGGGTTGAATTGCGGCTTGCTCACTCCAGGTGTGCTCTTTGAACTTCATCACTCCTGTAATTGTGACCGGATACTGCTGAAGGTCCATATCCAGTTCGTAAAGGTCGTCATCATAGCCACCTCGCTTCCGGTTCGATGCAAAATATCCGTGCGTTGCCAGCGAATCAAAAGCTAGCGCAAAGTCATCGTAGCTGCTGTTAACTGGATATCCGAGGTTTTGTGGCTCACTGTATCCGTCTGCCTTGGTTTCTGCCTTAAAGAGATCAAGTTGACCGAGTCCTGGCAAACCATCCGATGAAAAGTACAAGCTTCCATCCTGGTGCAAATATGGAAATATTTCGTTTTGACTGGTGTTAACCACGTCACCAAGATTTAGCGGCTTTGACCACTGACCATCTTTCAACTGAGAAGTATAAATATCGTTGCCTCCCAGTCCTCCCTTCATTTCCGATGAAAAGTATAGAACAGTACCATCCTCATTTATCGAAACATCATTTATCGAATAGTCATCACTGTTATGCTGGTAGCTTGAAACTATTTTCCATTTATTTTCCTCAAGAACTGCGAAGTAAAGTCCCAGGGTATATCCACCGTTTCCGTCGGGATCTGCAGAGGATGAAACAAAAACCATGTTGTTGCCCTTGTTGTAAAATGCCAGCGGACCGGTATTGTAAGGCGAGCTAATTGAACTCGCGAAATGTTTTGGTTCTGTCATTATCAATATGCCCGTAGTGGATGCAACCTTCCACGACGACTTGTACAATTGATAGAATGGTTCATTAAGCCGGGCACTCACGCGTTCGACGGCCTGGGATCCTCTTCGGTTTGAAGTAAACACCAATCCATCGCGCACAGGGACAGGAGCAAGTTCGCCATAAGTAGAATTAATAGACATTTCCTGCACAGCATACCGCGAAGAGTCCTCAAGCAAATAGTTGATATTGTTTATTCCCCAAATCTTTTTTGCAATCATGTCGTTCTTCGGATCTTGCTGAAGACACTTCTTGTAATAAGTTAGGGCCGTGACATGGTCGTTCAATACTACCTTTGCTTCTGCATAACGGAACATGTCGGCAAATGAAAGGTCATCGCGTTCATGGCCGAGGTAACTATTATAAAATGCAACAGATCGTTTGTAATCTTTTACCTGGTAGTACGCTTGTGCAAGTTTCAGTTGCGTTGAAATGTCCTCAGGCCTCTTAGCCAGCACACTTTGGTAAAGCTCGATCGCGTTTGCGTAGTTTCCCTGAGAGTAATTTTCATTTGCGAGCGTTAATGGGTTCTTAAAAGCTGAAAATATACTTGACTGTGCCCTTGTCGTCTTTGGTAAACAAAGGGTGATCATTACCATCCACAATATTTTCTTCAGCACATTCATCTTGGCGAAGCCGCGCGTTTTTTGAAGTCGCGGAAAATGTAGTTTAACATCAATTCGTGAGAGGCGCTGCTGAGTCGGGCGGCGTAACTTATGGGATAATCGTATGCATAGCCAAATTGAAGCTGAGGGCTGATTTGGAATCTTAATATCAGGTCAATGGATTCATCCTTCCGGTATGACACTCCGGTTGTCAGCACGCTCCTGTAAATAAAGTTCAGATTAAGATCATATGAGAACGGAAGTGTCGTAAAGTATTTGATCATAATGCCCGGCTCCATATCGAAGTTGTCGGAAAGAGAGAATCGATATCTGGCGAATCCCATAACATTTGCTCTCTTAAAGTTGACAGATACGGAGTCGCTCACTGATACGGTTCGCGATAGTAATCCTGGCGAGGATAAACTGAGATCAAATCGGGGACTTCGAAGGTAAAGACCAGCACCGAAGTCAATCATCGTTTCGTTGATTGAATTAACAAGTTTCGGATCCACTGGAGCGCTGGCCAATGACGCATAATCTGATTTTAGATTCGTGAGACCCACCTGAAGCCCCATAGATAGAAAAGTCTTTTCTGCCACATTAATGTGATAGGCATAATTTGTCATTATGTTGGTATTCTTGTGAACTCCGATCTCATCACGTATTACCGTCAGTCCAAGACCAATCTGTTTTTTTCTGATCAACGAATGCGCCGAGAAGCTTTGAGTGGAAGGCGCTTTGTCAACACCGGTCCATTGGCTTCTATGCAGTAATGTGAGACTCAGTGCTTCATCAGCACCTGCATAAGCTGGATTGATCACAAGATTATTGTACATAAACTGAGTGAACTGCGGTAACTGTTGGGCCTTCGTTGCGCCGGCAACAAGTAACGAGAATATTGCTATCAGTGAAGTCGTGAGGTAGTATGTATGTGCTCGCTTCATACTACTGGATTACTTCAATAAAACCTTTTTTCAGGAAAACCTTTCCCTGATCCCTTACCTCGATAGTATAAAAATAGGTTCCCGTCGGGACGATGGTTCCACTGCTATTAGTTCCTTTCCAGACGTTTCGCTCATTGTCATAGCCAGTAGCCTGAAAGATCTTGTTACCCCAACGATCGATGACCACTACCGTATTGCTTTTGAATTTCTCTATGTTAGATAATTTCCATACGTCGTTAATTCCATCGCCATCGGGAGTAACTACTTTGGAAATAGCAAAGAGCTCGTCCGGTTGTAACACATGTACATCGAATTCGCAGATAGATGATTTTCCTGCATCGTCTGTGAACGTATAGGTTACTTGAGTTATGCCGATTGGAAAGTTACTCCCCGGTTCATGCGATTTTTTCACCTTCACATCTCCGCATGTGACGGTGGCTGTAATCGAATCCCATGTGACAATCGTTGAATTGCTATTCGGCTCAGAATTTACAGTCACGGTTCCTGGGCATCCTTCGATCTCCGGGACTGTTGGATTATTTACTACGACTTTAAAACTGAGGGTGTCTGAGTTGCCAGCGTTGTCAACGGCGGTATACTTCACTGTTGTTTTGCCCACCTTAAATTCATAGTCTTTATCGTGGCTTGATATCAGTTTTACGTCTGACGTACAGTTATCGGTCACAGTGGGCTCTTTCCAGGTGACCTGCGCCTTGCAGGAATTATCTACGATTGCGGAAATGTCAGCCGGGCGGTTAACAAAAACCGGTTTGGTCCTGTCCTCCACGGTCACAGTCATTGAACATGTTGATTTATTCCCTGATGCATCTTTGGCCGTGTAAATGACAGTTGTTGTACCGAGTGGAAACGTATTCTCTTTGTGATCATGGGTGGCTTGAATAGTGCCGCAGTTATCGGTAGCCGTCACAGTTGGTAAGGTATATGTTGCCTTGCACTCAGCGTTCGCTGGCAGCGTGATACTGGCGGGGCAGTTAATTGTTGGTGGAGTAATGTCGCGCACCGTGACTTTGAACGTCTTGCTTGATGAATTGCCATATTTGTCAACAGCTGTATATATCACGTCAACGGTTCCTGCCGTAAAAAGAGTAACCTTTGGATAATGAGTAGGTGTGGTAGTATATGAGCATGCATCCGTTACCATTGGTGGCATCCAGTCAACAGTTCTTGAACAGTCTGTCGGTGCTAAGTCTACCTCCTGGTTTGAAGGCATGTTCGATATGTTCGGTGCATCATCATCCATACTGCTAGATTGGCAACACACTGGTCCGCCCCCGAAGCTAACAATGCTTACGACTTCAAACATCCCTGATGCACTTCCCGGAAACTCGTCTCCGCATGAGGTCCCGAACATAGCATTGGGGACGAGGTTGAAGTTGAAGTGCACAGAGACCGATGAGCTCGAAAATTTGCCATTCGGCATGGACCCCTTAAAAAAGATTGTCTCATTTCTGGCGCGGTAGTCAAAGTATATTTGGTTGAGCCCGTCGTAAACTGTTACATACCCCGAAGTCGTACCTTTGTATCTCAGCGTCATTTCGGTAAATCCTCCGGAACAAGCACCACAAGTCGGTGCCGGGGGACAATCGCAGTTTTGTCCCATCACATCTGTTGAAGCCAATACCACTAAGACAATAACAATCCTGAGAGGGTAGGACAGCCGTGAAGCTATCATAGTCATACGTTCGGCCAGAAAAAAATTATCGATCATGGCAAATGGGCTACTAATATAGGGAGTGCCCATCGTTCATCCAAGGTCGGAACCCCTTGGATGTAAGGAACATTGCCACTTGGTAACTTTTTATCGGGCGGCGAACGCTAATTTTGATTAGCAGTGTGGAATTGATGCCCCAATCCTTGAGAACAGGTCGATAAGTGGGGGAACATGTATAACTGACTTGATGATAAACACGCTGACGGTAGCAAAATTGATTCACATCTGTCACTTTTTGCCCGGTATGGGTATGCAGACAAACAATATGAAGTTACTCAAGAAATTCAGCGTCCTCTGCCTGATGCTATGTGCGGCCATGACGACGTTCGCCCAGGAAATCTGGACCATAGGCCCGATGTTTCATATCAACTTCGGAGGAGAGAAACGAACAACGGCATTTTCAGTCGAAGCTTCCTATTGGAACATCACGCATTTCATTTACAGTGTCGACGTTGGTGTGGAAGTAGAACGCGGCAAATTACGCCTCTATTCTGAAGGTCAAACCGGGATCGGTGTTACCGGCATTTCACTTGGCCCTGTCATTGAATTCAATTTTCCAGAGTCTAAGACAAGACTTGGTGTACAGGGGTCGTGCTGGATCAATTACATCTTTGGTGTCGACTACAGAATACGGTTTATTGACCACCAAAAATTCAACTACATCGGTTTCTATGGAAAGCTTCCCATGGCCACCAGCGGATTGGATGATGGCAGCGATGGCTCAACGAGCTATGATGATTGGGACGACTGGGATTGACCAAGTGGTGAATCAATTCTCCAACGCCTGATAGATAAGAGTTCTCAGCATAAGCTGATCCTTCACAATTGAAGAAGGTCGCACTTGAGTAAAGTACACCACGACGAGGTCTTCAGCAGGATCAACCCAATACGTTGAGCCGTAAGCTCCACCCCACCCGAATTCTCCCGGTGATCCTGGATTGCCCCGAACGCCTACATCTTCCAGAACACTGAATCCAAGACCAAATCCTTCGCCTGGCCGAAACGTAACTTCATCGTTCAGGTGATTCGAAGTCATTAGGTCAACGGTATGCCTGGATAAAATCCTCTTTCCGTTAAGTGCGCCGCCATTGGCCAGCATCTGGAGAAAAAGATAATAATCCCTGGTAGTAGAAAGTAGTCCGGCACCGCCTGAAAAACTCTTGCGTGGACCTTCGACGTATGCACCCTGACTATCCATCGTACCAGCTACTGGCGCTGCTACAAGCGGTTGACCTTCCTTCGGTGCATACACCTTTGTCAGTCTAGTTACTTTCTCCTTAGGCAGGAAGAAGTAAGTATCATTCATGGCGAGCGGGGTGAAAATCCGTTCCCTGAGAAACTGATCCAGCGGCATGCCTGAAGCGCGCTCAATTACCACCCCAAGTATATCCGTCGAATAACCGTAAACCCACTTGGTCCCCGGCTGTGCGTCCATCGGCAAAAGGGCCATTCGTTTGATGGTTTCAGCAATGGGTTCATCACGGTCTGCGAAGTACCAGCCTTGTAGTGCAGCTGTCTTCCATTGGTCAGCCGCAACGCCCATACCGTAGCCAATTCCTGCTGTATGTGTTAACAAATCTCTCAGTGTAACCGCCCGAGTGGCTTTGACCACATCATAGTCCCCATCGGCCTTTGGCTGGGCAACAACGGTCTCTTTGAACTCAGGTAAATATTTACTGAGGGGGTCTTGGATCAATAATTTGCCCTCTTCCTGCAAAATCATTATGCCTGTGCTTATGATCGCTTTACTCTGAGACGCGATGCGGAATATTGCATCCTTAGTCATGGCAGATTTGGCTTCGAGGTCCCGAAATCCGAACGCCTTGTAATAAGCCACTTTCCCTTTGCGCGATACGAGTATCACACTGCCCGCCATTTTGTTATCCTTTACGTAACCGTTGAACGCGTCGTCAATTCGTTCCAGTCGTTTACCCGAAAATCCAACGTCCTCCGGCTTGATAACCGGAAGGTCCTGACCCAGCGTCAGGTTTACGAACAAGAAAGCACATATCGATATGGCAAGTGGAATTCGGGTGAATCGTTTTGGAGTCATGAACTTTAGGCTTTAAGTGCAGTGTGGATGCTGACTAACAATCACTTGAAAAATAGTTGATTAAGCATAATACTTCAATTAAAGTGTGAGGTTTTTATTAAACCCCTAAATCTCCTGAAGAGGACTTGAAATCTAATGGCGTTTGTTTTGATATCCCTACTGCACTTGAGTGTTGACATATTGAGTGTTGAGTGTTTGCAACGGCAATTGTCTTCCGATATTCGCGACTGCATTGCAAGGGATAACCCTCAATAAGACACCACTTAAGGATTGCTATCTTAAATCGACCTAACCGCTCACGGTACTTGAACTGTAGTACTAAAGGGAATTTTGGTGCAATGGACTTTATGTTCAAGCCTTAAGAGTGCAGTAACATTTGATTCACCTTGTGAAACCTCCGCAACTTTGCGATGAGACGGAATGCCTCAGGTGCCGATCAATTGAGCTTTATCTCTTTAAAAAATTGGCTGACAGCGCTAAGTGTGGCTTACCTTTATCCTGAATGTATCCATCTGCTGTCGGTGGGAAATGAGACAAAGTTGGCTCCTTAATTGATTGATATATAAGGATATAAGCCACTGTTTACAATTTTCGACTTTGGTGGATGAAAAGAAACTTTAATGTCTATAGAAAACAAAAACTGGACTATGAAAAAGCTATGGTTGGTTATGGTTGCCGCACTAGGTTTAGCGGCGTGTGGAAGCGACGAGCAGACTGCTCGTTTGGAAATCAGGTTAACGGATGCACCTGGCGACTACGAAGCAGTGTATGTCGACATTCAGGGAGTTGAGATCAATTCCGAATCCGGTGAAGGTGGTTGGAAACAACTTGAAGTGAATAAAGGTATCTACAATCTTATCAAATTTAGGAACGGAATGGATACCCTATTGGCAACGGCAATACTACCCGCTGGAAAGATATCGCAGATAAGGCTGAAATTAGGCAACGACAATACCGTTGTCATCGATGGCGTCACAAAGGATCTCACCACGCCAAGTGGTCAGCAGTCAGGTCTTAAACTCAACGTTCATGCAGATCTCCTTGAAGGTATAACCTATAAATTATGGTTGGACTTTGACGCTGCGCGCTCTGTCGTTGAGACTGGAAGTGGTAAGTACAACCTGAAGCCGGTAATAAGAACATTTTCAGAAGCTCAAAGTGGTGCTATCAAAGGCGTGGTCACTCCTGCCGAGTCGCTACCCGCAGTATTTGCAATTACCGGAGTAGACACAGTGGCAACCACTTATGCAGATGAGACCGGCAAGTTCGTTCTTTCGGGTGTTCCAGAAGGCACTTACACCGTAAGCTTCGATCCCAAGGAAGGATTCGATCCATTTCAGAAAACTGGTGTCAGCGTTTCAAATGGCGCGGTGACTGACGTGGGTGTTGTTGCCTTGCAGTAGTATTCTAGTGCCGATCACATTCCGGGAGGCATTGTATCACGATATACCTTCCTGACAAAGCGCGGTGCATTAAATCGATAGCCGAACTCCACGCCAATACTGGTGTTAAGTTTCCTTGACTGGATACCGCTCATGTGCACGCTGCTGTTCTCCAACTCGCACCGTACCCCAGCGTACATACGCCTGGATTGATATCCAACGCTTGCATTGCCTTCAAACGCGAATGCAAGCGTTTGACTTCCCTCCGATCTTCCATCGGTATTTTCCAGGTACTTATAAAAATATATATCGAACGAAGGAAATACCGACATCGACGCGTAATACTTATCACGAATAATCAGGTTACCACCTGCACCGGGCGCCAGTCGAATGGAGAAGGAACGAATTACATTTACCATAGAGATATCGTTGGAGTAGTACGCGAGCTTGGTGTGATCGATCAGCGATGAATCTCCACTCATTTGGGAATAGTAAATACCGGTCTTAAATAAAAAGCCCCCATAACTCTTTACCTGGCGCTCCGAAAACGTAAATGGCGCACTGAAAGCATACTTTCTCCACGCTGGATTGAATGTGTTTTCAAATTGGAACTCTTTAGTTACAATGTCAGGCCTCTTAATGTATCCATGCGATAGATAGAAATCCGATGGAACATTTACGTCTGTCATGCCTTTAATCCGGATGTATTTGAACTGAAAATTATATCCACGGCTGTTGTATTTTATTGTTGCCGTCCGATACTTGCTTTTCGCATATTCACTATTGAGTTGCATTCCGGAGTTAAGCAGGAAGGCAAAACCGGCAGAGACGTACCTGTAATTTATCACTGCGCCAACTATGTCGGCGACATTTGACCTGAATGCTGCCTTTCCCTGAAGCTCGTTGCTGCGGGGCATTATATCATACCGTACGGAAGGAGACAATAAAAGGATACTTGCGGATAAGTAGTTTGGATATGATTTGATGTATAAAGTGTCAGGAGTTTCCCGTTTTATCCGGAGGTTTGGAAAATACTTCTTGTAAAATTTCTGAGGATGTAGAAAAACATTCTCCTTTTGAGCAACGGCTTGTACCGCGGCGCACAGCGTTACGGTGGTGAACGCTGCTGCAATCATGAAAAACCTGAACTTAAGCACAATTTCAGCGGCTCGTTTGAAATGATACTACAGCCTGCCAGAACTAGTGCTATTATCGGGCCTGCTTTGGGCTCAGTTCAAGCTAACTTTTTCTATAAACGGAGATTTTTCGTTCACATACGTAAGAACAAGGCGATGCATGGCCCTCGTGCATGCGATATACATCATACTCCTTTCTACGTCCGTATGATAGTTACGGGCCGATGCAAAAGGAACAATAACTTCATCAAACTCTAACCCTTTTGATAAATGGACAGTCGTTATTATTACCCCGTTGTCAAACGAGGTACTTTCCGAAGTTATTAGATGAACTCCGGTTCCCTTCAATTCCGCATGAAGTCGTTCCGCTTCCTGCTCAGTCTTGCACAGGATTCCCATTGATTGATTTTCTGACGATAGGAAAGACATCATCATTTTTCTAACTTCGGCTATTTCTTCGCTATTATTTGCAAACCCAAGGACTTGTGGAATCTCGCCGTGGCGTTCCATCGCGATCTGATCCGGGTTAGGCTGTATTGCCTGTGCGAATTCTGTGATTTCAAGTGTCGATCGATAGCTTCTTAATAGCTTCACCGTATCAGCATGCGGGAATACACGGTTTATATCATCCGCTGAAGATGAACTATAAGGGTTTACCCTCTGGCTTACATCTCCAAGAATTGTTTTTTTACAGTGAAAAAGTCTCGTGATCACGGCGTACTGCACTGCTGTATAATCCTGCATCTCGTCAATGAGAAGGTGCTTGATATGACTGTGAGCGTCGATTCCCTCTAACCTTATCTTGAAATAGATCAGTGGAAAAACATCGGCGTATTCAAGAATATGTCCGTGTTCCATCTTGAATAAATCAGGACGCTTTATCCAGGCATAAAAATCTTTATATAGATCCAGCACTGTATTGATCTTGAACATTCGAGGCACTTCCTCCCATAACTTCGCCCTATCCCGTCCGCCAACCTTACGGTTTGCAGTTGTGCGGACATATTGTTGTATATCCTTAATTACCTCAGGAAATCTTTTTAATAGTGGCATTCGGTGATATGCCTTAAAACGCTCGAGGATGAATGGAAATGGAACTACCGTTCCTGCTATTCGCAATTCGGTGAAAGTGAAATAATTGTTCTCTATGTAAATCAGATACTGATTAAGCTTGCTGAGAAACTCAAAGGAAGCCTTAAATTTTATGCGCTCGATAAATTGCTCATCATGTGTCTTCAAAAGTGCCGATACCTGTTCAAAGAAGCTTTGAAATTTGAATTTGTGTTCCAGAAGCTCGCCTGCCAGCTCTTCCATTCCTACTTCCGGAATATGCTCTTCCCCCAGTTCAGGCAACACATTGGAAATGTAATTGGCGAATACCTTGTTGGGAGAAATGATCAATATATCCTTTGCCTTGATCGAGTCTCTGAATCTATACAACAGAAACGCTATTCGGTGAAGCGCGATTGATGTTTTACCCGAACCAGCCACGCCTTGAATAATCAGTATGCGTGACGATTCATTACGGATAACGGCATTCTGATCTCGCTGAATGGTGGCGACAATATTTTTCATCTTGTCGTCAGAGGACTTGCTCAGCTCCTGCTGCAATACTTCGTCCTGGATATTCAGGGAATTTTCGATCATGTATTCCATCTGTCCATCCCGGATCCGGTATTGGCGCTTGAGCTCGATGTTTCCATGGATCACTCCACCCGGTGTGGTATATGACGCCTCTCCCAGTTCATAATCATAAAACATCGACGACACTGGTGCACGCCAGTCGTAGATGATATTCGACCGTGATAACTCGTCTAGAAAGGTGTGAATGCCGATATAATACGCGGTGCTGTCGGAAGCACTTTTTGGGACGAAGTCGATCCGACCAAAATAAGGAGATGCACCCAATTTCATCAGCCTTTTTTTATGTGCCGAGGCCGACTCCCCCGTAAATACCATCCGGTTGATAGATTGTCCTGCTGCGACTACGTCCGCTTCATCCATCCCGGACTGGTGCTCATGCATGTATTGGGTCTTCTCGCGTAGTTCTTCTGCGTGGTTCCTTACATTTTCGTCCACCCGGCGTATTGCCAACAGTAATTTTTCCTTTATGACTTCAAGATACTCCCGCTCGTCCCGTTCAGTGTTATTTATCATTACAGTGCTTTCCGCGTTTTGCACGCAAAAGTAAGTCGTTCAAACTCAATTCTAGCGCGGACAATCCAATATATCAGAAGAAATGTTATCGGGAAATAAATACAATGCTTAACGAATTGTTATTCTCGACCGCCTGTTACCCAATTAGACGGTCACACCCACTCCCATTTCCCATGCCCCACCATTAACCAATAACCACTGACCACTAACCATTACCACTGACTACTTCAATTACTATTTTCCATCCATTGTTCTCGTACTTCCAGACTCGCAGAAAATTAGCTGTGTAGGGAACCAGGGAATTATTATCCTGTATCGACGCACTTACAGTGCCATAGGTGTAGCCAAGATCATTGGAGGTGGACATGTCACCGCCCATACTTTTGAAATCGGCGTTAGCAAGCGTGGATTTGCTTTCAAACGGAAAATAATCAGGGAATGCACGGGGATATTTTAGCATGGCGTCCTTAGAAAAGCTTTCACTTTTATAGAGCGCTCCGTCTTTCCTTAATTGGTCATTGTACTTCCGGTCTATATCAATAAGAAGTCCCTTCACGTCTTTACCTTTCGGAGCCTTTCCCATTGGATTCGATGAATGTAAAGCTGCAGCGGACGCGTCAGCTCCAGGCATCGGTGACCCGATATCGGCGGCGAGCTTCCATTCAGAACCGACTTTTTCCCAGACGGTCACAAAGTAGCCATGAGCAACTGGCTGAGATTCTTTTGATTCACTCCACTGCCACGGCCCGGTCGAAAAACCCATATCATTGTTTCCTGAAATTCCAACAAAGACAGGCCACCAGAATAAAAGATTGGTGCTTGGTTGTCGGTCTACCCAGCTTTGTTTTCCTTTTATAGGTCCATCTTTTGCAAATAGGATCGTACTATCGGTGAGATTCGCAAGGAACGCATCCCGCATATTCTTTTCTTTCGAAAATTTTGCAAATGCGTTTTCGGCATCGACCATGGACTGGAGTTGAAGTGAAAACTTTTGCGCCAACAGGTTATTGAAGGTAGCGACAGTTAATAATGTAAAAAGCAAAACTGATCTCATAACGGAGGGATTAAAGAGAACGTAACTTGAAACAACATAGTGAAATTTATGGAAGGCTGCATCACCCGGAGTGCTGTACCTGCAAAATGCAACCTATTTCAAATTCCCGATGACTCTTGCGCGGCGGCGAATGCGGGAATATATTTGGGAATATTCAGCCACTGAAACTACAATTGGCCGTTGGCTGCGATGAAAGCGAATTTCGATAATTGCTACTTTTAATATGATTGGATTTTACACACCCGTTTTAATTCTCCAGGCATTTTGTTTGTATCACGCCTATAAGAACAACTCAATGCAGACCTGGTTTTGGCTAATCCTTCTCTTGCCGGGAATTGGTTGTGCCCTCTACCTCTATCACCATTTTTACAATAGAAACAACATCGAAACGCTTGCCGAGGGTGTCAAGCATGTGGTAAATACGAACTATAAGCTTGAACAGCTGGAAAAAGCTCATCGCTTGAGCGACAACATTGCAACTAAGACAAACCTGGCAGGTGCTTATGTGACCTACGGACGTTTTGATGATGCAATAAGTCTTTATAAGGAATGCCTGACCGGTTTTATGGCTGATGACCCAATACTTCAGATGAAATTGATGCAGACCTATTTTCTTAAGAAGGATTATGATGCAGTCGTTACATTAGGCCGGAACATTGAGACTGAAAAAGAATTTCGAAAAAGCGAAGAGCGAATATCGTTCGCATGGGCGCTCTATTACACTGGCAATACCGTTGACGCTGAAAAGGAATTTCAGGACATGGATAAATCCTCCGCTAACCATTGGAAAAGGATGGAGTACGCAAAATTTCTATTGCTCACGGGACAAAGAGACGTTGCTCGCGAAAAGTTAAACACGTTGCTGGAGGAATTTGAACTTATGCGAGGTGGAGAACGTAAAGTGAATAGCTCGACAATTAGGGAGGTTAAAGATTTGGTCGCAAAGGTCAACACTTTATAGTTCGTTAGATCTCCACGGTGACTGCATTTTGTCCAACACCTAATCGGTTAAGCTGGCCCAACACTGCATCCATCATTGGAGGCGGTCCGCAGACATAAAATTGTTGCTTGAAATTTTTCACAGTTTCCTTCAAAAAACCTTCATTGATGATGCCGTGGGCGACGCCGGCGACTTTCTCATCTGAAAGTATATTGATAAATCTGTCACCAAGGATTCTTTGAAAGTCAGGTTCATCGATGATGTCGGCCCTGGTCTTATTTGCAAATATCAAAACATTGCTTCCGATTTGTTTTTTAGAGTCAAGGTCCCGTATGATCGCAATAAACGGTGTCACCCCTGCTCCACCTGCAATAAAAATTCCCTCGCCTTTGTAAGATATTGCGCCCCATACATCATGCAGGAGCAGTTCGTCGTTCGGTTCGAGTTGCCGAAGCGCATTGGTAACACCATTGCGTGACGGATAGGTTTTTATGGTGAACTCCAGGCGATCTTCAGCGGGTAAACTCGTAAAAGTAAATGGTCTCCTCTCCTCCCGCCATTCCTCCTTGTTGATTGCAACTTCCGTCGCCTGGCCGGGCACATAAGCGTAGCCCGAGGGTTTGTCTACTACGATCCTGAGAACGTCATGTGTAACGCTGCGTATCGATCTCACTTTTACGATGTGTTCTTCCATTGCCAAAGTTTATAAGGTTCTAAAGGTATATTTTAAGATTGATTGGACTTCTTCCTGAATATTAAAGCATCGACGCTCCATGCACCGGGTCCGGTGAAAATAAAAATCAGACCAAACAGCACAAACATAAAAGGATGTTGATCTTCATACCAGAACTTTCCATGTCCGACGAAGAACGTTACGTATGACAATGTACCCATCGCGATCAACGCGCCGACTCTTGTGAGGAAACCGAAGAACAACAAGAGTCCTGAAATAAATTCAGACGACTTGCCGGCATAGACCATAAACTTGGCGCTAGGATCCTGAAATGTTTCCCATTGCAGGTATCCGTTCATGATCTCAGGGTTAAAGACTTCCTGCCCGTGATAGATCAACATGGCTCCGACAATTATCCTTACGATAGCCACACCTTTGTCAAATGCAAGAGGCGAGGGATAGAAAAACATGTTCATGACTCAAGTAAAAGTTAGATGGAAACCCGTCAACCAATTTCCATCTATTTCACTTGAAATCATATCAATCTCTGTAAAATGAAACACCGCTTGTCACTTTCTGTTATATGGGCGGCGCAGACCTTTCTTCAGCCAGCCGGCTTTTTGTGCATTTAATAACACGAGTGCCAATAGCATGATCGTAATTCCTCCCCACTGTGCAGGTTCGAGATGCTCATCCAGCACGATGTGAGCAAATAAAACAGCAACAGGTAATTCAACAGTCATTATTAATGAGCTTAGCCCCGCTCCTATTCTGGGTATGCCGCTTGCGAAAAGTATGGGTGGAAGGATCGTTCCAAACAAGGATAAAAAAGCAGCCCATTTTAAGAGGTTTACGGCAATGACTGCGTTCGAGATCAATTCATTTGCGTTCGTCTCCACTAACCACTAACCACTAACCACTAACCACTAACCACTTACTACTTACTACTTACTACTTACTACTTACTACTTACTACTTACTACTTACTACTTACTACTTACTACTTATTGGCACAACGTAGTGCCTATTGTTCAGTGACCGGCAATATTTTTACGGTCGTTCACTGGCTGTCTGAAAAGGTTGTGGAAAAAATAAATACGTTTCAAGTTGATTACTGGTTTGATCAACAACAATTTTGACTATTTTTGGCCGTTTATCTTTAAGACTTGTTGTAATGTCGTTTAGTTTCCGTGTTCAACAACTTGTTGCAAAGACCCTCACCCTACTATTAGTAAGTACGCTAAGCTTCGGACAGGCTCCATACCTGCTTACCGATGCGGATGCTATTCACAGGATTGACAAGTACGTTGAGGTCTTTGTTGACACATCTAACGCCGCGAAGGTCGACGATGTCCTCGCAGGTGAGTTTCAATCGCATTTTTATCCCAGTCATGGAAATCTAACCTTTGGTTATCTCAAGTCCACGATCTGGTTAAAAGTAACTACCCGCGAATCTTCTCCAGGCAGGCAGTGGTACCTTGAAATACCGGCGCCATTCCTGGAGTATGTGGATTTCTATCAACACGATAACAATACCTGGCATCATTCAATCGCGGGATACTACCGCGCACATCATTTGCGCGAAGTGTCGCATACGAATCATGTTCTTCCATTGGAATTTGGAGAGAATGGAATCAGCACAGTGTATATTAAAATAGACGGACGCAGCCCAAAAACATTTCCACTCAACGTCGTTGAGAAGGGTAAGTTCGTTGAAAAGACACGCCTCGAAGATCTTGGATACGGGATATTCTTCGGGATACTTTTCGTTATGTTTTTTTACAACCTGTTCATCTATTTTACACTCAGACAAACCAACTACCTTCTTTATATCTGCACAATAGTGTGCACGTTTTTCATCTTCTCTTCTGCGTCTGGTTATGCGGGGAAGTTTCTTTGGCCGGAAAGTCCCGTCATGAATTATTATGGAGGTCGTCTTTCACTGGGTGTGTTAGCCATCTTCCTCGCCATTTTTACCATTCGGTTCCTGGAGGTCAGACAGTATTCCAAAGTGATGTACTACATCTTGTTGACCCTAATTCCACTTGCTGTATTCTCAATCGTTCTCGTGGCAACCGAAACGCTTTCTTCCGCAGGAAATAACCTGCTCTCGATTGCAACTGTAGCTTTTATGTTGACTGGCATTGTCTGTCGGATCAGAGGCAACAAAACAGCCACTTATTTTATCGTTGCCTGGACCATTTACCTTATAGGTGGCCTTCTGTTGACGCTGCGCAATAGTGGTGTGTTCGATTTTAATTTCTGGACAACACATTTTGTGGAGATAGGCGCCGCTCTCGAGACTATGCTTATAGCATTCGCCCTTGGGGATCGCTACCGCAGACTTAAGCGCGAGAAGGAAGAAGCCCAGGCGCTTGCTCTGCAGCTGCAACAGGAAGCTACATTTAAATTAGAGGTTAACGTCAAAGAAAGGACTGAGCAGCTCTATAATGCGAATCAGGAATTGCAAGTCATTGTTGAAACGAATAAAAAACAAACCAAGATCATAGAAGATAAGAACGCCGAGCTGGATGCATTTTTTTATCGTATATCGCATGATTTGAAAGGACCTATAGCATCGCTGCTTGGCCTGTCTGAACTTGCAAAAATGGAAGTGAAGGACGATTCGGCACTTGGATATCTTGAGAAACAACATTCACAGGTGGAGCGTCTGAACAACATCATTACCGGGTTGATCAATCTGACGCAGCTCAATCATGCGGACCTTTGTAAACAGGAGATCGAATTCGAAAAAATGATTGACGAGTGTATCGGGTCCTTTCAGGGAATACCAAACTTTTCGAGCATAATATTTCGGAGAATAGTCGAGCCGGACATTAGGTTTCAAACAGAGTGGACCTTACTTAATGCAATCCTCCAAAACCTCATCGAAAACGCTATTAAATACTCACGTGGTCAGTCGCCACACGTTGAGATCCGGGTTCAGCGGGAGAATGGTCATGTTGTGCTAGAGGTGGAAGACAATGGTCAGGGTATAGCGCAGGAACACCAGGTACGGATCTTTGAGATGTTTTTTCGGGCGACACCGAATGCGAGTGGAAGAGGTCTAGGGCTATACATCCTCAAACGCTCAGTTGACAAGCTACAAGGAACCATCGATATCCGGAGCGAAGTCGGTTTGGGATCTACGTTCACTGTAAGGCTGCCGCTAAAAGTGAACGTCGACTGAATCATGGCGTTAAGTTGGGGAATGAAAAAAACTCGACACAGAATTTCACGCTTGTGGATTCCAGCATGTTTCGGCAGGACCACGGCGAATTCTTAGATTTATAAATCATAAGACACGTGATAATATCCTGATTGCCAATATCATATCGAGTATCAATAGATTCGTTAATTATCCGATCAAGAACTACATCGTCTAAAATTTTGTGCCGTCGATTACATCTATGTCATTGCCATCTTCCTATTTTGCCACTGCTGATAAGAATAAATCTAATGGTAAATTTCCTGACTTGTCTTGTCAAAACCCGGGCGATCATTCGGATCTGCTGTGTGTTCCTTTTCATCTTTTTTCATTTCGCTTGTCAAAAAGAGAAGTACGATATTATTATCCGGCAGGCAACGATCTATGACGGATCTGGCAAGGCGGCGTTTGTCGGTGACGTTGCAATTTCCGGAGATACCATAGCGGCCGTCGGCGATTTAGGAGGAGTTGTAGCTCAGAACGATATTGACGGAAAAGATCTTGCCCTGGCGCCGGGGTTCATCGATACGCACAGCCACCACGATCGATTCTTATTCGATTCACCGGATGCGTTGGCTGTAGTGAATCAGGGAATCACCACGATCATTGTTGGACAGGACGGTGGATCATCTTCTCCTCTAAAAAAATATCTTGACCATTTGGCGGATAGCCCGGTGGCTGTAAACGTAGGTTCGTATAGCGGACATAATACTATTCGCAGTCTGGTCATGGGTAATGATTTCAAGAGGAAAGCGACTGCCGATGAGGTTCATAAGATGGAAGCACTGCTTCAGGATGATCTTGAGGCAGGTGCCTTTGGTCTTTCGACTGGCCTGGAGTATGACCCTGGGATTTACTCAGACAAAGCAGAAGTTCTATCCCTTTCGAAATTGCTGGCGCCTTTCAACGGTCGATACATCAGCCACCTGAGAAGCGAAGACCGTTACTTTTGGGATGCACTAAACGAAATTATTACGATTGGAAAAGTTACGGGGGTACCGGTTCAGGTAAGTCACTTCAAGCTGGCTATGAGGAGCTTATGGGACAAAGCCGACAGCGCCATCAGCATACTTAACGCGGCGAGAAGCAATGGCGTCAACATAACGGCTGACATCTATCCTTACCCCTACTGGTCGTCTGACATCCGGGTATTATTCCCTGAACGTAATTTTAGGGATTTGAAAGAAGCGGAATTTGTCCTGAAAGAAGTCACGACTCCAGCAGGAATCGTCTTTAGCGACTTTGAACCATCTCCCGATTACAATGGAAAAAGCCTGGAAGATATCGCGAGAATGAAAAACCGATCTCCGGAACAAATGTTGATCGACGTCATCGGGCAATTAGAGGACTGCGATACAAAAAAGAAAGATTGCTCCGGTTCGATTGTAGCGACAAGTATGGAAGAAGCTGACATAGGCAAGCTCATGAAGTGGAAGTACACCAACATCTGCTCCGACGGCTCTTCAAAGGGTTTACACCCTCGGGGATTTGGAGCGTTTACCAGAGTATTAGCCAATTACGTTCGTGATACTCATACCCTTTCCCTGGAGGAAGCTATTAATAAGATGACTTTTCTGTCAGCAGAAAATGTTGGAATAGAACGACGTGGCCGCATAACGCCAGGATTTTTCGCCGACATCGTCTTGTTTGATGCGGGTACCGTAAAAGATAATGCGGCCATCACAAACCCGCAGTCTATTTCATCAGGAATAGAAAACGTTTGGGTAAATGGTGTCGAGGTCTTCAACAATAACGGAACAACAAAACGTTACCCCGGACGAGTGATATTGCGAGCAAAACAGAAAACCGGTCTTTAATACTTCGCCGGCTGACCTGACGCAGGCGTCGTCATTTTTATGAATTCTCTGAGGTGATCATTGGATGTAACCAGGTCCTCTGAGCGCAAGTACATCATATGTCCGCTGCGGTACCCTTCAAAATGAAGTCGGTTTTTCATTTTACCGCTGGGATCCAATTGCCAAAGCGTATACTTCGCGTCAAAATAAGTGGTCGCTCCATCGTAATAGCCGGATTGAATGAGGACGTGCATATATGGATTTTGAGCCATGGCGAGGCGTAAGTTTTCGCCTGTGGTATCACCGCTGGAGTCCCAGGGATGAACTGGTCCAAACATGTTGTATTTGATATCAGTTTTGTATTTCAACACCTCCCGAAGATAGTAATTGATGGCTGGCGTAAATGAATGTAGCCATGACGTGAGCTCAACATTGTAGTCTGGATCAGTTCCCGCATCTTTTTTATCAATACCACGATACCTCGAATCTAACCGCCCTACGGTAAAGCTTTTATCTCTTAACAACTCTTTCCAAAAGTATCCGGTGGGGATGGCAAGATTTTGTTGTAAAACAGCTTCCTGGGAGAGACCTGAATAACGGGCCACCTTACCAGCTATTTCATTTTTTTTCTGATCATCTATAAAACCGCCTCTCGCAAGAGCAGGGATGAATTCATCCACAGTAAACTTTTCGGATTCAGCCAGCGCTTCAAGAAGATCCTTTTGCTGGAGATCGGCCGGCAGTTTCTTGTGATACCATGCTGCCGCTGTATAGTATGGTAGCGCCAGTGCACTTTCCATTGTTCCTTCGCGCTTGATACCCAATTCTGTGGGTGAAACCAGGATGACTCCATTTAGGTACATCCAATGAGAGTTCTGCAGCGCATTGGCGAGGCCCGAGACCCGCGTCGTACCATAACTTTCACCGATAAGGTATTTCGGAGAAAGCCATCGATTGTTACGAGACACGAATGTATTAAGCCATTCAGACAAATAGGTAATGTCCGCATTAACACCGAAGAACACGGACCGTTCAGCCTTGGGATCTAAAATTCTTGAGTAGCCTGTATTTACCGGATCGATGTACACGATGTCCGCGACATCAAGAATAGAATTCGGGTTGTCTTTGATCCCATAAGGCTGCACAGGATATCCTTCCGAGTCAATGTTCAAAATTTTTGGTCCGGTGTACGCGACGTGCATCCATACCGATGCGGATCCAGGGCCGCCGTTAAAAGACATCACAAAAGGCCGCTTGCTCTTATCCGACACGTCAGATCGTTCGTAGTAGGTATAGAAAAGAGAGGCTATCACTTTACCATCCTTGTCCCAAACCGGCTGGGTTCCGGCAGTAACTTTATAGGGTACTGCCTTCCCTTTTATGGTCACAGTTCCTGTAGAAGTAATGTTAGATTCAGCTTGCAAGGCCCGATCCTGCGCGTAACTATTAATTGAAAAAAGAGCATGAGCAACGAGGATTAGAGAAAATTTCCAAAGTCGACCGGAATTCATGGTTGATGAGTTTAGAATGCAAGGAAGATCAAAAAAGGCATATCCGAAAATAATTTTTACACTACGAGGAAGCGTAATGAACCCAATTGCTGGCGCCCCTTTTGCTATGTTTGATCGAGCAAGCAAAGGATTACCTTTGGTAAGGAACAGTTATTCTGGATTTAGGAACAATGACCATAAGCAAAAACGAATTAATTCAAAAAGGCGGATACACCTCAAACAACGGTATTGAACTGATACGTGGAGGTGCCCCTTTTTTCGATTTGCTGGAAAGATTAATCGATGGAGCTTCTCAATCCATTCACTTTCAAATGTACATATACGAAGAAGACGAGACCGGACAACGTATTGCCCATGCGTTAATCCGGGCAGCGAACCGTGGCGTGAAAGTTTATCTGTTGCTGGATGGCTATGCTTCGAGGTCCTTTAGGGACTCTGCGACTCTAACCGATATAAAGAATGCAGGAATTCATTTTCGCTGGTTTGAACCGTTGTTCAGAGGACACAATTTTTTTGTTGGCCGGCGAATGCACCATAAAATAATCGTTGCTGACGAAGCGCAGGGTCTTGTGGCTGGGCTCAATATTACAAACCGATACAATGACATTGACGGCCAGCCGGGTTGGCTTGATTATGGCGCGCTCGTTCGAGGCGAAGCTGCGAAAGAACTTTACAACCGATGTGTTCAGATGTGGTTTAGGCGCGCGCCCCGGTCAAATAATGTAAGTGTTCGAACTCCTCCAGGACCTGATGGTGATTGTTTTGTGAGAGTTCGTGTTAACGACTGGGCGCGAAATAGAAATCAGATATCACGGAGCTATATCGAAATGTTGCAGCGCGCGCAAAAAAGTATCACGATCATGTCGAGTTACTTTGTGCCTGGAAGAGTTATCCGGAAGTATCTCCGGGCGGCGTCTAAGCGTGGAGTAAAGATCCGAATTATAATGACGAAGTCGTCAGATATCGCTTTGGCAAAGGCCGCGGAACGATTTTTTTATCCATGGCTGTTACGACGTAATATCGAAATATACGAATACCGCCAGAAGGTGCTTCACGCTAAAGTTGCCACGTACGATAACCTTTGGGTCACCATCGGCTCGTACAATGTCAATGATCTCAGTGCTTACGCGAGTATCGAACTTAATCTGGATGTGCATGACCAGGGATTTTCCGCAACAGTTGATCAGGCACTTGACCGAATAATCGAACGGGATTGCGACAGGATTACAGCTGACACTTATCAGCGAAGTACCCGGATATGGAATACTGCGATCTATAGGATGGCCTACTCATTGGTGAGGTTATTCCTGTTCGTTTTCACGATCAACTTCGGCAACGAAAAATCGCGTTGATCATTTAATTCCCTTGATGCGGGTGAGCAGTGCTTTTGTTGCATCGAGATCCCAGTTGGCAAACCTCCCCCGTTGTAAAACAAGAGTGTTGTCAAGCGGCGGATAGACGTAATAATGGAAGACAAATCCGGCCTTTGGATTTTTCCAGCCTATCATTTGTCCGAAACGCAGGTCATTAAAAATTAAAGTATCGCCATTTAATTCGGCGGTGTAATGTCCTTGTGAAAGTTGTTTTAACAACACTACTTCTCTATCGTTCCGCACATTAGCTAACAAAGAATCGTTTCTTGGGAAAAATTGAAAGTCAATGTGCTCTGCCTTGTCAAAAACCGACCGATAGCCAACAAAACTTCCATCCTCATTTGTGGAGACGACATACCACAACCAGTTATTGAAGGGCGTCGGCGTAGTAAAATGTTTTCCCTCTGGAAGGTGCTGTTGGGAAAAAGCACGTTTGACATCAGATTCGATGGTGAACTTATTGGCCACACTGTAGATGAGATAAAACAAGCAATAACCTATTCCAATCACCGCTACGGCGTAACGTTTTGTGTTTTCTGTTTTGACCAGGATAAGAACAACGCAAGCTATCCCCAGCGGGATCGAAAAAAATGGGTCTGCTACAAACAAAGTGTTGAAGGACGCGCGGTAGTGACTGAACGGTTCAAACCATCCCGTACCGTATGCATTAAGCGAGTCTAAAAGTACGTGTACAAATATTTGAATGCCGAAAGTAAGGACCCAAAAACGAAATGGTAATGATTTATCTTTCCACCATCGCCGGAATGTGAACGAAAGTACCAACGTGGCCAATATGCAAAAGATAAAGGAATGGGTAAGCCCCCGGTGAGCCATGGCATTTGCAGCTGGGGTCATCCATAGACCGAAGATAAAGTCTACGTCGGGGATCAGCTGTGCGATGCCGCCAAAGATTGGTCCCTTTTTCCCCAAGTGCTTTTTTGCAACTACTTCTCCAATGCAGGCACCCAGCGCAATATGTGTCAACGTATCCATCTTCCGCAAGCTATTCGAAACAAGTTACAAATTAGAGCGGAAGCTTAGAGCCTCATTTTGAAATTTTGCGCAGCATCGTAGAAATGAACGTCTTAATTACTGTATATCATAATCATTTCGTTTTAATATGTCTTAGTGTCTCTTTCGCCTTCATATTACCAGAGTCTTTGTCAAGCGCTAGTCGGAAATTCATTACCGCGTCCGGCCATCGACCGATAGTAGCCATAGCCTCACCGTAGCTTTCGTACACCATAGAGCTTTCTGGATATATGACAATATTTTTTTTGAAGAGAGCAATTGCTTCATCGGTCTTATTTTCTTTAAGGAACATTAGTCCGACGGTGTTGAGCGTTTCAGCGTTAACGTTACTATCAGCAACCAATCTTAGAGAATCAAATGTCTTCAATGCTGCGTTGATTCCACGGGACGTTGCCATTTTGTATACCTTACCGTGGGGTGTATTCACGTTAGCGACCCAATATTTGAAATTGGGGGCGTTGATTCTTTTACACAAGATTGTCAATTCCAGATTTACACTATCACTTACAGCAGTTATTCCCTCTTTTACTCCTGCCCACCTTTTTCCTTCAACTCCGAAATCAATGCGGTTGATCTGCAGGGTGCCTGAAAAAACTATCTGCGAATCTTCTCGAATATCTTTTAACACCTTCGGGGTGTAGGTCATCGGGAAGGTGACAGTCCGCTTGACGCCGTGCATAGTCAGGTCGCCTGTGATGTTCAGGTGGGAGCCTTCTGGTCTTACGTATTGGCTGTTGAATTCCATAAAGGGAAAATTCTTTTCATCGAACCATTGATCAGACCTTAGATCATTGTCACGCCACTCGTTGCCGGTGTCAATTGAACTAACATCAACTCGAATAGAGACAGACGTTTTGGATAAGTCCCTTTCGTTAAATCGTACCGCACCCCTGAATTCAGTAAACCTTCCCCTGACTTTCGCATAACCCATATACTGGACATCAAAACCGAGGTAGGAATGTTCTGCTTCGATGGGAAAAATTTCGGAGATCTTAAATTCAGATACCTGCGCTCCGGATTCCAGCGCAACGCAAAGAAGTGTTGTGATTAATAGTTTTTGCATCATTGTTGACTTTAACATCTTTAAATGATGCAAGGCTAGCTGCTAACGGGTAAAAAGTCGACAATGCCGATAAGGATTGGCCGTATTTGAATTATTTTTTTTGCGTCGGGTGATTTTTCTTGAATTCCAGGGGTGTCATGCCGGCAAATTTTTTAAAAGCGTTCGTAAACGATGTTTTATTGTTAAAGCCTGCCTTGAAAGCTATTTCCAATAAGGTCAGTTGACCTTCCGTGGCGATTAACCTTTTCGCCTCCTCTACACGCTGACGGTTAATAAAATCAAAGAACGTCGAGTTAAGATGCTCATTGAGTACCTGTGATAAATGGTGGGATGGCATTTCTACCATATCGGCCAGGTCTTCTAATCTTAACTCATTGTTTAGATACGGCTTGTGTACATCAAGATAACGCTCCAGTTGTTGGGCGCGTTCTTTTCCTTCGTTTGTCTTCAATGACGACTTTTTGTATTTGATGGCTGGTGCCGGAGCTATCCGAAGCCATTGGACACCAGCCAGGCGGTAACTAACCAGATAGATCAAAACTGACGACGGAATGACATAGAAGTAATCGAAGTCACGGTTATACGATCGTGTAACGAAGAACAGGATCAAAAATATTGATACCAGCCCGACGATCAGCAGCAAAAGGACATTGACGATTTTCAGCCATGCAATCTCCTGGGAATTCATAGTCGAATAGCTTCCTGCCAGATCTTTTTCGTATTGTTTGATGGACCGAAAGGAGCTGATCAGGTAAAGCAGCAGATGCACAAATTGAGCAACAAACACGCAAGAGTAAACATACTGTAACAGAGAAATGCTGTCATTGAAAGGATCGAAGGTGGAAAGCATTCCATAATTGACTTGTCGAAAACTTAGAAAATCCGCTGTGATCAGAGGGATAGTCCAAACGAAAACAACAAATGGCAATAGGTGTACTAAATGGCGTACTGATATCCGAAATGACTTGTCGGAGATAGTGTGGACATAAAAATAAAACAAAGGTCCCAACGCCAACCATGATCCGTAACGCGTGCCGTAAAATGCATTGATGGGGATATCATAAGGTAATCTTACCGAAAGAAATTCGGCCTGAAACCAAACAAGCACTAGCAACTTTAGTAATAGAAACAGACTTTCTTGTGACGACCGTTTGTAACGTGTGATCAGAATTGAAATGATAAAAAATCCCTGAGCAAGGGTGATGAATAAGACAACGGACAAAAAGTCAACGGATAAGGACATGTCGCTAACATATCGAATCCAACGCGACAATAAAAATCTCCGGATATCACAAACTGTTAAGCCATAGACCAGCCACTTCGAGCTGTCGCTTAAGACCCTGTATTCGACGGCTTCCGGAGATAAAATCAACAGCTAGTGGCTAACCTTAGTTAAGGGCGGTGGGCCCGTCGGAAGCAGAGAACGGTAGCGATAGGATTGCCTTCGCTTTTCAAAATCTTCACGGATGCTCTTTTGTAAGGGGGGATTTTCAATGTAATCAACGATTGTCAAGGCAAGCACTTTAGCGGCCTGGATCATTCCTTTATGTCCGATTGAATGACCGGTGAACATCGTACCAGGCCATTGGTGCATAGCTACACCCGGCAACGAATTCACGACAAAATAAACCTCTGGTGCTATCCAGCTGGCGTCTCCAATATCGCTAGCATAACCGTACAATTGTTCGCGACCTGAGTTGTCGGCAAAGGGTAAGATCTTATCGTATATTCCGTTAGAAGGTATACCGAGGTGTTGCTGCAGTTGTTTTACAAACTGTTCTTCAACTTCGGTATACTGGATTGAACCTAACGATTCGAGATTTTTGTGCACTACTTCCATTGCTTTAACATTCGGAAGAAACTGATGTATTGCACGGATCACTTTTATGTTGGCCTGTCCATTGCCTTCATCCCTAACCTTGGTTACAACTGAACTGATCTTTTCATACAATTGATAGGCATCTCGTTGTCGTGCGCATTGAAGTCTGATAGTCACTCGGGTTGTATCCGGAGTTTCGTTCAAAGAGTGAGGCGACTGATTGATTGAGTAATTCAATTTGATGCCATTATTAGTCATTGCTCTCAACGTTTGTAGTTCATCGATGATTACTTCAAGGCTTTCCGTTGTTGTTGGGCTTGACTCCTTGTCGAGCATGATGTTGACCTTGCGACCTGCCAATGTGATCTCCATGTCAATAAGGGCATCCCAGGGAACAGTGGATGCAATAGTCACTGGTGCAGGATGCCAATACAAGCTTAAATCCAGATCGTCGAAATAGCCATCGCGTGCCAAGTAAGTCTTGGATCCTAATTTTCCTTCTGCCGTTGTCCCGTAATAACGGATTGTACATTTAAGTTTTTTGCGCTCGATGAGGTCTTTGATAGCCAACGCTGCCCCTACGCTTCCAACACCCAGCAAGTTGTGACCACCTCCGTGCCCGAATTGCTGTCCCACAATTTCCTGCCGCCTGGGAACTACTGCATTTGATGCGCCCGCATCCGCATCATACTCTCCGTACAACCCTACTACCGGCTTACCTTTTCCATAGCTTGCTATGAAAACAGTTGGGAACCCGCTGACATTTTCCTGGATCGTAAACCCTTCTTTCATGAGAAATTCCATTAATAGCCTTGATGACCTGATCTCTTCGAACGACGGTTCGGACAGCGTCCAGATCGAATCGCTGAGCATAGTCAGTTCGTTTTTTCTCTTCTCAATGTATTGAATTGCCTGAAGCCGGAACTTTGTTGTTGCCTTCACCGATTGGGCATAAGCATACTGGCTTTGAAGGAGGCTAATGAATAAAAGACAAATTGAACACGAAAAGCAAAGATTCATCTTGTTATAATGGGGACACTGAGCGAAATTATTGATGCACTTACCCTTGCCCCATTACGTTCGACAGTTCATGTTCGATATTCGACGTTTGAGGCATTTTGCAAGCCCATGTGTCGTATTTAGGTTAATGAGCACACTGCAGCTGCCAAGAACATGATCGAAGCCTTTCGCAAAGCTTCACGCTGATCCCATAAAAAACGAGTTTGACTTTTCATGGAATTCAATTAATTAGCCTTAAGTACGTCATCACAACGAAATCTCACCCTATGAAAAGAATATCAATCGGATCGTCAGCGCTTTTGCTTATTGTTTGTATCAGTTTCCAAATCACAAATGCTCAGGAAATCGGACTTCAGATGGGCAGCATGAGGCATATGTATAAGGAAGGAATTCCGGCGGTGCTTGCCAGGATTAAAGAGTTAGGTGTAACAGAGCTTGAAGGCGGCACTCCTCGGGGGATGAAACGTGAAGAGTTCAAAAAACTACTTTCTGAATATGGCTTAAAGATCGTTGCTGTTGGCGGAAATTTTGAACGCCTTCAGAACAAAGATTCTATTCAAAAGATTATTACCAATGCCAAAGAACTGGGAGCTCAGTACGTCGTTTGTTACTGGATACCACATGAAGGCGACAACTTTACTTACGCGGATATGCAAAAAGGCGTTGAAGTATTTAATGCTGCTGGAAAGACATTGAAAGAAAACGGACTGGCGTTGACCTACCATCCACACGGATATGAATTCAGGGAGTACAAGGAAGGCAAGGGCACGTTGTTTGAGTACATGATGGACAACACAAATCCAGAGTACATCAATTTTCAAATGGATGTGTTCTGGATCAAAAACCCCGGACAGGATCCTGTCGCCCTATTAAAGAAATATCCCACAAGGTGGAAGATGCTACACCTCAAGGATCGCCGTGTCGGAACACCAAATAATCTCAACGGTCGTCAGGATGTAGAAACCAATGTTGTCCTTGGAACCGGAGATGTTGGAATAGCAGAAGTAATGAAGACCGCAAAACAACTCGGGATCAAGCACGCGTTGATCGAAGACGAATCGTCAAGAGCTCTCGAGCAGGTTCCCCAGAGCATTGCCTATTTGCGTTCGCTGAAGTAGTAAGTAGTAAGTAGTAAGTAGTAAGTAGTAAGTAGTAAGTAGTAAGTAGTAAGTAGTAAGTCGTCACACCCACACCCATGCCCCGACTTCTAACTTCTAACTTCTAACTTCTAAAATTCCAACTCCCACTAACTACTCCTTCACAAATCGAATCGTCTCACTGCCAAGTTTGATGACATATGCGCCGTTATCGAATCTGGAAATATCATTGGATATAAAGTTCTGTCCTTTGCTGAGCTGAATCGTGCCGGTGTACCAAACGCGCCCCGACGCCGATAATATTTGCAGTGGCACCAGTCGCTCATCATCGCTAGGGATTTCCAGTACAAACTGATCTTTTGCTGGGTTCGGAAAGACTTTTAATTCGGATTCGAACCTTCCAGCGGTTGCCATCGAGGATGAGCTTGCGCCTTTTTGACACCGCGTGTTAGTTGATACTTGTTGTAACGACTTCATCTGTCCTTTTTCATCATGCCAGTACACCTTTAATAAGTTTTGGTTTAGGGGTACCGTTACTACACTTAAATAAGAATCGCCCGGAGGAACGTCGAGCCATGTCTTTTGTATGGTTCCTGCGATTTCCCAGTCCATTCGAAGAGGCGAAGAGTTGGGATTGGTAATTTTCCAACGTCGTATTAGATTGGGAAAGTCAGAACAGACAGCTGTTACATTAAGTGCGGCCACGACATTCGACGGTTGGCATGGTCCACCAATTGTCAGACTTACTTTATCCTCGCCAACGCACCCATCTTGTTCGGTTGATACAGCCGAATATGATCCGGATTGGCTGACTTCTATAAAGGAGGATTGCGAGCCAGTAGACCATTGCACGTTAGTAAAACCCTCGGCACTTAATTTTACTTTTCCTGTACAAATGGGCTCTACCTTGATAAAATCATCAAGATTGGCCTGCGTAATCGTGATCGAAGCTTTTTTCAGATTGCATAAATTGTCAGTAGCCTCAACGGAATATATTCCTGGTTCATCAACTACAATCGAACTGGCATGTGAGCCTGTGGACCACAAATAGCTGGTGAAGCCCGCGGTTGCCGACAAAGTGACCGGATCATTGCAAATTGTCGGAGGGCCCACAATCGCAACACTTGAATTTGATGGGATGATTACGTCATTTAGCTTTCGTATTGTTGGACTTCCAGTAGGAGCATCATCTAACGCATTTTTTACAGCATCCTCAAGAAAGTTTACGTTTAGCACTTCAGCAATTAGATCTGCAGCCGGGAAATTGCTATCAACGTTGACATTATTGGCGTCTACGTCAACTGTTGTTAATTGGAGAACGGTAGTTCCCTCAGGTCCGTTTTCTGAGGGCCCAACGTTGTAACTTGTTTCAACAACAACGTTTGCCGAAACTGTTCCTGTCGCGTGACCAGGAATTCCAAAAAACGAAAAGTCCACGTCAAGACCAAACACGATGTGTGCACTAATCAACTCTTTTGGGTTGCATCCCTGCAACGAGAATGAGTATTGATAGTTGGAAATCGAAGAAGACGTGAGTTCGGCGGTGGCATTCGAAATGCCAGCGCCAGTTATCGTGGTCGAGGTACCAACGACAGTTGCCAATGCAGCTTCTAGGTAGTCGCTCCGTGTATCAAGATAGAAACATTGATTGCCGAGTTGAACCACTGAAAATTGCTGTCCATCTACGGTCGCTGTTTGAGGACAACTCTGGCCAAGGCCGTTAACGGCCCAAAACAACAGGATCGCATAAATTAAGTAGACTTTCATAGCTAGCTAGTTTTAGTGAGGAACTGGATTTTTTAAACAAAAGGAAACGGAAGATATCGATCTGCTTGGAGATTCTCTCTAAAACAGCGACAAAAAATCATTAGACTTCATTCGGCTAATTCAACGCACCACACCCACTCCCACACACCAACCCATAACCCATAACTCATAACTCATAACTAAAAAAGGCTTCCCGTTACCAGGAAGCCTCATCGTTCTGTGAATTTATTGAAAGTTAATTCTTATAAGCTTTATCTAAAAACAAATACCTGCCGTCATCCTTTGCATCAACTGATTTTGATTGAACATCGATGATCATTACCGGTGGTGTCGTATCGTTTGCTTCGGCAGCGGGCCATTCAGGAAGCTTGTCTCCATTAGGGTTACCGTTGATGACGAAATTGGCGAAATAGCTTAACATCGTTTCAGATACGGCATAGTCATCTTTCGTCCATGCATATGCTTTAACGAGATCGAGGTTCCCCATGCAATATTCGATCTCACACGCGTGAGGCGCTCCAACGGGTTCAGGCATCTTTGGTGCCTCTGCTCCTCCCCGCACAGTTCCACCTGCAAGTCCTGAAGTGAGACTTTTATCCACCAGCGGCGGGCGAAGTTTGCTATAGAGATATCTGTATACCGGCTTGCTGCTGTTCTTGCGATGCAGATCAAACCACTTCCAGGTGCTATATGCAATGAAACGATCAGATGCAAGGTTAGTCGCTGATACTTCCACTTCTCTTGGAGTGCTGTGAGGATAAAGCTTTAATACTTCTTCATAGTCATTCGGATAAACCTCCTTCACCTTCTTTACATAGTTCTCCTCGGTGATTGGCTGACCTTGCATGAATGCACCGCCAGGTATCTCCGCTGAATTCCATCCAAGAAGTAATGGTACTTGTGCCTGTTCTTTTGCGGCGAACGTTTGTGGAATTGTCTTGGTATAGAAGTAACCATCGATTACCGTTGGAAATCCAAATCGTTTTGCTTCATTATAGATTTCATAAACTTCACGGGTACTCAAAGCTCTCAGCTGAGCCAGCGTTGTATATCCGGCTTTCGTCGCGAATTCAAGTCCTACTTTTTCCGCTTCAGCCAATGGTACGGGTGCCAGTGTTGGATTAATACCAGCTCCACTTTCTCCAATCGCGCCTGCGATAAGTCCCTTTGAAAGTGGTGATGACATTTGCGCACTTACTGCAATGGATCCTGCAGACTCACCAGCAATAGTTACACGCTTTGGGTCGCCACCAAAAGCGGCTATGTTTTTCTGAACCCATTTCAATGCTGCATGTTGGTCGAGCAGTCCATAATTGCCTGAGCCTTTGTAAGGTGCTTCTTTGCTCAGCTCGGGATGGGCGAAGAAACCGAAAATGTTAAGCCTGTAGTTTACAGTAACTGCGACAATACCTTTCTTCGCCATGCTGGCGCCGTCATATCTTGGTTCAGATCCATCGCCCGCAACAAATCCACCGCCAAAGAAGTACACCAGAACCGGTAGCCCAGTCGTGTTACGTTTGGCGGGTGTCCATACGTTGAGGTACAAACAGTCTTCACTTACTCCGTTAGATCTTGAATCCATATCGCCAAATACCATGGTCTGAACGGGTCTTGGGCCGAATGTTTTTGAGTTCAGTACTCCTTTCCAGTTTTCAACAGGTTGTGGGGCCCTCCAGCGGAGGTCGCCAACGGGTGGTTTCGCGAAAGGTATCCCCAGATACATCTGCACTTGAGTGTGGGTATTATACAATCCCTCGAGTGTTCCGTTTTCGATCTTCACCTGAACAGGGAAGCTTTCTTTGTTCTGAGCTAACAATCTGGTTTCGAGCATGAAAATGCCTAAGGTTAAGATTAATACTTTAAGTGGGTTTAAGAAGTTTTTCATTATTGTCTCATTTTGTAACAATAATATGTGGCTTTTCGTGGAAATGCCATATATTTTCAAAAAATAATTGAAGGTGGACGATCCAAAGTACCTGCCTCACATCGCGTACGATTCAGTGGTCTTCGGATTTTCTGGCGAAGAGCTGAAGATCCTCATTATGGAGTATCACAACACAGGTATGTTTGCCCTGCCAGGTGGATTTGTAGGAATTCGTGAGGATCTGAACGACGCAGTGAGGCGCGGCCTGAAAGAACGGACCGGATTAGATCAGATCTACCTCGAGCAGTTTTACACATTCGGAAACCTCGCTCGCCATAATCCTGAAATAATGAGAACCATCCTGAAGGCTAATGAGCTTGAACCTTCGGACAAAGAATGGTTACTCGACCGTTTTATTTCCGTTGCCTATTACGCGTTGATCAACTATAAAGACGTCGTACCACAACCTGATGCGCTCTCAGATTCGTGTGAGTGGTATTCAGTTGACAAGCTCCCGGAACTTATCCTGGACCACCGAGCAATTGTATCGAAAGCTATTGACACGCTGCGCGACAACCTGGACAGGAAACTCATGAACCTCTTACCCGAACGGTTTACAATGAAAGAACTTCAACAAACCCATGAAGCTATTTTAGGTGAGAAACTCAGACGAACAACGTTCCAGCGCAAGATGTTAGGCGCGGAGTTACTTATTCGTCACAAGAAAAGATTTTCAGGTAAAGCACACAAGGCGCCTTACGAATACAGCTTCAAGCAGTAATTACTGACAGTTTATTAATGTGTTGGCGGACCTACGTTTGACTTAGCGGTCAGTAATTCCTTATCTAAGCTCCTTAATCCGATAAGAAGGATGACAAAAGACACTGATGTTGTAGTAGTAAGTAAAGCAACGACAGGAACGATGTCTCCTGAGTTAAAGATTCCCACGCCACTTGATGCAAGAGCAGCAACTCCGATTTGCGTACATCCAAGCAGAGCAGACGCGCTTCCGATGTTTCTTTCGAACGGTGCTAATGCGAGAGCGTTTGCATTGGGATTTATCAGACCGACGCAAGTGAGACAAACGAAGAACATCCCAACGGTGCCATATAATCCAAGCCAACCGAAGAATACACATATCAGGAACACAAAACTTGCAATCACCTGGCAGATAAGTGCGACCTGGAAAATGCGCGCACTGGAGTACGATTTATTCAACCAGATGTTCAACTGACTGCCACCGATGAACCCTACCGACAGCAATGCAAAGATGGCACCATAACCCTGGGGACTTACGTGATACATTTCCATAAAAATAACGGGTGAGCCTGCGACGTAGATGAACAAAGTAGCAAACGCGAACGCACCTGAAAAAGTGTAGGTCGCGAACTGAGGATTGCGGACAACGCTGATGAATGTAAGGATTATAGGCTTAGGTTTTAGTGATACGGACTGATCAGGCCGTTGCGCTTCTGGTAGTAAAAACAAAACAAGCAACGCCACAAACACGGCAATTGCTGCAAGCGCAATAAAGACTGCCTGCCATCCCCATAACGTCACAATAAATCCGCCTAACGTAGGGGCTAACAGCGGAGACAGACCTATTATCAAAAACAGGAGCGAGAATACTTTGGCGCTTTCTTCCACTGGAAAAAAGTCACGCACCATGGCTACCGCTCCTACCCACGCAGCGCTTCCTCCTAGCGCCTGAAGAAAACGCAGCCCAATCATGACATTAACATTTTCTGATTGCATACATCCAATGCTGGCAAGCACAAAAACAACCAAACCAATATACAAGGGAGGCTTTCTTCCAAAACGGTCCAGCAACGGTCCATATAAAATCTGTCCAATAGCCATTCCAATAAAATAACTCGAGACTGATAGCGATACTGTGGACGCCGTAGTGCCAAAATCATTGGCGATTTGAGAGAATGCGGGAAGGTAAAGATCAATAGCAAACGGAGTTACAGTCGCCAGCGCACCAAGGATCCAAATGATCAGCCTTTTTTCCTTCATAATTTTGACTTCGTATAGTCGGAAGCGGGCAAAGTGCATTTTTAATTTCACAGAAGCAAAGACAACTAACTACCGGAATAGGAGTTTTCATTACCTTAGTTGACCATTGACATCGAACATTAAAACCGATTTAATTCATTAAAATGAAGAAACGTACGTTCCTTAAAATTTCTTCGGCAATGCTGACCGGAGCTGCCCTCTCTCCTATTGCAGGATGTGGAACGGAAAAGAAAGGTGAACAACTAAAAAACTGGGCAGGGAACCTTAGCTATAGTACGTCGGATGTTCTTGAGCCTGTCACTGTCGAAGACGTACAAGAAATAATAAAAACGGCGGACAAACTTCGGGCCCTTGGAACGAGGCACTGCTTTAATACGATTGCTGATTCAGACGCACTCCTTGTATCAACACGCAATCTGAACGACCTCAATGAACCAGACACCGCCAACAACAGAATCACGGTTGGTGCTGGCATTCGCTACGGCGATCTTTGTAAATACCTTGATGAACGCGGATTTGCTATCCATAACCTTGCATCCCTCCCTCATATCTCGGTAGCAGGCGCTTGCGCAACAGCCACACACGGATCTGGCGTGCGAAACGGAAACCTTGCCACTGCAGTTTCCGGCATCGAATTCGTTTCTGGCAAAGGAGACATTGTTCAGTTGTCACGCGATAAGGACGGTGATACGTTCAAAGGCGCTGTTGTCGCTCTTGGCTCGCTTGGCATTGTTACTAAAGTAACACTCGACCTGATTCCAACTTTTTCGGTGAGGCAAAATGTCTATCTCAATCTTCCCGTCACTCAACTTGAGCAGCACTTTGATGAAATAATGTCCAGCGGCTACAGCGTCAGCCTGTTTACGGACTGGCAGACGGAAAATATGAATCAGCTCTGGATAAAAAGAAAAGTAACGGAAGGTGAAGCATTTAACCCTGAAGGCGAATTTTTTGGTGCCGCCCTAGCTCAACGGAATGTCCATCCTATCATTGAGATATCAGCTGAAAACTGCACTGAACAGATGGGAGTAGCTGGACCGTGGTACGAACGGCTACCGCACTTCAAAATGGATTTTACTCCCAGCAGCGGCGAGGAACTTCAGGCGGAATACTTTGTTCCGCGCGAAAAAGCTTTCGCGGCCATTAAGGCTGTGGAAACACTTAGACAAGACCTCAAGAATCTTTTACTCATAACGGAAATAAGGACCGTTGATGCCGATGATCTTTGGATGAGTATGGCTTACCAGAGACCAAGCGTCGCGATCCATTTTACGCTGAAACAGGATATTCCAGGGGTTGTGAATTTCCTCCCGAAGCTGGAACAAACCCTTGCTCCTTTTGAGCCGAGGCCACATTGGGGTAAATTGTTCACTCTGCAACCCAGCGCGCTGCACTCGAGGTACGGCCGGTACAGAGATTTCCTTGCTCTCGCAAGCCAGTACGACCCCGCCGGCAAATTCCGAAACACATTTATGACCGAAAACTTCTTTAGCTGAGACAACCCTTGAGCTTTCAAATGTCAGTGATTGAGCCAAGAGCAATATAAATGCAGGGTCACTATGATCACAAAGGGGGCACTCCCGATAGCTATCGGAAGTCACAATATGAAGCGCTAAAAATACGTCGTGGGCTTTGTGGTTCCTCGTGGACATCGTGACCTGGGATTAAAGGCACCACTAACACCCAGGTTCATAAAAAATCGAATATTTTTCCCTAAAAAAAACCTGCTGACATACTGCTGTCACTGCGTATGAGTTGTTTTACATAAACAACATTAAAACCCTAACAATTAATAATTATGGAAACCAGCATCAATCAGTTAGAGAGCGTAGGTACCAACTCGACATTCGTCAACCCTGAAGAACTTCTAACGCATTGGCAGGGCCATCGCCGCGTCACACGTAGAGTGATTGAAGCCTTCCCGGAAGATAAGCTCTTCAGCTACTCATTGGGTGGCATGCGTCCGTTTTCAGTATTAGCCATGGAAATGGTTGGAATGGCGGATCCCGGAATGACGGGTGTGGTAACTAGGAAATGGGAAGCACCCTCACATTTGAGGAAGATCGAAATGCCAAAAACCAAAGCGGAGTTGCTGCGCCGCTGGGATGAAGTAACGGAATATATAGACGCAAACTGGCCGTTGATTCCTGCCGGAAGATTTCAGGAAGTTGATAAGGCGTTCGGAATGTGGGAAGGCACGATGGCGTGGATCATTTTGTACTTCATCGACAATGAGATACATCACCGCGGACAGGGTTATGTTTACCTTCGTTCCCTCGGGATCGAACCTCCGCCATTCTGGGATCGCTCATAAATGTTAGTTAGGCTAAAGTAACCAGTTTGAAACATTGGAAATTGGACATTGGGCGTTCGACATTCATCTGCGTCTATTTACTGAACTGGAGATTTGCGATCTGATTGAAAAGCATTCTTTTGTTTGTGCTGGACTATAAACAACCGACGTCCAGCCTGGGTGAAAACATTCAATCCTATCCGTCAAAATAAACTTACCTTAACACTATATGCCTTTTATCACATAGCGATACGCCATCGACACGGAATGTGAATTCATAAAAACTTCCAGAAATATTTTGGACAATCTCTTTTTTTTGGTGCTGTCAAAAAATACATTTTACCGCAGAGGGAATGCAAATGCATCAGCAGGACTCATTCTTGAGAAGCACAGGGAGACTCGTTTGCTTTGACTTGATAGTGCATCTGATGCGCGGAGGGCGCAGACGGCAGTTCTGATCGGTTGCAGTCGCGCAAGCTTGGTCATAGGTAGTCGGAACCTTCCGAAAAAAAGAAAGTTCTAATACCTTAAATCCAAGCAAGGCGCGACTACGCCCCCTGCGCTTTGCGGCCTTTGCGAATTAGGTACGTTTTCAAGATAAGATGAATGAACCTCCCTGTGCTTCGTACGAGAAGTCGCTGTGATGCATTAATAATCCTTTGCGTTAAAATGTATTTCCGACTTTCACTGTCCAGTTGACAAAGCAATTGATTGGAAATGGCTTATCTAACGAAGTTTTTCGATAGTCATAGTAATGTCCAACGCCCAACTTCCAATATCCAATTTCCATTTAATGGTTTAACTTAACGAGATTGGATCGCGGATAATCAAGATAGCAGGGCCTGACGGTTGTACTTTGAGCGATATTGTACAGGCGATAAACCAGTAATACGCTTGAAGGTGTTGCGGAATGCTTTCGTGTCGGTATAACCAACCTTGTACATCACTTCATTGACGTTCTCACGCGAGGACTCAAGATTCACTTTGGCTGCTTCCATTTTCACGCGTTGAATGTATTCAACCACCGTGTTGGAAGTAGCTTTTTTGAATCTGCGTTCGAGGTTTCGCCGGCCGATCGCAAACATCGAAGCGATCTGGTCAACAGTGATCTTTTCCTGGAAGTTATTTTCAATGAATTCCTGAGCCTTCTTTATCTGCTCATCATCATGATCCTTTTGACCTTGGAAGATGATGAACGACAATTGATCTTCGCGTTCGATCTCAATGGCAAATACCTTTGCTGCAAGAACAGCCATTTCGCGACCGGCAAATTTCTCGATGAGATATAGAATGAGATTTACATAGGAAAATGCACCTCCACTTGAATAAAGACCCTGTTCATCAGTGATCACTTTTTCAGTGACAAGATTTACCTCTGGGAACATCTTCTTGAAATTATTTTCAGCCATCCAGTGCGTAGCACATTTTCTACCATTCAGCAGTCCGGTTGATGCAAGCAAAAATGCACCAAGACAAAGACTTGCTACTTCAGCTCCGCTGTTGTATTGTTTAACTATCCAGGGAATAAATGCCTTATTCTTTTCAATAGCCTTGACGAGATCCCCGTCCAGCGCAGGTATGATGATTAGATCTGTTTTTGAAACCTGATCTATGAGCAAGTCCGGGTTCGCGGTGAACAACCCACCGCACAGCCTGGTTTCTCGCGTAATTCCAACAAGATGGACGTCAAAAGCAGGTTGACCACCTTTTGCTTTGAAGAATTCATTTACCTGCGTGAGCAGCTGGCGCGAACCTTCAAGGCTTCCTAGTATTGCACCTTCGGGAACAAGTATCGAGATGTGTTTCATTGGGTTTTCTTTTTTTTAACAATCGATTCTATATCAACCTTTCTACATCAAAAGTAAGGGATGAGTCTGTCGCAATCAACCCCTTATTATGCCGTATTTACACCCTTTCTAAAAAAAGAATGTGTTTTAATTTTGTTATGTCACAAATGGGGAAAAAAGAAACCTAATGCGTGAGGTATGGAAAAGATTAAATTAAAGGATGACATAACGGTGTTCGGCTTCGAAGTGAAAACATTCCCCGATGGGATTGGCGATGCTTTCGATCGACTGGTAAATAAAGTCCCCGAAGGATTCGGACGGGATTATTACGGAATAAGTTTTCTGGATTCGGAAGATAGGATGGTCTATCTGGCGACGGCATTGGAAAAAGAACATGGCGAAGCCGAAAAATATCAGTGTGACAGGTACACTATTAAAAAAGGTGAGTACGCGGCGGAAACGGTATGGGATTGGCGCAAGAAAACGGATTCAATCAAACCCGTCTTCGAAAGATTGTTCAATTCTATTCAGGGAACTCCAACAGGACCAAATATTGAATGGTACAAAGACAACAACGAAATGTTATGTATGGTGAGATTGGAACAGACTCAATGACGAAGGAGATCTTGTTTGTTCACAGCGCCGGCCCACAAGGACATCATGAAGGTAGCGACTACCTTGTCAGGTATCTGATTGATGCACTTGGTCCCGGCTATCGCATATGGCTTCCGGACATGCCAGATCCTGAAAATCCTCACTACGTTAATTGGAAAGCGAGGCTTAAAAAAGAATTTGCGTCCATTGAGGATGAGGTGATTCTTGTGGGGCATTCATTAGGTGCATCCGTGTTATTGAAATATTTGTCCGAAGAAAGGTTGCAGCAACGCGTCGCCGGATTGTTTCTCATCGGCGCAGTCTATTGGGGAAAGAAGGATTGGGAGGTTAAGGAATATGTTTTGAAAAGGAATTTTTCTTCGAAGCTACCGTCTATGGGACGGATCTTTCTCTATCATAGCAGCGATGACGAAGTTGTGCCGATATCACACGTCAGATATTTTGCCAATGAGTTGCCAAAAGCGACAGTGCGTGAATTTGAGCATCGTGGACATCTATTCGGCAGAGGCCTTCCGGAACTGGTTGAAGATATTAAAGGACTGTAAAATTATGATCGAAGTTTTTAAGACCGATGTTGACGACTCAAAGTACGCTGATATATTAGTGGAACACATTCAGCGTATCTTCTATGGATATGAAGCGAATTTTGACTTGCAAGATTGTGACAAGATCCTTCGTATAAAGAATGTAATGGGTGATGTAAACACCGATCGCCTGATAAAAATGTTGAACAGGTTCGGATTTTATGCCGAGGTTTTACGGGACGATTATCCCGCTGCTGGTGGCTTGTTCATCCTCGACCTTAATCACTCAATCTTGAATTGAATATTCATTCTTCATTAAATGGAAATTGGACATTGGGCGTTGGACATTAACCTGCCTCTTACAGTTGCACATTCGCTCCGTGTGTTAGAATGTCCAATATCCAATTTCGAACTCCCAATGTCGATAGAAATGCAAATAACTGCGGCTATTTTTGATTATCACACAAACAAGAAGCAATAATGACAACATTTAACATCTATCTCAATTTCAACGGAAATACAGAAGAAGCATTCAATTTCTACAAATCTGTGTTAGGCGGAGAGATCGTGATGATCCAGCGATTCAAAGAAACTCCAGAGGCCGGACAGACCCCTCCTGCTGATCAAGACAAGATCATGCATATTGCGATGTCTGTAGGTAAGAACATGATGTTCATGGGCACGGATGCACTGGTATCAAAAGGACATAAGGTAGTGATGGGAAATAACTTCCAAATTTCCGTAAGTACGGAAAGCGAAGATGAGACGCGCAAGATATTCAATGACCTATCGGCCGGGGGAAAAGTCGACGTTCCTCTGGACAAAATGTTCTGGGGTGCGTATTTTGGAATGCTCACAGACAAGTTTGGTGTTCAATGGATGGTGAGCTATGACGCGGCCCGCAATTGATTAGTGCCATTAAAATAATTTTGAAATGAATATTATAGCAACAATCCTTCTGGTAATAATCGGACTTGTGGTCATCTTGTTGATCATTGCCTTGTTCACCAAAAAAGACTATATCATAGAAAGAGATGTTATCGTCAAACAAGCAAAGAGTGATGTCTTTCGTTATGTACGGCTTATTAAGAACCAGGATTCCTACAGTAAATGGGTGATGAGCGATCCAAACATGAAAAAAAACTTCTCTGGAATTGATGGAACTCCAGGTTTCGTATATGCTTGGGACAGCGATCAAAAAGACACAGGGAAAGGTGAGCAGGAGATCAAACAGGTTGTGCATGACGAGCAGATCGCTACTGAGATCCGTTTTGAAAGACCTTTTAAGAATGTGTCGCAGGCATTGATTGTTGTCAATGATGTTGGTGGAAATCAAACAAAGGTGAAGTGGTCATTTGCCAGCAGCATGAAGTATCCGATGAATATGATGTTACTCTTCATAGATTTCGAGAAGTTGTTGGGAAAAGATATGGAGACCAGTCTTGAAAGGCTAAAAGGTATTCTTGAAAAATAATCAAAAGTTAAATGGATATGATGAAGGGAGAAGCACCTAAGGATATTGATGACTATTTGAAAAGTTATCCGGAGAATGTGAGATCAACGTTAGGATTTCTAAGAAAGTGGATAAAGGAAGCCGCGCCAAAGGCGGAAGAGGCGATCAGCTATCATATCCCGACATTCAAATACAAAGGAGCCCTCGTTGGATTCGGAGCCACCAAAAAGCACTGTGCTTTTTACGTGATGAGTAACTCGGCGCTAAAAAGGTTTAAGGAAGAATTGAAAGATTATGATACATCGACAGGAACGATAAGATTTTCACATGACACTCCTCTTCCGGCGAAGTTGGTAAAGAGAATTGTTAAGGAACGCATTGTTGAAAATGAAGTATTGATGGCAAATAAGTCAATTAAATAGATCGAATCAAAAAATAAACAAGCATCATGGCTGTGCGTCAATCCTGGTTGGAGGGTTGTTCGGATGGCGTACCTCGACTTTTTTAATCGCAGAGAACCACAGAGGAAATGCACGCGGAGGACCGCAGAAAAATACAGCCGTGACCTTTTCGAACATGCGCTTCCTCTGCGGCTCTCGGCGGGGGCTCACTCCACGATTCTCTGCGATTAAAAACACACTTATTTCAGGGCCATTTTTTTACTTAATTGTGTAACCGTTTGGTTACTTGTTCGTATATTTGTAACTGAACGGTTACAGGATCATACTTATGAGACGAGACGTATTTCAGGCGATTGCCGACCCTACCAGAAGACAGATTATCAACATGCTGGCCCATAAGTCCCTGAATCTTAATTCAGTGGCAGAGAACTTCGATGTTAGCCGACCAGCGATATCAAAACATATCAAGATCCTTACCGAGTGTGGGCTGGTAGTAATTAATCAGGTCGGCCGCGAACGTTATTGTGAAGCAAGGCTTGCAAAACTTAACGAAGTATCCAACTGGGTAGAGAAATACCGTGAATTTTGGATAAAGCGACTCGATGCGTTGGAAGACCTCCTCAATGACTTGCAGGCAAAGGAAAAGAAATCCCTTCGACGTAAACCGAAAAAGCATGGAAAAGCAAAATGAAACCAAGCTCGGAGAAATCAGGAAAAATGTATCCTCGATAAGAAGACGCTTTGCGAGTTTACTTTGCGATTACTTTGCTTGTGCCATGATAAGTTCTTTTACAGATGATGGATAATGACCCATCGGCAACGCTATATCAGGTAGAGTTGTCAAATCGCCCTGCGCTGCTGGACTTGTAAAGGTTTGGTGGTGAACGGAGGGGGAA